>Ga0209575_10000283_pt1 | contig 43406 bp, 35 predicted proteins | sample Medcelwee11metaG_FD_187172 | JGI IMG/M metagenome (GOLD analysis project Ga0209575, IMG submission 187172) | Freshwater pond sediment microbial communities from the University of Edinburgh, under environmental carbon perturbations - Medium... | ecosystem: Environmental > Aquatic > Freshwater >...
GTGACAAATTTTTTAGCTTCCCTGCTAAAAAATCACTCGCTCACGCGGCAACTCTTCCTTTTCTCCCCGATTCGTCCGGTGTCTCCCGTCCGCCTTCGCCACTCCGCAGCTTCGGCACACTCCTTCCCCCATGGCTCTACGCCAATCACACCCGCTGCGTTTCTCCTCCGGCTTACGCTCTCGCTTCAACCTACGGCTCTACGGTCGGGCATTGGCTATCGGGGACTAACCGCCTTCGCTTCGCTCTCCATGGCGGTCAGCGGTTGTAAGTTCAAACCGGAGCATTTTTAACTTTCTGTTTTCCTGCAGGTTTTACTGCGGTTGCCCTGGGTTAGTGCGCCTATTGAATGTCAAAAAAATCCAGGCCATAAGCTCCTTGAGACAACGGCTCAGTGCCTGACACGGCTTCAATCAATAACACGGGATATTGTCCCGGCGGTAGCACCACTCCCCCTGCCGTTTGTGAAAAAGCAGGGCCTGCCGTGGCGCTGAGCAAAGCGGTCTCACCACCGCTCCAGGCGGGCACGCCACCAGTATAGGCTTGCCAAGTATTGGTGGCGGTCAACAGTAAGATTTTACTGCTGTTCCGCCAGTCAATCATGAAAGCCACGTAGCGGTCGATACCGGGTTTGGCGGGTGGTAAATTGATTTGCACGGTGTCACCCTGCTGATAGACACGCTTAGAAAATAGCGGTTTTTCAACTGGATATAGCTTAAAGGTCAGGGCCAAATCCTGGGTGAAATTGGGCAGATTCAAGTGGATGCGTCCCAAGTCACCAATCGCCTGAACATTGCTGCGTTGTAGCGCACCGCCAGTGACGCTGGGCGACCAGTATTCGAGGCTATATAAACCCACATCCAGACCACCGATAGTCAAACTGGCCCCATTGGCGTGGGCTGAGCCACGGCGGGAATCTTGGAGCAAATACACCAAGCCCTGCTGAGGCGTGGCGGTGGCAAAGATTTCCAATTGGGCATTGCCGCCGCTGTAACGGATGTTGCGTTCCCACGGTTCTCCTGATAGGCGAGGTAAATCAAGCTGGGTGCTGGCAAAAAAGTCGGTCAGGTTTTGTTGGTGAGCGCGCATCCCGTCGGTTAATTGCGGCCCTAAGTGTTCCAAAACCTGGCTTGGCCAACGCAAGGCAGCCCCGGCTAAACCACTGCCCGCTTCAGCCCACAAGATATTATGAAAAACCGCCTCATCCTGGGCTTGGGTGTAGTCACTGGGGTAACCGGTCAACTCGCCGCTCACCGGGTCGGTGCTGACCACTTTCTTGACGGCGATTGGGCCAAACTCCAAGTCATACACCGGACGGTGATCGACGCTGTTGCCGATCATATAGCGCACCATACGTGCAGCATCTATCGCTGGGCGAATAGTGAGATTGGCATCACCAGCGGCTCTGGGGTCTTTCACTGCCGAACCGTAATTGTGGATGGCGACAAAATCAAAATAGTCGGTGCGCAGCACAAAATCTTTCAGTGCAAATTGTGGTTCATTGATGACTGAAGAAATAAAGATCATGTGTTCACGGTCTAAACCCCGCAAATAAGTCACCAAATCCAGCATCCATTCACGCCGTGCCGGTAGCCAGTCGAGATTGTCTGCGGCACGGGTGGCGAAGGTGTCATTATCCCATTCGTTCATCATTTCCCAGCCAAAGAAATTAGGCTGTTGTGACACGACTTGGTGCAGACGTTTAAGCCGATCTTTTTGCGCTTGGCGTGCATTGGGATTGGTGACAAATTCGTCACGATTGCGAATAGGCCCGCTGTTTGCCACATTGTAGGGGTGAGCGGCGAAAATATCGGTGCGGTAAAAATAGTTATCCCACGGAGTTATCGTCACATAAATGCCGTATTTGGCTGCCAATTGCATCAAATCATTGAGAAAGGTCAGGGATTCTGCATAATAACTGTTCGGATCCCAGCTATCTGGCACGCCGGGCATTTGCAACCAGGCTACCCCGTCATCCATATGTGCGCCTGCTTGAAAAGTACCATTGGCTTTGGCTTGGGCAAAAGGAGCATCAGGATGGGTCACGGTATCCGCAAAAGCGAGGTCTTCAATGAAAAGACGCAGCAAATTGACCTTAGAGGCCGCCAGCTTTTTGAGAAAAGCCTCGGCATAACCCAGTTCGATACTTTGTGACCAGTTAACCAATTTTTTTTGGCTGTCATCCCATAGATTACGCGTGTATAGATCGCGCAAGCCGACCCAATTAACGCCGGCTGGCTGAGGCGAAGGGGTAAATAAGCTGCCATCCTCAAACACGAAATAACGGCCTGCGGGTGCGGGATAAATCCGCCCCTTGCCATAGTTGGCTGCCGCTGCTGTGGTGGTCACTGCAAGGGAGGCCAAGCCGCCCAAATTGCCGGCAAAGTCTTCGGCGCGCACTGCCACGTAATAAGTGGTCGCAGGCTCTAAGCCCAATACTCGCAAGGTTTCAGACTTGCCCGCGACTCTGGGCATAAAACGATTGGCATAGACAGTGGCAGCCGCCCACTCGGCTTCACTGCTAATCGGTGTGGTGCTGTAACGGATTTGATAGCCGCGATTCATGCCGGGTGCGGCGTTGCCACCACCATTGTCCACGGCGGTGAAATAGAGCAGCGCTGAACGCGGTTGCAACCAAGCCAAGCTGAGATCAGTGATGGCGGGCGGTGGGCTGACATCTTGGGCTGGAGCCAAATAAATCCGGGGATAGGCGCTGGGGCCTTTGACACCGTCACCAAACCACTGGTAAAAACGATCCAATTCTTGCGGTTCATCCAAAGCCGCTGTATTGATGAGGGTTTGAAAACCATTGGCGCGATCATTTTCGATGGACAAAATAGTCATCGAGGTATAAGGCTGCGCCGGTTTACCACCCAGATGTGCCCAAGGCATGGCAATTTCTGCGACATAGCCAGTGTCGATGTCGCTGTCATCATTGACCGTGCCCTGAATCCCAATCGCAAAAGACAGCGTGGCACCGCCCGACGCGGCTTGACCAGTCACGCGGTTGTGGCTGGCGTCATAAGCAGGGGCGGGGCTGATTTCCGCAAAAAAAGCGGTGCTGCCTGCGCCATTGCCTTTGTCATAGCGATAATGGCGACCTTTCACTGTCAGCGCCAGCACCCGGTCGGCACTGCTGATCACATCACCACGGCTATTGTGGCTATTAAAATAAAACTCTAAGCCATCATCGAACCCGGTTTCCCAGGTTGCTGAAATAGTCCTCCCGTCGATGTTGGCACTACCCATCGGATGATCGTCGCGCAGCTTGTCATCATCGATTTGCGCTAACACGTACAGATAGTCGTCATCGTATTGAAACAGATAACGAATCCGGTTATCGGCACGGTCGTATTTATAACGATCTTGAGCCAAGCTGGCATCCCATTTATCAGTACCCAGTTGGCCATCAATGATGGGCGTACCATAACGGGCCACGGCGTCATAATGGACAAAATTGGCACTGGTGTCTTTGTGGTAATAGCCATTGGCAGGGCTGGCAAAGCTGGTCGGCACAGCCAGCGCACAGCACAGCAGGCTGCCGCCTACCCATTGCAAGCCGCTACACCAGTGCTTGCGATTCCAAGTATTCATTCTCATCTCCTCAGTGCGTCGGTTAGAAACCAACAGTTATTTGCAACATATCCCAGTCTAACACAAGGAATTTAGCTATTATTCCTTCATTCCTTGTTCTGGCTGGGCAAGGCAGTGAAATTGTAACTTGGTTATGCCATAAATTCAATCAGCGATAAAGTTAAATCGTCCTCTTTTAATCGTAAAGATCAGCCAGGATGATAAAACTCACCTTACGCAACACTTAAAAACACCACACAAGAGTCACAAAAGACACTAATGTTTGTGTCGCTTGTGTTATTTTGCGTTATTTTAGTCGTTGCGTTATATCAGTGATAAAAATTAAAAACTGATTTTTAGTCAATGCTACTTTAGAAGCAACAGTTAAAAATGACACGCCTACTGACTATTGATAAACTTCAAGGCCAATAAGCCTCACGTACTGCCATAAAATGAAAAATCATCACCAAAATAATGGCGTAAGCCCGCAAATAATCTAATTCTTGATTTCTTTGAGTATCCACAGCTTTTATTCCAAAACTGACCCAAAATCCTTGACGACTCTGCCATAACTTGGCACAGTAATCCCCCCTTTTTTCAAGAAAGTACGAAAGTCTTTTTTACTCAGGATGTGCGGCGGTTTATGTCCTCAGCTTATTTACATATCAGCCTCACCAAGCAGCGCTTAGAACTGCGTAAACAGGCCGGCGTGTGCTTTAGTGCCCCGGTTTCAACCGCCCTGAATGGGCCGGGAGAAGTGATCGGCAGTGGCTGCACTCCGCGTGGTAAACTGCGCATCCGTCTTAAAATTGGTGAGGGCTGTCCGCTCCACACCGTATTTGTAGGGCGACGCCCCACTGGTGAGATTTACACCCCAGCCCTGGCGGCGCGCTATCCCGCACGCGATTGGATTTTAACCCGCATCCTCTGGCTAGACGGCTTGGAGCCTGGCAAAAATCGGGCGGGGCCAGTCGATACTTTGCGCCGTTTTATCTATATTCACGGTTGTCCGGCGCACACTGATTTTAGTCACCCCTCGTCTCATGGTTGCGTGCGGATGCGCAATACTGCCCTGTTGACGCTGTTTGAACAAGTGGAAAACGGCACCCTGGTGTGGATCACGGACGATTAACTTTCGGGACACAGAAAATGGCAATTATTGAGCAATTTGAAGCCCTGCTGGCAAAGGGTCAGGACAACGCCCTGCTGCGTTATGGCCTGGGTTCGGCTTATCTCAAGCAAGCCGATTATCCCCACGCGGTGATCCATCTCGCCCAAGCTGTGGCACTTGATCCGCACTATTCTGCCGCCTGGAAAGGCTATGGCAAAGCCTTGGTGGCGGACGGACAAACAGCAGCAGCCCAGGCCGCCTATCGGCGCGGCATTGAGGTTGCGACCGAACACGGCGATCTGCAAGCGGCCAAAGAAATGCAGGTGTTCTTGAAGCGCCTGGAAAAATAAGCGCTGTGATAATGCAGCTTTATGACCCAATTTGCGGTATCTTGAGCGCGGTGTGCCAGTATTCAAACTCCCACGGCGGCTCGCGCTGATGGTTGCTTGTCCATTAAACCAACAGTGTTTGCTTATGATTGCTCCTAGTTTTCAATATTCTTATTGCAGCCGACGGGCGGTGTTGAAACTGACGCTGCTGTATTTTCTAGGAGGTGTGGGTTGGTTGCTGTTGTCAGACTGGCTGTTGCTACAAATCTTTTCGGATTTATACCAGCTTGCCGCTTGGCAGTTTGCCAAAGGCGTGCTGTTTGTCAGTGTGACTTCTTTGCTGGTTTACCTATTGGTGGCGCGTGATTATGCGCGACTGAGCCGTTTACAAAATGAACTGGCAGAAAATGAAGCCCGTTATCGGCAATTGGCGGAAAACGCACCCTTGCCGACCTTAGTCGCCGATGGTGAACGCTGCTTATATGCCAATCCCGCCGCTCTGCGGGCGCTGGGCGCTGACGCCACAGATCAAGTGATTGGACAATCCTTACAAGCTTTAATTCATCCCGCCGATTGGGAAAGTTGCCTAGTGCGTTTGCGACAAGTCAAAGAGCAGGGAAAAACGGTGTTTGCAGGCGAAGTCAGGTTACATCGCCTTAATCATGAATATTTGGATGTTGAAGCCACGGGCGCACCGCTACATTACTTAAATCAAGATGCCATACAAATCGCTTTTTATGACATCAGTGCCCATAAGCGGGCTGAGGCGGAATTACGTTTAGCCGCCACGGTATTTGAAATCACCGTAGAAGGCGTGGTGATTACTGATGCCGATGCCCGCATCATTACCGTCAATCGGGCTTTTAGCGAAATCACCGGTTATCGACGCGAAGAAGTGCAGGGATTGAATCCCAATCTTTTGAAATCTGGGCGACAAAATGCCGATTTTTATCAAAAGATGTGGGCACAGATTCGCAAACACGGTGTGTGGCGCGGTGAATTGTGGAATCGCCGCAAAGATGGTTGCGACTATGTAGAACGGGTGACAATCAACGCGGTACATAACGAACGGCAGCAATTAACCCATTATGTCGCGGTGTTCAGCGATATTTCTGAATTCAAACGCGCAGAAACAGCCTTGCTGGAAGAACGGGCGTTGTTGGCCTGTCGAGTCGAAGAACGCACCAGCGATTTGCGCACCGCTAATATTGAATTGATGCACGCAGCCCGTGCTAAAGACGAATTTCTCGCCGCGATGAGCCACGAATTACGCACCCCGCTGAATGCCGTGTTGGGCATGTCAGAAATGCTGCGCGAGGAATATTTTGGCCCTTTAACGCCCAAGCAAGCCAGTTATCTCAAAACCATCGCCGAAAGCGGACAACATTTACTGGATTTGATTAACGATATTCTGGATGTGGCAAAAGCCGGTTCGGGTAAATTACGGTTGGAATGGGGCGACGTGGTGGTTGAGGATTTGTGCAATGGTTGCTTGCGTTTAATCAAACAATCGGCTCAAGAAAAACAACTGAAAATTGCCTATCACCGCGATCCAGACGCCGTGACTGTGCGCGGCGATTATCGGCGCTTGAAACAAATTTTGGTGAATTTACTCAGCAATGCGGTGAAGTTCACCCCGCCCAACGGACAAATCAGCCTCACAGTGCAAGCCGATGCAGCACGCGCCCAGATTCATTTTCTGGTACGCGATACCGGTATTGGCATTACTCCAGAAGATCAGGCCTGCCTGTTTCAACCCTTTGTGCAATTGGATTCCGCCCTGTCACGCCAATATAACGGTACCGGTTTAGGCTTGGCGCTGGTGCGGGAAATGACAGAACTGCACGGTGGGCTGGTCAATCTGAGCAGTGAACCCGGCCAAGGCAGTTGTTTTCAGGTCAGTTTACGCTGGCATCCCCAACCCGCATCCGAAGCGAATGTGCTGCCGACCACCAGCGACAGCCCAATCCCGATGTCGCCCATTGCCCTACCCGATCTCAGCCGAGGCGCTAACCATGTCTTATTGGCCGAAGACAATCCGGCCAATATCACCGCGATGTGTGATTGGTTAGAACTCAACGGCTATATGGTCACGGTGGCGGTCAACGGCCTGGAGGCGGTGCAATTAGCCAAGCAGCAACACCCGGATTTAATTTTAATGGATATTCAAATGCCGGGATTAGACGGCTTGGCCGCCACCCGTGAAATTCGGCTGATACCAGACCTCGCCCAAGTCCCGATCATCGCCCTCACCGCACTGGTGATGCCGGGCGACCGGGAACGCTGTTTAGCCGCCGGAGCCAATGAATACCTCAGCAAACCGGTGTCCTTGTCCAAACTACGCGAACTGTTGTTTCATTACCTGGGCGTGCCCGGACATGCCCCGCCGTAACTGGCCTGTGGGCACCGCAATAGTTCAAAGATAGGCCGCCACCAACTGCAACACCCGTTGCAAAGCGCCGCGATTCTCCGCCACCATACGCTGACCTTGCGCACCAATAGTCTGACGCAAGGCCGGATCGGCTAACCACTGCGTCAACTGTACCGCCAAGGCGTCGGCGTTTTGCACCACTTGCGCGCCCCCTTGCGCACACAAACAGCGGGCAATTTCTTCAAAATTAAATAGTTGCGGGCCAGTCAGCACGGGTATCCCCAAGGCTGCCGGTTCCAGCAGATTATGCCCGCCGACAGGCACCAGACTGCCGCCGACAAACGCCACATCGCAGGCGGCGTACAACACCGGCAATTCTCCCATGGTGTCGCCCAGATAAATCTCGGTCTCGGCCCCACAAGCCGCACCGCTGCTGCGCCGCGTCAGACGATAACCGGCTTGCTCACACAAACGTGCCACCCGATTAAAGCGCTCTGGGTGACGCGGCACCAGCACCAGTAAACAACTGGGCAACTGCTGACGCACCCAGGCAAAAGCACGCAACACCTGTTCTTCTTCGCCTTCGTGGGTACTGGCTGCGATCCAACTGGGCCGAGGCTGCCACTGCGCCCGCAACGCCTCGGCCTGCGTGGCCAGGTCGGCGCTGAGGCTGAGATCAAATTTTAGATTACCGGTGACGGTGATCTTGCTGCTGTCGAGTCCCAAGCTCACCAAACGTGCGGCATCGGCGGCAGTCTGCACAGCGGCAGCACGCACCGTGGCCAAAGTTTGGCGGATGAACACAGGGGCATAGCGTTGATAACGGGCCGCAGAACGGGCCGACAAGCGGGCGTTGATCAGCAACACCGGAATTTGCTGGGTTTGGCAGGCGTGAAACAGGTTAGGCCACAGCTCGGTTTCCAGGATTAAACCCAGACAAGGCCGATAATGGCGCAGGAAACGCGCCACCGCGCCTGGAAAATCATAGGGCAAATAAGCGTGTAGCACCTGATCACCAAACAGGGTGCGCGCTTGCTGCGCCCCGGTCGGCGTCATGTGCGTCACCAACAGTGGACGCTGCGGATAAGCCAGCAACAGCGCCCGAATCAACGGCGCGGCGGCCTGAGTTTCGCCCAGCGACACCGCATGCACCCACAGACAGGGCTGGGTCGGGGCGGGGCTTCGGTAAATCCCAAAGCGCATGTCCCAACCGCGCCAATAAGCGGGCGCACGCAAACCGCGCCAAAGCAGACGCAGCAGAATCAAGGGCGTCAGCAAGCCCCACAGCAACGAATAGATCGCCCGTCTCACCCGTGCTAATCCCGTTCGCCTCTGCCGATGCCGTAATAGCGAAAGCCCTCGTGCTTGAGCAGCGCGGCATCGTAAATATTGCGCCCATCGAAAATCACCGGCGCTTTCAAAGCCGCCTTGATACCGGCAAAGTCAGGACTCCAAAACAGTTTCCACTCGGTGACGATCAGCAAGGCATCTGCCTCAACCAGAGTTTCATTCATATGGGCGCACAACTTGAGATCAGCGCGTTCGCCATAAATGCGCTGGGTTTCCGGCATGGCTTCCGGGTCATAAGCCTGCACCCGTGCCCCTGCCGCCCACAAGGCTTCCATCAACACCCGGCTAGGCGCTTCGCGCATATCGTCGGTTTTTGGTTTAAACGACAAGCCCCACAACGCAAACACCCTGCCCTGTAAATCGCCTTGATAATGCTGATAAATTTTTTGAAATAACACCTGTTTTTGGCGATTATTCACCGCTTCGACCGCCTGCAACAATTCAGCGGTATATCCATAATGATGGGCTGTGCGCTCCAACGCCCTCACATCTTTGGGAAAACAAGAGCCGCCATAACCAGCACCTGGATAAATAAAATGGTAACCAATGCGTGGATCGGAGCCGATGCCACGCCGCACTGCTTCTATATCTGCCCCGACTTTTTCGGCTAAATTAGCCATTTCATTCATAAAACTGATTTTTGTCGCCAACATCGAATTAGCGGCATATTTGGTAAATTCCGCCGAACGCACATCCATGCTGATCAAACGATCATGATTGCGATTAAACGGCGCATATAACATTTTCAATAATTCAATGGTGCGCGGATTGTCTGCACCAATCACGATCCGATCAGGGCGCATGAAATCCTCAATTGCCGCACCTTCTTTCAGAAATTCAGGGTTTGAAACCACATCAAATTCGTGACTTAAACCGCGTGCGTGCAAAGCCTCCCGCACTTTGGCACTCACCTTATCCGCCGTACCCACCGGCACGGTGGATTTGTCAATAATCACTTTATAACTGTCCATATGGGTGCCGATGCTATTCGCCACCGCTAACACATATTGCAAATCGGCAGAGCCATCCTCATCCGGCGGTGTACCAACGGCGATAAATTGAAACAAACCGTGCGCTACTCCGATGGCAATATCGGTGGTAAACGACAAGTTTTTAGAAGCCACATTCGTGCGCACCAGTTCATCTAAACCGGGTTCATAAATGGGGATGCCACCGCTATTTAATAAGGCAATCTTCTCCGCATCAATATCCACACAAATCACTTCGTGTCCTACTTCTGCCAGACAAGCACCGGTGACTAAACCCACATAACCAGATCCAAAAATTGTTATTTTCATACAAACCCCTTATGCTTAGAATCAGCCTACACACTGTGGCATGAGATTACTCTGTCAGTTTTTAATTGTTATTAAATTATAATAAGGCATTGATTCAGAAATATCCTGTAAACAAGATTTTCTCAGACACTACTAAAAATCATAGCTTGTTTTGAAAAATACGGGAGTTAGTGCAGAATGTCACAGCAGATAGTTATTCCATCGGTGGGTAATAATCATCACTCAAAATCTGCACTTGAGAATAGGGGCAGGACACTGGAAAAGTTTCAAGTGGTAAACCGGTGTCCTTACAAGACAGTTCTACAGCATCTGCATAGGCTTCAGCGATAGTCCTTTCCAGAAATTTCTTTAATCCTGGCGAGTTGCGCAAACGCTTTGCAAGCCGCGTCCGCTGTTCAATAATCGTATAACGCCAGCTTCTACCCTCAAATTCACGCCAGCGTTCTGATAGTTGCCGGTACTGATATTGCCATTTCAACAGGTGGGCGATAAGCACAGTGAGACGGTTTTCAAGTTCATTTTGTTCACTGACTCCCATGCCTTCCAATTCCTCTACCAAATGCGCTATATCCAGTTCAGAAAATTGTCCAGCCTTGAGCAATGCAGCCATCTGTTTTGCCCAAGCAGGGGGGTCTTCGCTGTAAAGTGTGTTTAAGTCGTTCATTTCTGGTCTCTATGAATTACCGGAGAGCGCTGGTGAGTCCATCAAATTGGCTACTGTTTTTAGAGAGGCGCTTGGGCGCATGAACACGCTCGTGGACGGATGCGCTCCGTCCACCACGGGTAAGGGCCGACTCGCTCAGGACAGGCGGGTGTATTCGGCGGTGTGGGTGTCGTTCCAGCCCAGCGCTTGTTTGAGGCGTTCGTTGCTGTACACCATGTCGCGGGTGGCGGCGGCGATGACGTATTCGACATCGGTGTTATTCGGTTTGCCCAGCAGTTTTTTAAGCTGTTTCACGCCCCAGCCTGCGATGCGCAGGAGGATAGCGGGCACAAACAACGGCTTGATGTCTAAGCCTTTGCGACGACCCCAGACCCGTATCCAGTCCTTGAACAGCAGTTGTTGGCTGGGCACGATGTTGAACACCGCGCCGTCGGTGCCTTGCACCACGCCGCGTACCACCGCATCGGCGCAGTCTTTGACATGCACGTAGGCCATGTGGTTTTGGCCGGTGCCAAAATTTAGCCCAAAGCGCCACGGGCCGATTTTGATGACTTTTTTCGCCGGGCCTTTGCGTTCGTCAAAAATCGGGCCGGGGCGATAAATCAGCAGCGCGGTGTGTTGGCGATCATAGTTGTTCAGCCAGGTTTCCAGGCCGGTTTTTTCCGCAGGATACATGAAAGCGGCCTGTTGACCGCTGGCTAATTCGGTTTGTTCGCTGACGATGCCGATGCCAGAGCCGCCCATGCCGTAGACCGCGACCGAGCTTAGGAAAATGAACTTCTCGACGCCCGCTTTGACGCTTTCTTCAAATAATAATTGGCTGCCGCGTTCGTTGATGGTCGGGCGTTGCGCGGTTGCCGGACTGAACGCCCAGCCGCTGTGGATCACGCAATCGACACCAGCCACGGCTTGTTGCACCACTTCGGGCTGGTTGAAAGTGCCCCAGATCGCTTCGACATCGCCCAGACTGGCGTATTCACGGCGGGTCAGGGTGTGCTTGTGCAGCATAATGCGCAAGCTGTGGCCTTGTTTAAGCAGAGCATCGGCGATGTGCCGACCTAAAAACCCGGAAAAACCGGTTAATAAAATCTTCATCTGTGTTCTCGCGGCGTGGGGCTGAATTAAAGAGACTGCGGGGCCGTGGCGTCACCAAGGGCGGTTGCCGCTTCATCAGGAACCAGGGCAATCGGGGAGGGCTGAGCCGCATGTCCCAGCGGCGGCACCGGGGTGTTGTTGGCGGCAATCCAGATTTCATCCAGCATTTGTGTCATTTGTACGGTGACGGCTTCCCGCACCAAGGGCGTGGCGCGTCCGTCGATCACTTGGTAAAAATTGTCTACCAGGTTAAAAATCCCCGGCGCTTTGCGCAGTTTACCCGTTGCCACTTTGAAGACATTGGCGATGGAACCACAGGCCCAAGCGCAACCGATGGTGACACTGGAGAGAATTTTTTTGACCATGCCGGGCGGGCCGCTGCCTTTGATCACGCTGATCAACTGGCGGGTCATGTCCACGGTAATGGTGCCTTTTTCCAGGTAATAATTGGCGATGCGATGGCCGTTACCGTGACCCAAAGACAGGGTGAAGGAGCCGATTTGATCGTCGTTTTGCAGGCTGACATGGAGCATATCGGGACGGTCGTGCGGCAGCAAATTGCGCCAAGCACAATGAAACTGGTAGCTGTCTACCCGATCCAAAGCGTCTACCACTAGACTCGCCGGGTGATCGACCATGTTTTGCAACACGCCGCCTTTGGAGGTGTAGGCCCAATGATCGGGATGACCATCTGGCACGCTGTTGCCGCCCCAGGCGCACATGAAATCACAATGTACCGCAATCAGGCGGCCTAATTCGCCGGACTTGACCAGCGCTTGCGCCTGCATCACCACCGGCATCCCGACCGTGCTGTAACCGCAAGCCAGCACGCGGTTTTTACTGGCGGCCAGCGCCAGGAGTTCACGGTATTCTGCTGGGGATTCGGTCAGCGGCTTTTCCAGATACACATGACAGCCTGCGGTCAGCGCCAGCTTAGCGGCAGCATAATGCGCGGCAACCGGGGTCAAGATGTGGACGGCATCTGGGTGTTCGCGGGCCAGCATTTCTTCAACGTTGTCATATACACCGCCTTGTGCCCCGACTTTTTGCGCAAATTGGCGTGCGGCATCGCCGTTGACATCGCACACGGTGAGGTAGGCTTGCGGCTGAATCTTTTTCAAAATACCGACGTGGGTCGCGGCGATAATGCCGCAGCCGATGAGACCAATCTTCATCAGAACACCTTACTGGTTTGAAATCTCCCCCTTCAGGGGGAATTGTTGAACTAGACCACGGTGCGCTAGCACTGTTATCCTGTCAGTAACCCCATCCTTCAGGGCGGGGATTAATCCGTCGGCCTCTCTGTCGGCAGATTTTCGCTTGGCAGAGGAGGTCGGGCGCGGATTGAAACATGAATTTTACCTTTAAGTCTTGTTTTCTAAACGAATCACTGGGATTTCAGGTGTAGGCCCGGCACCAGAGTTCTGCGCATAATAACAGGAATATCAAACGGCCATGTCGCGCCTTGCCCGTCCAGTGTTCATGCAGAATACGTTCAACCGTCGCGGGATTAAACAGGCCCCGATGACGGGTTTGGGGGCTGAGCAACACGTCGCCTGCAAGACTTTTCATCTGATGCTGAAACCAGCGATCCAGCGGGATCGGCCAGCCAGTTTTCCGGCGTTGCACATTGGCTGCGGGCAGCAAATCGGCCATCGCTTGGCGAATAATCCATTTGCCGGTCATGCCGTGTAAACGCAGACTCGGCGGTAGTCCCAGACCAAATTCAGCCAGTTTATGATCGAGAAACGGCACCCGCGCTTCAATCGAGGCGGCCATGGTCATGCGGTCTTTTTTGGTGAGCATGTTGTCCGGCAACCACATCTGTAAATCCAGCTTTTGTAACTGGTTGAGTGGATTCGGAATTCCCGCCAACGAGGCTTGCAGACGCGCCAACAAATCGGCGTGCGCCACGGTCTGATTGATCGGGCTTTCCAATAATTCGCCGCGCAAAGCTGGCGAGGTGAGGCTAGACACCGCCTGCCATTGGTGCGCCCGATCCCGGCCCGCTAAGGCGGTACTCAGGCGAAACGGATAAGAACCTGCGGGAAACAGCGTGGTCAGCCATTGTGCCAAGCCGCGTACCGGCGGCAAAGCGCTGCTCAGCGCCATCAAGCGCGCCGGTTTGTAGCGGTCATAACCGGCAAAAATTTCATCGGCTCCTTCACCGCTGAGCAGCACGGTGACGGTTTCCTTGGCCTTGCGACAAATTAAATACAAGGGCAAGCCAGTGGGATCGGCCAGCGGTTCGTCCTGTTGCCAGACAAAATCGGTCAAACCGTCGCGATACTCTTGCTCGTCGATGCGCAAAATCACATGTTCGATGCCAAAATGCCGTGCCGCCTCAGCGGCATAGCCGGTTTCATCCTCAGGGCCGAAGTCTTTAAAACCCACTGAAAACGCGGCTTTCAGCGCCTGTGGTTCCAGGTGTTTCGCCAGTGCCAGGATGGTGCTGGAATCCAAACCGCCAGACAGCAACACGCCCAAGGGCACGTCCGCATCCAAGTGCAGCTTGACGGTTTCCAACAACAGGGCGCGGGCTTCTTCGATATAGTCTTGCAGCGGGCGTGTGGGCGCACCGTCGCCAAAACGCGGTTGCCAGTAAGCTTCCAGACGGCTGGTGCTGCGGGTACGAGTCAGGCAATGACCGGGTTGCAGTTTGTGTACGCCCTGCCACATCGTGTCGGGGCCTGGCACATAACGGTAGGTGAAATAGCGTTCTAACGAGGCGGTATTCAGCACAGGCTGGTGTGTCAAACCTAGGCGCAAGGCTTTGAGTTCGGACGCAAACACCAAGCGCTCGCCATCGTCATGATAATAAAAGGGTTTGATACCAAAACGGTCGCGGGCCGCAAACAGGCTTTGCTGTTGCCTATCCCAGACCACGAAGGCAAACATGCCGCGCAGCTTGTCCAAACAGGCTGCGCCATATTCTTGGTAAGCATAGAGCAGCACTTCGGTGTCCGAGCGGGTGCGAAACTGACAGCCGCGTGCTTGCAGTTCGGCACGCAAGGCGTGATGATTGTAAATCTCGCCATTGAACACCAGCCAGAGATCGCCCCGCGCATTGCTCATCGGCTGATGGCCGCCGCTCAAATCGACTATCGCCAGCCGCCGAAAACCCAGACCTAAAGCGCCGTCGAGATAAGTGCCTTCGTCGTCAGGGCCGCGTCGTTCCAACGTGGCTTTCATCGCATCAAGCATCGCCTGTTCGGCGGGTGCGCCCGTCCCGTAATGCCAGATTCCACACACACCACACATAAAGCTGTTTCCTTGACTTGAAAACCTGCCAGGTTTCAAAAAACTGGCAGGTTTAATCACCACGGGTTTATAAACGCCACAACAGCACGTTTTCTGGCACCTCAGTGCGCGACAACACGCCCTTGATGTCCATCACTGCGCCATGCTGGCGTTCTAATAAGCTGCACACAAAATCCCAGCCGCGTGTCACATAGCTGTGGTGCGCAACCGCCAGCACCACACATTGGGCGGGTAATAATTCGGCTTCGCTGAGTATTGAAAGCTGGTACTCGTGCTGCGCTTCCTGCACATCGACATAAGGATCAGTGACTTGTACCCGAATCCCCTGTTGTTGCAGGGCTTGGACTATATCCACCACCCGCGTGTTGCGCAAATCGGGGACGTTTTCTTTGAACGACAAGCCGAGAATGGTCACGGTGCTGTCGGGAATCAGGCAGCCCGCTGCGACTAGATGATCGACGATGCGGCGGGCGACAAATTCCCCCATGCCGTCGTTGATTTGGCGAGCCGCTGGCAGCACTTGGGCGGCATAGCCGACGCGCCGCGCCTTGTCGATGAGATAATAGGGATCGACGCCGATACAATGTCCGCCGACCAAGCCTGGGGTGAATTTCAGGAAATTCCACTTACTGCCCGCCGCCGCTAACACGTCGTGGGTGTCGATGCCTAAGCGGTCAAAAATCATCGCCAATTCATTGATAATCGCAATATTGATGTCGCGCTGGGTGTTTTCGATCACCTTGGCCGCTTCCGCGACTTTGATGCTGGGTGCCCGGTGTACGCCTGCTTCCACCACCGATTCATAGACTTGCGCCACGGTTTCCAAGGTGGCGGCGTTCAAGCCAGAGACAATTTTCACGGTGTTATGAAAAGCATGTTCGTGATCGCCGGGATTAATCCGTTCCGGGGAATAGCCGACGCTGAAATCGACGCCACAGCGCAGCCCGGATTCGCGTTCGAGTACTGGCACGCAGACTTCTTCGGTGGCACCGGGATACACCGTGGATTCATACACCACGATGTCGCCGGGTTTGAGGTGCTGACCGACGGTTTTCGAGGCTTTCAGCACCGGCTGTAAATCGGGGTTATTTTGCGTATCGACCGGAGTTGGCACAGCGATGATAAAAAAATCGGCACGGTCTAGCACCTGGGGGTCTACGCTGTATAACACATTGGCTTGCCGTAACAAGGCATCCGCCACTTCGCTGGTGCGATCATGGCCGTTTTGTAATTCGTTGATACGACGCGGGTCTTTGTCAAAGCCGATCACCTGGCCGTGACGCGCAAAAGCCACCGCCGCAGGCAGGCCGACATAGCCTAAGCCAATCACTGCAATTTTTCTGGGTTGCATCTTTAGTGTCCTTGTGGTGATACCACTACTCATGAAGTTCAGGTTCAGTGACCGGTGGCTTGGCTACTCGGGCGGGCGGGGACAGGAACGGCAGTAGCCGCGCCAGTTGTTCTTGGCGTAACCACTGGCTGGCCTCGGCTGGAATAGCGACCGGTTCGCGTCGCAGCCAAGACCGTACATAGCCCCACAAACGCAGCAAACTCCCGGTGAAATAAGGCTTTTCCCGTACCCGCGCCACACATTTGCTCAATTCAAACAACGGGTGATAGCCAAAGGAATAATCCAACTGGCCTTGTCGAATCCGCGCCGCAGATAAGCCACTGATTTCAGTGCCAGCTAAGCGGGCGTGGGTGGCGATGAGTTCTGGGAAAGAGCGCACTTCCCAGCCATACATCCGCGCCATCAGGTCGGCGAGGGCATCGACGCCGCCACGTGGCAAAGGATGATAGCCGCCGATTTGTTCAAAACAAGCCCGCCGGAACAGTTGTACAGCGCCCGCCACGTTGAGATCGACTTGATTGTGCTGGGGAATAATTTTCCCCTCGTGATCTTCATAGACCACCCCGCCGCCGATACCCAACTGGGGCGCGGCCTGGAAACGGTGATAAAGGCGCTCGAAATAATCGGGTGCCAGGGTAATGTCCGCATCCAGATTGCCAATAAAATCATAGCGTAATCCGCTCAAGCAGGGTAAACCTGCGCGTATCGCATAGACTTTTGAGCCGAAATTACGCCCTTCGCCATGTTCGCGCCGCACAAATTCGATAAAAGGATGCTGAGCCGCGTAGCTCTTGGCGATCTTGTCGGTGTTGTCGGTGGAGGCATCGCTGACGATCACCCACTTTTGTGGCAACACCGTCTGGTGCAACATCGCTTGAATCGTGTCATCCAGATGCTTGCCCTCGTTGCGGGCAGGCGTTACCAACACATACCAAAACAGCGGCGCTTGTGATGTCGTCATGTCAGTGGCCTCGGCTTAAGCGTTCACGCAGTTGGCGGTACTGGAGCCGCGCCCGATCTGCCAGCCACACCAGCGTGCGGCTGAGCGTGTGGGTGCAGGTGTCAAATTGACCGATGGGCCGTGCATCAATCCCAGATTTCCCAGCCAAACCGTATTTGAATTGCGCCGTGCCGGGCACCCGTTCTGGATTAATCCCACCCAGATCGTACCAGTCATAGCCTTCGGCTTTGAGCCATTCCAGCATTTTCCAATGCAGCAAATAGGAGCTACGGCTATGCAAACCCGCGTCGCTGGTGGCTCCCAGTACATAAATCCCCATATTGCCTGCCGCCGCACAGACTATCGCCGCATGAGGACTGCCCGCGAGTTCACACGCCAAAATTTTCATTTTGAAATCCTCGGGTAACGCCTGCTGCAAGCGCTCGTATTCCCCAATATCCACGTATTCGACAAAACCCTTGCGCTGGTGCATTTCTCGGTACATGCGCATGAACAGGGCATAGAGTGCTGACTGCGACGCCTCGATCAGAGTCAATTCGCTGGTTTCGGCGCGTTTCAGATAATTGCGCCAGCGTGCTTGCATATTCGCCCGCAACGTTTCCAACGGCAGCCGCAGATCGACGTACACGGTGCGACCACCTTCAGCCAGTGGCGTGTGGCGATAGCCTTCTTCGTGGAGTAGACGCACCGGTTCTTCTGCGCCCACCACGTCACGAATATTGGGCAAAATGCGTAAAAACAGCCCGCGTTTGTCCGCATATTCCAACCGCAACGCCCGAATCAATTGCCGAAACACCTGCTGATCTGGCGGGCTGCCGCGCCATTGCCACAGGCCGCCCCAGCGCACATAGGCAATCCCGGCGGGTAATAGCGGAAATTTCACCACACGCACTTGCGCAATCGCGCAGACCTCGCCGTCTTTTTTTAAGACCAGGTGGCTGAGATTGCTCGCACCCCAACGCACCGCGCCGTAAGCCCAGGTTTGATACAAACTGGCATCACTAAATTGGCGCAACAACGCATACCAAGCCGCTTCATCCAGCGGCGGGGTTTCAAGTTGATAACCGGGATCGAGGGCAGTCATAACACAAAAGGTATCCGTTCGCCGATGAAAAGGGACAAGCCCAGGCATAATCCCAGCACGGCTGTTTGCCGGGTAACTAGCTGTTTAATCTGGTTTTTCCTGGCGATAGCCAGCGGTAGCCACGCATAGGCACCCTGAATTTTCAAATAAAATTCTAATTGCCAGTCATCGGGAGAAACCGTGACTCGCCCCATTAAAAAATCGCTTTCTGCGACACAAGGATCGGCGGCAAAACAGCGCGTATAACCAGCCTGCGCCGCTTGTTGCAACACGGCCTGGTTGTAATAGCCATAGGGAAAAGCCAAGAGTTGCACGGCTCTGCCCAGCAGCGTTTCCAAAGCTTGGCGAGAACTGGCGAGTTCTTGCTTTAATTGTTCTTCGCTTAATTGCGTCAATTTGAGATGATTCATCGCATGAGAACCGATTAATACTTGTTCGCTAGAAAATGCTTGCAATTGTGCAGCGGTCATAATCATTTCACGGCTGTTTGGATGAGTGGGTTTAAGCCACGCAGGCCGCGTCCCTAAACAACCACTGGGAATGAATAAAGTCACCGGTAGGTGGCGTTGCGATAAAGCCGGTAAAGCCTGTTCCAGTAAACTGGCAAAACCATCGTCAAAGGTAATCGCAACCCGATTGGGCTGCGCACTGAGTCGGGCTGCGTCAGCAAACACCGGTTTGGTGTATTTCTCCAACAAATCCAGTTGGCGGATAAAACGGGCTTGTTGCTGGGCGGTGACTTCATGATAACAAAGTCCCAGCAGCGAATAGGCTGGTGATTTGCGAAGCACACGCCAAAGCCGATGAGCCGAATAATAAACCAGTGCAATCAGTAATTTCAGCAAGCGCGTCATGATGCCGAGATCCGCGCTTTGAATAACTGACTGAGGGTTTCGGCATTTTTTACGATGTGAAAATCGGTGATAATTTTCTCTCGGCCCCGTTCTCCCATGCGTGTTCTTAGCGTGGGATTATCAGCCAATTGTGCAATCGCTGCCGCCAGTGCTGCGGGTTGTTGTGCAGGCACCAATAAACCAGAGCGCTGATCTTCTACTAATTCAGGAATGCCGGTAATGCGAGTCGCCACCACCGGCAAGCCTTTCGCCATCGCTTCCATCAACACCACGGGAATGCCTTCGGTGACGCTAGACAGCACGAAAATATCAGCTTGATTATAATAGTCTTGGATTTTTTCTTGTAATACCAAACCAATTAACTGCACTTGGGCTTGTAGCCCATATTCTGTGATTGCGGCCTCTAATTGCGGACGATCTCTGCCTTCACCGACAATCTGACAACGAAAAACCAGACCTTGATCGCGTAAGATTTGACACGCCTTAATCAAGTCTAAGTAATTTTTCTCCCAAACCAGACGGCCAATTGCCAGCAAAGTTAAAATCGGGGCAGCCGGTGTAACCGGTGAGAACGAGTCAGGGTCTAAACCGCAATGTATCACGGCGATTTTATCTCGGCAGTCGGGTAAAGCTTGGCTAATCATTGCTTTGTTATAATTTGAAATCGCCACCACAAACTGCGCATGGCGGATTTTTTCCTGAAATAATAATAAGCCAATTTTAGTCGCGCTGTTATGTACAGTGATACTATAGTGACAATCTGGCAATAATTTTGAAATCACCAGTGCCATCGTCGCATTGCCCTGCATGAAATGCGCATGGAGATGTTTAATCCCACGTTTTTTGATTTCTTGCAATAAATACACAGCTTCGACAAAATGATAAAAACAGCGCAGTCGATCCGACAGACGGGTATCGGGACGACTCACCACATACCATAACCAATACAGGTATTTGAAGGGATGCTGGAATTGGGTGCGCAAATGGGCCAGCAATAACCGCCACTTCTGCATGGGAAATAAATAATAAACCCGATCTCGAAAATAGTCGTCTTCCGCAGAAATCTCATGGGCAGCAGGGCGGTGAATAGAAAAACAGTGGATTTTCAATCCCCGTTTTTCTAGTTCTTTAATTTCCCTGGAAATAAAGGTATGGCTAATCACCGGAAAATCTGGAATTAAATAAGCCAGCGTTAAAGTGTGGGATGGCGTAGCAGTCACGGTGATAATTTCTCTTTTAGTGTCATCATCCAATGATACAGGCCGGTGATTTGAGCGCTCAACTTCGCCACCGAAGCCTCTTCTTGTATATCCAATATTTTAAGCAAATACAAAGGGGTCTCCAGATCATTCCAGCCAAATTCCACCGTCCGCGCCGAGCGAAAACCAGCCAGCCGTAAATAGTGCAGTTCACGCGCCCCGTAATCGCCATTGGGATAGGCGAAGTGTTCCACAGGAGAGCCAACCAGTTGTTCTAGCTGGATTTTTGAGTGTTGAATTTCAGCTTGGCTATCGGCGTCTTCGCAATAGGGCAAGACGGGGTGATGTACCGTATGGGCCTGAAAATCCACCCAGGGCTGCATGGCCTGGATTTCTGCTAGGCTGAGCGCTTGGCGGTCTGGATAGTCACGGTCTGGGGTGTAACCCACGGTGGTGGCCAGGTGTTGCAGCATTTCAGCACGTGGCACGGTTTTGAGCGTGGCCGGGTTTGGATAACCATTTTTCCACCAGAAATGGCGCTGGGTGCCAACCAATCCGCTGCACACGAAGATCGTGGGGCGAATCCGGTGTTGTTTGAAAATTTCCAGCAGCGCATAGTTGCCCAAATGGCCATCATCTAAGGTAATCACCAGGGCTTTGGGCGGAATACGCGACCAATCGCGCTGGGCAATCGCATCCACCAGTTGTGCCAAGGAAATAAACTGATAACGCGCCGCGACATAGGCCATGTGACGCGCAAACAGCGCAGGATCGGGATCGTGATAGAGCAGAATGCCGACACGCTGCCCATGCACCCAGTGGCGTGCCAAGCGCGGTAAGCCGCTAAAACGCACGATATTCCAAAACAGTTGGGCGGCCAGCCGTCGCATTTTCATGCTTGGATCACCGTGAGTTTAGGTTGATAGTGGCTGGCAGGCGGCGGTGGGCGAAAAAAGCCGCTGATTAGGCCATAGCTACTCAGCAAATAATCCAGAAAAAACAATCCAGTATCAAACCAATGCTGTTTCCAGAGTGCCCGTGTCACAAATAAACTCAGCATCAACAACAGCCAACCCCCCACATAGACGGGGCGATGGGTGACGAGTGACAACAATAGACTGAGCAAGCCCAACAGATAGAGGCCGGTGAACAGCAGAGCGCGTCGATACAGTTGCAGATATTCGCCCAGATAAGGATTACCGATGAGCAAACGCAATACTTGCCCCAAGGCCAAATGGCGTCCCAGCGTCCAGTCGCGTTTGATTTGGCGTAGCGTCAATCCGCTGGGATTTTCCTGACTGTAATAACGGGTTTTATGCACCGTCATCGGCACTGGAATGCGTTGCAAACCATAACCAGCCGCACTGAGGCGCAGCCCCAGTTCCAGTTCTTCTTCGTTGGTCAGATAGGGATTAAAACTGCCGACTTGTTCCAAAGAGCGGCGTCGATACAGCGAGGACTGGCCCAGATGATGAACCTGCTGCACTTGCGTACCCACGTCAAAACGGTCTGGTTTGTCGCTCACCACCTGGGTGTAGCTGTCGTCATAGCTGATTTCATGGCATTTGCCAGACACGGCGGCCAACTGTGTTTGGCTGACCAGCAATGGCAGGGCGTGAGTGAACCAATCGGCGTCCAAAGACATGTCGCCATCCAGAAAATACACGAACTCGCCTTGGGTCTGTTGCAAACCCACATAGCGTCCTGCTGAGGGTGACAGCAAGCAAGCGGGGTCTAATTGGATGATTTTAATCGGATAACGGCAGGCAATCTCAATGGTTTTATCGGTGGACACTGAATCGACCAGCAGGATTTCGGTGTCTGGCCAAGCGGCGGTGGCAGTAAGTACCGATTCAATCGCAGCCGCGATATTGCGCGCTTCATTTTTACAAATAATCACCACTGACAACTGCGTCATGCTAAAACACCTTTAGCACGCAGGGCTTCGCGTAAATAAATGCCGTTTTGTTCAGACATCGCCTTGACCACCGACAATTGGCTGCTGAGACGTTTCACGATAATCGCACGCTGGGCAGACAACAGGGAGAATTTCTCGCGCAAGGTGGCGGTGCTGAGGTCTTGAATCGCCAACACATAATCGGTGTGGCCGAACACGTCTTGATTAATGCCCACCGCCTTCGCACTGTAGCCAATACTGAGCGTGGGTACTTGGCTGGACAGTGCAGCAATCGTGGAGTGAGTACGCGCCCCGATGAAATAACTGCATTGCGCAATCACTTGTTTCATCTGGCAAGTATTCAGCGCAGCATCAATGACTTGCACCCGTGGGTTGGAGCCTAAGCGTTCAGCCAAGGCCAAGCAAGGGATTCGATCATCGTTGCCCGCCGTCACCACATGCGGGATTAACAGCAGGTCGGTGTCTGGGTCTGTCAGTAAAAATTGCGCAAATTCCGTGAAAGCCCGCAAATAGCTGTCGGGATCGCTGCCATAACCCGCCACCAGCGCACTCATGCCTAAGCCCACGAGGCGGCGTTGTCCAGCTCCCGCCAATTGAGGAACACCGGTGGTTTGAGTGGGCAACAAAAAAGCCGGATCGGCGACTCGCCGCACGTTATTGACCACGCCTAACTGCTGCAAATAGGCCAGGGTTTTATCTTCGCGCACCGTGATCAAATCGACTTGGCGCAATAACTTCGCCCAATGCGCTTCCCGACTGCGAAAAGGGCCGATGGAAGCCGCCCAGATCGCCGTGAAAGCCCCATAACGGCGGGCTAAAGCCAATTCACCAAAATAGGCTGATGGCCCTTCATAATCGTCGGAAAAAGTGTCGCCGCCAATGCTAATCACCACATTGGCCTGCTGATAATAAGCCCGTGCCAACCAAGCGCTATAACTCGGTAAGCCTGGACGCACCCGCCGGATCAGGCGATTGTCGATACGCTCGGCAAACCAACCAACACTGTAACGTGCGCTGTCTGGCGGTAAAGCCGCGTGGATAGTCACGTCTTGCAAATCGGGCAACAGCGCCCGGCGATCCGAGTCGGGATCATCGGACAGCAGTGCGATGCGGGTAGGCCGCAGGTGACGTTTGAGTATATCCACCGTGCTGCGCACCAAAGCTTCGCAGCCTTTGTTAAAAGAGCCACTGTGGCCCGTCAAAAGAACCTGTGTCATAGACATCCTGTCTCCCAGTTACTGGGATACCTTTGAAAAACCAAGACGGGGTGCCAAACGCGCCCAAAGTTGCTGGCGATCTGCGGGGTAAAGTGCGCCGTAGAGCAGCATGAACACGAAGAGCAAAGGCAGGCCCCACAACACCAAACCCAGATAGCCCCGGACTTCAGGCACCAAGCTTGGCAGGTAAAAAGCCGAGCTAACTAAAGCGATGAACAGCAACAGCGGTGGCAATAAACTCCACACATAAGGCCACAAGGGCACGTCGATGATACGGGTCAAATACAGAGGTTGTAGGATAACTTTCACAAAAATCATCGGGATAGCCGTGCCCAAGGCCACCCCCAATAATCCATAGTCAGGGGCTAGGTAAACGCTCAGCGCGACATTCGCCACCCCTTCGGCCAGCGACACCACCGCAAATATTTGATGTTTATGCAGCGCATACATCATCGCCACGCTGGTGCTTTGCGCGAGAGTGACGGCAAACGACACCGTGAGTAACCAGAGTACCGGCACTGCATCGACGAATTCATCACCCGCCCAAATTTTAACAAATTGCTCGCCATAAATCATGATGGGCGTGGCTACGCCAAAACTCAAAAAAGCACCAATACCGAGCGACTTCACATACAGCGCTTTAAGCATCGCGGTTTCTCCCTCACCTTCTAAATGAGAGAAACGGGGGGTAAACACGGAAATAGTGGCTGAGGAAATGAATTGTAAAAAATAACGCATCAGTAAAGCGGCAACCCCATACACCCCGACCGAGGCCAGATCCATCATTTTACCAATCACGAAACTGTCGAGATTAAAGCGCAGAATGCTCGCCACTTCTATCACCGTGGTGGCAATGCCAAAGGTCAACAGGGTGCGCAAAACCAGGGTATTACCACCGAAGAGATTGAAATGTACATAAGGGAATAAACGGCGGCAAAACCAATAATTCAAACCTAAAGTCAGCATCGCGCTGATCAGCGTCGCATAAGCCAATCCGGGCAAGCCCCAGTCTTGAGATAAGAAAGCAATAACTAACAGCGCCCGCAGTAAAATACCAGAAATATTGACCAGATTAGCTTCTAAAAAACGCTCATGGGCTTTCAGGGTGGCGCTGAATAAATTGCCGGGAAACGACAAACCCATGCTCAAGCCGAGGATGATAATCAAGGATTTGAAGTCTGCGGTGTGGACAGCCTCCACGGCAAAAAAAACCGTTAAAGGCTCACCCAACACCAAAGAGAGCAAGATCACGACTGAACCCACACCGACAAAGAGTGCCAGTGCGGTATTAATCGTACTGTTCAAAGCCGTGTAATCACGCCGCCCAGCGTCTCGGGCCACATAGCGTGTCACAGCAGATTCCACCCCCAGATCGAGTACGCCATAATAGCCCACTAAAGAACTAATCAGCGTCCAAATCCCAAAGCCGGTTTTACCGAGTTGACTGATGATATAAGAAGTGAGAAAAAATCCCACCAACACAGCGGTCAGAAGTGCGGTCCAGTTACTGAAGATACTCAGCAACAAAGAATTGCGTTTATTTGTCATGTACCAGGGCTTCTTGTTTTTGCTGTTTTATTAAAAGCAATGCTTTTGAACTGCACGCCGCATAAATAGCCACAATAGAGATGTGTGCTAGATGGTCAACAAATCCTTTTCCAGTGTAACCTTGTAATAAGATGGTCATCAGTGCGAGCAACATACTTAAATAGGTCGAGCGGTGTAGCATATTTAGCTCTTTGGAGCGCGTACATCGTAACGCATCTAAGCTTAATACGGCAATAAAACCAAAAAAGAAAATAGCACCAGGAAGACCAATTTCAGCAGCAGTTAATAAATATAAATTATGCACTGGCAATGGCAACACAATAGATATTTTTGCTTCTGTATTATCATATTTCCGATGAACTGCGGTGTAATTTTTTAGGCCAATCCCCATCAGAGGATGGGCGCTAATAATATTTCTAGCAACTTGCCACATGGGGGCACGAGTATTTGCAGAACCATGATCATTTTCCATGCGACTGAGAATTCTATCACCTGCCACGGCGAAGACTAAGCCTGACACCAGAATAATAATCAGCATAAAACCAGAAAATAAAGGAATCATGGGGCGAATCGGTACCACGCGAAATATCATGAGACCAATAGGAAATAAAGCGGAGGTAATCAGCCAACTGCCCAGTGCTGCTCGTGACACAGTGAGTGCAAGCGCCGCTGCACCGGCAATCCATACCACAAGCGCAGGTACTTTCAGAAAACGATTAGCAAAAAAACCATAAGCCAGCGCAATAGGTAGGACTTCACCAGTGAGCTTAGCAAAATTACTGGAGTGACCCATCGTACCAGAAGGACGAAAACCGATGCCATCTACATCGTCTTTGTCATCATCGAGTCCTGGCAAAGTAATGAGCATACTTTGGGTCAGTTGTTGACCTACGACAATTATAGTTTGAAAGAATAAAGTGCTTAACAAGCCATAAATAATTAAATTGAGATCACTTTGTTTTTTCATAAAATGAAAAATCACAAAAAATGTGATGAAAGCACGAATCATGGATTCATAAACACCCAACAAAGTCGCTACTCTATCAACTGCTGGAAACAGTGAAAAAATGCCCATCGCCATCCATAGCACTAAAGGAATAATAACTTTGCTATGCCAGATAGAAATAGTGCCATTTTTTTCGGTATAAATATAAAAGATGCGCAGTGCTAATAAAATATATAACAATAAGTCCGAGAGGCGCAATAGCATACCGTGGGGCAGTGGCGGTACAGTGGTACCTGTTTCATCAAGCAACAGTTTTCCAGTGCCCAGACTCACAGAAAACAAAAACAGGGACATGATGATTTTTTCTTTTGCCGGCATCAGCATGAACAGTGGCGTGACGATCAGAATCACCGCCACTTTCACAAACTTCTCATCTGCCGTCAGCAATACGATCAACATCCCGGCAAAAACCAGGGAAAAAACCACAGTCAATAACAAGGGCAGCAAAGAACGCCGCCCAAATTCATTGCGAAGATCGGTTTTAAGCCAATTAATCATCGCGGTGACTGTGGCTGTGATCGCACTAGCTGGACTTAATCGCGACTTGCGCGCCTTGCTGGCGCAAGGATTCGGAGGCGGCTTCTAAGACTTGTACCACACGCAGCCCTTCTTCACCACTGGATTCAGGTTTATTGCCAGTCAGTATGCAGTCAAGAAAATGCTGCGCTTCTACTTTTAGAGGCTCCGACATTTTCAAAGAGGGGGCATAAATATCGCCGTTGCGATAAGCGTAGACAAATTCAGCAAAGGAGTTATAACCAGGCGGGGTATCTACACCCTTGTCATAGACTTTGATTTTTTCGACTGGTTCTACGTCGTTATAGACCAGCATGCGTTTTGTACCCACAAAGGTAATTTCTCGCACTTTGTTAGGGTCTAACCAGCTACTTTGAATGGTGGCAAAGGTATTATGTTTGAGCGTAATTGATAAATTCGTGACATCTTCGATGCCCTTGGTGATATTACTGCTACCCACACAATTCACGGTCAGCGCGTCTTCTTGCAGGATATAAAACATAATCGACAAATCATGTGGGGCTAAATCCCAGGCCACATTGATGTCTTTTTGAAATAAACCCAGATTTAGCCGTCGCGAACTCATGTAAAGAATTTTACCCAAATCGCCAGCTTCAACGATTTCACGGATTTTCCGCACCGGCCCAGAATACACAAAAGTATGGCCAACCATTAAAATCAGTTTCTTAGCGGCTGCCAGTTGGATTAAATCCGTGCATTCGACGGTGGAACGTGCCATTGGTTTTTCAACCAACACATGTTTACCGGCATCCAGGGCTTTCTTGGCAATTTCATAATGCAAATGCACTGGCGCTGCAATCACCACGGCCTGGATTTCAGGATCATGAATAATCTGCTGGTAATCCGTGGTGGTAGTCACCTCACGATACATGGTTTTCATGTAATCGAGCCGATCCTGGCTACTGTCACACAGGGTTTTAACGCGGCAGCCTGCGAGTGAATTAAAATTGCGAATTAAATTGGGGCCCCAATACCCACAACCAATCACAGCAACATTCAGAAGAGTTTGTGTCATAACGGGTAATCCTGTCATTTTAACCAAAGGGGTTAAGTGGAAAGAGAAAATTGCTGATGCTGTTTAATCAAGCGAGCAATCATGTGGGTCAGGGAAACGCGGCGCACCCAGTCAACCGCTAATTTCGGGATGTCGGAAATAAACGCTGGATCGTGGATGCCTGGAGCCAAGTCCACATACTCTGCCCGCAGAGTACGGCCCGCCGCTTGTTCAAAACAACGGGCGATCACGTCATTCGGTAGGCTATCGGGCGTCACTAGATAGCGGCGCTCCTGAGCATTGAAGGCGGCGCTGATAATCAGATCCGCCGCTTCCTCAATATAAAGCAGTGCGGTGCTGTGGCCCACATTGACCTGGATCGCTTTGCGTTGGAAAGCGCTGGCATACAGTTGACTCATGAGTTGAGACGGGTGTTCGCCATAAGCGGCCACTGAACTGAGGCGCAAATGTACCACTTCGGTGTCAACTGAGCGCAATTGGCTATCAAAAAAAGCTTCAGCAGCCAGCTTCACAATGCCATAGGGCGACAGCGCCCGCGCTTCGGTCGCAGCGGTGATGGGGTTGCGATTGAGGTGACTGAATACTTTGATTGAGGACAAATTCACAAAACGAGTGGGGGCTTGGGTTGCCAACCAATCCCATAAAAAGGCCAGTTGATGCAAGTTGTTATCGGTTTCATAGAGCAGTTGTGCGGTAAAAGGCAGCTCCCGGGAGACTTGCCAATGCAGATTCAGCACATAATCGGGGCGGGGTAAGGCGGCTAGGTCGGCGGAGCCGTTCACCACTAAGGGGGCAGTGTGCGCCGTCCAAGGCACGCGCTTGGGTTGGCTGGGATAGCCTGGCAACACCAGCGGCAGCACCCGTGCGCCCAAGCCTTCCAAGCGCTGACAGATTTCACAACCTAAACGTCCGGTGGCACCGGTGACTAAAAAACAGGAGTCAGTGGGCATGGTTATTCCCAGCTACGCAGGACTTCCTGCGCCAGCATGTCGGCGGGCGCATAAGGCAGAGAACGAAACCAAGCCACGGTGCGGTGTATCCCTTCTTCAATGCCGATTTGCGGGGCGTATCCGACAATTTCCTGGAATGCTTGGTTGTCGCCTAAGTGACGCATCACATCGCCTGGACGGGGCGGTTGACTTTGTAGTAACTCGCTGGGTGCTAAACCAAACTCCGCACAAATCAGCTCGGCGATACGTCGCACGCTGGTTTCCACGCCGGTGCAAAAGTTCAAGCAGCGGTTGCGCGACGCGGGGTTGTCTGCCACGTCGATCAGCGCTTGGGCAGCTTCTTCGACGTATAGAAAATCCCGGGTTTGTTCGCCGCTGCCGAATAACACCAAGGGCTGGCGATTCATTGCCCGCACGATCATTTTCGGGATTAACTCCCCACGAAAGCCCTGCCAATGCGAATTAGGGCCATACATATTAAAGGGGCGTATCGTCGTCCACGGCAGTCCATAGGTGCGTCCATAGCTGTATACATACATGTCCTGAGCGACTTTAGCGGCTGCATAGGGCGTTTCTGGATGCAGGGGGTGGTTTTCATCCATCGGCACGTAGAGCGCGGTGCCGTAGGCTTCTGAGGAAGAGCAATTGAGGAACAGTTCTACGTTGTTGGCGCGGGCAGCTTCCAGGCAATTCATCGTGCCATCCACGATCACTGTATTGACGCGACGGGGTTCTTTGATCGATTGGCGCAGATCCAAAACAGCCAAGTGAATCACGATGTTGCAACCGGCAAACGCACGGTTAACCGTTTCAGCGCAGGCGATGTCGCCTCGGATTATGGTCAAGCGAGGATGAGTATGTACCGCGCTCAAGTGCGCCATTTTCCCATTCGAGAAATCGTCTAAAACCACCACTTCATTGTGCAGTGCCAACAAACGCGCCACCACATGAGAGCCTAAAAATCCCGCACCGCCAGTGACCACCACTTTTTTATTTTCCACGCCAACCTACCTTGTGTCGCGCTGCTTAGGCGCTGATTGAAAGAACATTAAAAATACCGCAGCTACGGCTTAGCATAGCTGCGGTATTTTTCAAACAAGTGACGCATGGGATTATGGCTGTTATTTACCGTCGCAGTCAACGCAAGGGGCAGCACGCTGTTTGACCAAGCTGTCTCTCACTTGCGCCAGAATTGCTAGCGGGGTTGACAACAAGATTTTCAGATCCAACCCAAAAGACAGTTCACGCGCATAGGTAATATCCAAGCTCATCATCCGGTCATAACTGGTGTTATTTTTACCGCTCACTTGCCACAGACCGGTTAAACCCGGATAGGCGTCACAGCGACCATGATGCCAGGGTTTATAGTTTTTGACCGCATACAACACGTCAGGGCGTGGCCCAATCAAGCTCATTTCTCCGCGCAACACATTAAACAATTGCGGTAATTCGTCGAGGCCAGTTTTCCGTAACACATTACCATAAGGAATGATGTGCGGATCGCTGTCTTCCAGCTTATACATAGGTTTGCCATTTTTGAGTAATTCGCTGATATAACGCTGATGTTTACTGGTATCCGCATCGGTTTTCATGGTGCGAAATTTCCAGATAATAAACGATCTACCCAAGTAACCGACCCGTTCTTGACGGAAGAACACCGGGCCGATGGAAACGGATTTGATGTAGAGTGCCACCAACACCAACAACGGCGACAGGAATAACAGGCCAAATGTAGCGCCCAGCATGTCTATGCTACGCTTCCACCAAGGCATCGCGGTATTCAGTAATTTTTCTAATTTGGGCGGTTGTTGCATCATCGCACCTCGTTGTTTAGCTAAGTCCATCTGTCCAGTGGACACACTCTGATGATGAACAGCAGCGGATTTCCAAGCCCGAAAAGCGGTGAAGTCTTCTTGTTCACACCAATCTTGTGGATACAAATGGGTGGTACAGGTGGGCATAGCAACTTGATTAACCATTAGCATTCTTTGGATACTGTGTATAAACACATCCACTCCGGCTTGGGTGGCGGTATCAGACAAAATTACGCCGAGATAGTCAGTATTGATCCAACCTGCCAAGTCACTTGAACGCAAACGGCGCGTCAACACCCGCTGCAAATGTAAGTAGTCTGGCGCGTCGGGGCTGATTTTGAAGGTGACTAGCGCAAAGTGTTGTGCGAAGTGATCGGCGCGCACGCACTCGCGATCCACGATGTCTAAAAATTCATGGTTGGTATAAAACAAATCTGTGTTGTCTTCATCTGCTTGAATAAGCAACGTCGGGAACGCCGTCGATAAGTGGGCGGGTCGTTCGCTAGCAGTAGGAGTGGTCATGATAGGCCCCTTAAACCGTTATTAATCTTTGAGTCACGCCTGCCCCTAGCCTGCTTCGTGCCAATGGCATTAATCTCTTTGAGATTCATAGGGTGTCAGTGATGGCGCACGGCTTAGCCTGGGCTTTTCCAAACCAACACGCCGCCCTTGACTGCCACAAAACAACAGCCAGAACGGGACGCTCAGGCATACTAATCAGGAAGGGTATCGGCGGATGCAGTCGCTGGTGTCTTTGCATTTTGCGCTATTCGCAAAATGCAATTGCAATATGCGACGAGAGTCAGTGAGTGACCGGGGGTTCTGGTTCTGGAGCCGCTGTGCGCACGGGGGCGACGAAGGTCGCGGCGTTATCGCACAGGCTCTCATCTATCGGACGCCAATCATGAGGATACAGATAAACGCTGCATTTCGGTGGCTTGGCGATCTGGGAAACCCGCTCCCAAACATCATTTACAAAACGCCAAGCGTCTTCTTTTTCGGTAGTGCCATACAGCAACACACCCACATAGCGCAGATTCAGCCAGCCCGCCTCATCGGTGCTGCGCAGGCGATGACGCAAGACAGTCAACAATACCTGACTGGATTTTTCATGCGCCTGAATATCCTCTAAATCAAACACCACCAGCGCAAATCCCTGACCATTGCGATCAGAACGCGCACATTCGCGGCGTATCGCCTTATGAAACTTAGATGCCTGACTAATACTGGTGGTCAGTTCCCGTAAACGCCAGTTTTTAAAGAGTCTGCGCCAAGGTTCCCACAACGTGCGAAACAGATTCATTGTCAATTTTTCTCCAAAATAGTTGTATTTACAATCTATTATAAATAAATTGCGGGATATAATGACGGCGTTTGTTGAACAGCACACCCAGTACATTGCCTCCGCGAATCTCAATATTTTCCTTGGTGTGTTTCACAATTTGCCAACGGGTACTCTCGGCCTCCACCACCACCACCACGCCATCCACCTTGTGTGACAAAGCTAAACCATCGCTGGAGGTAATCGCAGGCGGCGTATCGATCACAATGAAATCAAATTGACGTTTCAAGTCTTCAAGAATGTTTTCAATTTCTGGGGCATGCACAATCCTGGTCACAGAATCGCCTGGCATTGTCATTTGCGTCACATACAGCTTGGAATTCCCGACCTGTTTGAGCGCACCTTTGACGGGCTTGCCCTCAAACACCGTCCCATGCCAGCCGCATTCTGGCGTGATGTCAAAATAAGCCAGTTGGGTACCCTGGGGATCGGCGTCCACCAACAGCACCGACATCTCTAATTTTCTGACCAAAACTTTGGCAAATTCACGGCTCAACACCGAAGTGCCCTCGCCTGGACGCGAGGCGATGAACTGCACCGCTCGCCCCCAATGCCGCCGGTTTGGCAACAGCGCATACAGGCTGCGATACAAACCAATCATTTGTTCTTCAACCACTTCGCTACGGGTTTTCAAATAGTCTTTTTCAGGCGCAGCCGGAAATTGCTTGGCATTCTTGGCCTTTAAGCGTTCCCGCACCGCTCGTTCCAGCGCATCAGAAATCCTACTCATATGTTGCTTGCCAATTAAGTGATAGTCCTGCAAAAATAGCGCGATAAATCATATGCAAAAAATAAATTCATGGCATCAACTGGATAAGGGAATCCTGTCACTGGTCGTGCCCTCTATACTGTACCCCGTAACAATTTGACTATTTTATAAACCACAGAGCAACTGTATTGCCACTTTATCTGACTAAGATTTCTCCTGTATACACTGGTGGTGGAGACTCATTTCTTGAGCCGCAATCCTGCAAGATTTTCCCAATCCACTGTTTGGGTTATAAGACAGACGCCCCAATCTTCGCGACGAGTTCCCGTGGCCTTAGACACAATCACTCTGCCATTGCGAAAGCTAAAAACCGATTTTTAACACAACAGACTGATTTTTAGATAACTTATCCGCTGGCCTGCGCTAACAACCTGCGTTGGGATTTAGCCCTGGCCTGCATTCTGGTAGGATGCGGGCTTAATCTTGTCCATTACATTTGCCAGGAGAGAATCATGTTTGATGTAAAGGTGTTAGGCTCTGGTTGCGCCAATTGTAAAACCACCTATCAACGCATTGAAGCGGTCTGTGCCGAAAACGGGATCACCGTGACTTTGGAAAAAGTAGAAGACATCGCGCAAATTATGTCCTATGGCATTCTGTCCACACCGGGTGTGGTGGTAGACGGTAAGATCGCCCACGCAGGCGGCGTGCCGGACAAAAAGACTGTGTTATCCTGGTTCAAGACCCGGTGCTGTCCAGGCAACGACAGTTGCTGCTAATCAGCCTGTGTCACCCGCGATGCGCAACCATACCGGATTTTTGACCCTGAAGGAAATCCACACAATAGTATGATTGACCGCAACGAATGTCACCTTAATAAATACATTAAGGGATAGATATAGTTAAGGGAGCAGGACTGAGGAGGATTGGAGCGGGTGATGGGAATCGAACCCACGCTATCAGCTTGGGAAGCTGAAGTTCTACCATTGAACTACACCCGCAATCGACTAAGCACTTCGCCAACTGGTGGCTAAGCTGCGAAGGCGGAACTATAGAGGGAATCCTGGGTTAAGTCAACTTGAGAGCAACGTAAACCATGCAGATTTTACTCAACGGACAGGTGGCCGAGATCGAAGCATCATGCAGCATTGCCGGATTATTGAGACAATTGGATTTACAGCACCAGCGCTTGGCGGTGGAAGTGAATCAGACCATTGTGCCGCGTAGTCAATTTTCAGAATACCAATTAACCGCCGCAGACAAGGTGGAAATCGTGAGGGCTATCGGCGGTGGTTAAACAAACGCCAGACTGGCAGGCTTTACTGACCCGTTTCGATGGCTTGCTGACACGTCTCGATCAGTGGTTGCCCGCGCTGTCCACGCCGCCAGAGTGGGAAAAAATCACCGCTGGTCGCTGGCAAGGGGAACCGGGACGCGGCGCTGTGTTAGCCATTGCTCACCCACACGACATTCGGTTAGCCGATTTACAAGGCATAGCCACGCAAAAGCAGCAGCTAGACCGCAATACCCGTCAGTTTTTACAGGGTTTACCGGCCAACAATGCCCTGTTGTGGGGGGCGAAAGGTACCGGCAAATCTTCGCTGATCAAGGCGTTACTCAACAGCTACGCCGCCCAGGGGTTGCGCCTGCTGGAGGTCGAAAAGCAACATTTGGCCGAGTTGCCCACGATTGTGGACAGCTTACGCGGACGCTCGCAACGCTTTATCGTGTTCAGCGACGATCTGTCTTTTGAACCCAACGATGCCAGTTATAAGGCGCTCAAAAGCGTACTCGATGGCTCCATCAGCACCGCCCCCGACAACGTGCTGATCTATGCGACCTCAAACCGCCGCCACTTGTTGCCCGAATATATGCAGGATAATTTCGACGCACACCACGTCAACGAGGAGTTGCATCAGGGCGAGGCGGTGGAAGAAAAAATCTCGTTGTCAGAACGTTTCGGCTTATGGCTGTCGTTCTATCCGTTTAAGCAGGACGAGTATTTGGCCATTGTGTACCACTGGTTGCAGCATTTTGGTTTGTCCGGCATCGAGCAGCCAGAGACTCGCCAAGCCGCATTGCAATGGGCGCTGACTCGGGGTTCGCGCAGTGGACGGGCTGCTTGGCAGTTTGCGCGTGACTGGGCTGGACAACAACAATTAAAAGAGAGGTAACTGCCTTAAGCCAATTTATCTTGTCAAGATTCTCGACTTCTGACCATCGTGTTGAGGATGCGCGGTGTTCTCCTCGTGGTGAGTGTTCGGGTTGCTTTTTTAGTAAAATCGGGTTTTGACCATATTGCGTCCGCCAAAAAAAGAAATTCTGCCGCATAGACACCCGCACTTAAATTTGAGGCTAGTGTCTACGTGGTAAATGAATAGTCTATAGACGGGTGCAGTGTATTTTTTTATCAGGGGAAAATGAATGAATCAGTTAGTGGCAGCCAATAAAAATTGGTTACTTTATATTAAGTTTCTAATTTTATCGATGTTTATTATAATCACGGTACATCCCGATTATTTTATAAATCGCTTTAGTGAAATCAGTGTTGGTTTTTACGGACCTATCGGTATAGCGATTTTTATTGGAATTTGGTTGCTATGTTTAGGCGCTCTAATAATAACTGCGATTTTACCTAATAGATATATTAGAATTTTTCTAAGCATTATTATTGTAGTAGCGACTTTTTCAGATGCGGTATATCAGAAGATATCTAATCATGAAATAAATTATGATATATTGCAATTATTATGGGAAAGCCGTCATTTTGCAGGCGACGCTTTTAGTTTCTACAAGGGCGAAATGGGTTGGACTGCGGTTGTCGCTTTATTAGGTGCATTGGGATTATTGCTGCCTGATTATGGTTTATTTACAAAAATAAACCAAAAGTTTCCACGGTTACTTTCTAAGCCAGCGACTTATTTATATGCACTAAGTCCTTACTTGGTGTTATTTGCATTAATTTTAGTGCAAGGCGGTACCGGCACAGGTGGATTACCTTTTCAATACAAGACCACCAGTTTGTTTGCGATGATGTTAATTAACGATCTGGTCGTAGATCAGCAGCGCATCAGTTCTGGTGTTTCTATACCATTACAGGCTTCGCGTTTTGGTGACAAGAAACCTAATATTTTATTGATTATTGATGAAAGTGTGCGCGGCGATTATATTGATATTAATAATAATCTGGGCACAACCCCGCATCTTTACGCACAAAAAGATCGTTTGGTGAATTTTGGTTATGCGGGTTCTGTGGCCAATTGCAGCCAAACTACCAATCAAATTATTCGCATTGGCGCATCTAGTGATCCTGAAAAATTCAACAAGAGCTTGCAAAACAACCCCTATATTTGGCAATATGCTAAACAGGCGGGCTACAAAACAATTATGATTGACTCCCAGGTAAAACCGGGAGAAATGAATAATCGTTTGAGCAAAGCGGAAGTGGCGATGCTGGATGAATTTCATTATGTTGAGGGGGCTTCTAGCCGCGAGAAAGACATCAAGGCTGGCCAACTTATTAAAAAGTTGTTAGCTGACCAACAAAATAAACAACCCCACTTAATCTTCCTGGTAAAGTCAGGAGTACATTTCCCTTATGAGGAACGGTATCCAAAAGAAAACGCCAAGTTCATGCCAGACAGAAGTCTCGGAGAACCATTAGATAGCGTTGAAAAATTGGTTAATTCTTATAAGAATATTTTGTTATGGGTAACAGACAGCGCCTTTGAGGATTTCTTTAAAGAAACTCAATTTATGGACAGCATTGTTATCTATACCTCTGATCACGGGCAGAGTTTATTAGATCGTGGGATTAAGCTATCCCATTGTTCTACTGAAGACGTGAGCTTATATGAAGGACTAGTACCTTTGTTTGTACTCACAGACAATCCAACTTGGAAAGCAATTTTTGCGGCGGCGGCACTTAAGAATAAAAATAAAGCCAGTCATTTTAATTTAGTACCCACCATGTTGGATATTTTTGGCTATGACGTGTCTCAGCGTATGGCGATACATGGTGAAAGTCTGTTGGATGACTTGCATGAACCCCGGCGATTTATCTCTGGTTTCATCACCCTGAGCCGATTGAGTTTGTTTTCCAGGAACAAGGTAAAGTGGCATGTATTGCCAGAAACCTGGAAAACAGCGGACTAAATGTGGCGATATTTTGGTTTGATGAGTAAGTAGCAACAAAGAACAGGGATAACCCGTTACACACGGGTTATCCCTGTTTCTCCTCTCCTACGGAAAACTTATTCTGGCTTTTTCTTGCGTATCACTTTTCGCGGTGCGGCTGCGGCTGTGCCAGCACCTGCGCCCGCTGGCTTGTTCAGCCGCATGGGGCGTTGTTCACCGCCGCGCTCATGAGCGCCACCATAGCTGCTGCCCCGACGCGGAGCCGCCGACTCTGATTTGTCGCCACGCCCGCTGCTTTCTTCGCTGTCACCACCGGCTTCATCAAAACGGGTCAAGCCCAGTTTGCGATTACAAACCCGGACGTTTTGTAAATGGGCAAACACTTCTTTAGGCATACCATCGGGTAAATCCACGGTACTATAGGTATCATAGAGCTTAATGTGACCGATAAACTGGCTGTCCAGGCCCGCTTCATTGGCAATCGCACCGACGATGTGTTTAGGTTGTACGCCGTGTTCACGACCCACGTCGAGGCGATAGCACACCAGGTTTTCATCGCTGTGCGCTTTCCGCCGTGCTGCGGGGCGCTCGGGACGATCTTCACGCTCGTAGCTACGCGGTGCGCCGCGTTCTTCGCGATCTCGGCGCGGACGGGCGCTGCTCGGTTCGTCATCCTGGGTGGCCGCTGGAATCTCGGCCAATTCAGGCAACAGTGGGCGTTCGCGTTGCACCAGATAAACCAGTGCGGCAGCGATTTCATTCATCGTAATATCATGTTCTTGTTGATATTGATCGACAAACTCCTCAAAAAATGCCAAATCCTGACTTTCTATCGTTTCACTCAGTTGCTGCTTGAACTGGTTGATCCGGCGATCCGCGATATCTTCGTGGCTCGGTAGCTTCATCATCGTGATCGGCTGGCGCGTGGCCACTTCGATAGCGCGCAACAAGCGTTTTTCCCGAGGCGTCACAAACAAAATTGCCGAACCAGTACGGCCTGCACGACCAGTGCGCCCGATTCGGTGAACATAAGATTCGGTGTCGTTGGGAATATCGTAATTCAACACATGGCTGATGCGATCCACGTCCAGACCACGCGCCGCCACATCGGTGGCAACCACAATATCCAGATCGCCTTTCTTCAGGCGTTCTATGGTTTTTTCACGCAGGGCTTGGTTCATGTCGCCATTCAATGCGCCGCACTCATAACCCCGGGCTTCCAACTTTTCCGCCAATTCGGTGGTGGCCGTTTTGGTGCGCACAAAAATCAGCATGGCATCGAAGTCTTCGGCTTCGAGAATCCGGGTCAGCGCGTCCAATTTGTGCAAATTGGTGACTTGCCAGTAACGCTGGCTGATGCTGCTCACCGTACTGGTTTTGGTGTGAATTTTGACTTCTAGCGGGTCTTTGAGATGACGCTGCGCCACCTTGCGGATCGCAGTCGGCATCGTCGCTGAAAACAGCGCAACCTGGCGTTGTGCCGGGGTTTGTTCCAAAATCCAATCCACATCGTCGATAAAGCCCATGCGCAGCATTTCATCGGCTTCATCCAACACCACCGCGCTGAGTTTGCTCAGTACCAGACTCTTGCGGCGCAAATGATCCATCACCCGTCCTGGCGTGCCGACAATCACATGCGCACCGCGTGACAACTGGCGCAATTGGCCGCTCATGCTCTGCCCGCCGTACACCGGCAATACATGGAAACCCGGTAGGTAACGTGCATAAGTTTGAAAGGCTTCAGCCACTTGCAAAGCCAGTTCGCGGGTAGGGGTCAGCACTAAAATCTGCGGCTGGCGGCAATTAATATCGAGGCGACTCAGCAGCGGCAAGGCAAACGCCGCCGTTTTGCCGGTACCCGTTTGGGCCTGACCAATCAGGTCACGACCGGCTAACAGCGGCGGAATACTTTCCGCCTGGATCGGTGAAGGCACTTCATACCCCACCTCCTGAATGGCTTGTAAAATGGGCGCAGCGAGCGCTAATTCGGCAAAAGTAAGGGTAATGGGGGAGGTGGCCGGTAATGACATGGCAGGTTATTCTCAAACGTGGGTTATCAGGAGGCGGGTAGCGAACGCGCCAAGCAGGCGCAGTCCACAGGATACCGTTCAGTTAAGAGTGTTTCAATTTCGCACCACATAATTAGACATAGGCGAAAATTGTTGATTATACTCTTTTTCAGCCTGCCCTGGTCAATTTATCAGTTGACTTCCTGCACGTGGCGAACGGTGTAGCCGACACTGTGACGGTTATCCCACCAAGCGCGCAAGCAGTGGCGCGTTGCCCGACCCTATCGGCCTTTAATCCCCCTGTTTAACCACATCAGAGTGTTACTATGCAATTATCTCAACTGAAATGGCGCTGCCGACGTGGTATGCGCGAACTGGATGTCTTACTGGAAGCCTATTTGTCGCACCATTACCCCGTAGCCGATACCGCAGAACAGGCTGATTTCGTGTCGCTGGTGGCCCTGACTGACCCAGAATTATCGGCTTATTTGTTACAAGGCCAAGACCCGACGACGCCCGACTTGCAACGGCTAGTCGAAAAAATCCGCCATTTTTGCTGACGGTTCATACCACTTAGCGCTCTTGATTCCCGTCCCGCTTCCCTCACATCAGAGACAATTCGTCACTGATTACCGGGGAACTCAAACATGAACATGGATAAACTCACCACCAAATTCCAACAAAGCCTGGCCGAGGCGCAAAGCCTGGCGGTGGGACGGGATCATCAATTTATCGAGCCGATACACCTGATGCTGGCGCTGCTCGACCAGGACGGCGGGGTGATCCGCCCCCTGTTGGGCCGTGCTGGGGTCAATATCAATGGCTTACGCGCCGAACTGGGCAGGGCGCTGGAACGCGTACCGAAAGTCAGCGGCGCGGGCGTAGATGGGCAGGTGTATGTGTCCAAAGACCTGGATCGCCTGCTCAATCTCACCGACAAACTGGCCCAGCAGCATAAAGACCAGTTTATTTCCAGCGAGCTGTTTTTAATCGCCGCGACCGACGACAAGGGCGCTTTAGGCGAGGCACTGAAAAAAGTCGGGGCGGATAAAAAAACCTTGGAACAGGCCGTGACCGAGATGCGCGGTGGTCAAGCGGTCAACGATGTCAATGCCGAAGAAAATCGCCAAGCCCTGGAAAAATATACGATAGACCTCACCGAACGCGCCGAACAGGGCAAGCTCGACCCGGTGATCGGACGCGATGAGGAGATCCGCCGCACCATTCAGGTGTTGCAACGGCGCACCAAAAATAATCCGGTGCTGATCGGCGAACCTGGCGTGGGGAAGACCGCTATTGTCGAGGGCCTGGCCCAGCGCATCATCAACCACGAAGTGCCGGAAGGCTTGAAAAACAAGCGGGTGCTGGCGCTCGACATGGGTTCCTTGATTGCCGGGGCCAAATACCGGGGTGAATTTGAAGAACGTATGAAAGCGGTGCTGAATGATCTTGCCAAACAGGAAGGCCAGATTATTTTATTTATCGACGAATTGCACACGATGGTCGGCGCGGGCAAGGCCGAAGGCGCAATGGACGCGGGCAATATGCTCAAGCCCGCGCTGGCGAGGGGCGAACTGCACTGCATCGGCGCGACCACCCTGGACGAATACCGCAAATACGTGGAAAAGGACGCGGCCCTGGAACGGCGTTTCCAAAAAGTGCTGGTCAACGAACCCAATGTCGAAGACACCATCGCGATTTTGCGCGGACTCAAGGAAAAATACGAAGTGCATCATGGGGTTGAAATCACCGATCCGGCGATTGTCGCCGCTGCAATCCTGTCGCACCGCTACATCGCCGACCGCCAATTGCCCGACAAAGCCATCGACTTAATCGACGAGGCCGCCAGCCGCATCCGCATGGAAATCGACTCCAAACCGGAAAAAATGGATCGCCTGGATCGGCGCTTGATTCAGCTAAAAATCGAGCGCGAAGCCCTGAAAAAGGAAACCGACGAAGCCTCTAAAAAGCGCCTGGACAAACTCAACGAAGAAATCGAGCATCTGGCCCGCGAAGCCGCCGATTTAGACGAAATCTGGAAAACCGAAAAAGTCGCGGTGGCGGGTACCAAACATATCAAAGAAGACCTGGAACGCGCCCGCCAAGAACTGGAAACCGCCCGCCGCGCCGGGGATTTGACGCGCATGTCAGAGCTACAATACGGCAAACTGCCCGCTCTGGAAAAGCAACTCAAAGCCGCCAGCGAACTGGAAAACCACAAATTCCAACTGCTGCGCAGTTCAGTGACAGACGAAGAAATCGCCGAAGTGGTGTCGCGCTGGACCGGTATTCCCGTCTCCAAAATGCTCGAAGGTGAACGCGACAAATTGTTGCGCATGGAAGAAGCCTTGCACCGCCGCGTGGTCGGCCAAGAAGAAGCGCTAAAAGTGGTCGCCGACGCGATTCGCCGCTCCCGCGCCGGGCTGTCCGACCCGATGCGCCCCAATGGTTCCTTCCTGTTTTTAGGCCCGACCGGGGTCGGCAAAACCGAACTAACCAAAGCCCTGGCCGCGTTCCTGTTCGACACCGACGAAGCCATGATCCGCATCGACATGTCCGAGTTCATGGAAAAACATTCGGTGGCCCGCCTCATCGGCGCACCGCCGGGCTATGTCGGCTACGAAGAAGGCGGCTATCTGACCGAAGCCGTGCGCCGCAAGCCCTATTCGGTGATTTTGCTCGATGAAATCGAAAAAGCCCACCCAGAAGTGTTCAACGTGCTGCTGCAAGTGCTTGATGACGGACGCTTAACCGACGGCCAGGGACGCACCGTGGATTTCAGAAACACCGTGATCGTGATGACCTCAAATCTCGGTTCACAACTCATCCAGAGTATGGCTGGCGAAGCGCATTACGCCGAAATCAAAGCCACGCTGATGGAAGTGGTGGCGCAACATTTTCGCCCGGAATTCATCAACCGCATCGACGACGTGGTGGTATTCCACCCACTGGGCGAAGCACAAATTAAAGAAATCGCCCTGTTACAAATAGAACGCCTGCGCCTACGCCTGAGTTCTCAAAACATGCGCCTGGAAATCTCCGACGAGGCACTCGCCCACATTTCCACCGCCGGTTTCGATCCGGTCTACGGCGCAAGACCGTTGAAACGCGCAATTCAACAACTGATTGAAAACCCACTGGCACAAAGTATTCTAGCTGGGAAATTTGCGCCGGGAGATACCATAGTTGCTGAGTGGGGCGGGGAGGGGGTGCGGTTTGCGGTGAAGGTAGAATAAAAATTTAGACCTGACAGGTTTTGGAAATCTGTCAGGTTTTGGGGCTGGGTAGAGAAACGCGAATGGCCCAGCCTACCCGGCCCCCAAGCGTTTTTTAGGAATCAAACGAATCAAGGCCCGCAGGGCTTCATTGACCGCGTCAGAATCAGGAAAATAGGCGCGCACATCTTCCTCTAAAATAACCGCGCCTGGCGGCGGTTGGATGTCTTTGACCACGCTACTGCCATCTGCCTGATGCACAGTCACCGTATAACCTTTCTGCATTGCACGATGGTGCTTGCCGCGCACACCCTGGCTAAAATCGTATTCCGGGCGCATTTCATCTTGATTGACTGGATTCATAAGATTTCCGCTCGTTGCTTGTTGCCGGACGGCAACTGATCAGCCGGATATTTTGATCTCGCTCGGTATAAATAACGACCAATAACCGGTTCTCGTTTGATGTACCAATATCTATGTAGCGTGGTTCGTTATTCGAGTGTTCTACATCGCTAATGGTGATTGATAGCGGATCAGTAAAAACACTGACAGCTTCGTCAAAACTCACGCCGTGTTTTTGCAGATTTAACTGTGCCTTGTTTTCATTCCACTCGAAATTGAAGCCTGTCAAGGCACTTCCTTATATAGCCGAAATATTAAAATGTTAGGCTTCGTTCCTTAGCCAAGCCTACCGTGCTAACCACTGATTTCCCCTCTGCTGGGCTTTCTTTATCAGTTCCGGCAATTCCCGACAGATTTCCATTCCAGCCAACAACATTTCCGGGGCAATTCTTGCTCGTTCGGCCAGGTGATCGTGGCGAAAAAGATGTCTACTTAATTGAAATAGCAAGGATTACGAAGTTCGCGGAAAATTCCAAAGCAGTTCTATCCAGGCTTGCACCAAGCGCAGTTGTTTGCGCGGCAATTCCCCAGCCAGAATCTCGTCGTCTTGAATGGAGATGATGCCTCGAACTCAGCATATCTGGCGTGGACATGGGGCGAATGATGATACTAATTATCCGCCAGCCCGGTAGAGTGGGCAACATCTTTTCGTTGCCCATTTTGATACCCCGATGGTGGGCAAATACTTTGACAGAGCGCTTTTCAGCACAAGCCAAAAAGACGTTTTGCCCACACTAGCGGGCTGGCACAAAGCATTCTGGCTGGAAAGTTTGCGCCGGGGGATACGGATAGCTACTGAGTGAGGTGGGGAGGGGTGCGGTTTACGGTAAATAGATTGTGATGTAAAGCAAAAACTTATCTAACCTGAGTTCGACGTAAGGAACTCGAAGTAGCACTCAGATAAGGATGCAAGCAGCACCGTTAGCAGTCACAACAGAGAGGTCCTGTCCGCTAGAGGTTTTGATATTCAAAGAAGGCTTTTTAGGTTGCCATGAATAGGCGATAAGCGCACAAACGAGATTGACCATGAAGCCCATGACACTGCGATGACGTGAATGTTCAAGCTGAGAGATATTTTTTAGTGGGTC
>Ga0209575_10000284_pt1 | contig 43220 bp, 52 predicted proteins | sample Medcelwee11metaG_FD_187172 | JGI IMG/M metagenome (GOLD analysis project Ga0209575, IMG submission 187172) | Freshwater pond sediment microbial communities from the University of Edinburgh, under environmental carbon perturbations - Medium... | ecosystem: Environmental > Aquatic > Freshwater >...
GAAAGCCTCGGATTTGACGCCCCGGTTATTGCGGAAGGAAGCAAAAGGGCCCGCGACCCGCTTCCTGGGGTGCTAGATTCTGTATCGTTAGGTAAGTACCACGGTACTCTTATCGTTATACCTTCTGTCCCATCCTCTAGCGCTACTAACCCGCATATTCTATCCTTGCTTAACGCCCTAGTGTCTGGAACCCATGTTGGGTTATTCCCTGTTTTTATGCGGGCATGAACACTAAAATGGCTAAATGTGTTTGGAGCATCCCATGTTGAAGAACAGCATTGCAAATTAATCAAGTTGTTAAATGGGGAGTCGCTGATAGAATCCCAAGAAACTGGCCCAACGACAGGGCAATCCTCTATATCGTCTGCCGCAACAAAAACAACCTGCAGGCCGTTCGGATATGTCCCGATAGGAGGAAACCAGTCCCCAGGAATAAGGTTTTCTCTCGCCCGAATCCGAACATAAAGGTTTGTGTATTCACCAGGAACATAACCGTTTGCCGGCGTAACATTCTTCGGAGGGAAGGCAAGATTAATATTGTGTTCACCGGATTTGTCGTCAGGATCAAGGTCAACAAAATGGCGCGTCCACAGTCCGGTTGTTCCCCTGCGGTACTGTATCTCAAAAGAACCGTTCATGTCAGGATCGCCGCCAGTCGGAACACTCCATTCCCATTCCACGTTTAGGCGCCACTGCACCCGCTTGAAAAAGCCAACATGCAGGGGAAGGGCTCCAACCGTCAGGCTTTCAATGTCTGCCGGAACTTCCTCAAGAACAGAATACTCTGCCGACCATGCCGTTTTGTTGTTGTCTGAATCAAAAGCCCGAACTCGGACGTATGCTTGAGAGGTCAAGCTTGCAAGCCTGAAAACAGCGTGGTTTGAAAATGTTATCTTGCGCCCGATTGTAGAATCTCCGGTCTCTGTCTCTTTTTCAAACGGGGTAAAGCCGGTCGTCGTAGACCATTGCCATTCAAAGCCCCTGTGCTGCCGGTATAAGCGCCGATTGATTTTCGGGACAGAGGCATGTACCCACCTGAAAAGCTTTTTTGCCGTAATGACAAGAGGGCCGACCGAAGTATAACTGCCGTTTATAACCTGCTTCTCAAGAACTTCTGACCATTCACTTTTGTATGCGCTGTTGCATGACCGCACCCGAAGCTTTACCGTAATGCCGAGCGTCATGTTCTGCCAAAAGCAGGCATTTGTGCGAGCCTCTTTATTGTATGCGCCCTGCCCTTCACTTTCATTCGTGTCAAGCTCAACGTCATAATACGAGGCACCGGCGACCGGCGCCCATGAAGCCTTGACCGTGGCATTAGGGGCAAGCGTTACTCCTGCCGATTCCCTGTAACTGGTCAGTTCAATGTTCTGCGGAGGCACAAGGCCACCGTACTTTCCGGCATCAGAGTCTTGAGTGTTCGACGTTTCACGCTGAAGCTTTGCCTGATCGGAAATCCGAAGTAGGGTATCAATGGCCTTTTCCAGTATCGGAAGGTCAAGAGAACCGTCATTCTTTTTTATTCTAAAAAGCGTCACTGGTCAGTCTCAATAATATATTCAAAAACGCTCATAAGATATTTCCATGCCCCTGCCGCCGCAGAACAGGAAATCTTTACGCCAAGAAAGTTCGCAACATCTTCTCCCCGCACCTTGATAGACTTTATCTGCGGAGAAACAGAGTCTCCAAGCTCAAAAGTATCTGTCAGGGTGTTTGTGGTCAGGTAATCAATAATCGGCTGAATAGAAAGGCAGGCTGCGCTTTCTGCGCCGGTCTTGGTACTGGTCACGAAAATCTCAAAGCCTTCCACCCGCTTCTCATACCCTGGAATATGCTTCGGTGTAATCATGGCAACAATGGCTGCGTCAGTAATTCCGGTTCCATGATTATCTGCTGTGCCTGTTAGAAGCTCAAAAATAGTGCCATAAGAAACAGGCCTTAATACTGAAACCGCTCCAGTAGCAGTGGCAGAATATCGCAATGGGTCCATCAAACTTGATACATACAATAAAAAACTATTATCGTTCAAAACAGCGACATGATAACTTCCGACATAACCAGCGACAGAAGAAGTAACTGTAGCAGCCTCTTCTTCTACATATCCATGTCCAACTATATTAAATTGAGCGGCTGTGAAATAGTCGCTTACGGTCAAATAATTTTTTGCCGTTGGTGTCAAAACTGAAGAAAGAGCGCTTTTTGCACCGTACAGTTTCCCGTCAATCACCGACGAAAACATTGCAGAAACGTCATACCCTGAACCGACAAAAACAGACTCCCATTTCCCGAACACGGTATTATAACTGATAATCACATCGTTCACCGTAGATCCAGCAGCCCTCTTAACAGCAAACAAAACCCTCTCTCCGTGAACAACCGCCGCTGCCGTAGAGTCTGCATAAGCAAACATGGGCTTCACCTTATGGCCGAACACTTCATCAACCCTGTCGCCGTCCATGCGGTATGCTTTTTTATTGTGAATCCAGTATATCGAATCAGTGGCCTTGCAAATAGTGTTCGGGCAGTCGCAGCCTATTTTGCCTGGAATCTGAATATCCCAATACCTGTCGCCGCTTTCAACAATCTTTGAAATAGAACCGGTCTTGAACACAAGTTGGTCATCACCACGGGAAATACCGCCTGTAACAACCCCGTTTATGTTCGGGTCAACGTCCATGTAGTTCTCAATAGGAAAAGAGGTCGGATTGAATGACCGGGACCACAAGACGCGGCTGGTGTGCAACTTCGTATTTCCGAACCACAACCTGTTCCGATGCTCCCACATGCAGGCCGCAACCGGAGGCTCATAATTGTTGTCGTCCAGTACCGGGCCTAGCATGTTATCCATTTTCTTGTCAACATAGGTCGTAACGGCATTGCCTATCGTGTCAACAAGCTTGAACTGAGCAGCATCGCCGCCCATGCGGTAAATGTCTTTGTACAGCACCCTTGTGTCAGAGGAAACGGGTATGCTGTCAAGATATGCGTCCACTTGGCTTGCTGGAAGCACCAGAGATGCCTCAGAAGGCCGCGAAACGCTTTCCTCGCCCCTGTACAGCACTTTATAATAATATTGTCCCTTGAGGGCGCCTGAACTCTTTAAATTCATATTGTCGATACGAACCGTGACCGTATCGCTGCCCTTCGTGCCGATAATAAGGGAAAGAGTTGCTATGTCGCCCCAGGTTATTCCTGCAGTCGTTCCGTACCGGATAAAATCAGATTTATGAACCCTGAAGCTCATCCACTTATTGTTCCGAGCCTTGGAAAGCCCGAAGAACACGGAAAGGTCGGAGGATGCCATGTCAAAAGCAAAGTAGTCGCCGTTCTCTGCCGAGGTCGGGGTGAACACGATATAGGCGAAATCAAGGGAAGAAATGTTGCTCACCATTGCGTCGAAGGTGATAACGTCGCTTATGTCAGAGTCAAAACCGTCTGCATAAATGTAGGTGTCTGCCGCTATGAGCTTTTTGAACCGAGCCCATTTATACCCTGGTGTGCCAGAAGCAATGTCCAGCCCGAAACTATTGAGGTTCAAGGTGGGGCTGAAAGCCAGCGTAGCTGTTGCCGTATCGCCTCCCTTTATTTCCATTTTCAGGCAGGACAGCAAAGAAGTCTTTATCTGATAATCGAAAAGATCATCTTCGTTCTGAACACCGTCAACATTCCATGTTTCACCAAGCATGAGTTGCTCTGCTAGAAAGTCGCCGCCGACACGGTCAACCAGTGAAATAGCCTCGGAAATAAGCGGATACTTGCTTGACATTCTTTCGGCAATGCCCGGTACGTCAAGCGCCCGGTACACATCAACAGAATTGAAAGAAGCTATGCCCTTTTCAAGATGCTGCCGGCACAGTCGAAGGTTATCGAATTTCAGTTTAGCAGAGCTTAAATTTACGGTCTTTGCTCCGATCTGAACCGTGCGAACTGCGCTCATAATGGCAACAAGCTTTGCCCAGGCTGTTTCCTCTGCTGCCGCCACTTCGGCATCCGTACCGCCACCTATGCTTGCCGTTGCATCAGTGTCGGGATTGCCAAGCTCGGCAGAAAGATGATTGTCCTCTTCATACTCGCCAACTACCTCTTTGCGAGTCAGCCAGAACGTCTGCATCATAAACTTTAACGGAACATAAATTGTCGTCCAGGTCTGTGCCTTCAATATCCCGACCATTGGGAGTCGTGCTCCTTCGGGGAAAAGAGCATTAATTATCCCCTTGGTAACTCCGACCTTTTCACCGGAACCGTTCAAGAAACGAAGAGTAAGCCAGATGCCGATAGCATTTGCAGTGTCGTTGTAAATGTCGATTGCTACAAAATCGCTCTGCTTTATTTCTTCATCCCCTGCCCAATGGCCCCAATCCTTTGCCGTTGCCTCGGCGCTTTGAATAATGCCCCATCCAACATTTGTTGCTACCGCAGGGATGGTTGCCTTGTATGAAGCAAACCCCTGAGTCTTTGTCGTGTAGTCATAACCAACCGTCATTCCTGAAGGAGCAAGCGGAGACCATGCTTCTTGAGGGTCAAAAGAGCGCAGCACTTTTTCTGATGGCGATACGATGGGGGGAGACTCTTCCATGCCAACAAGGTCAACGTATGCGCAGGTCGGTTCTGTTGGAGCAGTGGCTATTGTCTCAATTCCGAATCGTATTCTTTTTACGGTAGCCCATGAAAAAGCGTCAGTAACCGCCGTCCAGTCAAGGTCCTCTGCGTCGGTTGAATCAAGAAAAGCCTGCTTCGTGAGCTTTACAAAATAGCGGCCATTGTTATTGCCTGGTGCGCCGCCCCAATCGTTCGCATTAAGGATAGCCTGCGTGAGTTCAAGCCGGCGCCAATAACCATGCCCTGAAGCCCAGGCACTTGCACTGTACGTGTCAATATCAACAAAGAAATGCTTCATTGAAAGCATGTTTTCAAAATAGACTGTGAACACTATGTAGTCGTTATCGTCAGACGCAGAACCGTCAAGGAACTGTGTCAAATTAACATTGTTCGTGAAAGCGATTGCCTGGCTAATCTGTGCATCGGCAGTCGTAGAGCCGGTCAGTTTCAAGCATGCTGAATTTGTATGAGTGGCAAGCTGTGTTATGTCGATAGTGTATGCGTTAAGGGCCGTAAGGGATGCCCCTGAAGCAAGAGAAATAGCATAAGGAGCGTTCGTATAAAACGGATCGTCAAGAGTTGCCGTTCCACCGGCAGGGTAGAAGTCGCACAGATATTTTTTCCGGTTCGGGCCGTCAATGCCGAGAAGGCTTATAGCAGCAGTATTATCGTTCCGATTATATTCTTTCGGACGGTCAACACCGTCACAAATAATCATGCGGTTCTTGAAGTTCAGAAGCTTTGGAACTGCGGTACTTGTCACCGTACCGCCAGAAGAAATCGTTACTTCTGACCATACAGATGGGCTTGCCGTTGTTCTTGTGAACACGTGGTAATTCACGGTAGTAGAATCAAGTGCAGCAGCCACAACACACAGAGTAAGAACACCCTGTCGGTCATAAAAAGTATACTCGGCAATGGCTTTATATACGTCGCCCGTAGCGTTTGCGGCTGAAACAAGAAGCGAACCGCCTCTTGAAACAAGGCCGTCACCTTCAAGTATCATATTCTCTGCGGCAGGATATTCATTATCGGCAACCTTCCAAGGCTCGGCATTGGCGTTCATGCCCCCTGTCGCGTCAATAAAACGTGTGCGGGTTCTATCTTCCCCCATTATCTCGTCCACCCTGTTGCGGGATACCATTCAGGCAGTGTGCCTTTCAGCTTTGTCGCGCCGCCGATTTCATTTGAGCCCATGCACTTCACACCGTCAGGAACAGAATACAGAAAGTCTTTTATCCGCTTCATGTTCGGGCCGTAAAACTTCTGCTCCCGAAGAACGGACTCATTGTGCTTTTTCTGCTTTTCGTAACACCGAGCAAGAACATAATCCAATGACAAAGCCAGTATCATATCCTCTATCGGAGGCGTACTTGCCACGGTCAGGGTATTGCCGGCAGCAGGAAGGACAGGCAGGCGCCAGCCGTACACGGTGATATTTTCATCAGCGGCAGGCTTAGGGAAAAACCCTATGTCGGCAAGAATGTCAGGGTCTTCACCGGCAACAGCTTTCAGATCGGTCGGATAATAAGCCCTCACACTCCCGGCTGCCCGGTCACGCCAGGCCGGGTCAGTCGCGTCAAGGTCGGTAATTGTCGTCGGGAAAATCCGCTTGTTCTGCGAGTCGTACACTGCGGAAATCCGAAGTAAGTTGTCGGGGTACGGGTACTCTGCCTCATCAGCAACAAGCGACATTTGCCCCATAAAGGTAGAGAATTTGCACTCGCGCACAATCTCGCCGCAGGCAACCGAAAGCCACACAAGAAGCTCGGTGTCGGTGAAAAATTTGTTGTTGATCGTAACCGTTGCGCCACCGCTGTTTATTCTTGTGGCGGGATCACGTACAATATCGCGCACTTGTGTAATGAGGTCTTGGTAGGTATACATTTTTAACCTTTAAAAAAAGGGGAGCAAGGAGAAAACCTCACTCCCCTTTTGGGGTTACAGGTCAAACAGCTTATGACGCTGCGTGTGCAGGCCGAACCATCGGGAACTGCAGGAACCCGTAGGCATTTGTCACAGCCCCGGTGTTCGCCGTCGAAACGCCCATGCCGTCAATCTGGCAGGTCGCCACGTAGGCATCATCAAGCTTGCCTGCTGTTGCGGTTGTGAACAGGCCCGCGTAGGCAGCGATATCACCTGCGGCAAGAAAAGAAATATTCTGGCCGACGCCGGTTTTGCGCTGAACCCACAGGTACTGATAGGTGCTGGTGATAGCAGTAACTGCCACCATTGCGATACCTACCGGAGTGCCTTTTGCCGCAGCAAGGGTCGTGGTAATGGCCTGACAGCCAGCCACAAGCAGGATAACCATTCCATACTGCGGGATAGTTACCGCCGATGCGGTCTTGGCATACTCAAACACATTGCCGTTTTCATCGGTGAAGGTAGCGCCGATGGGGTATTTCTGAACAGTATGGGCGGCATCAGTTATGCCAAACCCACGTTTCAGCATGGTGAAATTTGCAGGATAACTCATAGCATTATCTCCTTTCTAGCGCTTATGCGCGCTCCGTAAGGTTTGCATCACAGAACAGCCCGAGCTTGCGCCGAGAGCTGCAACCGAGAGCGCCGTACCACAGAATCTGCGAAATACGGGCATCCTGGTTCGCCGGCCGCACAAAAGGCGTTACCAGCATGTCAGTTTCGGGATCAACGCACAGGTGCAGGTAATACTTGTTCAGCATGTACAGAAGGGCAACCGTTCCGTTCACAACTGCGCTGGTCGAAGCGACCATCTCGTCCCAGGTGATCGGCATCCCGTTGAACAGGATATTACGGAACCCTGCATCGGCATACTCTGCCGACTGATACCGGCGCTGCGTAGCGATACCGGACAGGTACTTCTGGAAAAAGGCCTGATTTGCAAGGCCGATGTTCGGTTCTTTTTTCTGCTTGGAGCCACCGCCTTTGGAGCAGTTCTCAAACAGACGCTCAAGAGCCGTCCATGCGGTCGGAGCAGCCGGCGTATCGCCGTTGTCGGGCACCCAGGTGAAAGCAGTGTTACCGTTGCCGATAACTTTGTTTCTCCACCAGGTGTTCGATGCCTGCGAAATGCCTCCGACATAACCGTCAGCATTGCGGCCACCGGACGCGCTGGTCGGATCTTCCTGAATGAAGTCCTGAATACCGCAAATGCGCCGGTAATCGGCAGAACCGGAACCGCACACGGCAGTATTCATATCCTCGGTCAGAGAGTCCTCGGCATCATCGGAAAGAGCCTGCAGCATGTTGATTGCTCGGGCCTCACCACGGTTTTTCTGTTCCTCAAGGCGAGACAGAACGACCGAATAGTGAATCTGATGAATGGGGAAGAACGCCTTCGAGAGAGGATTGCTCGGATTGGTATTCAGCGGTTCGCTGTCGTCATACCAGCCGCCGCTTGTGCTTTTGACAACACGCAGGGGGATTTCAATGCGGTCGCCGCCAGTCCAGGGTTTCTTAAACTCGGGCTTGTTGAGGGTGTAGATCACGATATTTGCCTTGTTGACCTGATCGGCAACATCGTTGGTCAGGAACTTGTTCATGGTACTGGTCAGCATAGTGTCGTACACTTGTGCTGTTGGTTCGCTTGTGTAGGGAGCTGCCATTATTCGCTCCTTTCTTTATAAAAGGTTAAAGTCCTAATTCCTGTTTCGATTCAGCCCATGCAGCCTGCACGCTTTTGTATGGCCGTCCGGTTCTTTGCTGGCCGGATGCCGGCTTTCCACGAGGCGCAACATGCGTTTCACGAGCCTGTTTTTCTTCCTTCTTCGTTCGGCCTTCCTCAAACTTTGTCTGAGCAGCGGTTTTGCCACATGCCGCCCAATACGCAGCTTCAAAGTCAAGGCCCTTATCCAGAAAGCTCTCAATCTGTTTGCGATTTTCAGAAGCCAGGGGAAATTCCTTCACCCTGTCGGCTGCAAAGAGGGTGTCCCTCTCGCTCTGCCCGAACTTCTGCTGAACCGACTGCATAAACTGCTTGATCGGTTCAAGTTCCTTTCGCAAACTCGACATGACCCTTGCGGTCGTGTGCTCTGCCAAGGCTGAACCGATAGCTTTATCGTCCATCTCGGCAAAATTGAGTCCTTCCAGCGACGGGATTTCTTCCTGCTGCCCATCGTCCTCTGAATACGTACCGGCCACCATCTTTGAAATCAGTTCGCGGCCTGCCTTTGTCGTCATAAGATCGTCAAAGGCTTTTGACTTAATCTCATGCTGAGAAGCAGCCTTGAGCTTTTCATTTACTTCCTGAAAACGCTCATAGGGCACGTGCGTTTCATGCTTCTTGTCGCCGGCCTTCCCTTCAGGTTCGCCATCAGCTTTCGCCTTTGGAGTTCCGTCAGGTTTGCCATCGCCATCACCTGCTTTTTCGGAGGTCTCTCCGTCAAGCTCAGTGTCCTCGTCTCGTGAATCAAGAGACGGCGCGCGGCTTCCGTCAGCGACTACGCTTGAGCCTTCGCCAAATGGTACTGCATCAGAATTTCCTGCCATAAAACACTTCCTTTCTGATTTAACGCCTCTCGGCGGCTTGGTTGTTTAACGGCCACCATGGCCGAAAAATTTATAGCGACACACTTTTTTTAGAAGTGAGGTCGAAAACCTTTTTCTTTTTCTCAAACTTGTAATCAGCCAAGGTGTCGCCGGCTTCCATAATGCCGAGCGATTTCATAATGGCCTTCTTTTCACCCTTGCTGTTTATCTCATAAGGAACCTTGCCGTTGAACGATTCGGTGTACGGCTGTCTGAAATATGCCCCGTCAATGCGAGATGCGATATTCGGTGTTTCACGTGAAACACATTGCACCTTGCCGTCTATCACCATGTACGTTCCGGTTTTGCTCATAAAACACCGCCTTGCTGAATAGGAATAACCGGAGCTCCCGTTGCGGTCGGGTCTCCACCGTTTAAAGGGGAACCGGCGCCAGCCATGTTTTCACCGGGCAGAGCCGTACCCGGAGGCAGCGAGGGAGGAGGTACTGCAGCCGGCGCCGGCAGAACACCGCCATTCTCGTAATTCCGAAGTAACTCACCAATATTCTTTATCCCGCCGTCCTGCATAGCCTTCTTGATAATCGCAAGGGCAGAGTCAGGGGAAAGCCATTCCTCGGGGTCTTTTATGGTTCTTGCCGTCCTGAGAAGGTGCATAATCGGCTTTATGGGATTGATAAGCGGGTTTTGGGACATGAGGTTATAAAGCTCCGTGGCCTCTTTCTGCTCAAATGCCCGTATCGGAGGCGCGGCAGCTTCCACGTCAACTTCAATCTCAAAAATGGCATCTTTTAAATCCTTATTTGAAAAAGAGGCTTCGTATCGCTCGTCATACCTGAAGGCAACTTCTGTATCGTAGTTCTCGGCCATGATAGCCAAAAGCGATTCCCCGTCACCCTTGCAGAAATCGCCTATGCAGTCGCGCAGGGCCTGGGTGCCAAGTGAAGTCCCGCCCTCTATGTATGCCGCCTCGGTCGCTGTCGTGTCACCAGAAGGCTTTGTTCCCATCCTGTACTCACCTACGCGGCTTATCATCTGCATGTGCCTGAACGTGTCGTCCATGCTGCGGTACACGGCAGCAGTGAGGTCTGCATCCATGATCGGAGTTACTGCAATGCCATCGTCGGCGTACACAATCGCTCCGTCGATACCTGAAAGCAGGGCTTTTTCCTGGTCTGGGTCGAGCTTTCCGCCAGTGACAAGGTACTTCCGGTTGAACCGTTTTGCATGGTTCAACTGCATCGACACCATTTTATTCATTTCCTGGTTGATCGGAATAAGAGCCTTGATAAACGAGGTCGGGTACAGGGCATCGTCACCGAAGGAAAGCCGATTTATCGGGAACATCTGACTTGCGCCAAGGGGCCATTTGTCGGTCTGGAAAATCCACTGGTCTAAATCCATATTGAAAATCTTGTGGGTGCCTTCCCCGCGGTCGAACACATGCGTGAACTTTATAGTGGCAAGGTCTTTCACCTGTGAAGGAGTCCGGTCTTTCTGGTCGGACGGGTCAACAATGCCTTCATAGCTGTCGGGGATATTGTATGCCTTGTTTTTACGGGCTTCCTTCAGGTTTACTGTCGTCTCATAAAAGCAGAAGTTTGAATCCCACATGCCCATTGCATCGGGGTCGAGCCACACCTTGTCGGACGGAACCCATATCGAATAGGCTTCATTCGGGTGCATACACTCGTTTGAATCGTCGCCCTGAACCGTAAAACCGTTATATTTGTATGCAAAGCCATAAAGCAGAGCATTAAAAACGGCAAGTTTTGTCTGTTGTTTGTAGCGGATTTTGCGGAGTAGGCGCGGATAGTACCGTGACAAAATTTTCGCCATGTCGTCGGTTGCCTTGCCGCCGATTGCCGAGAAATGAACCTGCGGATTTGCAAAGTAGATAGAATCGCGGGTTGTCTCTATGAGCGTCTTGATGTAGTTGATTGTGACTTGATCATAGGAAGTGGCTATGCCCTGCCAGTGGTCTCCATTGTGCATACGGGTGTAAAGGTCGAAGTCGGCGTCAACCTTCTTTTTGCGGAAGTCTTTTGCCAGACGGCAGCGGGATTTCCATGAGGACAGCTTGACAGTCTTTTTATCAGCCATAAGTGTCTCATAGGACACATATGAATGATACACAACTGGATTATACGTTATCTGCTATCTAGTATTAATGGTACACAAGTGTATGATTTCCATCTTTTTCTCGGCAAGAATGGAACAAAATCCTCACACGTTGGCTCTTTGTGGACAATAAAAAAATCCTTATATTTACAAACATTTCTGTGTATGCAGTATTCGCAATTATATTCCATTATAAAGTCTCTAATAATTTTGGTGTTGTTGATGCCTTATAAATTTTTTCACGCATATGGGAGTATCTTGAAAGCCCTGTGCCATCTATTGAGTCAGCACCAAGCTTTTCAAAATATTCAAACCTTCCAGGTGTGTTTACCCTGCCAACATGAACCCACTTATCCATAATTTTAGCGGCTTTAATGATGTGCGCTGCGTAGTCTGACATTTTCCATTCCGTTGAACCACCAATAAATATTGAACTTATTTCTGTCCAAGGTATTTCTAAGTTTTCCTGTCCGTCCTGTGCAACCAAAGCCAAGGGCCATCCGGTTAATTTTTCCTTCCAAAAATTGAAGCACTCAATGGTTCTTATTGCACTCCCAACAACATCAGGAACCGCTATGAACTTGCAAAGTATCATTCTTTGGTGTTCACGTTGAAGAAGTGAAATAAAATCCCTTGAATTAAAACTGGCAAAGCAGCCTGAGTCTATCCCAAATATCCCGTTATTATTCTTTGGCAATCTTCTAGTGAGTGGCGTAAAAAGCTCCCCGACCTCTGATCCAAGCTCTTTTGAGCAAACTTCAAGGTTTTCAGATGTGTCAAGTAATACAATCATATCAGGAATGAGAAGTCGTTGGGCAGGTTTTGGTCGCCACCTATGATGAAATCAGGCTGTTTCTCGGTTGTTTTACGGACACCTTTGACAAATTCTGTAATCGTGATGCCGGTCGTTTTCTTTTCTTCCTTCTTTGCCTCGTCCAGAACCTTCACATCAATGAATCCGCAGGTAGCAAGGGCAGAACTAAAAATCTTATCGTCTTTGGCATCGTCGGCGTGGTCCATGCGCCCGTTCTTGCGGATGAAGGAAAGCAGTTGCTCATACAGGCCTTTGCTTCTGATCGTGACGTACCGCTTCAACACTGCGCTTTTGAAGTGCATAATCAGCGGCACCCTGGTTGTGCGGGAAGTCAGTCGGCCATACTCTTCTTTCCGCACGAACTCGCGCCGGTTCTCAACTCGCTCACGGTAAATGCGGTTTCTTGGGTAGTGGTTCCGCAGGACGATAACCACATTGCTGCCTGGGCCGTTTCGCTCAGGCACGACAAAGGAATTGTTGAAATGCTTCAAGAGGGTGATGCTGTTGTAGGCAAACTCTTCAGGGTCTTGAATATTGCTGGTGTATTCAAGGCACTGACAGCCGGTATCGCGCCGGTAGATGGTCAAAACAGAGTCCTCCTGCCCTATCCCCTCTCCTGCGTCTATGCCTGCACAGTATTGGATATGGGCAAGAGGGTTCTCATAAATCTCAAGAGGCCCTTTTTTGGCTGCGTTGAAGGTAATCAATATAAATGCTCCCGTAGCTCCATTTCCATAATTTCATACATTCTTTTCATTTCAGCATTAAGCAAAAATAAATACCAGTAATATATCGCCGGTTCATGGTTTTGAATAGAAAAAGGTATCATGCAAAATCCCCTACAAAAACAGGCTCCATCATGGTTTCCTTGACGATATTATACACCCTCGGGCCGAAAATGGGAGAGCCACTTTTCAAAAAAGCCTCTTCCCAATTACTCGGGTACTCCTGCCGAAACGCTTCATCCCCTGCAAGGCCGCGCATTGTGTCATTGTCGAGCTTCTTAACCATGCGCCGGCGCCACAATATTCTGCCATCGTCAATGCCGTAAATCTCCTGCAGCTCTACCTCTTCTTCGGTCTTGTTGTCAAGAATGACGTTGCCGGCCACGGTGTATTCGTGATGCTTCCACCATGGAATGAAATAGTTTCGGTAAATGCCCTCGCCTAGCTCACCTGCCTTGAACTGAGTGTAGAACCAGCCCTGGGCTCCGTTAGCCGTCGATTCAAACACTTTGAAGCCAGACAGGCGCGGTATAAGAGCAGGAATGAGGTTCGGGTTTTTCCAGAAGGCGCACTCAGAACCGATGAAAATATTTATCGGGTTCCCTCGGCAGATATCGGTGTTTGAGGCAGCAGTACCAATGTATATAAGCGAACCGTTTTCAAATTCCAGCTCTCCTTTGCTATCCCCGATGATTTCAGGGAACACAATGCCCGGGTGCTTCACGGCCATGGCATTTTTGATATAATACTTCGCTCGGCGCAAAAGAAGCTGCGAAAGGTCGTCGCTGTGCGTCAGCAGGGCCATTGTCCGGTTCTCTCTGGTCAAAGCCTCTGCCATGCCAAAAGCAAGGCATCCTGAAGTGAAGCCCACCGAAGCGGCCTTCAAAACAAGATGCCCCTCGCACATCGGATCGTCAAGTGACCGAGAAAAGCAGTCTATCGGATAGACCTGTGAACCCCACAATTTATAGGGCTGATCGTTTCCATGCCGGTCAACAATCCGAAATGTCTTTTCAATTATTGTCTGATGCCAGTTCATTCATTACACAAATCTTCTAAGTTGTTAGACATTTTCATTAATTGCCTGTATTTAAGGTCGTCAGAGTAGGAATAAACCCAGTTTGATCTTCCAACAATTCTGTTTGCAATACGGTGCAAAACAAAGGCAGCAACAGAGAGATAAAACTTTTCTCTTTTTGAAACCATGATTACCTCGCTGTCTGATCGTTCAGGCTCTTAATAATGCGCCGGTACTCGTCCATTTTGATGTTGAACACTGCCCACTCGTCCAGGCCCCACACCTCACCCTCGGCAGGCCCTGCAGGCGGTTCAGGCATGACGCTCTGCACCGGTTTTTTCTTCCGGTACTGCATTTCCTCGGCAAGCTTCATGGAAACTTTGTCCGCTGCCCTGGCGTCGCAAAGCTCCTGCGAATCTTCAGGACGCGGATCACCTTCGACAATTTCACGGAAAAAGGCGTCGCCGCGAGCGTTAATAGCAGAATCCTCAGCCTTCTCGCCGGCCAGAAACGCTTCACGCTTGCCAGGACACAGTTCTGACCATAAATAAGTCAGCCTTACGCTTTCGCCATCGTGCATAACCGACATGCTATAGTAATCACTTGTCGGCAAAATGCTGGCCGATAACTCCTGAGCTCTTGCTTTATACATGCTCTTTAAATCCATCAGACTGCCTCCTTCTCGTTAAGGTCAATTAACCACTGAATAAGGTCCCGAACCTCATATACCATCTTGCGGCCTAAATACCGACCCGAGGCCGGACCCTTCTTCATCCGGTCATAATACGCCATCGTCGCCGGAGTCACAGCGCCTCCGGTCAAATCCCCGACCTTCTGCCGCGCTACCAGCGTACTCTTCCACTTTCGCTCCAAGGCCTCAAAATCAATCCCCGCTATGTTCATCTTTTTCCTCCTTCATCATTTTGTCAATCATTCCCCTTGTAAGTCCAGTGCCTTCAGTCATCCAATCAAGGCGCTTTGTGTCGTCTGACGCTTCCTGCTCTATCAGTGATGCCCCGCACTCAATCATGGCTTTCTCCTTCAATGTATTGTCGCTATCTTCTTCTTCAATTCCGCCTGCTTGCGGACCTCTGCGTCGCTCGGCACTCCAATATCCACCAGACCATTCTGCACCATGAACTGTATCGCCCGGTCTACCTCTACCTCGCTCGGCTCGAACCCTATCGACACCATCCACTCAAACGCTTCCCGCCCCTCTGCAGTCACTCTCCTAACCGCGCCCTGCCCCTCTGCCCTCGCCATATCCTCAAGACAGCACATCACATAAATAAATACCTGCTCCTCCCTCGGCATCCTCTTGACCCCCGCCTCAATCGCCTTCTGCTTCGTGTTCATCATCTTTCCCTGTCCCATTCTCTATTCCTTTCTATTACGATGTATGAAGTACGAAGTAAGAAGTCGTTTTTCCATAGTACGAGGTATGAGGTCGTTTTGAACTTGTATACCGCGAGGGGAGCCTATCCCCCGCCGCCGCCATTCCAGAACCGGCCCCCTCCCCCCTCTGGTCATAGCAAGTCAAATAGATCATCCTCTGCCCTTCCTGCCGCCTGTTGGCTGCCTGGCGCTGCCCTTGTCACCTTGAACGCCTGCCCTCTGCCTTCACTTCGTACCTCGGAGCAGGGTATTACCTCGGACTTCGTACCACTTCGGACCTCGGAGTACTGTGCTTCTACCACTTCGGACCTCGTACCTGCTTCACTTCGTACCTCGTACTGGTCTGAAATGGGCAAGGGTAAGGTAAGGGGTGCTTTATTATCGTTGAACCTGGGGCATTTGGGGGCCTCTTCCACGCTGCCATCATCCTGCTTTTGAGGTATTACGGGCAGTTGAGGCACTTCGGACCTCGTAATGTAATTCAAATCAGGGATTTCAATCACGTTTCCGGCTTCGAAAGACTTCCTAAGTTGAGATATAGGCATGTTTAGGTTGTTCTGGGTGAACTGCTGCACAAGAGTCGGCGCTTCTTTAATACTGCCATCAATCTGGAAGCATAGCCGGGCGAACGCTGGCGAGGTCTGGGCCTTTTCTATGGCTGCTTGTGTGCGGGATAAGCGCGAAGCATCCAGCGCCGACCTCTGAGCATCTAGAAGGGCAGCTGCAAATGCCGGACTCCTGAGCGCACGCCGCCAGGTGTACGCCGGAACCCCGGCCGCATCGCACAGGTCAGCCGGTGACAGTCTCGGATCGTCAATGAGCGCATCCAGGAGTTTGCTTTGACTCTTGGTGAGAGGTTGCACAAGACGGCCTGCAACTGGAACCGGGAGCGCTGATCCTGTTTTTTTTCTTCGAGCCATTTTATTTATTCTCCTACTTCGGATTTCCGAGGTTGTGTTATGTCCTTAATACTACCACTATATGCTGTATATCAACTGGTATTTACGATTTAATCGTAAAAAAAAACGACACACCCTAAAAATAAACCCTTGACAGATACCCCTTCATAGTCTATAAACTATATATAGACAACAACACAAACCCCTTTAAGGAGCCGACAACATGACAGAAAAAGAAACAATAGGAACCGCCACTTATTCACCAGAGGACAACAAAATAAGGATTTACCCATTTGCGCGCCTTGACAGCGCCACTTATGCGCGAGTAAAAGCAGCCGGTTACAAATGGGCACCTAAACAGGAGCTTTTTGTCGCTCCAATGTGGACACCTGAGCGAGAAGACTTAGCCCTTGAGCTTTGCGGCGACATAGAGGACGAGGACAAAAGCCTTGTAGAACGACAGGAGGAACGAGCTGAACGCTTTGAAGACTACAGCGCAAAACGGGCAGACGACAGCACAAGAGCACATGCAGCGGTTCAAGAAATATGCGACGGAATCCCCTTGGGCCAGCCCATACTTGTAGGGCACCACAGCGAGCGCCACGCACGGAAACAAGCGGCTCGAATTGAAAACGGTATGCGTAAAGCTTTAAAGCTTTTCGATCAATCAAAATACTGGCAACAGAGGGCAGCGGGAGCATTACGCCACGCAAAATATAAAGAATTGCCAAGAGTACGCGCAAACCGGATTAAGACCATTGAAGCAGACAAGCGCAAGTTTGAGCGCAACAGGGCCGCAGCGGAAAAGGGGCTTGCTATCTGGACAAAAGAAGGGCTTACGCTTGATGATGCCAGAAAAATTGCCGGGTTTACCGAATACGGCCACTTGCCATGCTGCAAAAGTGAGTTCAGTTACTGGTCAGCCTATAATGTTTTAGCCCCCGATGACAAACGATATAAAGCATGCCCCGCATGGACGCTTGAAATGGTACAGGATCGCGCCCGAAAGAGCTACCCGCACACAATCGCGCATTGTGATAGGTGGATTGCACATTTTAAAAACCGGCTTATTTATGAAAAAGCCATGCTTGACGAACAAGGCGAAAGTGATTTAATTGCACCCAAGGCGAGGCCGAAACAACTACCAATCTGCAATTACAAAGCGCCGGGAGGCATAACGCTTGAAAACGTCTATAAGCGGGGCACTACCGAGCATTACCCACAAGTTGAAATGACCGCAGCAGAGTATAAAGCCATTTATGATGATTACAAAGGCACAAGAACCGTCGAAAACTCCCATCGTGTTAGAATTGCCCTTATTAAAAAAGACGGGGGGCAGTTTTATGATCGGCTGCATGTTTGCGTTTTTATCTCTGACAGCAAGGCACATTCTAAACCGGAAGCTATTGAGAAAAATCCCGTTATTTTTGACGCCCCAGCAATACCGCAATACAGAGCGCCGAAAGAAGAGACAGAACAGGAAAAAGAAATGCAAGCTATGCGCGAAACGCTCAAAACAGGCGTTCAAACCGTATCAGCACCGCAGCTTTTCCCAACTCCGCCCGAAATTGCCGAGCAAATGATTGAAGCGGCAGACATTCAGCCGGGGCATGACTTACTTGAACCATCAGCGGGAACCGGCAACCTTCTAAAAGCCCTGCCATGTATACGGCCAAACGGAGCCATCACAGCGGTTGAAATCAATTATACCCTTTCAAAAGCTCTTGAACCATGGGCCGATAATATTGTTTGCGGCGACTTTTTGGAGCACAACGGCGATCTTGGCAAATTTGACCGGATCATAATGAATCCCCCTTTTGAAAACGGCAGCGATATAAAACATATTAAACACGCTATCAAATTTTTAAAGCCTAACGGCAGGCTTGTTGCCCTTTGCGCTAACGGGCCACGGCAGCAGGAGCAGTTAAAACCGCTTGCGGATTCATGGAAAGTGCTACCGGAGGGAAGTTTTAAAAACAGCGGCACTATGGTTAATGTCGCAATGATGGTTATCAATAATTAATTGCTCCTCTTTCCTTACCTCGTAAAAACGAGGTAAGCATAAGCGGAACAACCCGCGACAACCCAAAAAGGAGCGGATAATATGAAATACGAAAAACAGCAGGAAGTGATTGACAACTACATCAATGGCAATCGTGTAGACTTCAAAAAGCAGATTAAGCGCATGACCAAACTGGAAGTCCTAGACCTTATCGAATACTACAGCGGCAATGTGGGCAGCAGGCACATTATCATAAACGCAATGCGGCAGGCTCTCCGGTGAAGCGCAAAAGCCTTTTAAATGATGCCTTGCACCGCATAAAGCACTTACACTGTGAGTTATCAGACCACGGTGCAAGATGCCTTATAAACGCCCTGGAGGGCATAATCGAAAACTATCAGGAGGTTAGAAGCATGGAAACATTAAGAGAATTACTGGCGAATGGCATAATCGACGCTGAAACTTTTAAGGTCATGGCGGCGCAGTATGAGCGAACCATTGCATTTTTGGAGGTAAACAAACTCATAACCAAGTTGCAGGAGGGCAGAATTTGAAAGACCTACAAACAAGCACTCTTGACGGGTCCGCAGGCTTTGAACGATGCAGGCATGGCAACGAGCTCTACAGAAACCCCATGCAGCCTACAGCCAGGGAACTGAAAGAAGAGGATGAATTTTACAGGCGATTAAAAGAAGAACCCATACAAGAGGAACCAGAAAATGAGTTATGAAATCAGAAAAACCGACCTGCCGAACTGGCCCATGCTTCTTGCCCTTTTTATCGTGTGCCTGCTGATCGCGGGATTCCTGACACAGACGGTAAAGCTGATCGACGCCAGAACCGAGGCCGAGGCGCTGAAAATAGCCGCAGCGACTGCGCTTATTGCCCCTGAACCTGACCGGCGATATGACACGCGGCTTGAAGAGTACAAATGGGACCCAAAAACCAAAACTTACAGGAGGATTAAATGAAAAAATGCAATGCCGCGCCCACTTCGGAAATCCGAACCATAACGATATGGGGCAAGAAGCGGGAGCAGCGGATTTACCCGGCAATATGCCAAAAAAAATTCTGCCATTGCGCTACTTTTGACGCCTGGCAGGCTGACGAACTCAAAAAGGAGATTAAAAATGCCTGAAAAACTCAATGAAAATGAAAAAAGACGGTATGTGCATTATACCCTGCACCCGGACGATATTCTATTTATTGCCGACAATGCCGCCGCCCTGGGGCTGTCACAGTCTCAATTTGTCTCGGCTATGGTAGGCTTTACGCGAAAGCTCGGGCCTCTTGTGAATCAGGGCATAACAGTTAAGCCAGCATAAAGCCCTGACCGGCATAAATCAAAAGCCCCTGGCAAATGCAGGGGTTTTTTTGTTTTACACGCCTCTAGCAATGCGCCAGGCAATTTTGAGCCTTGCCAGAACCGGCAATGCTCCTGCAATCCGGTACACCCGGCGCCAGTAGTCGGCGCCAGGCTTTCTTGTCCTAACCCTTGTTGGCCGTTCACTCGTTGGCCCGTCTAAAGCTTTTAAAAGTTGTTCTCTGCGCATTTTTCCCTCCCTAAAAAGTGTAATATTTTAAAGCCCACTGCAATATCAGAATTGCATCGGCCTCGTTGTGGTTGTCGCCCAGGTAGCCGTATTTGCTCCTGGCCGCTTCTACCATTTCCACCTTGTCAGCATTACCCTTCCCGGTCGCAAAACGCTTTACGTCGGCAGGCTGAACGGCAAGCAAGGCAATGTCATTCACCCCGGCAAAAGCTTTTATCACACCTCTCAATTCATTATTTACCTGCGCGGCTTTTTTGCCCTTTGCAACAAAACCCTCAAGGCTTTCAAAAACAATCAAATTCGGATACCCGTATAGCAGACACGTTTGAGACAACCAGGACCACATATTGCGGCAGCGGTAGTGCTCGGGCTCGGCTTTCCGTTTCTTGGTTGCAGGCAGAGCCGTCATTTTATGACTGCCCGACCTCGTATTTCCGAGGTGATACAATGCCCACCCTGTTTCTGTCCCAGGGTCAAGTGCTAATATCATCATGTGTCATCCCTTCTCCTTCCCTGCCTTGACTGCGGCTTCAAGTTTCTGATAAGTGGTTTTCAATCTCGGATGAGGGTATGTCCATCCTTGACCATTCCACACCCTTGTCACTTCAAGGTCATGCAGGGCCTCCGCAATCTCGGCCTTGAGCCGTTCCACTTCGGCCTCAAGCTCTACAATAACCGAAGTGAAATGCTCATCATCTTCAAATTTCTGCTTTCTCAATTCCCCCTTGAGCCTGTCACGCTCACAGTAGATACACTCGCCAACTGCTGATGCAGTGCCAGCAGGGGCATTATTTGCACATACCGTTTTATCATATGGGCATCTATTCATCATTCACACTCCTTCCCCGCCTTGAGTGCGGCTATTTCATCTTTGCGTATTGAGGCAGTCCGTTCCGCATAAAAAAATCATCTGCAAGGCTATCATCGCCGTTATAATATGTCTTAATCTGCTCTGAAAAACCTGCCGAACTTGCCCTTTCTCTCTATCAAGATACCGGGGCAAGTCGGCTTCGGGCAGGGACGATCTGTCCTTTTGCTTTTCATTACGAGACCTCAAAACGGAATATCGTCACTATTCACAATTTCACCGGCCAAGATTTCAAAACCCTGAACCAAAAAACTGTTTGACTTGGCAGGGCCGTTCTTGCCTTCATAACTTTCTGTCTCAATGCTGCCCTGCAGCACAAGGGCCGTTCCCTGGCCAATACCACTTTCAAGTATCTGCTGGCAACAGTTCCCAAAAGCCTTGCACCTGTGCTCACTGTAGCCCTTATAACCGTTTCCTTTGTCGTACTCGGCGGCGAGTTCAAAGGCGCACATCACCTTGCCGCTTTTCAGGTCAATCCGCTTTATTTCACCCTGTACTTTTCCCGCAAGAACAAAACTGTTTATCATGGCCATTTCTCCTTCTACATCGGATTTCCGAGGTTCTTAATTTTGCCCTACAAGGGCTTTTCTTGTGTTTACCCTACCCACGACACCCCTTTTAGGCCGTTCGTGTCTTAAAAGTGCCTTGCCGTTCGTTTAAATCGGTATATCTCGCTCCGGTTCTGCCGGTATTCTGGTCTCGTCTATGCCATCACCGTTATAAATCGGCAAAGTCGGGGCGTCATAGCTTCTGCATTTGCACCGATAAACAAAACTGTACGGCAAATTGTCAATCATGCGCCTTGTGTGGATCAGGCCCATGCTGCAGTCAGGGCAACCGATGCCGTTGAAGTGGCTACCGGCCACCGTCTCTCCATTTTTCTTATCCTGCATGGCAAGGGCGCGCTTAATGGCCGGCAGCGTTAATTTGCTTTCATCTTCAATAAGCTGCTCCATAGCAGCCCTGAATTTTTCTTCATCCGTGAATTTCAGCCGGTCGTAAAGTTCCTCTACCTGATCTTTTTTTAAAGCTCTATCGCAGCAATGAGCAAAACGCTTTAAAATGTCATAAAAAACATCGTGGGCTATCATGTCAACCACTCACTTTCCTTTTTTGGCGGTTCTGTCTTGATCGTGTCGTGCCATCCTTCCCGGTTCAGCCAAGTTTTCGCCATCGGGATAAACTGACCGCCATCTTTTGTCCAGCCCCAGGATAATTTCAAGGCTTCCAAGTTTTCAAGGATCATCGGGAACGGGTTTTTCTCAAAGTCAATTTTTTGCCACAAGGCAAGGCACCGCTTTTTGTCGCTCTTGTTCGGGTATGCCTGCCAGAAAATCTCAAAAGTTTTTTCCCTACTACTTCTTTTATTCTTAAGAGTTAATACATTTTCATTTTCATTTTCATTTTCATTTTCATTTTCATTTTCATTTTCTAAAGGTACTACCGTGGTAGTACCGTGGAATACTTTTGGTTGTTCCACTTTTTTCTTTTTATCCCAATAATTTTGAATCCTAACTCTTTGTTTTTCTGCATGTTCTTTCCTTTTGCCTATCTCTTCATCCATACGATAATTGAAATATAAGCCATTTTTGTCAATATCAAACTTTGTCATAACTGGAGAATCAAGAGAACCACACATTTTAAGCATATGAGTTATAGGAAGATGTCCGATTTGATGCTGTTGGCATAATAACCGGATATATTTACCGCACTCTTCATCTGTAAAAAGCATGGTTCCAATTAGGAAATCAGAAGTAAAAAACAGAACCGCAGGGTCTTTTCCCATTACGCCCTCAAAAGCAAAAATCGCCTAAAAAGATAGCCAAGGGGAGCCGACAACGGGGATGCACCGTTGAACCCTTGGCTATTCTTAATAGGCGAATTGTATTTATCATTTTGCATCCTTAAAACTGTCGGCTATTCGGATATTATCATTTTCTAAAAACGTGTCAACTTTTTTTTATCAACTCCCACTGATCCCTGATATGGGGATGAACCGCAGGGTCAAACCCCTTGCAACCGGCTATGCAAGACGGCAGGCCGCAGCACACACAACCGGATTCAGGAGCCTTGCCGAGCTTTTCAAGGGTGCGCTGAAAAATTCCGAAGTTGAACTCCATTGCAAGATAGTTGCGCTCTGCAGGGTTCGGATTTCCGAAGTCCTCAGCGCGACCGCGATAGTATAAACCGCCTGCCATTTTAAGCTTTTGACTACCTTCCATCGAATGACCTCCTTCCAAGTAAAGTGACAACTTTATGACAACCAACACACAAGGGCCTGACCTCTTCAAACCTGTGCCGCCGTATGCCAAGGGGTTTCAGGTGATGAATTTCTATGCCGTACTTTTTTTCGCCGCATTTCTGGCAGTGATCGCCCCATATCATAAGGGCCGTTCTTCGGAAATACGAATACAGTTGCGAATAATGGTGCGCGCACAGGTGATATCGTTCATACCCGTTATACCATTTTGTAGCCTTGCGATTGCAGCCGGGATAATAACAACCTTTGTTCCATGCCTGTTTGCCGGAGCCTGCTTTCATAACAGGTCCGTCACTTCCTGGTCAATTCCTTCTCTGACCTCATGGATAATGTCCCGGTACTTGTCATTGTCAAGGTTCTTCGGATTGTCGGGGATGCTGTGCATGGCTTCCACAAGGGCCAGCTCAAGAGCTTCCTCCCTGGTGCGGATTTCGTGCGCCTGCCGGAAGTTCTCAACCATCTTCACGCAGTGCTCCCGCATTTTGGTATTCGGAAAATTGAAGTATAACTTGAGCATTTTGCTGGCATCGTTCGCCTTGTACTCGGGCCGCTGGAAGTCTCTACCGTCTTTGCCAATATAGCTTTTCACAATGGGGATCGTCTTTTTCAGTTCCAGTTCGCGCCGAATGTTTGAAACGGTTTTATCCGTCACGCCGCAAATGTCGGAGATCCAATTTGCGGAGCGCTCGGGGTGTGCAATCAGAATGTTCGCCGCGGCTTTCTTGCGTTCTTCAATCGTCAGCGGGTGTCCGTGCGAACAGTTTGACTGCACAGCGTATTCATAGGCATCGTCAAAAGTTCCCTTCAAGACAAACGCTTCTGCGAACTCCTGCCCAACCTGAAGCCTTGCAGTCAGACGATGTAACCCGTCGCACAGATAATTCCCCTCGGGGAAATCGGGCGGCTGGTTGATGTGAAACAGAACAATCGGGGCAGTTATTTTCGGCAGGTTCTCAATTAGGATTTCGACGTATGACTTGTCGAGGGGCCGTACCTGCAGTTCCTTGTTGATCAGAATATCCTTCATCAAAATTCTCTGCAGGCGCGGCATTTGTCGTTCAACAGGTGTCGTTTTCATCTGCGATACTCCTTTGCATTTGGGCAGTTGGCAAAGTGGCTTTCAAGATAAAAATCTACCGGTTGCCATTTCCCTCTTGTCGTTTTCAAAAAGATGATGGGTTCGCCGCAAGATCGACAGTGGTCGTTGTCTATGCCCATCGCAGCAAACTTCTCCATGACGGTTTTTTTCAGATTTTCGCGTTCTTCGTTTCCTGTAAGCATGGCTCTTTTCCTTTAAAAGTGCAGGGGGTATGCCGCCCCTGCTCGGCTCATCTTCCCAAAACAACCGTTCACGCTCACATTGGCATTTCAGCCAGGATAAGGAGATAGGAAGTTTTGTCGCCAGTTCCACGGCACTGGCAGGCCGTTCATGTTTTTAATTTACCAGAAATAACAAGGCTTAAAATTATCGCGGTTATTACGCCGCACACAAAGCCCATAAAGAAACTCATGCAACCGAGCCCTTCATGCTGGCAAGAGTCACCGCAAGTGCTCCGCTTTTACCCTTGTAACCTGCCAGAAAATCATTTGCCGTTTCAAGTTCTTCTGCTGTGAAGGCATGAAGGCTTGCCGCCGCCGCATCATCGGCGCTGAACATTTTTGACAGCATGGCCTTAATGCCGTCTGCGTCGTCCTTCGCGCCGAGTTCGGCAACAATGGCCCAGAACCTCTTAATCTGTACGTCAAGAGCCTGGTTGTCGTTTGCCGGGGCCTGCGTGGCTCCTGCTGCGCCTGCGGGGGCATCTTTGTTGCCGTCTATTAGCCCGAGAATGACCTTGCCTTCCAGTTCGGTCAAGAAGCGCAGGCCGGTAACTTTCTGCGCGTCCAGAAAGCCCTGAATTTTTTTCTTGTTGTCGCCCTCTTTTTGCAGGGAGCTGATTTTAAGAACCTGCTCCTGGGTGATGCCTGCCGTCATAATTTCCTTGCCGGCAACCGTGACCGGATGGTTCAGGGTTCGGTCGGTCGGCATAGGTTTTTCTTCAGGGGGCTTTTCCTCTGCCTGTTTCGCCGCAGCCTTTTTACCCGCTTGAGATTTTTTTGACTCAAACGGTTTTTCCGTTGTCTTGGGCTGTTCTGCCGGGGGCTGAACCTCATCGGTAGGCGCGTTCGGTTGTGGCTCTACCAGTTCAGCCTCAACAACTTTGCTGCCGGCATCAAGAGAACCTGCCGCCTTGCCGCCCTCTATTGTCGGGGACAGTTCTTCTGCTTTTGGCTGCTGCTGGCCGAGAACCGTTGTGCCGGTAGCGGAACCGCTGTTGTCGATTTCGCCTTCAACATAGGCATTGCCGACAACATCAGGGAACAGGCGCCGAGCAAGCCGAGATATGCACCGGGCAAACAGCATGTCGGAAGGGTTTTTCGCCCACCCGCTGCCTGGCTTCACAAGAAACGCTTTCTTGGCATCTTCGATGCTGTATGTCGCTGTGTAGGTTTCCTGTGTGTCGGACCTGGTGCCTGTGATCCTGCAGATTTCGTCAGTGCTTTCTTCAATCTGCATTTTGTGCCCTGCCTTGCGAATCTGCACGTTCATAACCCGCGCCGACAGTTCGGGCCTGCCTTCGACGATGTGGATGCCGCCTGTCAGCGCCATCATGGGCGGTATGTCAAGCTCCCGCGCCACCAGCATAACCGTCAGCACACCGCCGACACCGCCGAGCCTCTTGAAAAAGGGGCTGTCAAAGGCGTTCTTCGCCATCGTGTTGAGTACGTCCATTTCGTTCTGCTGCGGCAGCATGGCCGCATATCCCCTTAAAACTAATCCTGTTTCTTCGTTCATGGCTCTTTTTCTCCTTATAAAAGATCGCTTATTTCAGTTTCAGGGGCAAGCAAGTTCGCCGGCGCCTGATCGATTATTACCTTGTTCGTGTTCGCGCCACCGTGGGGGCAGCGGAACCAGTACCCGCAAAACTTTTCGCTGCAGCGCCAGTGTGCAGGATCGCAAGGCATGAACACGCCGCTTTCGATTGCCTTGATGTATTTCGGCACTGCCCGTTCAAGCCAGTTCCACTGCCGGGTGCCGCGCACTGAGGGGATTGTTGCCACCCTGGGCTTGTCGCCTTTGATGAAGCAGTCAAAAGCTACTTTCGGCAGGCTCTTGACATAACTGTAGATTGTCAACTGCATGTCATTGTCTGCGTCGCCCTGGGATTTTGCCTTTTTTGTGAACTTGGAATCCCGTATCGTCTGAGTCGTGTCCACAAGGTCTATATAGGATTTCATCTTGACCGGAACGCCGCTGTCTGGGTTCGGTATTTCGATGATGTGTTCAGCCTCGCACTCAACCGGCTGAATTTTCGGGTTATGGTTCGTGTGAACAAACCGCATAAGCTTTATGATTTCGTCCTTTGCGCTGCCCTTCGGAGTTTCCCACGTTTCAACATCTGCGCTGCGCTGCTCAAACGTGTCAGAAACAACATCAAGAACAACGTCAACCGGAAGGTCGATGTGCGTTTCAACTTTCTGCACAAAGTTCTTTTCCTGCCCCTTGTGGCCGGCGCTGCCTTCGATGATTGCAACCGATGGGGGCGTTTTTATGCCCTCGACGTAGCGGAAATAATACTGCATCCCGCAGCCGACAAAAGTTGAAAGGCTGCTGAATGATTGGTAGTCTCTGATATTCGGTTTTGGCTCTTGTTCGGTCATGGCTCTGCTCCTGTTAAAGTTGTACGTCCATTTCAAGCTTCAACTGCTTGTCGCTCGGCAGCATCGGATCACGACGCACTACAAGGCCGGTTTCATGCTCAAGCCAGACGCGCTCATTTGTCGCCATGTCAAGATACAGGTCGCAGAAAACGTCCTGAATCTCAAACCCTGTGCGGTACGCCTTGGCCGTTTCCATTTTCTCAACTTCAAGGCCGTCGATTTTCTTCTTGAAGCTGTCGGCAACCGCCTTCTTGTCGGTTTCCAAGTCCTCAATCTTCTTGATAAGCTCGGTCAGGCTGTCTGCCATGTCCTTTTTTTCGCCCTGAGTAAACAGGTGCTTTTTGCCGATGGTTTGCTGAATCTCGGATTTCCGAAGTGTCATAACGTGGCTCCTTTTAAATAGGGTTTTGTTGGTTTGTGTATCTGCTATTTAGCTGCACATGACTACAATATGGAGTACGAGAAAGGAATTGTCAAGAGGAAAAGTGAAGAAAACTCAAAATAATTTTAAGTTCGTAGTTTGGTGCGTATTTATTTGTATTTTTCTTCCCTGAACGGGATTATGGCATCCCATAGTTTGCTCGGGTCTTTGTCAACAGCGGCAGAAACAATCGCGCCGGTAGTGGCGTTTATGCCCTTGGCTAACCCTTTTATTTTATTCCCGGCGCCTTTTGCCCTCATAACGTTCTGAATCGGGCCTGAAATAATATTGCCCTGAAAGGTGCGCTCGTCGGGCAGGTAGTTGTCAAAAGGCATAATGCCGCGCTGTGTCATGCCGCGCCGGTTCGGTCGCTTCGGGTCTGCCAGGGAACCGTTAATTTGATTGTTCTTCCATAGGTAGCCCAGGGCCGCGCCCAGGGGAATACCCTTTGCGGTCAGGGCGGCAAGGTTGTAGGTGCTGCGCCAGCCGAGCACAGCGGCCAGTTTCGCCTTTTCTGCCGGCGATCCGTCGCGCACGATATTCATAAAAATACGGTGCGCCTCGCTTTTGAAGGAGAAAAACGGCATCAGTACCGAGCCCACCCCTGATTCCCTAACGCCTTTTGCGAACCGTGATACCTCGGCATAGTTCGGGAAAAACTTATAGACCTCTGACACGGCATCCCGCTTTGATAAGCCCCTGCTCCGAGCCTCAAGGTATTTTGCCGCCTTGAAATACTGATCCTCAAGGGAATAAGCTTTGGTCAAGCCTCGGTCAAACGCTGCAGCGCCCTTCTTGAGCCGGTCAGTCCAGTTCTTCCCTTCGTTCATCATTCCGATCATGTCATGGCTGGTGTTGATAAGCTCCGCATGGGCAAGCTCTGTTCCGATAACGCCTTCTTGAATAAGCTCATGCCGCAGGGCTTCATTTTTGCCGAGAAGCGCAGCCCTGCCCTGCTGATAGAATTTATGGTTCTTCGGATTCAGCGGGGAAATGCCGCCGATCATGGCAAAGTCTATATTGCCGAGAAAGTTCCTGATATGCGTCGGTATGTTCTGCGACGTTTTAAGCTTTTTGAGCGCAGCAATGCCGCTTTTGAACGTGGCATCATAAACATTATCAAGCTTGGATACATCACCCAGGAATTCAGCCATTTCGGGCGTGGTGTACTTGTCGGCAATCGCGCCCCAGGCAAGGGCATCGTCCCTGGCCGATACTTGAACATAGTCCCCAACCGTTGCGACAGCATCTTTTGTGGCTTTGTCGAAAAAGATGCTCTTGTTTTTGGCTATTTCGCCAAATATCCGCATCTTTGCCACATTGTTTGCAAGGGCTTTCGTGGTCAGGTAGTGGTTCAGGGCCGGATCCTTGATTTCACCCATGAAGTCGCGCAGCCATACCGGGCTGTTCTCCCGCGCCATGAACGGGCTTTTGTTTATCCGGGCAGACATATTCGGTAGAGCATCCCCGATTCCGTGGAGCTCAAGTTCCCTTTTCAGGAATATACGGGCCTGTTCTTCGGTGTGGCCGGCATGATCTTTCATGTAGCCCTTCACAGCATCGGTCCACTGCTGTTCAGAAGGCTTGTACCCGTCAACATGGTTTATGCTGTACTCCCGGCGCACATAAGAGCCCTTGTTCTTTTCCATAACCTCAATCAGTTTGCCGGCAGGTATGGTGTTACCTTCCCACTTTACGGGCATGTTGCCATCAGGATAGAGCTTTTTGATTTCACCTATCAAGGCATCGGTCGTGGCGTCAATCTCTGCCCTGCTGCGGGTTATCTGCTCGGCAAGGGGCTTGTTGAACCGGGCAATCCGGTCAAGAGCCGCCTTGTCGCCGCGGTGCGCTGCATCGGCCATTTTCACAAGGGCCGGGCTGTCCTGCGCCTTGAAGAAATTAACGTGCATCTGCTTCCCGAGGTCGGCAGAACCGGTAATGGCATCCCGCGCGCGGCCTTCCCCTGCCCTAAACGCCTGCTGCAGCGGTTTCGGTACTCCGCTTTCGCCCTTTACCATGTTCACAAAATCTCTGGCAATGGTACTGCCTGCCACCTTCTCAGCAATCGCAGCCCGTCTAGCCTGCACCTTGCCGGCAATGCCCATGGCGCCCATGCCGAGCGCAGCCTTTGCGGGGTTGAATCCAATCTCCCCGTTTTCGTCCTGCTCAATGCCGGCTACGCCACCGGCAAAAAGCTTCATTTGGCTCTTATTACGGTCGGATTCTTTCAAGACGGGCTTTATGGCCGACATTGCATCCTCGGGGTGCTCAGACTTCAAATAGTCATAGGGAGAGATACCGCCGTCTAAAACCTTTGGCTGCGCTCCCGCCTTAACTGCTGCGCTTCTCGCTTCTTGCTCTGTGAGCCCATCAATAACCTTGTTGGCGTGTGCGGCCTGTTCTTCAAGGGTTCCGTCAACAGGGAATTCATCCCCTACCGGCTTGCGCCTTTCAGATACCGTTTTTGCAAGGGGCGCAGGTTCAGAAACAGGGGCAAGAGATTCGTTTATTTTTAAATCGTACCCTGCTTTTTTAAGCTTTTTAATTGATTCTTTTGCGCTATGGTACGGGAATCCAACGTGGGCAACACCATCTTTACCCCTTGTGGCAGATGTGCCGAGTATTTCAGCTATTTTTTTAGCTTCATCCCCAAATATCTCATACCAGTCGCCCATCCTTGTTGCTTGCACTTCGGATTTACGAGGTGCGGGGGGTTCTGCCTTTTTCACAAGGTCAGGGTAATCCTTCAGCACTTCAGGAGGTACGGGCTTGCCTTCAGACAGGGCTTGTTGCACAATGTTTTTGTGTTCTTTTATGGCTGCACTGTATTTGCCCCTGTTGCCCTTGGCCGTTATTCCACCTAACCCCATGCTAATATCGCCGTACTGTGTTTGAGACAATGCCCACGGTTCGGTATTAAGCTTTTGGTTGTAGTTTTTATTGGGGGAATAGGAAATATCAAGTTCTCCCGGCACAACTTCAGCCTTGGCCGCTGCTTCTGCCCTTCTCTTGGCAATAAAGTTCTTCGCCGCCGCTGATTCAGAAGGGGCGACACCGGGCGCCGCTGCCGGTTTTGGCACATATTGTGCGCCTGCTTCTTTAACTGCCGCCCGTTTTGCTGCAATTGCGTTCTTGGGTGGCTCCACAATGGCCGGTTCCGCTGCTTGTGCGCCTTCAGGAGCCACTTTCGGGGGCAAGGGGGGTTCTGCTATGGGTACAGGGGCTTTCGGGGCTTCTGAGGGCAAAATTGGCTTTGCCGGAGCCTCGGGCCGGTCGGGCATCAAAATACGCTGTGTGCTTATCGGATTTCCGAACTGGTCATAAATGACCTCGGGCTTTTTCTCAAAGGAGCGCAGGGGTGTTTCAACCGGCTTTGCCGTCACAATGCGCGGATCGCCGGCAGGGGGTTCGATATGTTCAAGGGCCGCAGCGTCGCCGCCAATAGTGTTCTTGCCGGGGACAATGGCCGGTTCTATGCCCATTTCTTTTTTAAGGGTTGCCAGTTCTTCTTCTACCTGGGCGATACGGGCAGAGGCCTTTTCCTGGTAGGCGAGGTCTTTTGCGAGGCCCTGGGCCGCAGCCGGCGAGGGGGCCTGACCTGAATTGCCTTCCAGCATGGCAAGGCGCTGTCTTGCTATAAATGCCTGCGCCTCGGGTGTTTCTGTGATTCCTGGCACCATCGGCGCGGGTTGCCCTACCATTGGTTCACCGTACACCCTGGCAAGGGGCTTATTCAAAGCCTGAGAAGCATCGTCAACAATGCCCTGCGTGTTGGTCATGGCAGTTTTTAATCCAGCATCTTGCGCCGCGCCCTTTTTCAGCATGTTTTTAAGTGGGTCAATGGCAAGCTGCTTAAAAAATGTAAGTTCTGCTGCAAAACCAACGGGGTCTTTTACCGCATATTCTGCAATCTGCTTTGAAGCTTCTACGGCACCGTATTTGTCATATACAGGCGCGAACCGACCAAAGGGAACAACATATTCCCCTGCCTTGTAGACACCTTCCTTTAAATCTGAAACCGACAACTGTTTGAGCCATCCGGTCACTTCGTCAAGGGTTGTCGGTCGGTCAGGCTGTGTCTTGCCGCCGTCTGATTCCCCCAAAACCTGCTGGTTCATTTTTTCAACGGCCATCGTTCCAACTGCGCGAGGTATCTGCAAAAGCCCTCGGCTAAAACTGCCCCATTGCTGCGTCCCTGCGCCCGGAGTGTTCAACCGTTCAGCAAGCGGAGTGTTTACCGCCTGTTCTGTAGTGGCAACCTGCTCTGAACCAATAGGGGGCAAGAGTTGATTCGGCTGATCCTGCCCGGTTATGTCGGAAATCATCTGTGCGCCGAAATGCTTTAAAAGCCCGGGGCCTTGCTCGGGCGCTGCAGGAGCTTCAAAAGTCACATGCTCTTTATATTCGGGGTATTTTGCGACAATGCGGGTTGCAAGGTCGGCATCGTCCATGTCTGCATATTCGGGGTACTTCGCTTTTATTTTGCCGCTGAACTCTTGAACATTCATAAGAGCCTCTTTTACAGGATTCCGAGTGTGTCTTTTTTCTTCCCTTGTCCCCCGGCTGCAGGAACTGCAGGGGCCGCCTTGAGCTTATACCGGATAACCTTTGAGTCTCCAAAAGTGCCCGACTCAATGGTTTCTACCGCTTCAATGTGCTCGGGATAGTCCTTATACAAGCCTGCAAGCATTTCCTGCTTTTCATAGTCCTCAAGCTTTTGATTTGATTCAATCTTACCGAAGGACGAAGCAACCATTTTACGCACATCGTCTTTGCCCTGTGTCGGCTTAAAGCTTGAAACTTCTGCCCGTTTCGGAAGGGTTATGCCTCCGACTACCTGTGCCGCTGCATCTACAGCCTGCCGCGACTTTGCCGGCAAGCCCCAATACTGGTCGGGGTTTTCTGCATAAAACTGAACCTGCGCCTCGGTAGGCTCAAAAGTGGTAGAGCCTGCCCGTCTTGCCCTTATCGCTTCGGCAATGAGCTTATTTTTTTTGTCAACACGCGTTAAGTTTTCTGTCTCAGTCAAAGCCCTGCTGTGGGCTGCGCTTGCCGATGATGCACCGGCAGAAGCGTTTGACTGAACGATATCAGCCTGCGTCTTTTTGGGATACCACTCTGCCTGAACATCGTGAAATCTTGTCGCTGAATTTGACTGTGCAATATCAGCCTGCGCCTTCTGCGGCGCGAACTGATTGTCAATTTCAAGTTTAGTGCGTTCTAATGCCGCACGAAGAACCCGATCCCTTGCGTCAGACTCTTCCATTTCCATGATTTTTTTATTGTACTGCTCGTTGAGCTTGTCGGTTTTGTTCTGACGGTCTATGCTCCTGCGAGTCAAAAGCCCTTCAATAAGGCCGTGAGAAAAGCCCTTTTGCCTTCCCCCGCCATCTTCAATGTCGGTGCCGTATGTCTCGTTCCCAAAAGGATTGAAGCGCATAATGGTTCTCCTTACTTTATGTTGCTGCCGTATTTAATTTTAAACTTCGGGTCGTTCACAATGTCTGGCGTTGTGGTGCCACCGGGTAACTGAACACCTGTTGGACCAAAGGGGGCCGACGTTGTGGGGCTGTTTGCTTGGATTTTCATTGTCCCAGTATCATTTTTGTCACCTGTAGGAATAGCCAATCCGACACTCTGGGCCACGCCACCAAGAGCATCAGCCATGCCGCCATACCCGCTGGCTGACTTCTGACCGGTAACTCCCTTCTCTTTTGCTCCGAGGGCTATCTGAAGCCCTGCCTGCCTTGCGTTTTCATAACTGGCGTTCCGAACGGCCACATTTCCAGCCACTCGCCCCTGCAAGGCTTTCCCCTGTAGCATGGCAAGCATTTCAGGTGTCATGGCACCAGAACCGGGCATAACCTCCTGCTGCGCTACAGCATCACGTAAGGCAAGTTGCCCCTCGGTCTGTGCGGCATTGGCTGCCGCTATGTCGGCGGGTGTCTGCCCACCGGCAAGAACCATGTCTGTCAGGCCGGTCGTGCGCCGGAGCATACGCTTTTGCTCAGGGGTCATTATGACCTGTTGTGAGCTTTTGAGCCCTTCCTTTTGACTTTTCTTGTTGAGCATGCCTTGCCCAACTGAACCGGCCAAACCTACTGCCGCCGCACCCATTGCTGCCCACGTCATAATATTTCTCCTTCCAACTGTTTTTGATAATTAAAAAAATCATCAAACGATTTTGCTATTATTTCTTCTTCTATTTCAAGCAGGTCGGTTTTATCGGTTCTGTGAACCGTGACCCACGTTGTATCCTCATGTATAAGCAAGACCCGCTTTGTACCTGCGGGGGTTATCATTGAAAAAGGTGCGCGTATCCGCATTATTCCCTTTTCGGAAAATACGCTGCAGCACCCTTTCTGAATAAAAGCCACATGCTCTTTTTTGTGAATCTTTGATGTTACTACCTGACCAGCTGGCATTAATATCTCTCGGATATACAGGCCATCAGCAAATGAGTGTTTCAAAGGATAGGCAGAATCCCCGAACCGTGTCCCGGGGAGTTCTGCTATCGCTTCTTCAATGGCAACCATCCATTCTCTTGCCGCTTCCGCGTAATTTTCGGGAAAGCAAATAGCCTGTTCGGCTGCCATTATTTCAAGTTCGTTCACTTCGTAATTCCGAATATGTCGGTTATGGCGTTCCACGCCTTTTCAGCCTTTTCCATAACGCCCTCGTCGAATGTTTCAGGCAAGGGCAGCATTGCCTTGAAGCTCTGCAAATGCAGGCCGAGTGCTTCTGCGGTCGGGACGTCGATATTGTCGCCGCCGTACTTTATGGCCCGGTCAACAATGCCAAGCCCCAGGCCGATAAGTGCTGCCGTTGTCGGGTCCATGCCGTTCTCCTGTTTTGTGTTGTCGTCGTTCATCTGCCTATCTCCCCGAAAAGGGTTACAATGTTTGAAATCGCCGCTATAATTTCATCTTCGCTCGGTTTTGTGCCGCGCACTGCCGCCTCGCAGTAGGTCACAATCAAGGGCTTGAGCTTATTGAGCTTCGGATTGATCTTCGTCACAATAAACATCTTGTCCTTATTTTTAACGCTCACATCTGCGGTCAGGGAAACGCTCTGCTTATACAAGGCCTCATACTGGCTCATTGCATCTTCACAAGTCACCCGCGCCTTTTCCTGTACAGTAAGCTTCTGCCATCCCGCACAACCGGCCATCAGCAAGAAACATAAAATCAACATGCCGAGTCTTGCGGTCGGGCCGCCGTAGGGGTTGCTTTTATCATCAGTGTTTATGCCTTGAGTCAGGTCAAGGCCGAACACTTTTGCGATAACCTTCAGCCCGGCAGACACTTCATCGAGGGCCGCATTGTCTTTAGGCGTAGGGGTCAGAACGACAATCGCCCTTGCCAGGGCATAAAGTGCCGCCAGTAGAATCAAGATGTTTTGAAAATTAGCAGTCAACCACTCCATGTTTTTCTCCTTCCTTAAAAAGTTTCTCTTTTTATGCTGAGTCTCTTGAAAACTCCGAAATCAGCAACCGTGACATTGTTCTGCTTTGAGCCCCACACGTTCAAGGGAGAAAGGCTCTCCCAATAGGTGCCGATCTGAACAAACTCGTCTCTGCGCTCAAGGCGCGAATACCCGTCCCTGAACATCTTATAAATATCAAGCTCAAAGCCCAGGTTCGGCAGTTTCGGGCTGATAGCCTTCACCGTAGCCTGAAGGTCTTTCCCTGCAATGAAGCTTGTCAGTGTCGCAAGGTTTTTCAGAAATGCGAACTGCTCTTTTATGGTGTCAATGGTTTCTTCACTTCTGATCTCTGCCGGAGCAGCGCATCCCGCTTCTCGGATTTCCGAAGTGGCTTCCACATTTCCGTCAGTCTCTTCTGCCGGTCCGTTTATCAGGTCAAGTGCTGTTTTCTGTTTGCTCATACTGGCTCTCCTTTTGAGATTATTGTTGTGAAAAGGATTATACCTTTTCAATGTATCGGTCAAGGTTGTAAAAGCGAACCCTGCCGATCTGTGAAACAAAAACTTCTGCCGTTGCCCACTTCGGCGCCGGTATTGAAATATCGTAATAACTGTCTGCCCCAGGAACAGGGTTTTTCACTATCCCGTCAACAACATCACTTGCCACCTGAAGGCATTGCTGCCATGATGGGTCAGAACTGGCCGGCCATGTTGTAAGCTGCCGGTCGTTCGGGTCGGTCAGGGAAGAAAACTGCCACTTCTTGAAACAGACGCTCATTATGTCTTTGCCCCACCATGAAGGCCGAGCTACCCGGTTAAGAACCACATGCGCGATTCCTGCCTGAACTTCTTTTGTCTCGCCTCTTGCTTCTCGCCATACGGTCAAGGCAAGAAAGGTTTTATCGGAATAATTTTGCAATTCAGAAAGTCCCATTATCAATCTCCTGTTTCTAGCCCGCCATTGCCGCAGACAGGACATAGGTTGTCCTCGATCACCCTAACTTTTAGCTGCCTGCGACCGTGGGTTCTGATTGAGCTGATAGCGCTTACCTCCACCCACCCCTCTTTGCCGAGTTGAGATTGCGGGTGCTCTTTTGCCAGTTGTTCCAATGTTTTTTCTTCTGTCATTTTAAAATCCTCTCCATTCTTTTCGACCTGTTTCCCATGTCTTTCGCCACCTCTTAATCCATATCATGCCTTTTGGAGTCGGCGGGGAAGGTGCCCCGCTGTATATAGTGGTCGTCGTTGTCGGTTCTGTTGTCGGCGCCGTGGTGATGCTTGTGCTTGTGCTCGATGTTATAGCTACGCTGGTTGTCGTTGCAACCGTGGTGGTGGTAACACCAGCATCAACTTCATAAGCTCCCTTGCTCCACGGTACAGTTCTGGCAGTACCGTTTAAGTCTGTAGTAAAATAAGTGGAGAGGTTTGTTCCGTTATCTGCCGCACTGGAATCTTCATCCAGTATGAAGTTATATGTAGAACTATCAACAAACGGGTCTGCGCCGGAGTAAATGCCATGTGCTTCTGCCCCAACTGACGGTTGTGCAACATCATAATAGTTATAGTCATGTGTTGCATTATCTCCCAAATAGGTCGCCGGGGCATTGTAGAAAATATTGTTATACGCCTCAACCTGATAATCTCCTGTTGTTGAAGCGGGGATATACAAACCTGCGTTGTAATTATAGAGGGTGTTGTTAAATATTTTGCATCTTCTGTAGCTCGCACCCGTCTTATTTGAAAATTTTATAGCCGATATAGTTTCTTCCTCCCATTTCGTCTGATAGAATAAGTTGTTATATACCTGCCAACCTTCATTAATGCCTATTTCAAACAATATGCCGAGCGATGCGGTATCATACATTATATTGTTACGAACAGTCCCATTATCGGAATCATAGACAATTAAAAAATCCTCATGTATTTCTCCACCGAGGCCACCAATATCATGCACTACGCAATTCTCTATAATGGCATTGTGGCTGTTGTATAAATAAAGAGCCGCCCCACAAACATTGTAAATCGTGCAGTTTTGAATTTTTAGCCCAGTATGGTTATTATCCATAGTCGTGCTGATTGCCGTATCCTTTATGCCGTTGCAGTTGGCAACCTCGCATCCTACACCATAACCCTTCCCCTCAATATTTTTAAGAGTTATGTAATTCGTCCTTCCCTTATTATTGTAAGAAAGAAGCACTATGTCGCCAGCAACACCTGACATATCAACCTTTATTCCATTTTCAACAACCCCATCAATAGTGACATAGCTTGGGCCAGTATAGGTTGCAGTCGGAGCGTAAAACTGTATATTAACACCACTCAAAACAACAGTTGCATTGTCCGTATCGTTATTCCATCCGGTATTTGTGCCATGCTCTGTGTTTGTTGCACGTTTTATTGTTATTCTGTCGGCTTCAGATGTTCCGCTTTTATTGATTCTCCATATGGTTGTGTATGTTCCACCGGCAACATAGACCGTATCGCCCGGTTGAAGACTTTCCGTCCAAAACGTGCTGGAATAGACAGGCATTCCATAAAAAGCATTCCCCCAATCGACACCAGTATTTGACCCCTCAGCATACGAGTCGGGTTTTACATACCAGCTTGCCGCTTGAACATGCCCCCACAAAAAAACAACGGATAAAAATACAATTAAAAATCTTTTCATGGGTAAAGCCCCTTAATTTCACTATTCTTACCTTGCCACTCAGACCGGGCAAAGGAAGAAATAAAAAGAAACTATTTCCTCCTCCCGGACAAGATGCGCCGTTTTCATTGCCATCTGCCCACCCATCTCTTTACCCACATGCTTGCGCTGTTTCGGGAGAGTGCAATCTTGATCTGCCTAGCGGTGCTAGCGCCAAGCGCCGCATTGCCAGCTACATTATAATGCGTCTTGTCTGACTCGCTGGCATAATACTCTGGCCGCAGAGCATACCCGCCAGCGGTTACATCCCATGTTCCCATAGCCGCCTGATTATCAATCCATATCGCACCAGCTATTTTGTCGACTTCGGTTTTAATGGCGGCATTATAGGAAAGTATATTTGCGGGTGACCCTTCAGCCCCGTCAGGGTCTATGCTGCACACAATGGGGATAATTGGCGGGGTGGCGCCTAGTGCAGCGGTACACATTGCCGCTATGTTTGATGGGGTATTGTCATACCCTCCGGTTTGGCTCCAATCATTGTAGCCGCCTGCTATAATTACATATGCAGGCTTATGGTTTATAACATCGGCTGTAAATCGGGCAAGCATCCCTTCCGTTGTGTCTTGCGATTTTGCAAGGTTTGAATACGTCCAGCCAAACTGTCTTGCCACATGGTCAATCCACGGGTATGTTTTTTTATACCCAAGTTTTACGCCGTAATAAGGGTCTAAGGTTGCGGATTCTTTAAAGCCCCATAAACTGCCATCGGTAGTAGTATTGTAGGCCGTCCCCCTAGAGTCTCCAATTAAGACAACATGTGGAGCTTGCCCGTAAAACTTCATCGGCATGGCCCCAAAAAAACCAGATGTAAAATCACCAGTCCCTACCCCGATACTGAAAGAGGCTGAGTAATTCTCATTCTCAATCAGGGCCCCCATTTTGTAGCAGGAGGCGTTACCGGCTATGGTATAGCCAAGAGCCTTAAATGACACCATATCGCCAATATCGGCATCTATCGGGGGTGTCATGGTAAGCGTGTGAACCCCATCTGGAATAGGATCATCCTGAGCATACGCGAGAGTATCCGTCGCACCAACAGACGCAGCAGTTATAGTCGTGCCTGTGGCTAGGTTTGTAGCGCCCAGCCGTGTTCCGAAAAACTGAAACGCAACAGCTCCCGCTGGTTTTGTGAATGTAACCGGCAGATATAACGCAACCTGCTGGATTGGCGTATCAGAAGTATATATGCTTGACTCTGCACTAACCGACGCAAGGGGTGTTGATTCTGGCGCCACCAGTTGCTGTATCCAATCCCAAGTCCCTGCCGTAGCCGCACCGCTGCCCAAAGCATTCGTGCCGCCGATTTCTACAATGTTCTCGGCGGTGTCTGCTGGGCGCGGCTGCAAGGCAAGCTGCGCCCCGCCAGAAAATCTTGAATGTCTCATTATGGCATCGGAGTATGACGGCAACATGAAAAGACTAGCTAAAAAAGCGCCTATAATGATAATGCCTATTTTGTTTTTCGCCATTTGCTAATCTCTCCTGTCTCGAAAAGTTTATACTCTATGAGATCAATTATTGCAGAACCGATGAACACAAGGCCGGCAAACAGGGCTGTAACCCCGAGCAAGAAAAGCCATGTGTATGTGCAAAGTTCGGCCATTGAAGCCTCATTCTAAAACATTGCCTTTTATCGCCATTAAAATCTGTTTTGTATGACTTTCAAGTTTCGCTTCCAAACCGGAAACCCATCGTTCAAAAGAGTTGAATCTTTGGTTGATGTGTTCATGCTGCTGTATGCAAGACACCCTTAATTGATAATCGCCAGACTGTCTTACCTGAACATCTTCAATTTTTTTCTTGAGATCGTTTGTGTCGTCATGGAGCCTGTCATTCGTTCGGTTATTTTCCACCACAAGGGCACGAACCATCGTGCGGCAGGTTATGAGAACGAATAACGATGTGACCAGAGCCACTACTCCAATAAGAGAATCAACGTACTTTAGAACAACAGGGAAAAGCTCCATGACAATACCCCCTCTGATTATTATTTTGATGTGTCGTCAATTCCGACATAAACGCTACCAGTGCAAGATGTGCAACCATCAAACTGCACTCTTGCCTTGTCCGTGTTCCTCGGTAGCGGCAAATAAAAGCCGGGAGCCTCAGAGGTCGTGTTATCAACGTACATTATTATAGGAGTCAGTTTTTTTGTAACCGCGTCTGGTTCTGAAACCCAAGACCATTTTCCCCTTTTGTTTTTATAGGTTTCATATGTGACAGAGATTGTTTCTGCTTGCTGGTATATAATTTCAGCTTCTACCCAAAGCCCGTCAAACCCACGGCAGTCAATTTCTACTGTGGTGTTATCCGTACTTGAGGTTATTTCAGTTCCGCCTCCTGTTTCAACGGTAAGCTTGCTCCATGATGGGCTTGCCGCAAAAGCTATGATAAGGCATATGAGTATCAGTGTCAGTTTTTTCATTTCGGGTCTCCTTCTTTCTTCGGTTCGGTTGTTGGAATAGAGTTTATCTTCGCCGCCAGTTCGTTAAAGCGGAATTGGAGGTATTTAACTGACTCGTTGAAGCAGGAGTTCAGTTCGATGAGTAGGGCGGTTTTGTCAGTTTGGGTCATTTCTTCTCCAATGCTTCTATACGGGTTGTTAGCTGTTGTGCTGCCACTGTTAGTAAGGATATCATAGCTCCAAGATCACGCTCTATATTTGCAGAGGCTTTACCCTCTTTATTAGTAGGCACTACCTTCTGTGCAAATATCGGAAGTGTTGTGTGATCAAGGTTACCATCTTTGTCTGCCTTGATAGTTAATAATTCTTTAATAGCGTCCCCAACAAAATACTTAGTTCTGTCAGTAAATGACCCTGCGCTACAATTAGCAGTTATGTACACGTCATCACCAAGGTATACTTTATCATAAGCCTGTATATGAATATCTTTAGTAGTGCCAGTATACATATAAATATACACATTAGCATCAGCATTAGACCAAAAGCAGTAATCACCGCTGCCACCAGGTGCGTAATACATACTATAATCAGTATTTCCACTTGAAGCATTAAAGTTTAGTGACGCCGGATTACTAGCATCATACTCCAAACTAATATCCCCACCCTTCTTGATGGCCAGCCCTGCGTCCTTTAACTCTACATAATTAGTCCCATTACCGAATCTAGGATCAAATACGTTTTTATTAAGTTGTATATACGGATACCCAGCATCTATGCCAATCTTCACAATCGGGGTGGATGTAGTACCGGAAGAGTATGCCGACACAGCCACACCCTTGTTCCATGCGTAGGTATTATACTCATACGCTGTACCTCCTGCCGTGCTACACCATGCATTGGGTACAAAGCTTTGTGTTGAGTATGTTCCTTGATAGTCAGCGTAGAAGTCTGTAGTAGGATCTCCAGTAGTCAGCACCACTTTAGCTGCTATGATTAACCCACCAGCAAGCAAAGCTATAACATTCCCATTAGAGAAGGTGTGCCCTGACGCATCGTGAAAAACTGCATAAGTACCGTGATAGGTGAGATTTGTAGAGTCTATAGTTACTGTTTTTTTAACAACACCACTAATTCCTCTGGTCACGCTATACTTATATCCGTGAACGTAATCAGTATCATAAGCAATAGCAGCAGTCTCTCCAGCGTTCCATACTGTAAAATAATTATCATCGCCCCTTACAGCAAGGAAAGGCCCAGCACCGTAAATAGTTGCCATGTCTCCTTGAAACGTGATAAGAGAGTCGTCAAGTCCGTGAGAGGCTTTATATATGCGTAAATTACCAGACCCGCTGTAAGCGTAGGAGAAATCAACCTTTGTGCCGTCACTCTTAACATAAGCACCCATTTGTACTACTGAACCGGTACTGGATATACACACTCCTTCCGCCTTGGAGCCTGCCGTTTGCATATACACAAAGTCAGCAACTGCAAAGGAGTCGTCTAGTGTGCATATAAAAGCGTCTGTAGTTGAAATATCACCGACAAGTGCTGATGACTTAGAGACCAGGAGTGTCCCATTGACAGCGCTTGTTGTGTTGGCCTTTAACGTATAGCACTCAAAAGTAGCTCTTGCCCTGAGGTTAGCGGACTCTATCAGGTCTGGAGAAACTATAAATCCTGATGTAGTTGCGGTGTAGTTGTTGGACTTAATAATAGGGCCGCTAGCAGTCGTCCCATCAATTAGTATGCCAGAACCAGAAGGCCCGACCTGTAGCTGCCCCGGCACGGTATGTGGTGTAGCCCCGGCAAAATCAGCAAGGCCGGTAGCTGCATCAAGAGAAAAAGTATTCTTGCTTGAAGAATTGTACCCTTTAATCCCTGCTGAATTTATCAAAACACCAGCGCCACTCGGCGAACCGTCAACCATTGCCGTTGACGTTCCCATAACAGCAGCAACAAGCTTTACACCCTGCCCGTCAGGGTCTCCGAAGGCTCCTTTTATAGCTGCGGCATTAAACGGGTCGGTCGTAAACCCGGTCGTGTGAGAATTGCTGGCAACCGACACCATACATTTAAGCGTATCGCTTGCACTGTCCATCCACATAAAGCCATAAGAACTATTGAGCTTGCCGACCTTTAAAAGAATCGTGCCAGCGGTATAGCTTTTATGGCTTGCAATCCTGTCACCGAAATCCCTTGCCACGGTTATGCTATTCGGCAGAAGTGGGTTTGTTGGGCATGCTGTCACCCTAAGATATTCAAGGGTAGCAAGCCCGGTTAAAATCTGCCCGGTGCCTGGGCAGGCAACAAGAATATCCCCGACCGCACAGTTCAGGATGCTTGATACAGAATCCCTTTTTAACCGAATTGCCGTTTCGGTTGTGGAAACAAATTCGTTTATTATAAAGGCAGGACTCCAAATTTGATCTCCACCTACCGCTGAAACAGCGCCTATAGGGACAATGCCAAGTGTCGAAGGGTCAAGGGCTGTTGAATAATTCGCTCCTGTTGCTGCTGCCGCGGCTGAAGGCGTCTTTGGTTTTATGGTATATTTACTCATGCCTGCTCCCAACACCAAGGTACCGCTTTTATTTCAACATGGCTCTCAATTTCTGCCGGCCATACAATCGCCTTATTTGCAAACGCAAACGACGCCTCCGAGTCCTTAAATAAAAACCACGGTACAAGTAGCGTTACCCCTGAAACTCCTTTTTCAAGATGCACAACCGGGCACACCATATCACGGTATGTCGTAGTATCTGGCTCCCATGTCCCAAGCTCGTTATCCTTCACCCTTGCATGAATAGAAAAGTGAGAAAAAGAGTTCGGGAAATCATACGTATCTTCACAGCAATACACGATTATGTCCCTTGCCAGTATGCCGCCAGGCAGGTATTCAAAAGTAGCAGTAGGAGTCGGGCAAGTGTCGGCATCGTCTGCCGCAACAAAAGCAACCTGTATCCCTTTGGCGGAAGGGTACCAACTCCCAGCCTGTCCATCTTCCCATGAACGCATACGAACAACTAGGTTTGTAAACTCAGAGGGGGTATATCCATTGGCTTCTAGCTCGGCATTTCTTGGAGGCAGGGCTAGGGCTATGGCATGTTCAACCGTGGTATCTGTGCTGTTGAGGTCAACAAAGTGCCGGTTCCATACGGTCGGGAGAGTTACTTTTCGGGCATACCCTGCGTCTACAGATACAAACGGTAAGCTATCAGTTATTGACAACCCTGCATCATGGGTTAGTACAAAATAAAAAGGGTTTGTTACATTTACATAATACAACCCATTATAGACCTCACACCCTGTAGCGTCAAATGAGTAGGTTAGTAGTATATCACCATCGCTTAAGCCATGCGCACCTGATGTGCTAAGTAAGAAATAAGCAGATGGATAACCTTCAAATTCTCTTACGTTATATGCTATCTGCGCTCCTATAGTCGCAAATCGGCAATACTGAATCTCAAAACGCCCACTCAAAGCTCCGGGGTTTATTGAGGCTGCCCATACCCATGATGTGTTAAGACGCCATTGTGTACGCTTAAACCATCCTATCTTCAAAGGCAATACACCGCAAGCAATAGAGGAAAAAGTGGGATGAGAAACGCTATCAGCCAAAGACACGACAGCGCTATATTCGCTCTCTAAGCCATTCCACGATACAACCTTGACGCTCAAGTAGATGTGTTCAGATGTTGGAGTCCACCTAAAAAGTTTATGCCCAATAGTATTGAACAAAACCGGAGTTCCTGTCCCATCAGCCGTTGTAGAAAATCTCCAAACATACTTCTTAACATAATGCCCGTCATTTGTCGTTCCGGTCGCATTTGCTTCT
>Ga0209575_10000285_pt1 | contig 43191 bp, 39 predicted proteins | sample Medcelwee11metaG_FD_187172 | JGI IMG/M metagenome (GOLD analysis project Ga0209575, IMG submission 187172) | Freshwater pond sediment microbial communities from the University of Edinburgh, under environmental carbon perturbations - Medium... | ecosystem: Environmental > Aquatic > Freshwater >...
TGACCTGCTACTACAACCAGGTCAGATTGCACAGCAGCAACGGCTACAGGACGCCGGTGGCCATGGAGGCGCTGGCGGCCTGAGCTCCTAAAACTGTGCCCAGAATTAATTGACCACTACAGAGTTGGTGAGGGAGGTGTGCGTACTGGGTGGGGTGCGCTCGGAGATGAAGAGGCACCCCTCGCAGACTGTGTGAAAACTTCAGCTCGGTTCTAAGGTTCGCGTTGCTACGCGAAGTCTTCAGAGGTTTTCTGGCTGGCCTTGCTCGGCTTGCTCGGCTTGCTCGGAAAGAGCGAGAGAGTGCCAAAATTGATCATTTGTTGATCAGTGTTCGGCCATCAAAGAGTTTTTACGCGGTCTGCTTGGGGTGCCTTTTTGCGTGGGGTGCTGGGTCACTGATGCAGCTGTTCGGCTGCGTATAGCGTGTTTTCCAGAAGGCAGGCGCGGGTCATCGGGCCGACTCCGCCTGGAACGGGGGTGATCCAGCCGGCGCGCTCAGCTGCCGCGGAAAACTCCACGTCACCGACCAGTTTGCCGTCATTCAGGCGATTGATGCCGACGTCGACGACGATGGCGCCCGGCTTAATCCACTCGCCCTTGACCAGACCCGGTTTGCCGGCGGCGACCACCACCAGATCGGAGCGGCCGACATGCTCGGCCAGGTTGCGGGTGAAGCGATGGGTGACGGTCACGGTGCAGCCGGCCAGCAGCAGTTCCAGTGCCATTGGGCGGCCGACGATGTTAGAGGCGCCGACGACTGTGGCGTCCAAGCCATGCAGGTCCAGGCCGGTGCTCTGCAGGAGTGTCATGATGCCTTTGGGAGTGCAGGGCCGCAGCAGTGGCATGCGCTGGGCGAGGTGTCCGATGTTGTAGGGATGGAAGCCGTCCACGTCCTTGTCGGGGCGGATACGCTCGAGCAGCAGGGAGGCGTCAAGGTGCTTCGGAAGTGGCAGTTGCACCAGGATTCCGTCGATCATTGCATCTCCGTTCAGTCGATCGATCAAGGCCAGGAGTTCGTCCTGGCTGGTGCTGGTGGGAAGGTCATAGGCTTGGGAATGAAAGCCCACTTCCTCGCAATCCTTGCGCTTATGAGAAACATAGACTTGGGAGGCCGGGTCGGTGCCCACCAGAATCACTGCCAGGCCAGGGGCGCGCAGGCCCTGCTGGCGTCGTTCGGCGACACGTTGGGCGATCTGCTGGCGAAGGCTGGCGGCGATCGCTTTGCCGTCGATCAGTTTTGCAGTCATGACGCTTGCTTAACCATGAGGTTGTTGATGGGACGAGGGGCGCATTCTCTCATGGTGAGGCTGGCGGGCCAATGCGAACAACCGGGCGCTGAGGCTATCTTCTACATCTTGCTGATTTATTTAAAAAAACACTGTTGACAGAAAGCAGTCCGCTTTATAAGATTCGCCCCGCTTGTCGAGCACAGCCTGTCGCTAGGTAAAAGAGCAAAGTCGGATAAGAGTTCGCTCTGTAAAAGCTTCGAGTTTGCACTCTGTGCAGAGTGCAGACGAAAAAGCGCCCGTAGCTCAGCTGGATAGAGCATCCGCCTTCTAAGCGGATGGTCGCAGGTTCGAGTCCTGCCGGGCGCGCCACAAGGCGGCACGGCTCAAGCGTGTAAGTAGCAAAATATGGTGGGCGTAGCTCAGTTGGTAGAGCACAGGATTGTGGCTCCTGGTGTCGTGGGTTCGATTCCCATCGTCCACCCCATATTCCAAAACGCCAGGCTAATAGCCTGGCGTTTTCGTTTCTCAAGAGTCTGGCCACGCGGATGTGGTGGAATTGGTAGACACACTGGATTTAGGTTCCAGCGCCGCAAGGCATAAGAGTTCGAGTCTCTTCATCCGCACCATTTTCTATCTCTCTTCTCCCTCCCGTATGCCGCCTGTTTTCTGTAGGGTGACTTCTGCAATTTGACCCACTAGAATGCATGCCCTTGATTTGGGGCCGCCAAGGGCCGGCTAACGTCTGTGCAACGAGGAATATCCATGCAAGTTTCTGTTGAAAGCACCTCCGCTCTCGAGCGCCGCCTGACGATTGGTGTGCCGGTCGAGCGCATCGAGACCGAAGTCAACAAGCGTCTGCAGCAGACTGCTCGTCGTGCCAAGATTCCTGGTTTCCGTCCCGGCAAGGTGCCGATGAACGTGATTCGCCAGCGCTACGAAGAGTCGGCTCGCCAGGAGGCCTTGGGCGATCTGATCCAGGCTAGCTTCTATGAGGCGGTGCTCGAGCAGAAGCTGAAGCCGGCTGGTGCTCCTTCCGTTGAGCCGAAGGTCTTCGAGAAAGGCAAGGATCTGGAATACGTTGCCACCTTCGAGGTTTATCCCGAGTTCGAAGTCGTCGGTCTGGAGGGTATTGCCGTCGAGCGTCTGCAGGCTGAAGTCATGGAGTCCGATGTCGATAACATGCTGGAAGTCCTGCGCAAGCAGAACACCCGTTACAAGCAGGTTGAACGTGACGCACAGAGTGGTGATCAGCTGAACATCGATTTTGTCGGCAAAATCGATGGTGAAGTCTTCGCGGGCGGCTCTGCCAAGGGTGCGCTGCTGGTGTTGGGCTCCGGGCGGATGATCGAGGGCTTCGAGGCGGGGCTGGTCGGTGCGAAGGCTGGTGAAGAGCGCGTTCTGTCCCTGACCTTCCCGGAGGATTATCAGAATCTGGATCTGGCAGGTAAGGTTGCCGAGTTCGCTGTAACCGTCAATGCAGTGGCCGAGGCCGAGCTGCCCGAGCTGAACGCGGAGTTTTTCGCCTTGTTTGGTATTGCCGAGCCGAGCCTGGATGCTTTCCGTGCCGAGGTTGGCAAGAACATGGAGCGTGAGTTGCGCCAAGCGATCAAGTCCAAGGTGAAAGCTCAGGTGATGGACGGCCTGCTGGCGGCCAATCCGATCGAGGTACCCAGGGCGCTGATCGAGAGCGAAGTAAACCGTCTGCGTGTTCAGGCGGTGCAGCAATTCGGTGGCAACATCAAGCCGGAACAGCTGCCGGCAGATCTGTTCCAGGAGCAGGCCAAGCGTCGTGTTGTGTTGGGGTTGATCGTTGCTGAGATAGTCAAGCAGTTCGAGATCAAACCGGATGAGGCGAAGGTACGAGCTCTGATCGAGGAAATCGCCTCTGCCTATCAGGAGCCGGGGCAGGTTATCGCTTGGTACTACGGTAACGACCAGCAGCTTGGTGAAGTTCGTTCGGTTGTGCTGGAGGAGCAAGTTGTAGATACTGTCCTTCAGAAGGCCAACGTAACTGATAAAGCGGTCTCTTACGAAGAAGCTGTCAAGCCAGCGGAAACCCCGCAAGCTGCCTGATTCTTCCCTCGTGTGAGTACATCCATAAGCCAGCCTTCGTGCTGGCTTATTTGCATTTTAAGACCTGACCATTAGGGAGCGATCGGGACATGACCAATCATTTCATGCAAATGCCGGAAATCCAGGCCGCTGGAGGCCTGGTGCCGATGGTGATCGAGCAGTCCGCCCGCGGTGAGCGTGCGTACGACATCTATTCGCGTCTCTTGAAGGAGCGGGTGATATTCATGGTTGGCCAGGTAGAGGACTACATGGCGAACTTGATCGTGGCCCAACTGTTGTTTCTCGAGGCGGAGAATCCCGACAAGGACATCCATCTCTACATCAATTCGCCTGGTGGCTCCGTGACGGCGGGTATGTCCATTTACGACACCATGCAGTTCATCAAGCCTGACGTTTCCACCATCTGCATCGGTCAAGCCTGCAGCATGGGGGCCTTGTTGCTGGCCGGTGGGGCGGCCGGCAAGCGATACTGCCTGCCGCATTCGCGGATGATGATCCACCAACCCTTGGGTGGGTTCCAGGGACAGGCATCGGATATCGAGATCCATGCCCGGGAAATCCTTACCATTCGTGAGCGTCTGAACAAGATCCTGGCGCATCACACCGGTCAGCCCATTGATGTGATTGCCCGCGACACGGATCGTGACAACTTCATGAGCGGTGAGGAGGCGGTCAAATACCGCCTCATCGATCAGGTCCTCACGCATCGTCAGCTGGTGGGCTGAACCTGTCTCGAGGGCAGTCTGAAATTGCGACTGCCCTTGGGCTTGAAAATGCCCGCATTTGCCTTCATCTTGTGTTGCAAGCCTACCGGATTGGATTGATCGAATGACTGACACCCGTAACGGCGAGGACAATGGCAAACTGCTTTATTGCTCCTTCTGCGGCAAGAGCCAGCATGAGGTGCGTAAGTTGATTGCTGGGCCCTCGGTCTTTATTTGTGACGAGTGCGTCGACCTGTGCAACGACATTATCCGAGAGGAAGTGCAAGAAGCCCAGGCCGAAAGTAGTGCTCATAAGCTACCGGCACCCAAGGAAATCAGTACCATCCTCGACCAATATGTCATTGGTCAGGAGCGCGCCAAGAAGGTCTTGGCGGTGGCGGTGTACAATCACTACAAGCGCCTGAACCAGCGTGACAAGAAAGATGATGTCGAGCTTGGCAAGAGCAATATTCTGTTGATCGGACCGACGGGTTCCGGCAAGACGCTGCTGGCCGAAACCTTGGCGCGTTTGTTGAACGTTCCCTTCACGATCGCTGACGCGACCACTCTGACCGAGGCGGGCTATGTCGGTGAGGACGTCGAGAACATCATTCAGAAGCTGCTGCAGAAGTGCGACTACGACGTTGAAAAAGCCCAGATGGGCATCGTCTATATTGACGAAATCGACAAGATCTCGCGCAAGTCCGACAATCCGTCGATTACACGCGACGTTTCGGGGGAAGGGGTTCAGCAGGCGCTCCTTAAGCTGATCGAAGGGACTGTGGCATCCGTTCCTCCGCAGGGTGGGCGCAAGCATCCGCAGCAGGAGTTCCTGCAGGTCGATACCCGCAATATCCTCTTTATCTGTGGCGGTGCATTTTCCGGGTTGGAAAAAGTGATCCAGAACCGCTCGACGAGAGGGGGGATCGGCTTCAACGCCGAAGTGCGGAGCCCGGAGGCCGGCAAGAAAATTGGCGAGGCGCTTCGCGATGTGGAGCCGGATGACTTGGTCAAGTTTGGGTTGATTCCCGAGTTCGTCGGTCGCTTGCCGGTCATCGCCACGCTCGATGAGCTGGACGAGGCGGCCTTGATGCAGATCCTCACGGAGCCGAGGAATGCGTTGACCAAGCAGTATGGCAAGCTGTTCGAAATGGAAGGGGTAGAGCTCGAGTTTCGTCCGGATGCACTGCGGGCCGTTGCCTTGCGGGCTCTCGAGCGCAAGACTGGGGCGCGTGGATTGCGTTCCATCCTGGAGGGTATCCTGCTAGATACCATGTATGAGATTCCCTCTCAGCCAGGCGTCAGCAAGGTAGTCATCGATGAGAGCGTCATCGATGGTGCTTCCAAGCCTCTGCTGATCTATGAGAACGTGGAGCCGCCTGCCAAGGCTGCGCCTGATGCTTGATCCGGAAAGGGGCCTGCGGGCCCCTTTGCATTTCTACTGCAGCGCTTGTTTTTTCCCAAGGCTAGCCCCATCTTAAAAGTCAGGGTACGCCCATCACTCCGGTCCTGAGCCCTCGTAGAGCCTAAATCATGAATACGATCGAATTGCCTCTTCTGCCGCTGCGTGATGTCGTCGTATATCCGCACATGGTAATCCCGCTGTTCGTGGGCCGTGAAAAGTCCATCGAAGCCCTCGAGTCGGCAATGAGTGGGGACAAGCAAATTCTCCTGTTGGCACAGAAGAATCCGGCGGATGATGATCCGGGAGAGGACTCGCTCTATCGGGTTGGCACCGTTGCGACAGTCCTGCAACTGCTGAAGCTTCCCGATGGTACCGTCAAGGTCCTTGTTGAAGGTGAACAGCGAGGGGTCATAGAGCGCTTCATTGATGCTGACGGACACAGCCGAGCAGAATTGTCCTTGGTCGAGGAGGTTCCGGCCGTCGAGCGAGAGGGGGAGGTTTTTATCCGTAGCCTGCTCAGCCAGTTCGAGCAGTATGTCCAACTGGGCAAGAAGGTTCCTGCCGAGGTTCTGTCGTCCCTGAATAGCATTGATGAGCCGGGGCGACTGGTAGATACCATGGCTGCGCACATGGCACTCAAGCTCGAGCAGAAGCAGGAAATTTTGGAAATTTCCGATCTTTCGGCCCGGGTCGAGCATGTTCTGGCGCTTCTGGATGCCGAGATCGACCTATTGCAGGTCGAGAAGCGTATCCGTGGTCGAGTGAAGAAGCAGATGGAGCGTAGTCAGCGCGAGTATTATCTGAATGAGCAGATGAAGGCCATTCAGAAAGAGCTTGGCGATATCGACGAAGGTCATAGCGAAATCGATGACCTGAAGCAGCGCATCGAATCCGCCGGCCTGACCAAGGAGGCTCTGGGCAAGGCCTATGCCGAGTTGAACAAGCTAAAGCAGATGTCGCCGATGTCTGCCGAAGCCACTGTTGTGCGTTCCTATATTGATTGGCTGGTCAATGTGCCTTGGAAGGCCGAGAGCAAGGTTCGGCTGGATCTCTCCAAGGCCGAGACTATTCTCGATATGGATCATTACGGTTTGGAGGAGGTCAAGGAGCGCATCCTCGAGTATCTTGCCGTGCAGAAGCGGGTGAAGAAGCTCAAGGGGCCTGTGCTCTGTCTGGTTGGGCCGCCTGGTGTGGGCAAGACTTCCCTGGCTGAGTCCATTGCGCGGGCTACGAACCGCAAGTTCGTGCGCATGGCGCTTGGTGGTGTGCGTGACGAGGCCGAGATCCGTGGTCACCGTCGTACCTACATTGGCTCGATGCCAGGGCGGCTGATTCAGAAGATGACCAAGGTCGGGGTTCGTAACCCTCTTTTCCTCCTCGACGAGATCGACAAAATGGGCAGCGACATGCGGGGAGATCCTGCCTCTGCTCTGCTGGAGGTGCTCGATCCGGAGCAGAACCATAATTTCAATGATCATTACCTAGAGGTCGATTACGATCTGTCGGATGTGATGTTCGTCTGTACCGCCAATTCGATGAATATTCCGGCACCACTCCTGGATCGCATGGAGGTGATACGTCTTCCTGGCTATACCGAGGACGAGAAGGTCAATATCGCCGTTAAATATCTGTCGTCTAAGCAAACCCAAGCCAATGGTCTAAAAAAAGGGGAGCTAGAGTTCGATGAGGCAGCAATTCGCGACATGATTCGTTACTACACCCGCGAGGCGGGTGTGCGCAGCCTTGAGCGACAGATAGCCAAGGTCTGTCGCAAGGTGGTCAAGGAGAATGCTAAGGAAAAGCATTTCAAGGTTATGGTGACGGCCGATTCGCTGGAGCATTTCCTTGGGGTTCGCAAATACCGCTACGGCTTGGCGGAGCAGCAGGATCAGATCGGTCAGGTCACCGGTCTGGCCTGGACTCAGGTTGGCGGCGAACTGTTGACCATCGAAGCGGCGGTCGTGCCGGGCAAGGGGCAACTGATCAAGACCGGATCACTTGGCGACGTGATGGTCGAGTCCATTACTGCAGCCTTGACTGTTGTGCGCAGTAGGGCGAAGAGCCTTGGTATTCCGCTGGATTTTCACGAGAAACGGGACATCCATATCCATATGCCGGAGGGAGCGACTCCTAAGGATGGTCCTAGTGCGGGGGTGGGAATGTGTACCGCCTTGGTTTCTGCGCTGACGCAAATTCCCGTGAGGGCCGACGTAGCAATGACTGGTGAAATTACATTGCGTGGTCAAGTGTTGGCCATCGGTGGATTAAAAGAGAAACTTCTGGCAGCTCATCGTGGCGGCATCAAGGTCGTTATCATTCCTGAAGAGAACGTCCGCGATTTAAAAGAAATTCCCGAAAATATTAAACAGGACTTGCAGATCAAACCGGTCAAATGGATTGACGAGGTCCTACAGATTGCGCTGCAATACGCGCCAGAGCCCTTGCCTGACGCGGCTCCCGAGATGGTTGCCAAGGACGAGAAGCGCGAGATTGACCCCAAGGAGAGAGTCAGTACGCATTAGTCAGGGGCGCTTTCCTTGACACCTTTTTCGAGCGCTTGATATAAAGCGACTCTTTTCGTGTAGGTAAGCCATCCAGCACCCGCTTTGCCTACACCAAGATCAAGAAATAACCCAAATAGAAATAAGGGGACCTAGAGTGAACAAGTCGGAATTGATTGATGCTATTGCTGCATCTGCTGATATCCCGAAAGCTGTTGCTGGCCGAGCGCTGGACGCAGTGATTGAATCTGTCACTGGCGCCCTGAAGGCTGGTGATTCTGTGGTGCTGGTTGGCTTTGGTACTTTCGCTGTCAAAGAGCGTGCTGCCCGTACTGGTCGCAATCCTCAGACTGGTAAGCCGATCAATATCGAAGCAGCTAAGATCCCGGGCTTCAAGGCTGGCAAGGCTTTGAAAGACGCCGTCAACTGAGCTTCTTTCGAGCCTATGGCTCGTAGGGTTGCTTGGTTTGGCTATGGGGCGGTAGTGTTAGTCGGTTAGCATGCCGGCTTGTCACGTCGGAGGTTGTGGATTTGCTCCCACCCGCTTCGCCAGCTACGAAAAGGCGCATCTTTGGATGCGCCTTTCTTCTATTCAGAATCTACCAGTGTTAAATGGCTGTCTCGCAGCCGTTTCTGGGGGACGCATGCTGCAGAACATTAGGGACAATTCACAGGGGTGGATTGCCAAAACTATCATCGGCGTCATCATCGTGCTGTTGGGTTTGACGGGCTTCGACGCCATTCTCAGTACCACTCGCAACAGTCAGAATGCGGCCGAGGTCAATGGCGCGAAAATCGGCCTGATGGAACTGAACCAGGCGGTGGAGATGCAGCGTCGCCAACTGCTCCAGCAGCTTGGCAAGGATTTTGATGCCTCGCAGTTGAGCGAGGGGTTGCTGCGCAACGCAGCGCTCAATGGCCTGATAGAGCGTAAGCTTTTGTTACAGGGAGCCGAATCGGCGGGCTTCGCCTTTTCCCAGGGCGCTTTGGACCAATTGATCCTGCATACCCCGGAGTTTCAGGTAGAAGGCAAGTTTGACGCCACTAGATTTGATCGCGTCATTGCGCAGATGGGGTACAGCCGCTCGCAGTTCCGCCAGATGCTGGAGCAAGAGATGCTGACAGGCCAGCTGCGCGCTGGTTTGGCTGGCAGTGGCTTTGTGACGGATCGCGAGGTTGAGGCTTTTGCCCGTCTGGAGCAGCAGACGCGCGACTTCGCTACTCTGACGTTGTCGGCCGAGCCGACGGGCGTGAAGCTCGAGGATAGCGCAGTCCAAGCCTATTACGATGAACATGCCACTCGTTACATGACCCCTGAGCAGGTTGTGGTGGAGTATGTCGAGCTGCGGCGAGATACTTTCTTCAATCAGGCGGAGGTCAAGGATGAGGACTTGCAAGCGCTCTATCATCGAGAAATTGCTAATCTTGCCGAGCAACGTCAGGCTGCACATATTCTCATTGATGTGAATGACAACCTGAGCGATGAGCAGGCAAAGGCCAAGGTGGACGAGCTCAAGGCGCGCATCGATAAAGGCGAGGATTTTGCCACTCTGGCCAAGGAGTTCTCCAAGGATCCAGGTTCGGCTGGTAAGGGGGGCGACTTGGGTTATGCGGGGCCTGGCGTTTACGACCCGGCATTCGAGCAAGCACTCTATGCCTTGAAGAAAGGTGAGGTCAGTTCTCCAATTCGTAGCGAATTCGGCTGGCATCTGATCAAGCTGGTGGATGTGCGGGCGCCTGAAATTCCCAGCTTCGATAGCTTGAAAGAAAAACTGGTACGTGATCTGAAGTCCGATCAAGTCGAGCAAGCTTTCGTCGAGGCGTCTCGTAAGCTGGAAAACGCAGCCTTTGAGGCCTCGGATCTTACCCAGCCTGCCCAGGAGCTCGGCCTTCAGGTGAGAGTCAGCTCTCCTTTCGGTCGTGAAGGTGGGGAAGGGTTGACTGCGAATCGACAGGTCATTCAGGCGGCATTTAGTTCTGAAGTGCTTGTGCAAGGCAGCAATAGCGGTGCCATCGAGCTGGATCCGGATACGGTTGTCGTCCTGCGCGTGAAGGAGCATAGAAAGCCCGAGCAAATTCCGTTTGAGCAGGTGGCCGACAGTATTCGAGGTCAGTTGCTGAAGCAGCGCGCTGCTGAGGATGTCAAGAGTAGGGGAGAGGCGCTCCTCGGCGAACTCCGGCAAGGGCACACCCCGGTTGAGCAGGCTCAGCAGAGTGAAGGTTGGCAGGTGGTTGAGGCTGCAGCGCGTAGTCAGGATGGCATCGATCCGGCTATATTGCAGGCTCTCTTCCGTATGCCCAAGCCTGCTGCCGCGGACAAACCGACCTTTGCCGGAGTGGCATTGGCCAACGGTGGCTATGTGCTGATCCGTCTGACGGGTGTCAGCGATCCAGAGGGCGGCTTGTCTGTGGAGGAGAAGGGCATGTACCGGCGCTTCTTGGCTTCACGCAGTGGCCAGCAGGACTTTGCTGCCTACCGTCGTCAACTCCTGTCTATCGCTGATATCGAGCGCTTCTGAAATTGCTCGAAAGGGCTACCGCAAAAGCAAAATCTGAGAGCAACACCTGACCGCTTCGGTGAGGTGTTGCTGTCTCATACCCACTCGTCTCTGAGGGGGCTGTCAACCCCTCACGTAGCGACCTGGTGCTGGCTCCAGAACTCGATATTCGCCATTGCCACTCTGCTCCACGGCCGGGCGCTGCTCGCCAGCATGGTGGATCAGCCAGGCGAACCAATCGTTCCACCAACTACCGGGCTTTTTCTCGGCGGAGTCCATCCAAGCATCCGGATCGACCGGTGTTTGCTCGTTGGTCCAGTAGTGACGCTTGTTCTGTGCCGGCGGGTTGATGACCCCGGCGATATGGCCTGAGGCACCGAGAACGAAGCGGACCTTTCCCGAAACCAGGTTGCTGGTGCTGTAGGCACTGCGCCAAGGAACGATGTGGTCGTCTTGGGTGCCGAGCAAGTAGGTGGGGGCTTTGATATTGCGTAGGTCCAGACGGACACCGCAGCATTCCAGTTGACCGGATTTGAGATCATTCTGGAGGTATGTATGTCGCAGATACCAGCAGTACATAGGGCCAGGGAGGTTTGTGCTGTCATTGTTCCAGAACAACATGTCCAAGGTCCGTGGTTTCTGTCCCTTCAGGTACTTGTCCACGGTGTAGTTCCACCATAGCTCGTTGGGACGCAGCAGGGAGAAGGTGTTGCCCATGTCCTGGCCACGGAACAGGCCGACCGGCCCCCCTTTGCCACCAATGGTGCGTTCTCGCTGGGTGACGAGGTGCTCGTCGACGAAAACGTCGATGACTCCGGTATCGGAATAGTCGAGGAAGGTGGCCAGCAGACTCAGGCTGCTGATGCTGTCCTTGTCTCCTTGGGCCTCCAGTACTGCAAGTGCACTGCTCAGCAGGGTTCCGCCAATGCAGAATCCGACGCAGTTGAGCTGTTGTTCGCCACTGATGCTCTGGGTGACCTTGATGGCCTTGATCACTGCATCCTGGATGAAGTCATCCCAAGTCTTGCTTGCGCAGCTTGCGTCAAAATTGCGCCAGGAAACCAAAAATACCTGATGGCCCTGTTCAAGGGCATACCGGACCAACGAGTTCTCCGGCCGCAAGTCGAGGATGTAGTACTTGTTGATCGAGGGAGGAATGATTAGTAGCGGACGCTGGTACTGCTTTTCGCTGAGGGGGCGGTATTGGATGAGCTGGAACAGATCGTTCTCGAACACCACGTCCCCTGGCGTCGTTGCCACGTCGCGACCCACCAGGAAGTCGCCACTGTCACACTGGCGCAGTTTGCCTTCCTTCAGGTCGCTGGCCAGGTGCAGCATCCCGTTGAACAGGCTGACGCCGTTGCTTTTTACTAGAGCTTCCAGCGCATCCGGGTTGCTGGCAAAGAAATTGCTCGGTGCGCTGGCGGCAATGGCCTGCTCTACAAGGTACTGAAGGCGCTGCCGGGGCTTCTCTTCGTCTATCTGCAACTCCTCGAGAAGCTCCATCATGTAACGGGCGTTGAGCAGGTAATAGGAGGCCAGCGAGCCGAAGAGTGGGGAGCTCCAGTTATCGCTGGCGAAACGCTTGTCCGTGAAGCTGAACGGTTTCCTTGAGAGAAGCTGCAGGCCGAGTTGGTACCATTCCCGCTGATAGTCGGCCTGCATCTGGTGTAGGCGTTCTGCTGGGACGTCGAACCATTTTGCATTGTCCGTGTCGGCGAACCAAGGCGAAGCATTCACCCATAGACGCAACTGTTGTAAGGCGAAATTAGCGACGAAGGGGGTCTGGGCCGACCAGAAGCTTGCGAAGGATGTGGCTTGATCCATGACGTTTATCCTGAAGAGCATACAAAGTCACGGGCTGGATCGAGGTCCAGGACCGATTGCAGGTAGCAGACTGGCATCCTGAAGCCGGACTCGATCTCTCAGGCTGGTCGCTGCCCGTCGCGGTCTGTCCAATCTGGAGTAGATTTCCATTCAGGCTACCAGTCGACAACGCACGGATACGGGTGAGCCTGTCAGGGCTCACCCGTATCCGTTGCTGCTAGTTGAGCGGGTTTAGATTGTTGGAACTCAACGCTCTACTGCCAAGGCTACGCCTTGGCCGCCGCCGATACAGAGGGTTGCCAGACCCTTCTTGGCATCGCGCCGAATCATTTCATGCACCAGGGTTACCAGAATGCGGCAACCTGAGGCTCCGATAGGGTGGCCGATGGCGATGGCGCCACCGCTCACGTTGACCTTGCTAGCATCCCACCCCAATTCCTTGCCAACGCTCAGGGACTGGGCAGCGAAAGCCTCGTTGGCCTCGATCAGGTCGAGTTCATCCAAGCTCCAGCCAGCCTTTTCCAGGCAACGACGGGTAGCGGAAACCGGACCGATGCCCATGATGGCTGGATCGACACCTGCATTGGCATAGGCCTTGATGCGTGCCAGAACCGGTAGGCCGAGTTCCTTGGCTTTCTCGGCGCTCATCAGCAGCACGGCGGCAGCGCCATCGTTGATGCTGGATGAGTTGCCTGCGGTTACGGATCCGTCTTTCTTGAAGGCCGGCTTGAGCTTTGTCAATGCTTCGAGAGTGGTTTCGGCACGTGGTTGTTCGTCGGTGTCGAAAACGATCGGATCACCCTTGCGCTGGGGGATCGAGATGGGGGTGATTTGGCTCCGGAAATGACCGGCTTCGATTGCGGCCACCGCCTTTTGCTGGGACGCTGCAGCGAAGGCGTCCTGTTCTTCCCGGGAGATACCGAATTTCTCGACAAGGTTTTCCGCAGTGATACCCATGTGGTAGTTGTTGAAGGCATCCCACAGGCCATCCTGAACCATGCTGTCGAGCAGGTTGGCATGGCCCATGCGCAGGCCAGTGCGTGCACCAGGAAGGACATAAGGCGAAAGGCTCATGTTTTCTTGGCCGCCGGCGATGATCACGTCGGCGTCGCCACAGCGAATGGCTTGGGTGGCCAGATGCAGGGCCTTGAGGCCGGAGCCGCAAACTTTGTTCAGAGTCATGGCGGGAACGGTGTGGGGCAGACCCGCTTTGATCACCGCTTGGCGGGCAGGGTTCTGGCCTGCGCCGGCCGTGAGCACCTGACCCAGAATCACCTCATCGACCTGTGCAGCATCCAGCTTGGTCTGTTCGAGCAAGTGACGGATCACTGCTGCGCCCAGTTCAGCAGCAGGAATGTTGGCCAAGGATCCCTGGAAGCTGCCTACTGCAGTCCGGGTTGCAGCGACGATTACAACCTCTTTCATGAAGGAAACACCTCGTATGAATGGGGGGGGCTGATCGGGAAGCCTAGCAGCTTCCCGAGAGACGTCATTGCATGTTCAGACCGCCGTTGATGGAGAAGTCGGCACCAGTGGCATAGGCAGCCTCATCGGAAGCCAGCCAGGCAACCATGCTGGCGATTTCCTCGGGCTTGCCGAGGCGGCCTACCGGGATGCCGGCGGCGATCTGCTCGAGAACTTCCGGACGCATGGCGCCGGTCATTTCGGTGAGGATGTAGCCGGGAGAGATGGTGTTGACGGTCACGCCCTTGCTGGCCACTTCGCGGGCCAAGGCCATGGTAAAGCCGTGGATACCGGCCTTGGCTGCAGAGTAGTTGGTCTGGCCAAACTGGCCGCGTTGGCCGTTGATGGAGGAGATGTTGATGATGCGGCCCCAGCCTTTGCCGAGCATGTCTTCGATGACCTGCTTGGTAGCATTGAACATGCCGTTGAGGTTGGTGCTGATCACGGCATTCCAGTTTTCCGGTGTGAGTTTGCGGAAACTGGCGTCGCGGGTTATGCCAGCATTGTTAACCAGCACGTCGATCACACCGACACGCTCTCGCAGCTCGGCAAAGGCGCGTTGGGTACTTTCCCAGTCGGTCACGTCGTGCTCGCAGGCTTCGAAGCTGAAACCGCTATCGCGCTGGGAGGCGAGCCAGCCATCCTTGCGCTTGGACTGCGGGGTACATCCGACGATTACGGTGAAGCCTTCCTTATAGAGACGTTGACTGATCGAAGTCCCGATCCCGCCCATTCCGCCCGTTACAAATGCAATTCGTTGATTGCTCATAGATTTCCCTTCCTTTTGTCGGAGACCCTGGCGACTCTCGACTGCAAAAAGCAGCACGTAAGCTGCGCAGTGTCGGTAGTGTTGCGGCTTACAGGAGCTGATTCTCCGGCTGGCCAGCATTTTAGGGTAGTGCCCGGTGGTGACATCGTACTGGCTATCGGTGACACCCTTCGGCAGATTTTTTGGGTGACTTTTCTGCCGCGATGTGGACAACTCTTGTATCTGTCGCATGTGTCGTCGGCATGTGGCGAGTCGGGGACAGCTATAGAGGGGCGGCGTTCCTGTGGTCGACAGGGAGGCGCGTGCGGCTGGTTCAAGCACAGGAGCGATGAGGTAGATTTGAACGGATGAAGGCAGGGAGGCTTGCGGTCCTGGACGTTTCGATGTCGAACCACCTCGCAGGCGTGCCCGATGCATGAGACGTTGTTTACGGCCCGTCTGGGTTGGAGCGAGCTCGGCGGCAGGAACTAGAATGCTTGGGGTGTTGGTTTCTCCACATGTGTTTGGTCTTTTAGGTCCATGGAAAAGAGCGCGGGAAGGGATATGTTTACAGTCAGTGTGAGTTATGCACGACTCGTCGAGGAGACGCTTGGGGCTGAAGGTTTGGACGTTGGGAGTCTGCTTAGGGAGTTGGATTTAAGCCCGGGTATCTTCAAGGATATAGCCGGTTGCAAGGTACAGGACCTTGCGAGAGTCCTGAGTCGGGCGGTCCTGCAGACCGGCAATCCGGACATTGGGCTCAAGGCCTACGGGCTAGTCAAGCCCGGGATTTACGACGTAGTGGGCTATGTGATGATGTCGAGCCCTGACTTGAAGTGTGCACTGGAGCACTTGGTTCGTTTTTGCTCGTTGGTCGACAATGGCGCCGATTTCTCTCTGTATAGGGAGGGCAATATCTATCGCTTGCGCATTGACCGTCGCGGCGGCAGCAATGGCATACCGCGCCAGTTCTACGATATCGGTACGGCAGCCTTGCTTTCCTACTTGCGCTGGCTGTATGGGAACCCTCAATTCACGCCGCTGTGCGTCGAGTTTATGCATCCCGAACCGGCCGACACGACGGAATACCACCGTATCCTGCGATGTCCCATGCAGTTCGGCTCGCCCAGCCACTCCTTTTTATTCGATGCAGCTCTGCTGGATGCTCCCCTGAGTACGTCTGATGTCGCCCTGGCGAGCATGCACGAGCGGTTTGCCGAGCAACGCCTGCATGAGCAGACCTCGCAGTTGAGCACCTGGCGCGTCCAGCAGTTGATCATGGAGCGCCTGACTGACGGTGAGCCGAGCATCGAGGAGGTAGCGGCGGCGCTCTGCGTCAGCAAGCGTACCCTGCAGCGCTGTTTGAAGAAGGAGGGTACCCAGTACAAGGATCTGCTGAATGAAACCCGCCGTGAGCAAGCCCACCTGTATTTGCGTCATTCGCACTTCAGCTTGCAGGAGGTTGCCTATCTGCTGGGGTTTCACGAGCACAGCAGCTTTTTTCGGGCTTGCTCGCGTTGGTTCGGCATGACCCCTGGACAGTATCGGGCGCGCAGGGGCTTTCTTCGTGGGGAGTTTTCGGAAGCTCATGCTGTCGCTGCATATGGATAACCTGCCTGCGAATGCGGGACGCAGAGTGGCAGAAAGACCGTTCAGCAAGCGTTGATGCATGTTGAGCGGTCGGATTGCAATGCCTCGTATGCTGCAGTGCGGGATATTTTTTGTCGATAAGGTTTTCTCATGGTAGAACGAGGCCTTTTCTTGGGGGTGGCGATGTATAGAAGCTTTCTATGGTAAAGACAGTAGCATGCGGTTGCCTTCTTTCCAGGTAATTTCTCTGGGTGAGCGAATATTTTTGCAGTGCAAAAAAATGCTTGCAGAATTAATTTTGCAGCGCAACAATGAGCCTGCCCGTTGAATCCAAGAAGTCGTCAGCAGCGGCGCGCCAGGCCAGTCCGGCCGTCACTACGCAGGAGATATAACCATGTCCTTTTTTGATCTGGAAAAACTGGAAAGCGCTTCGAAGTCCAATCTGGATGCCGTACAGAAACTGAGCAGCAAGATCTTCGAGAGCGCCGAAGAGCTCTCCAAGCTGCAGTTCAAGGCTCTGCGGGCGACGGCTGACGACAATTTCGAGAGCTTTCGCAAACTGCTGTCGGTGCGCGATCCCCAGGCCTTCTTGGAGCTGCAAGCCTCTTTTTTCAAGCCTAATGAGCAAGCCGAGCGTTTCGTGGAGTTCAGTCGCCAGACCTATGACCTTATCTCTCGCTTCCAGGCAGAGGTTACCAAGCTGACTGAGCGCCAGATCGAGATCGGTACCCAGCAGGCCCAGGAAATCGTCGAAGAGATCTGCAAGAATGCTCCGGCTAGCGCCGAGCCGGTCGTATCTGTATTCAAGTCTGCCGTCGAGGGTGCCGGCAACGTCTACGAGAGCGCACAGAAGGCTGCCAAACAGGCCTCCGAGATCGCTGCGAGCGGTATTGAGGCGGCTGCCCATGCTGCAGGTCAGGCGACTGCTCAAGCTTCGGGCAAGAAAACTGCCTGACGGCATCTGGCAGCCGCTTGCCAGCGTTTTACCTTCCTTGAGTCCTTCGGCGATGAAAGTCAGTTCTGGCCTTCATCGCCATCTTTTTTCCCGCCCGCCTTGCCGGCAAAGCCGGAGAACATGCCGAACATGTTCTGGGTGTTCAGGTAGAGCTTCTTGGATTGCTCGACATACTGGCGCATCAGGTCCTGCATCATGGGAGCCTGGTTATGCATGAAGTCGGTCCAGGCTTGGGTTGACTGCAGTCCGGCTTGAGTCTGCACGTCTATGACGCTCTGGATGCTTTTCTCGAGATAACTGGCAAGTACCCCCTGGAAGGGACCGTAGAAGCGAATGATCCCCTTGAGCATTTCGCTGGAGAAGATTGGCTCTCCGTCGCTTTCGGCTTCCTGGATGATCTGCAGAAGAATGCTGCGGGTCAGATCCTCTCCGGTTTTGGCATCGACTACTTGGAAGGACTCCTCGCTGATCACTAACTGACGAATGTCGGCGAGCGTGATATGGCTGCTGGTACGGGTGTCATACAAACGGCGGTTGGGGTACTTCTTGATCAGACGGACATCGTTCTGGCCATTAGCTGACATGCGCGTATCTCGTTGTATAACGGGGCTAGCATGTTAGCCCAAACTAAGGTCGTCTGGCTTTGCCGAGTTCGGTGAAGATGGCGTCGCCTGGGAAGCGGCCGATAGACGATTCCCTCTGTGTACGCTTGGTCGGGTCGGGTCGAGCGGTCGGCCGGCGCTGGCAGGGCGCAGCAAGCCGGCCGAGGCCCCGCCATTTTCAGTTGATCAGGCTGAGGAATTCGCTGCGGGTGGCGGCATTGCTGCGGAAATGGCCGAGCATTACCGAAGTGACCATCGTGGAGTTCTGCTTTTCCACGCCGCGCATCATCATGCACATGTGCTGTGCCTCGATGACCACCCCCACACCCAATGCGCCAGTGACCTGCTCCACGGCCTCGGCGATCTGGCGAGTGAGATTCTCCTGGATCTGCAGGCGGCGTGCATACATGTCGACGATGCGGGCGACCTTCGACAGGCCAAGCACCTTGCCATTGGGCAGATAGGCCACGTGGGCCTTGCCGATGAACGGCAATATATGGTGTTCGCAAAGCGAATACAGCTCGATGTTCTTCACCATCACCATTTCGCTGTTGTCCGAGCTGAACAGGGCGCCGTTGACGACCTCCTCGAGGGTTTGCTGATAGCCGCGACAGAGGTACTGCATGGCTTTGGCCGCCCGCTTTGGCGTGTCGATCAGGCCTTCACGGGAAATGTCCTCGCCGAGGGAGGCGAGAATTTCGGTGTACTGCTGTTCCAGGGACATGGATATTCCTGCGGAAGCTTCTAAATGAAATACACGAACGTGCAGGTTAGGGGGGGGCGGCCAGGCTTGCAAGCATACTGCCCCGGGCAATTATTCGTCCCGCCCTTCGAGCATGGTGCGTTTGAGCAGGATATAGAGGGCTCCGGTACCGCCGTGGCGGGGCAGGCAGGAGGCGAAGCCGAGAACCTGCGGATGCTGGCGCAGCCAGGTATTGACATGGCTCTTGACCATCGGTCGCCTGCCGTCCAGGCGGGCGGCCTTGCCATGGGTGACTCGTACGCAGCGGACTTCCAGCCGGGTTGCCTCGGTTAGGAAGTTCCAGAGTGTTTCACGGGCCTTCTCCACCGTCATGCCGTGCAGGTCCAGGCTACCCTCGAAGGCGATCTGTCCGGCTTTGAGCTTGCGCAGCTGACCCTCCTGGAGACCGTCACATGCCCAGATGAGTTCGTCCTCAGCGCCCACATCGATGACGAACTGGTCAGACAGACCATCGACTTTCTGGGCTTCGACCTGCTGTATGGCTGCATGGCGGCGACTGGCGATCTGCCGGCGATCGCGCCGAGGTGCACCGGTGTCGGCGCGATCATCCTGACGCAAGGGTTTGACGCTGCAGACAGCGGATTGGAAAAGGGAAAGGTCGTCATCGGACATGGGTTGGCCTCCGCGAAGGGCATCTAGTGTAACCAATCGATGTCTGCCGACGTCAGTCGTGGTTTTTCCGCAGGGGAATGGAAAGGCCGGGCTGTCGTGCAGAGTGCAGACCGCGCCGGCAGATGCGCCAGGCGCGGATACCACCCCAGAGCAATAACAGGCCTAAGGCTAGGAGGAGTACGGCGGGACCGAAGGAAAGAGCTGGATCGTCGAGTCCTGCTCCAGGATTTGGAGCCCGTTCGAGCAGCGAGGCGGTGCCAGCCATGGCGAGCAATATGCCGAGGGAAGCGAATAGTGCCGCGATCGCTAAACCGAGACGCCAGCGGCTGGCCTGTGCTCTGCTAAAGGCTAGCTGGCGGGAGCCGGATTCGTCAGGCGACTTCATTCAGGATTCCTCCCACAGAGATCTCGATCCAAGGCTGGCTCGGCAACTGCTGATGCAGTCCGTCGCCGAGTATCGAGCGTCTTTCCTCGGTGTCGTTCCGGCCGATTGGATGGGCTAGATCAGCGCCTTTGCATCAGGCACCACGGCCGCGAAGTTGTCGGCAAGACTGGCGATCTCGATGCGGTGGACCTGCTCTGCGCTGATGGTCCCGCTCGGGCTCGGCAGATCGCGGGTGGCGCAGGCGCTGTCCACCAAGGTGCAACGATAGCCGTAGTCCTTGGTCGCGCGCACGGTGGTGCTGATGCTGGAGTGGGTCATGAAGCCGCAGACGATCAGATCCAGTCGGCCGATGGCCTGCAGCCGGTCGTGCAGCTCAGTACCGGAGAAGGCATTCGGCAGGCGCTTTTCCACGACGATTTCCCCCGGCAGAGGAGAGATTTCCGGAATGAGTTGGCCCCGTGTGCCCTGTGGATCGAGAAAGCCGCCCGGAATGCCGAGGTGCTTCACATGAACTACCGGGGTGCCTGCGGCGCGGGCGGCAGCCAGCAGGCTGGAGATTTCCATGATCGCAGATTCGACTCCGGGCAGGCGCAAGACGCCACTGCGATACTCTTCCTGCGCATCGATGATGAGCAGAGTGGCGTTCTTCAGATTGGCCGGCGCGAAGCTGCGGCCGGTGATCTGCATCAGGGTTTGTGGTTGGGGCATGGTGGCTCCTCCATGGAAAACGGCGCAGATTGTCTCCTTCCTGCCGGCAGAAGTGAACAAATATCACCTTAAGTCTAGGAGCATGGGTGTCGTAAGGCGGCAGGATACCGGCTGAGCCCTGGCTGGCAGGGGCATCGGGGGCCTTTTTCGGCGGCACAAAGCAGCCACCTCGATTCGAAAGGAATCGTCCCCGTATTTTCGCTATCCGGCAGTCAGCCCACCCCTGGCGGCTCTCATCGTACTCATACCCCGTGCCATGTTCCGTGCGTTTCGCCGTACCTCTAGCTGGTGGGCCGCTGCCTGTTAAAATGCCGGCCTTTTGGATTGGAGGTCTCCCATGGCTGTTACCCCGACCCGTCTGCGCACCCTGCGCGATTACATTCGCTGGGCGGTCAGTCGCTTCCATGCCGAAGGACTGTATTTCGGCCATGGCACCGACAACGCCTGGGATGAGGCTCGCCAACTGGTGCTGGGCGCCCTGCATCTGCCTTGGGAAATGGCCGACGGTTACCTGGATTGCCGTCTCGAGGAAGGCGAGTGCGCGCACCTCGGGGCCCTGCTTCGGCGCCGCATCGAAGAGCGTATTCCGGCGGCTTATCTGCTCGGAGAGGCCTGGTTCTGCGGCTTGCCTTTTTGGGTCGACGAGCGGGTGTTGGTGCCGCGCTCGCCCATTGGCGAGCTGATCGGCCAGCGTTTCGCTCCCTGGCTGCCCCACGAGCCGGCGCGAATCCTTGATCTCTGCACCGGCTCCGGCTGCATCGGCATTGCCTGTGCCTACGAGTTCCCTGAGGCCGAAGTGGTGCTCGCCGATCTATCCTTCGAAGCACTCGAAGTGACCAACCGGAACATCGAGCGGCACGGTCTGGACGAGCGCGTCTATACCGTGCAAGGCGATGGTTTTGCCGGCCTGCCAGGGCAGCGCTTCGATCTGATCGTCTCCAACCCGCCCTATGTGGATGCCGAGGATTTCGCCGACATGCCGGAGGAGTACCACCATGAGCCGGCCATGGGGCTAGCCTGTGGCGAGGACGGCCTGGATCTGGTGCGGCGCATGCTGGCAGAGGCGGCCGACCACCTGACCGAGCGGGGTGTTCTGATCGTCGAGGTAGGCAACAGTCAGGTGCATGTGGAGGCGCTCTACCCGGAAGTGGACTTCACCTGGCTGGAGTTTGGCCAGGGCGGGCATGGGGTCTTCCTGCTGGCTGCTGCCCAATGCCGCGAGCATCGAGAGTTGTTCCGCACGCGGCTTTCCGCCTAGCCTGCCGCGCTTGGGCGCAACCGGGCGGTGCTTACTTCGGTTGCTCGTCCCGCAGGACGAAGTCGCCGATCCCTTGGCCCAGGGCACTGGCCAGCGGCAGTTCCGGCTTGTCGTAGGTGGGCAGTTGGCGCTGCGTATCCGCCGGGACGATGCGCAGTACATGGTTCATGCCGTCGATCAGCAGCAGCTCGGCATCGGGCTTGGCGGCCTTGAGGGCCTGGGCGTCCTCGATTCCGACCTGGATGTCGTGGCGCCCTTGGACGATCAGTGCCGGGATGCGCAGGCGGGCGAAGGCCAGCGCCGGATCCTGGCGGAACAGCGAGATCAGGTAGGGCTGCACGCTGGGGCGAAACAGCACTACGAGCGGTTCGGGAATCCGCTCGTGGGTGCGCCCCGCCTTGAGTTCCTCGATCAGTGCTGCGCTGAATGCCAGCAATGGAGTCGGCAGGCGTGTGCTCAACTGTTCCATCAGCACCTGATCGATCGGCCGGCCGCTACCTGCGATGCTGACCAGCGCAGCGGCGCCGGCCTGCTCGGCGGCCAGGCTGGCGATCAGCGCGCCCTCGCTGTGACCGATCAGCACCACCCGCGAAAAGCGCGAGTCGGCGCCCAGCTTGCGCCCCCAGGCGGCGGCATCGGCGACATAGTCTTCCACACTCAGCATCCGCTCGTCCGGTGCGGCAGCCAGGCTGGCGGCGACGCCGCGCTTGTCGTAGCGCACGCTGGCGATGCCGCGCTGGGCCAGGGTTTCGGCCAGGCGTTTGAGACTGTCGTTGCGCCCGGCCGGGTTGTTGCCGTTGCGGTCGGTGGGGCCGGAGCCGGCGATCAGCAGAGCCACCGGTACGGGACTGTCGCTTTGCGGCAGCAGCAGCGAGCCGTACAGCACGCCGCTCGGGGTCTCCAGCTCGATGGGGCGGTGCAGGATGGTCCGGGCCTGGACAGTGCCCGTTGCCAGGATCAGGAGCAGCAGGAATACTCGCAGCATGGTGCTGTGGCCGAGGTGGCGCGCCGTCTGGCGCGGGGGACGGAGGATGAACTGACAGAGCCCCCTAGGTATACTCGCACACCTTCGATCTGGCTGATTGTTCGCGGAGCCCTGCATGTCCGGCAATACCTACGGCAAGCTGTTCACTGTCACCACCGCCGGCGAGAGCCACGGCCCGGCCCTGGTCGCCATCGTCGACGGCTGCCCGCCGGGACTCGAATTGTCGGCCGCCGATCTACAGCGCGATCTTGACCGGCGCAAGCCCGGCACCAGCCGCCATACCACTCAGCGCCAGGAAGACGATACGGTGGAGATCCTCTCCGGTGTGTTCGAGGGCCGGACCACCGGCTGCCCGATCGGCCTGTTGATCCGCAACACCGACCAGAAGTCCAAGGATTACTCGGCGATCAAGGACCTGTTCCGCCCGGCCCACGCCGACTACACCTACCACCACAAGTACGGCATCCGCGACTACCGCGGCGGCGGTCGCAGCTCGGCGCGCGAGACCGCCATGCGCGTGGCGGCCGGCGCCATCGCCAAGAAGTACCTGGCCACCCTTGGCATCCAGGTGCGCGGCTACATGAGCCAGCTCGGTCCGATCGAGATACCTTTCAAGACCTGGGATAGCGTGGAGGAGAACGCCTTCTTCAGCCCCGATCCGGGCAAGGTGGCCGAACTCGAGGCCTACATGGACCAGTTGCGCCGTGATGAGGATTCGGTCGGCGCGAAGATCACCGTGGTCGCCGAAGGCGTGCCGCCGGGCCTCGGCGAGCCGATCTTCGACCGCCTCGATGCCGAGCTGGCCCACGCGCTGATGAGCATCAACGCGGTCAAGGGTGTGGAGATCGGCGCCGGCTTCGCCTCGGTGGCCCAGCGCGGCACCGAGCACCGCGACGAGCTGACTCCGGACGGTTTCCTCTCCAACAACGCCGGTGGCATTCTCGGCGGCATCTCTTCCGGCCAGCCGATCGTCGCCCACCTGGCGCTCAAGCCGACCTCCAGCATCACCACTCCCGGCCGTTCCATCGACATCCATGGCAACCCCGTGGAAGTGATCACCAAGGGCCGCCACGATCCCTGCGTCGGCATCCGCGCCACGCCCATCGCCGAAGCGATGATGGCCATGGTGCTGATGGACCACCTGCTGCGCCACCGTGCGCAGAACGCCGGGGTCAGCGTCAACACGCCGGTGCTGCCGCAACTGTGAGGCGAACCGTAGGTTGGGTCGAGCGCAGCGATAGCCGATGCTCGAGGTCTTGGCTATTGCTGCGCTCGACCCAGGCTACTGCCAGATCATGACTCCCGCGTTGCCCTACTGGCGCCTCTCCGGCTTCTATTTCTTCTATTTCGCCCTGCTCGGCGCGACGGCGCCGTTCTTCTCGCTGTATTTCGACCACCTGGGCTTTTCCGCTGCGCGCATCGGCGAGCTGCTGGCGATTCCCATGCTGATGCGCTGCCTGGCGCCGAACCTGTGGGGCTGGCTGGGCGATGCGAGTGGCCGGCGGCTGGCTATCGTGCGGCTCGGCGCGCTCTGTACGCTGGGGGCCTTCGCGCTGATCTTCGTCGGCCAGAGCTACGCCTGGCTGGCGCTGGTGATGGCCCTGCACGCTTTCTTCTGGCATGCCGTGCTGCCGCAGTTCGAGGTGATCACCCTGGCCCACCTGCGCGAGCAGTCGGCGCGCTACAGCCAGCTGCGCCTGTGGGGCAGCATCGGCTTCATCGTCGCCGTGGTCGGGCTCGGCCAGTTGTTCGAGTGGCTCGGTCTGGGCATCTTTCCCTGGGTGATCATGCTGATCATGGGCGGGATCGTCCTCGGCAGCTTCTGGGTCCCCAATGCCCAGCCGGAGACACGGACTGGACAGAAGGAGCAGGGCGGCTTTATCGCCCAGCTGCGCCGTCCCGGGGTGCCGGCCTTCTATGCCTGCGTGGCGCTGATGCAGCTGAGTCACGGGCCCTATTACACCTTTCTCAGCCTCCATCTGGAGGCCCTGGGCTACGGTCGGGGACTGATCGGCCTGCTCTGGGCCCTCGGTGTGCTGGCGGAGATCCTGCTGTTCCTGGCAATGGCCGCGCTGCTGCAGCGCTTCTCGCTGCGCCGGCTGCTGCTCGCCAGCTTCCTGTTGGCCGCGCTGCGCTGGCTGCTGCTGGGCAATCTGGCCGATCATCTGGCCATCCTGCTGCCCGCCCAGCTGATGCATGCGGCGACTTTCGGCTGCTTCCACGTTGCCGCCATTCATTTCGTGCAGCGCAGCTTCGGCGCCCGCCAGCAGGGACAGGGCCAGGCCCTGTATGCGACCCTGTCCGGGGTCGGCGGTGCCTTCGGCGCGCTGTATTCCGGCTACAGCTGGACGAGCCTCGGTCCGGCCTGGACCTTCGCCCTGGCCAGCCTGGCGGCGCTGATCGCTGCCGTCATCGTCGCCACCCGTTTGAGAGAGGAGGGGCCATGAGCCTGACCCGCGCACAACTTACCCAGCAGATCATCGAGGCCGGGCGCTTCCTGTACGGCCGGGGCTGGTCGCCGGCCACCAGTAGCAACTACTCGGCGCGGCTGTCGCCCGGCGAGGCGCTGCTCACCGTTTCCGGCAAGCACAAGGGGCAGCTCGGCGAGGACGACGTGCTGGCCACCGACATGGCCGGCAACAGCCGGGAGCCGGGCAAGAAGCCTTCGGCCGAGACCCTGCTGCACACCCAGCTATACACCTGGAGGGCGCAGATCGGCGCGGTGTTGCACACCCATTCGGTGAACGCCACCGTGCTCTCCCGGCTGACCCTGAGCGACTCCCTGGTGTTCGCCGACTACGAACTGCAGAAGGCCTTCGCCGGCATCACCACCCACGAGTGCCAGGTCTGCGTGCCGGTCTTCGACAACGATCAGGACATCGCCCGCCTGGCCCGCCGGGTGCAGCCCTGGCTGGACGAGCATCCCGACTGCGTCGGCTACCTGATCCGCGGCCATGGCCTCTACACCTGGGGCGCCAGCATGAGCGACGCGCTGCGCCAGGTGGAGGCCTTCGAGTTCCTCTTCGACTGCGAACTGAAAATGCGCGCCCTGCAGCGCGTCTGAGCCGACTGGCCACTGGCGTCCGCCCGGGGCCGGCCCCACGAACAAGGAGATCTGCCCATGAGTTCCCTGAGCGTCTACCGCGACGACCATCCCGCCCAGCCCTACAAGATCCTCAACCATGGCGAGGATATCGCCGCCACCCTGGCCAAGCTCGGCGTGCGTTTCGAGCGCTGGCAGGCCGAGGCACCGATCGCCCCCGGCGCCGGTCAGGAGGAGGTGCTCGCCGCCTACCGGGCGCAGATCGAGCGGCTGCAGGCCGAGGGCGGCTATGTCGCCGTCGACGTGGTCAGCCTGACCGACAGGCATCCGCAGAAGGACGAGCTGCGCGCCAAGTTCCTCGACGAGCACACCCACGGCGAGGACGAGGTGCGCTTCTTCGTCGCCGGGCGCGGGCTGTTCTCGCTGCACGTCGACGACGAGGTGTATGCCGTGCTCTGCGAGCGCAACGACCTGATTTCGGTGCCGGCCGGTACCCGTCACTGGTTCGACATGGGCGAGCATCCGCATTTCGTCTGCATCCGGTTGTTCAACAACCCGGAAGGCTGGGTTGCCACGTTCACCGGCGATCCCATCGCCCACCGTTTTCCCGAGCTGGAAGACTGACATGCCGATCAAAGCCATCCTCACCGACATCGAGGGGACCACCAGCGCGGTCAGCTTCGTCTTCGACGTGCTGTTTCCCTATGCCCGCGAGCACCTGCCGGCGTTCGTCCGCGAGCAGGCCGGCGAAGAACAGGTTGCCGCCCAGCTCGCGGCCGTGCGCGCCGAGAGCGGCGAGGCGGATGCCGACCTCGAGCGGGTCATCGAGATCCTGCTCGGCTGGATCGCCGAGGACCGCAAGGCCACGCCGCTCAAAGCGCTGCAAGGCAGGGTCTGGGAGCGAGGCTACCGTGCCGGCCAGCTCAAGGGGCATGTCTATCCGGACGCCGTGGCTGCGCTGCAACGCTGGAAGGCCGAGGGCTATGACCTCTACGTCTATTCCTCCGGCTCGATCCAGGCGCAGCGACTGATCTTCGGCTGCTCGGAGGCCGGCGACCTGTCGCCGCTGTTCTCCGGCTATTTCGACACCACCAGCGGCCCCAAGCGCGAGGCGGCGTCCTATGTGCGTATCGCCGAGGCCATCGGCCGGCCGGCGGGGGAGATCCTCTTTCTCTCCGACGTGGTGCAGGAACTCGACGCCGCCCGTCAGGCCGGGCTGCGGACCTGCGGCCTGGCCCGCGAGGGCGGCGTGCTGGCCGGGCATCCGACGGTGGCCAGCTTTGCGGCAATCGAGCCGACGGCCTTTTAAAACGGCGCTGAACCATCGCCAAGCCGCGCCATCCTAACTAGATAACTGATCCTGGAAAGGAGTGCATCCGATGGATGTCCTTCGCGGCTTTTTGAGTCTGATTATCCTGGCGCTGGATATCTGGGCCATCGTCCATGTCGTGCGCAGCCGGACTGACACGACCAAGAAAGTGCTCTGGGTACTGCTGATTGCCGTTTTGCCGGTCCTCGGTCTGATCATCTGGGTATTTATGGGGCCGCGCAGCGCCAGCTCCAGTGGAGGGTTGCACTGAGGCAGCGGCAGGCCGCCGGTGCTTCAGTCTTTGGCCCTTGCCCGGTGGCCCCGCTGCACTCTCCGCCTCCTTCGCACAAGTGAGGCTCTGCCGGTTGCTCGGTGGCTCCGCCATGGCCGCTCGTCCCGAGAGAGTCCGCCCGAAGACCGCTCTCCGGCGCGGCAAGGTTCCAACTGCCATCCTGGCCAACGTAGAATGCGCCCCTTTGCGCAGACCCGGCCCGCAGAGCCGGGGGGCGTTCCAGTCAGCCAGCTTCAGGGGAAGCCGAGCCATGAGCGACTATCAGGAAACCCTCTACGACGGATACGGCCAGCGTTTTCGCATGGACAAGCTGCTCCATGAGGTGCGCACCGGCCATCAGCATCTGGTGATCTTCGAGAATGCCCGTATGGGCCGGGTGATGGCCCTGGACGGGGTGATCCAGACCACCGAGGCCGACGAGTTCATCTACCACGAAATGCTTACCCATGTGCCGATCCTCGCCCACGGTGCGGCGCGCCGCGTGCTGATCGTCGGTGGCGGCGACGGCGGTATCCTGCGCGAGGTGTGCCGGCACCGCAGCGTCGAGCACGTCACCATGGTCGAGATCGACGCCACCGTGGTGGAGATGTGCCGGGAGTTCCTACCCCGCCATTCCAGCGGCGCCTTCGAGGATGCGCGCCTGAGTCTGGTGATCGACGACGGCATGCGTTTCGTCGCCACCACCGAGGAGAAGTTCGACGTCATCATCTCCGACTCCACCGACCCCATCGGCCCGGGCGAAGTGCTGTTCTCCGAGAACTTCTACCAGGCCTGCCGGCGCTGCCTGAACGACGGCGGCATCCTGGTCACCCAGAACGGCACGCCCTTCATGCAGCTTTCCGAGGTGCAGACCACCGCGCAGCGGATGAACGGCCTGTTCGCCGACTGGCACTTCTACCAGGCCGCGGTGCCGACCTACATCGGCGGCGCCATGACCTTCGCCTGGGGCGCCTGCGACGCTGCCGCGCGCTGGGTACCCTTGGAGATCCTGCGCCAGCGCTTCGTCGGCAGCAGCATCGTGACCCGCTACTACAACCCGGAAATCCATCAGGGCGCCTTCGCTCTGCCGCAGTACGTGCTGCAGGCCGTCGGCAAGCCCGGCAACTGCTGAGCCCTCCCGTCGAGTCGCCCGGCGGATCTGTCGATCCGCTAGGCCGCCGGCTGGGTATGGGGCTATTCTAGGGAAGCGGCGGCGGATTCCCGCTGCCGCGTCTTTCCTGAATAGTTGCATATCAACCGATTCATCATTGAGAGGGGGTCGTTTTCATGAGCAACAACACCTTCCCGGATGATGTCAGCGGCGTTGTGTTGCGCCGCATGAAGGAGGGCGGATTCGACTTTGCCCGCGTCCACCCCATCGAGTTTTACGCCATCTTCCCCGACGAGGAGCGGGCCCGCATGGCGGCCAGAAATTTTCGCGGCGAGTCTCTGAGGACGGAGGTGTCTGCCCGCGACGACGGTGCCTGGCACCTGCAGGTGAGCAAGGTGATGTATGCCACCTACGCCGGCATCGATAACTTCGAGCATGATCTCGAGTCCGTGGTGCTGCCTCTGGGCGGCGTGCTCGATGGCTGGGGGGTTACCCAGGAAGCCGCCCATTCCGGTCTTTAGGTCCTTCGCGCCGGCCAATCCCTGGCCGGCGTTTCACCCTCGCTCGATTTTCCCCGACTTCGTTCCGCCCGCTCAGCGGAGTTCGACCTTTCGCCCGGCCATGTGGCGCAGGTAGGCCAGCAGGCGATCCAGTTCATCCTCGGCAAGAACCTCCATGGGGAAGCCCGGCATGCGGCCCTGCGGCCATTGGCGCAGTCCCTGCGGGTCGCGGATATAGCGGCGCAGGAAGGCTTCCTGGAAGTACTCGGTGGGGTTGTACGGCAGATTCAGATCCGGGCCGAACTGGGCGTCGCCCTGGCCGTTCAGGCGGTGGCAGGTCAGGCAGTGCTTCTGGAACAGCGCGAAGCCGGTCCGGACGGCGGCATCGGCGTCGGCGGCCGGCAAGAGCGCCGGGAAGCGCTCGGCGAGCGGCGCGAGCCGACGAATCCTGGCGATCTGGTAGGGCCACTGCTCGGGGCCGATGTCGCCTGCCTCGGAATCGCTCCAGACCAGATAGAAGGGGCCGGCACTGGCCTTGCGTCCGCTCAGCGTCGGCCAGGGGGTGGCTGGGTCCTCGACGGCCAGCCAGGCACGGGCGCCGGTCTCGCGCAGCAGCGGTGCGGCGGGCAGTTCGGCGACGAAACCGTCCAGCGCCACGGCCTGCAGATGATCGTCCGGACGCACGCCGTCGAGCAGTGCGGCCAGCGGCAGCGCGCGATAGGTCATGGCGTGCCGGTAGGCCGGGTCGTTGGGAATCGACAGGCTGCGGAGTTGGGGATGGGCGAGCAGCTCGGCGCTGGACCAGAGGCGCGAAACGCCGGGGAGTTCGAGGATCAGTTCGGCGGCGGCCAGCGGCAGGCTGGCGACCAGCAGGAGGGCGAGGGCGGCAAGGCGGCGCATGGGGCATCCTTGTGGTGGCGGCGACCGGAAAGTTCGTATTCATTTTGACGAATTTCCAGCGGATCCTCGACCGGATCGGCGCCTGCCGCACTACACCCCGCCCTCTCCCCGCCGGGGGAGAGGGGGCTTTCGGGCTCAGTGGGCCTGGGCCACGCCGTGCAGCACGGTATTGCTGAGCTGGGGATCGTTGCAGCTGGCGAGGTTGCCCAGCGAGACCATGCCGACCAGGCGCTTGGCGCGGTTCATCACCGGCAGGCGGCGCAGGTGGATGTCGGCCATGTTGCTGGCGACGTGCTGGACGTCCTCGTCGTCGAAGCAGTAGCGCACATTGGGCGTCATCACCCGGCGCACTGGGGTGTCGCCGCCCAGGCCCTTGGCGATGGCGCGGATGGCGATGTCGCGGTCGGTGATCATGCCGACCAGACGGTCGCCTTCGTGAACCAGCAGGGCGCCGCTGTCGATCTGCTCCATCAACTGGGCTACGTCGCGGATGCTCTTTTCGGGTTCGACGATCTGCACATTGCGGGTCATGATTTCTCGGATTTTCACGGCAGTTGCCTCCGTTGTCTTCGATGGATTGCAAGCAGGCCGGTTGCTCCGGCTCGTCCAGGTACGTCCGTACCTTCATCCAAGACTAGTCGCGCTGAAGCGCTTTCACCTCGGCTCGTAAAAGACGGGTGCTTCATCCGGATGTCCGGGGATTTCGCTGCGGATCAACTCGAACAGCAGCAGCGAGCGGCCGGTGACGCCATAGCGGCTGGCGAAGGCGAACGTGTCTTCTTCGACCGTCGGCTGGTTGGTGTCCACCAGGCGTCTCCAGCGACTGCCCTCGGGAACCTCCGGCAGATGGAATTCGACCCGTTCGTGGTGGGCGTTCGCCAGCAACAGCAGGGTGCTGTCGGCGCCGGAGCGAGGAATGCCGGTGGGCTGGGCGCGGCCGTCGAGGAGCATGGCCAGGCAGCGGTTGTGTCCGTCTTCCCAGCGCTCGGTGGTCATTTCCGTACCGGCGGGGGTCAGCCAGGTGACGTCCTTGATGCCCAGCTCTTCGTGGCGGGCCCCGACCAGGAAGCGCCCGCGGCGCAGGATCGGAAAGCGCAGGCGCAGGCGGATCAGGTGGCGGACGAAGTCGAGCAGGGCCTGGCCGTCGGCGTCGAGGTCCCAGTCCAGCCAGCCGATCTCGCTGTCCTGGCAGTAGGCGTTGTTGTTGCCGTGCTGGGTGCGGGCGAACTCGTCGCCGGCGACCAGCATTGGCGTGCCCTGGGAGAACAGCAGGGTGGCGAAGAGGTTGCGCATCTGGCGCAGGCGCAGGGCGTTGATCTGCGGATCGTCGCTGGGGCCTTCGACACCGTGGTTCCAGGACAGGTTGTGGTCGGTGCCGTCCCGGTTGTTCTCGTCGTTGGCCTCGTTGTGCTTGCGGTCGTAGGAAACCAGGTCGCGCAGGGTGAAGCCGTCGTGGGCGGTGACGAAGTTGACCGAGGCGAAGGGCTGTCGGCCACGCTGGTCGAAGAGGTCGGCGGAGCCGGCCAGGCGCCGGGCGAAGTCGGCCAGGCGGTTGTCGTCGCCCTTCCAGAAGGTGCGCACGGTGTCGCGGAACTGGTCGTTCCATTCCGCCCAGCCGGGCGGGAAGCCACCGACCTGGTAGCCGCCGGGGCCGCAGTCCCAGGGTTCGGCGATCAGTTTGGTCTGGCGCAGCACCGGGTCCTGGCGGCAGGCGACGAGGAAGGCGTGGCGCTCGTCGAAGCCTTCCGGGTCGCGGCCGAGGATGGTCGCCAGGTCGAAGCGGAAACCGTCCACATGCATTTCCGTGGCCCAGTAGCGCAGCGAGTCGGTGACCATCTGCAGGACGCAGGGATGGCTGAGGTCGAGGGTGTTGCCGGTGCCCGAGTCGTTGACGTAGAGGCGGGGGGCGTCGGACTGCAGGCGGTAGTAGGTGGCATTGTCGATGCCGCGCATGGAGAGGGTCGGCCCCAGTTCGTTGCCTTCGGCGGTGTGGTTGTAGACCACGTCGAGGATCACCTCGAGGCCGGCGTCGTGGAGGTGGGCGACCATTTCCTTGAATTCCCGGATCTTCCCGGAGGCCAGGTAGCGTGGATGGGGGGCGAAGAAGCCGATGCTGTTGTAGCCCCAGTAGTTGGTCATGCCCTTTTCCAGCAGATGCTGGTCCGGGAGGAAGGCGTGTACCGGCAACAGTTCCAGGGCGGAGACGCCGAGCCGGCACAGGTAGTCGATTACCTCGGGGTGCATCAGGCCGGCGCAGGTGCCGCGCACTGCCGGAGGCACTGCCGGGTGGCGCATGGTGAAGCCACGCAGGTGGGTTTCGTAGAGGAGGGTGCGGTCCCAGGGAGTCTGTACCGGATGGTCGCGTCCCCAGGTGAAGGCCGGGTCGATGACCCGGCTCTTGGGCACGAAGGGGGCGCTGTCGCGCTTGTCGAAGCTGAGGTCGGCGTCGGGGTGGCCGACGGTGTAGCCGTACAGCGCCTTCGACCAGCGCAGGGCACCGATCAGTTGTTTGGCGTAGGGGTCGAGCAGCAGCTTGTTGGGGTTGAAGCGGTGTCCGGCGTCCGGCGCGTAGGGGCCATGCACCCGGTAGCCGTAGACCTGCCCAGGATGGGCGTCAGGCAGGTAGCCGTGCCAGATCTCGTCGGTATACTCGGGCAGCTCAATACGCTCCAGTTCGCGCTGGCCGCTTTCGTCGAACAGGCAGAGTTCGACCTTGGCGGCGTGGGCGGAAAACAGCGCGAAGTTGACGCCCAGGCCGTCCCAGGTCGCTCCCAGGGGAAAGGGCAGGCCCTCGCGGATGCGTGACGGGATATTCACCTGCGGGGCTTGGGGTTTGTTGCGGCGATCCATGCTGGTTTCTCCGGCGGCGAGGTTCGGGCGTCCGCATGCCGGCGGGAGGGCGCGCCGCCGTGTCGATGCCTGCGCAGGGCATCGTCAGTTCGCCGGCTCCTGGCGGCTGGGCAGTGTGTTGTGCATCAGCTACCCGCCGGCCGGCTGCGGCTGGCGCGGGGTTTCTTCTCGACCGGCTTGAGCGGAGTCCCGCCGCTGGTGGTGGAGACGGCGGCGACTGCCTGGGGTTTGCGGGGGGCGGCGGGCTTGCGCGGCCGGGGAGCAGGTGTCTCGGCGCGGACTTCGGTCTCGGCCAGTTTGCTGGCCATCTGCCAGTGGCGGTCGTGCTGGCCCTCGGGGCAGCCCTCGGACAGCCAGATGTGGTAGGCCAGCTCGCGGATACGCTGTTCTTCGACGGTCATTCCCGTTTTTTCCTTCTTGTCGTGGTTCATGGGCATGGAAGAGGCCGACGGGAAAACCCGCCAGGGCCTCGTTCGTGGGCGGCTTGCCCTGCCAGCCGGCGATTTCCTCGAGCGGCCGGGCTTCGCGCAGCACCTGGGTCTGCCACTAGGCGCGCGTTCGGCATAGGCATGCGCCCGTGCGGTCTGTCGCTGGTAGAGCTTCGTCGAGGGTGACGTCCGGATGGAGCTGCAGGCGCAGGGTGGTGCAGGTCGCTCATTCAGCCCCTCCTGCGCGACGCCTCGCGGGCTTCCGCCAGCAGCTGCAGGCGTCGCGCCGCATCCGGTGTCTGCAGCAGTTCATCGCAGCCGACCGGCCAGCGTCGTCGCCAGTTCGGGTGGCTGTCGATGGTGCCGGGCAAGTTGGCCTGCTCCTCCAGGCCCAGGGCGTCCTCCACGGGAAGCAGGACCAAAGGCGCCGGCGTGTGGCCGAGAAAGCTCACGCAGGCGTCGATGATGCCGGCGCTGTCGATGGGCTCCGCCTGCGCCGGCCCGCCGTCGGCGGCGAGGGCTTCGCGCAGGGCGCGGCGTTCGCGCTGGCGGACTTCCCGTGCGGCCTGGGTACCCGGCGCGTCGCAGAGTTGCAGGCGTTCGCGCCAGTCGATGTCGCGGCCCTGCCACCAGCCGTTCAGGGTCGGCAGGTCGTGGGTGGTGCTGGTGGCCAGGGTGTGGTCGGGCCAGTGGCGAGGGGGATGGAAATGGCCCTGGTGATCCTGTTCGAAGAGCAGCACGCGCATGCCGAGGACGCCGCGCTCGGCCAGCGCCGGGCGGAAGCCTTCCGGAACGGTGCCGAGATCTTCGCCGAGAATCACCGCCTTGTGCCGCCAGGATTCCAGCGCCAGCAGGCGCATCAGGTCTTCCTGGGGGTAGTGCAGGTAGGCGCCGTCGCGTTGCTCGCCGCCCGGCGGGATCACCCACAGGCGTCGGAGCCCCATCACATGGTCGATGCGGATGCCGCCGGCGTGGGCCAGATTGGCGCGGAGCATCTCGATGTAGGCGTGGAAGCCGTGCTGGCGCAGGCCCTGGGGCGAGAAGGCCGACACGCCCCAGCTCTGCCCGGAGCGGTTGAGGGCGTCCGGCGGCGCGCCGACAGTCAGCGTCGGCAGCAGTTCGGCCTGGCGGCTCCAGGCCTGGCTGCCGCCGCCGTCGGCGCCCACCGCCAGGTCGGCGATCAGGCCGATCGGCATGCCGGCACTGCGCGCCGCGTTCTGGGTACGCTCCAGGCCGCGGGCGATCAGCCACTGGGCGAAAGCGTGGAAGGCGATCTCGTCCTCGTATTCGCGGGCGAAGCCGGCCACCGCGGCACTGCCCGGGCAGCGCAGGGCCGGGTCCCACTGGCGCCAGTCGTATACGCCGCCGTGGTGGACGTGGTAGGCGTGCAGCGCCTCGAAGCGGCAGTGATTCTCCAGGGCCTCGCCGCCGCTTTGGCGGAAACTGGCGAAGTCGTGCTCCAGCGGGTTGCCGCCCCGGCGGAACTCGGCATGCAGCGCCCGCAGCAGGCGCAGCTTGACGGCGGCGGCCGCCGGCCAGTCGATCAGCTCGAGCTGTTCCAGGCGCTGCCATTCGCCGGTCAGTCCGTTGGCTTCGATGGCGGTGCGCACCTCGCGCTCGCCGAGGATGCTGCCGGGCGCGCTGTGCAGCACGTTGTAGAACAGCCGGCTGGACGGCGAATAGGGGCTGAAACGGTAGGTGTCGGCGCTGAACATGGCGTGCAGCGGGCTGATGGCGATGCCCGCAGCGCCCTGCCGGGCGGCCTGGCGCGCCAGGGTTTCCAGGGCCTGGGTGTCGCCAATGCCACCGTCGCCCGGGCGGCGCAGGGCATAGAGCTGCACCGAGAGTCCCCAGAGGCGGGGCGGCGGGCTGGCACCCAGCTCGGCCATGCCGATGCAGCGCGGCGGGGCGACGGCCAGGGTCAGTTGTCGTTCGCCGATCGCCAACTGATGGTAGCCGGGCAGCTCGATCGCCGGCAGGCGACCCTGCTCGTCGAGCCGTCCGGCGTGATGACGGCCGTCTTCCAGGGTCAGCTCGAAGATGCTGCCGGGGGGGAAATGGTCGGACAGATCGAGCTGCTGGTGTTGCTCCAGGGTGAGCAACGGCGGCAGATCGCCCGCCTGCCGGAGGCGGGCGAGGCTGTCCCCGATCTGGACGTCGTTGTCGGCCGGCAGTTCCAGTCCGGCCAGTATCCGGCGCAGGATGTCCGCCGAAACCTTCTGTGGCTGCCCGTCGGCGTCGATCCAGTGGATCGCCACCCCGGCGGCAGTGGCCAGGGTGTGGAGTCGCTCATCGTTGCTCATCCGGTGCTACCAGGTAGACACGAGCCATCCGGGCGGGGAGCTTGCCGTGATGCTCGTGGAACTCTTCCATGTCCTGGCTGGCGAACAGCAGCCGGCCGTGGGCGTAGTGATCCGCCAGCGGTACGGCCTGACCGCCGAGGTTCAGTTCGATGCGCAGGATGCTGCTGTCGCCCAGCCGCCAGTGTGCCGCCACGGCGCCTTCGCCCAGCACGTCGGCGCCCAGTGCCCGGCAGCCCGGCAAGCGCGGCACGATTTCGCGGCGGCGCAGGCCCAGCAGATGGCGATAGAAGGCGCGCCATTCGCCGTGGCGGGGATCGAGGCAGCACTGGAAGTCCGGCTGCGAGGCGGTGAAGGTGGCTTCGTCGTTGGGGTCGGGAATCCGTTCGCAGAGGGACATGTCCTTGAACGGCTCGAACTCGCAGAATTCCCGGCGCCGGGCCTCGCGCACCGCCTGGGCCAGTTCCGGACTCTGGTGGCAGGTGAAGTACAGGAAGGGCCGGTGGGTGCCCCATTCCTCGCCCATGAACAGCAGGGGCACCATTGGCGAGAGCAGCAGCAGGGTGGTCGCCGCGCGCAGGGCATCGGCGTCGGCAAGACTGACCAGGCGTTCGCCGAAGGCGCGGTGGCCGACCTGGTCGTGGTTCTGCAGGAACAGCACGAAGGAGGTAGGCGGCAGGTGGGCGCTGGGTTCGCCGCAGTGCTTCTTCTGTCCGTGGCGGGCGAGCTGGCCCTGGAAGACGAAGCCTTCGCTCAGGCTGAGGGCGAGCTTTTCCGTGGCGCCTTGGTGATAGTCGACGTAATAGCCCTGCCGTTCGCCGGTGAGCAGGGTGTGCAGGACGTGGTGGCCATCGTCGTTCCACTGCCCGGCATAGCCTTCGCCGAGCAGGCTGGCCTGGTTCTTCTGGTTTTCCAGCATCAGATGCACGTGGCGGCCGGGCTCCACGGTCGAGTGCACCCGTTGCGCCAGTTCGGTGAGGAAGGCGCGCTCGGTGATGGTATGCGCGGCGTCCAGGCGCAGGCCGTCGAAGCGGTATTCCTGCAGCCACATCAGCGCGTTCTCGATGAAGAAATCCCGCACTTCTCGTCGACGCAGGTCGGTGGCGTCGCCCCAGGGGGTCTGCTTGTCCTCGCGGAAGAAGCTTTTGGCATAGCGGCCGATATGGCTGCCTTCCGGGCCGAATTGGTTGTAGACCACGTCGAGGAAGACCATCAGGCCGTGGCCGTGGGCGGTGTCGACCAGGTGCTTGAGGTCGTCGGGCGAGCCGTAAGCGGATTCCGGGGCGAAGGGCAGTGCGCCGTCGTAGCCCCAGTTGCGGGTGCCGGGAAATTCGCCGATCGGCATCAGTTCGATGGCGGTGACGCCCAGTTCGGCCAGCTCGGCGAGTTGCGCCTCGACACCGTGGAAGCCGCCGAGCAGGCCGGCGTGCAGTTCGTAGATCACCGTTTCGTGCCAGGGCCGGCCGCTCCAGGTGGGATGACGCCACTGGTAGGCGTTGGGGTCGACCACCATGCTGGGGGCATGGAGGCCGGCGACCTGGGAGCGTGAGGCCGGGTCCGGCACGCTGATTTCGCCGTCGATCCGGTAACGGTACTGAGTGCCGGCGCCGCAAGGTGCGTCGAGGACGAACCAGCCGCCCTTTTCCTTGTGCATCGGCAGCTGGGTGTCGCAGAGGATTTCCAGGTCGACGCGCTCGGCGTCGGGGGCCCAGAGGGAGAAGCGGGTGTTTCGCTCGTCGAGCAGATGCGCGCCGAAACGTCCGTTGTAGCTGGGGATTGACATGGTAGGGTCTCCGTTCATGCCTCGCCATGCCGGCTTTCCACTAACAATTGCCGGTAGAGATGGAGATAGGGGTCTATGGTCTGCCGCCAGAAGCAAGGCACCGCCATGGCGCGGCAACGCATGGCATGGAAAAGGGACGGCGCGGCGAACACCCGGATGGCCCGCAACAGGGCTTCGCGGTAGCTTTCCAGGCCGGCCTCCTCGAAGAGGAAGCCGGTCACGCCGTCCTCGATGGTGTCGGCGAGCCCACCGGTCCTGCGTGCGATGGGCAGCGAGCCGAAACGCTGGGCGTACAGCTGGCTGAGGCCGCACGGCTCGTAGCGCGAAGGCATCAGCAGGAAGTCGCCGCCGGCGAACATGCGGCGCGCGACGGTTTCGTCGAAGCCGATGTTTGCCCCCACATGGCCGGGAAAGCGCTCGGCCAGTTGCCGCATGCTGTCCTCCACCTGCGGCTCGCCGCGTCCCAGCACGGCCAGTTGCCCGCCATTCTCGACGAGGTTTTCGGTCAGGGCATGGGTCAGGTCCAGGCCTTTCTGCTGGACCAGCCGGGAAACCACCACGAACAGCGGGCCGCTGGAGGGTTCGAGAGCGAACTGGCGACGCACGTGCTCGGCATGCAGGGCCTTGCCCGCCCAGTCGTTGACGCCGAAGTTGCGCAGCAGGTGCGGATCGGTTTCCGGTTCCCAGCTTTCGTCGATGCCGTTGGGGATGCCGCTCAAGAGTCCGTGGTCGGCCTTTTCCCGGAGAAAACCTTCCAGGCCGCAGCCGAAATCCGGGGTGGTGATTTCCCGAGCATAGGTGGCGCTCACCGTGGTGATGTGATCGGCGTAGGCGACTCCTGCCTTGAGGAAGGACAGCTGGCCATGGAATTCCATGCGTTCCATCCGGCAGGCTTCCGCCGGGATGGCCAGTTCCGCGCAGCATTCCGACCGCCACAGGCCCTGGTAGGCGAGGTTGTGGATGGTGAACACGCTGGGCGTTCCCTGTCCGCGCCAGCGCAGGTAGGCCGGTGCCAGTCCCGCCGGCCAGTCGTGAGCGTGGATCAGGTCGGGGCGCCAACTGATGCTGGCGTCGCCGGCGGCGAAGTCGGCGGCGGCGAGGCCCAGGCGGGCGAAGCGGATGTGGTTGTCCGGCCAGTCCTGGTTGCGGTTGTCGCCGTAGGGGCCGCCGTCGCGCTCGTAGAGTTCGGGGCTGATGAGCACATAGACGATCAGGCCGTCGTCCAGGTCGATGCGGCCGATCCGGCACGGGGGCAGTGCGGCGTGGCCGGCGAGGGTACCGACCAGGCGGATGGGGTGGCCGCTCTGCATGACCTGGCGATAGCCGGGCAGCAGCACGCGGACGTCGTGGTGGCCGCGCAGTGCCCGGGGCAGAGCGGCGGAGACGTCGCCCAGCCCGCCGGTCTTGATCAGGTCGGAGAGTTCGGAGGTGACGAAGAGGATCTTCTTCTTGCTGTCGTTTTCCTGAACGGTACGGATCTGCGGCCCGGGCCGGTTCGTTCCGGCCAGCATGCCTTGATCCAGACGTTCGACGCGCTGGGCCTGCGCAGAGGCATTGCTCATGGTCATCCTCCAATCAAATCTTCCTTGACGAACCTTTCGGCCCTCTTCCGAGTAGAGGTTTCCGAAAGGCCCGGTGAGTTCGGAGCCATCAATGAATTATCAGGATCGGTCATGGAGCCGGCACAGCTCTCCCGGTGCGACGGCCCTCCGTGCAGTTGCAGCTCGGGAGGGGGCGGAGACTTCCGCATGCCCCTCCCGCCTTTCATAGGTTCATGACTACCTGGCGAGCAGCGGCAGCTCGCCATTCATCAACTCATGAAGTGTGGACGCCAATCGGCAAACGGTCCTCGACCGCTGGTCGAATGGTTTTGCCCGTGGAGGCCATCAAGAGGGGCGATGCGACGCTGGAGCAGGGCAAGAGTGGGTTCAGAAATGGATTTCCGCCAGTTTGATGCCGAGCCTCTGCAAGACTTCGATGAGTCTGTCCAACTGGCGGAAGGATTCGACTTCGTCGTGCTCGTCGATCAGGAAGAAGCTGCGGCCCGTACTCAGCTGGAAGAACACGATCCATTCCCCGCTGCGGGCCGGATTGCGGATCACGTGGGTGACGAAGGTCTTGCCTTCGGCCTGCAGGGTTCCGACATCCTGGCGTTTCATGGTTTCTCCGTGCGACTAGAGGGCAGCGTTTGGCGGAGAATTTTATCATTATCATTAGATGATAATATCAAGCACATGTTTCAGGAGGGGCAACGATGATCGCAATTCGTGAGGCGTGGCGGGCCGGTCTGCTGCGGCGGGAGCATTGGCTCCGCAATCTGGTGGCCGGCGTCATCGTCGGCGTCGTGGCGCTGCCCCTGGCCATGGCTTTCGGCATCGCTTCCGGGGTGAAGCCGGAGCAAGGCATCTATACCGCTATCGTCGGCGGTCTGCTGGTTTCCCTGTTCGGCGGCAGCCGGCTGCAGATCGCCGGTCCGACCGGCGCCTTCATCGTTATCCTCGCCGGGGTGACCGCCGAACACGGGGTCGATGGTCTGCAGATCGCGACCCTGATGGCCGGGGGAATTCTCCTGCTGCTCGGCGTCAGCCGCCTGGGCTCGGTCATCAAGTACATTCCCGATCCGGTCATCGTCGGTTTCACCGCCGGTATCGGGGTGATCATCTGGGTCAGCCAGTGGAAGGATTTCTTCGGCCTGCCGGCGGTAACGGGTGGCCATTTCCACGAGAGGCTCTGGCACCTGCTGCAGTCCCTGCCGCAGTTGCACCTGCCGACCACGCTGCTGGCGCTGCTCAGTCTGGCGCTGGTCGTCCTCGCACCGCGCCTGCGGGCGCTCGGGCGCATTCCCGGGCCGCTGATCGCGATGGTGGTCGCCACGCTCATCCAGTCAGTCTTCCGCTTCGACGGCGTGGCCACCATCGGCAGCGCCTTCGGCGGGATTCCCCAGGGGCTGCCGCAACTGGGGCTGCCGGAGATCACCTTGGCGCGACTCATCGAACTGATCGGTCCGGCCTTCGCCATCGCCATGCTCGGCGCCATCGAGTCGCTGCTCTCGGCGGTGGTCGCCGACGGCATGGGCGGAACCAAGCACGACTCCAACCAGGAGTTGATCGGCCAGGGCATCGCCAACCTGGCCGCGCCGCTGTTCGGCGGTTTCGCCGCGACCGGGGCGATCGCCCGCACCGCGACCAATATCCGCAACGGCGGCAACAGCCCGCTGGCCGGCATCGTCCATGCGCTCACCCTGGTGCTGATCCTGCTGTTCCTGGCGCCGCTGGCGGCGAACATTCCGCTGGCCGCGCTGGCCGCCATCCTCTTCGTGGTGGCCTGGAACATGAGCGAGCTGAAGCACTTCAAGCGCATGCTGCAGCGGGCGCCCCGGGCGGACGTGGGGATTTTGCTGATCACCTTCGGGCTGACGGTATTCAGCGATCTGGTGATCGCAGTGAACATCGGCATGATCCTGGCCATGCTGCATTTCATGCGCCGCATGGCGTCCTCGGTGGCGGTGCAGCAGCAGCTCGAGCAGGATCTGGAGCCGGAGCTGCTCGGCAACGGCCAGACCCGGCTGCCCGACGGAGTCTTGGTCTACACCGTCGAGGGGCCGCTGTTCTTCGGCGCGGCGGAAACCTTCGAACGTGCCCTGGCCAGCACCCACACCGATCCGCGCCTGCTGGTGATTCGTCTGAAGCGCGTGCCCTTCATGGATATCACCGGTCTGCAGACGCTGGAGGAGGTCATCCGGCAACTGAACAGGCGCAAGATTCGGGTCAAGCTCTGCGAGGCGAGCCCGCGGGTGCGGGGCAAGCTGGAAAGGGCGGGGATACTGGAGCTGATCGGTGTTCCGAACTACCACGCGAGCTTTGCCGATGCGCTGTCCGCCTGTATGGAGACGCCGGAGGTCAAGGCTTCCTGACGGAGGAGATCCTGCTCTGTGTGGCGTAGCTGACGCCATGGGCTTCCAGATAGTCGCGGATCAACTGGCGGACGACCTGGGACGGTGTCTGATCCTGGGCGGCACAGAGCTCTTCGAAGGCTTTCTTCTTGACCGGATCGATGAGTACGGTGAGACGCGCAGTCTTGCTTTCCATGGGGGAACCCGTCGTGATCGTTGCCATATATCGTCATATGTTAATCAAATCCTGCATGGTCCAGCTACCGGCCATGCCGTGCAGGCGCTTCCATGTTTTTCTGTATGACCTTGATTCGTATGGTGTCCGTCATGTGCGCGCATACTTCACTCCGGTAGGATAGCGGCTGTGGCGCCGGGCTACTCCGGACGCCCGATCGGATTTGCCGCCATTTGTTTTTAAGGACTCCCATGATCAAGAAATGCCTGTTTCCCGCCGCCGGTTACGGCACCCGCTTCCTGCCCGCCACCAAGGCCATGCCCAAGGAAATGCTGCCGATCGTGAACAAGCCGCTGATCCAGTATGGGGTCGAGGAGGCTCTGGACGCTGGTCTGGCGCAGATTGCGATGGTCACCGGCCGCGGCAAACGCGCACTCGAGGACCACTTCGACATCAGCTACGAGCTCGAACACCAGATCCGCGATACCGACAAGGAAAAGTACCTGATCGGCATTCGTCGGCTGATCGACGAGTGCACCTTCTCCTATACCCGCCAGGTCGAGATGAAGGGCCTTGGCCATGCGATTCTCTGCGGCCGTCCGCTGATCGGCGACGAGCCCTTTGCCGTGGTCCTGGCCGACGACCTCTGCATCAACCTCGACGGCGACGGCGTGCTGACCCAGATGGTCAAGCTGTACAACCAGTTCCGCTGCTCGATCGTGGCGATCCAGGAAGTGCCGCCGGAGGAGACCTCCAAGTACGGCGTCATCGCCGGCGAGATGATTCGCGACGATATTTTCCGGGTCAGCGCCATGGTGGAAAAACCCAAGCCGGAGGATGCGCCCTCGAATCTGGCGATCATCGGCCGCTATATCCTGACGCCGGACATCTTCGACCTGATCGAGCAGACCGAGCCCGGCAAGGGCGGCGAGATCCAAATCACCGACGCGCTGATGAAGCAGGCCAAGGACGGTTGCGTCATGGCCTACAAGTTCAAGGGCAAGCGTTTCGACTGCGGCGGTGCCGAGGGCTACATCGACGCCACCAACTTCTGCTTCGAGAACCTCTACAAGCTCGGCAAGGCCTACTGAGTTCCGGCCGCTGCGACGAGGAAAGCCACCTGCGGGTGGCTTTTCCATTCACGGCAGCGGCATCTTTTCCGAGCCCGGTCCCAGCGGCTGGCCAAAGCTGAATTCGACATAGTTGCCGGCGGGGTCGCGCAGACCATAGGGTGATACGCTATACCATCTTACACACGATGGAGACCATCAATGCCCATAGCCGTTAGCTACCTGCGGTTCAGCAGCGCCCCACAACAGTACGGAGACAGCCTTAGACGCCAGCAGGAGGCCATAGGACGCTGGCTACAGCAGAACCCCTCCTATCAGCTCTCTAGCGTGCGGTACGAGGATCTAGGCGTGAGTGGATGGCGGGGGACCCACCAAAAGGAGGGGGAGCTGGGGAAGCTCCTTGATGCCGTCGAGTCTGGTGTCATACCTGCTGGCTCCGCCGTGATTGTGGAGGCGCTGGATAGGTTCTCAAGATTGCCATTTCTTGAAACCCTCAACCTGTTATCCAGCGTACTGAGCAAGGGTGTTGATTTAGTCACGCTGGAAGATGGGCAGCGCTATAACAAAGACAGCTTGCAAGACCTCAGTAAAATCTACTTGCTGGTTGGTAAGACCCAAGCAGCTAACGAGTACTCAAACAGGCTTTCTACAAGGATTGCAAGTAGCTACACAGGAAGGGCAGAGAAAGCAAAGACGGGTGAATCCATCAAACGTCGTAATCCATTCTGGCTAAAGTCTGATGGTAAGTTGAAGTCAGAAGAAGCTAGAGTAGTGGGGGAAATATTTACATCCTACGTTAATGGAACTGGTGTTCGAGAGCTTGCACGGCAATACAGTAGTTATTTTGCTAATCCATCCTCGGTTAAGAAGCTGTTAACGAACATAGCAGTGATCGGGCACTGGCAGCGATATGACAGCAGTAGGCAACCGACCGAGTTAATCAAGAATGTTTTTGAGCCTGCGATAGAGGAAGTGATTTTCTATCAAGCTCAAAATATGATGAGGAAGCAACCGGGACTGACACACCCACGCAGTAATCCCTTAGCTGGTAAGTACCTGAACGTAAATCTTCCCGCATAATAGGCACCTCGTCTCAGCAGCGCTTGGAATCGCCCTTGTGAAGTTTGTATCACCCCTCTCGGACACTGACCTCCAGGCCTTGATGGAGGCCTACGTGCATGCCGAGAAACCAGCCTTGCGCCGTCGTGCCCATGCCATCGTGCTCAGCCACAAGCGCTACAGCATCAACCAG
>Ga0209575_10000286_pt1 | contig 43091 bp, 30 predicted proteins | sample Medcelwee11metaG_FD_187172 | JGI IMG/M metagenome (GOLD analysis project Ga0209575, IMG submission 187172) | Freshwater pond sediment microbial communities from the University of Edinburgh, under environmental carbon perturbations - Medium... | ecosystem: Environmental > Aquatic > Freshwater >...
AATGGGTCATAAAAAGGTGACGGTGCTTTGCCTTGACTTCCTGTTAACCATGAAGACCATGGTTCAATTGTGGAAGCATACATTGCATCACTTGCTGGTCTTACTTGCATAATTACCGTGTTAAGATTTGCATCTTTAAGGTAATCAATAATGCGGATTAAGTCTGAAATGTTTTTTTCCGTCGTGTTAAAGGCACTTGTCGGCCAATCGATATTGCGGACTGTTGATAGCCACGCAGCTCTCATTTCCCGCTTTGGCGCAGATGTTTGAGCGAAAAGTTGAGATGCTAACAGTAATATAAATATTAACTTTTTAATAGGAAATCCAATGTTATTAGAATAATGCTAAGAACCTAATTATAACTCTTAAAGTTAAGATATTTTTTTTTTAACTCCAAAATAATTTTTAAAAATGATTCTTTTTAAAAACAAAAAACCCACGAAAATTTCGTGGGTTTTTCAGATAATTCAGTTAAAAATTGACGCCAACTGAAAAATGTTGTGTGTTTTTCAATTGTCCAAATTCTTGGTACGCATAATCCATAAAAATTATCATTTGAGGTGCAAAAACGTATTTTAGTCCAAAACCGAGAGTAAGTCCTTCTTCGGCATTTTCTAATAATAGCGATTTATAACCGCCTCGAAGTGCAATCATATCAAAAATTAAATATTCTGCACCAACATTAATAGATTCTTTATTATCATTTGGATGAAGTGCATCGAGAGCAAGTGTAAATCTATGATTTTCCATATCAATTACATCCATTCCAACACCAATTTTAAATGTTAAAGGTATTGGAAATTTATCTGTATCCAATGTAGCAAGTATTTGATCGTTATTTCCATATTGAGTATTATCAATATCATGTTGAACGCTTAAATCACTTCCAGTAATTTGCATATCGCCACCAAGATTTGTAATTGCTGCGCCAATTCGTAAGCCATAAACATCCGAATGAAATAAAACACCGAGATCAACAGCATAAGTTGAGGCAGAACTATTCCAAATGCTTTGCGAAATATATTTTACAGAGCCTCCAATAGAAAATCTATCCGTAAGATTTTTGGAATAAGTTAGTGCAATTGATAAATCGTTTGCAGTAAATGTACCACCAGTTCCTTCAGATTCGCTTAAGGTTGTAATTTCCATGTCGCCATAGTCTAGATTAGTAACCGAAACACCAACAACACCAGCGTCTCCCATATTTACAACAGCGCCAGCCCAATTATAATTAATATCGGCAAACCACTTCGAGTGAGCAAATAATGCTCCACTTTGGTTCATTTTGGCAGCACCAGCTGGATTCCAATAAAGTGCACTAACATCGTTTGCAGTTGCAACAAAGGCACCACCCATTGCAATTGCGCGTGGACCAATTCCAATATTTAGAAACGGTGCAGCAGTTGAGCCAGTTTTAGATTGCCCAAACAAACTCACCGATAAAGTCATCAATATGATTAATATTATTTTTTTCATCATTTCACTCCGTTACTTTAACAAGGCAAATTTGCCGATTTTTGTTTCACCATTATCAGTTTCAACTACAAAAATATAAACACCGTATGCAGCATCAAGATTTTCTTCTGTTCTTAAGTTCCAATAAACATCACCAACAAATAGGTTATCTTGAGTTAGGGTTCTAATTTTATCACCACGTACGGTAAATATTGATACTTTTGAGCCTGGAGGAACACGTGTGAATCTAATTTCACGTTCACCTCTACCGCTTGTTTGGCTACTTAATAATGCAGATTCGCCACTATGTGTAACAACGTAAGGATTAGGAACAACTTTGATTAAATCAAGGTCCATTGTGGCTCCAGTTTCATCCATTTGGGGACCTTTTAGTGAAAATGTTACTACATCGGCACTACTAAATGGTTTAGCCGTAGTAATTAATAACTTTCCAGTGGTTTCCAAAGGAATATTTGGTTCAAGATAGTTAATATTTACACGCCAAGTTCTTACATATTCTCCATTAACATTTTCTTTGAACCAAATGCTGTATGTAGTTGTAATAGTACCCGTTTTGAGATAAACGAAATCTAGCTCTTTTCCAGTAGTTTTATTAATAACTTTCAAATGTGTTTCTGCTGCTGGAATTATTGTTTTAAAAGGAGGCAACTTTTTACCAATTGTATCTGCGACAGACATGTTAACAATTGAAGAATCTAAGAATTGAATTTCATAATCGTTAGGAATGTTAATTCCGTTATCAGCTGGTTTATCTAAATTAGTAAATATTTGGAAAGTGTAATTTACTGTATGATTATTGCTAATATCAACAAATCCCGAAAGAGATGTATCCTCTGCAATTACCCAATCGTTATATATTTGTAGTCTGAAACCGTGTACAATTTTTGTATTTCCAGTAAAAACATTGTCTTTATTGATTAATGTATCATAAGTTGCTGTGTAATAATCAGAATTAACAGCAACTTTTTTTCCATTTACGAATACTGTGTCTGTTCCTGCTGGAACAACAACTGAATCACCAGGATTAACAATTGACATATTGTTTGTTAATGGGAAATAAACTGTATCAGGAGTTTGTAAATCAATTAAAGAATAATTCTCTGTGTATCCTTGAAGTGCAGTGTCTCTAAAAGATACTTGGTATGAAAAATTATCCATAATTTTTTCATCATCAATTATTTCAACTTCAATATCGCCAGTAGCTTTATAAGTATCATTTTTTTCGAAACTTAATAAATTGGCTTTTTCATAACCAGTAGGTCTTCTACCAGGAGTAACATATCCTGTATTATCATCCGTTAAAATATTTCCAGTAGCTTCTCTAAAAATAAATTTAGAGTTTTCTGATGGAAATATAGCTAAATCTGCATCGCCAGCATCATAAGCACAAACTGCGTAATAATATGTTATACCTGGAGTTACTGTTGAATCAACAAATTTGTTAACAACGCCTGTGTTATCGCCAAGATAATAAGTTGTTCCGCCAACTTGTTCTAACATAGAAGCGGTTGGATAATAGAAACCGCTAATAGAATCAGCAATATCATATTGAACAATTGGTTTATCAAAGGCTAAAACTCCAAAAGCGTTAGTAATTGTGCGTGCATCACGGAATCCAGCATCTGTTGTTCTATAAATTTTATAACCTTGGAAATCCAATTTTTTAGTAATAAAATCTTTTGAACGTTCGGTTGGACCGTTATCCCAATAAATTACAACTTTTCCATCCTCTTGAGTAATAGTAATTTTTGGTTTACGAGGTGGTTGTGGAAATTTATAACCAGAATTGTAAATTTGTTGAACTATTTGTTGGTTACCTTGAATATCTTTTAAATCTTCACCAAATAAAAGAGCTTCTGAGAAACGTTCAACTTTTTTGGATAGAAGTGGGAAAAATCCTGAAGCATATATAAAATCACCATCTTGAGGAATTGGAGGAATAACATCAAAACGACCAGGAGTCATTCTAATCCATAAAAGTGAGTCATTTGACATATCTGGAGAAGCGGCTTGAGCAAAGAAATTGAAAGCAGTTAATCCAATTTGGTCAGATTCATCTGGGTCAGTTCTTCCATAATTTGGTTCACCTTGAGTAGGCATTCCGTCATCTTCACCAGAATCTTTGCCAGGATAATTATCATCATCTGGGCCTAAACCATCTTGCCCAAGGTCATCAGAAGTAGCATCCCAGTCGCCATCTTCATCAATATCATTATCACGTTTTTCATCTATAAGTAGATCATTAAGCCCTTCTCCAGTATAGTAATTAATATATTGTACTGGTTCTTGTCCTTTAATTGTTCTCGCGGTAATATGAATAGCTTCATTTTCATCAATTAATCCATCCAAATCGTTATCAATACCATCAGAAGCTGAAGGATCAGGAATTGAAACACCATTTACAACACTTCCAATATGACCTTCTCTTAATGGAACACCACTTTGAACAACAATCATTTCACCAAGTGAATAAACTGTATCTGGCAAGCTACCTAAAGTATATTTTGTTCTTTCGTAAGTTGCTTTATCTATTAAAATTACAACATCACCAGCTGCATAAGTTTTACTAAGAAAATCTGGAACGCTAAAGCGTGGTGAAGCTAAATCTTCTGAATCACCATCATTATCAATTCCGTCAAAAGGATTACCTGGTGATTCTAAATAAGCATAACCAACATAACCTACTTTTTGTCCTTTGTTACCAATACCATCACTATCCCAAGAATATGTGATTGATTTTTCAACATCAAATGAACCAAGGTCATCACCACTATCGCCATCACCACCGGCAAGAGTTCCAACAACTGTTCCAAAATCAGCTCGACGGTAATTTGCAGTTCCTTCGTTATGAATATCCATTAACCAAAAAACCACATCTTCGGCTAAGAAACTTGCCCATTGAAAACCGCGTTGTGTGTATTGCAAACCCATTCCGTGTCTTAATAAATCAGTAGAATCAGGAATCCAAAGTGTAGCTTCTGAAGCAGTATTAATTCCGTTAAATTCGTCATCAGTTTGGTCATCGGCAACAAAAAAACTTTCTTGGTCAGCTTGTGCAATTCCTCTACCGAAATAACCCCACCATTCTGTATTTCCATCAGCGTCAACATAATTAACAACATCAGGGAAACCACCAGGATCTGCCCAACCACCAATTGGCCACGAATTAAGGAGGTGACTCATTGCAACAGACTCGCCATTTGGATTTAGAAATCCAGGAATTGGATTGAATCCCCAAAAATATCCTTGAGTTGGATGTCTTTCATCACCTTGATTTGTTCTTGGACCACGTGAAATTGAAACTGATTGAAGTGTTTTTCCATTAGTATTTGTAAACTCAACACCTATTAAAGGAGTAACGTCACCAATATAGTTTTCACCAGAACCAAGAGGCCACTCACCTCTAATATCAACACCTTGTCGAAAACCAGTTATTGCTCCATCATTATAGAATGAAATTCCCACTCTGTTTCCAGTATGAAAACCAATCTTTAACAACGTAGCATCTCCACCACCTTGTGCAAAGGTTTGCAACGAAATGAAAGTAGAGAGCATTATGAATATTTTAATTATTTTTTTCATCATTTTTATACCCGAAAATTTTTAAAAGTTATAAGATAAACCAACTTCAACTCTTCTTGGTTCAGAAAAGTTATTTGGATTCATAAAAATTTCATCTAATGTGTTGTAATACATATTAGGATCTATTCTATCTGCTTCAGTTCTTGAAATAGTATAATATGGATCACCTGTATCAGAATAAACACTTCTAGGATTTTCCCAATCAAGCAAATTCATAACACGAGCAAATATGGAAATGTATGAAGAGCCAAGTGAAAAATCTTTATAAATTCTTAAATCAACATTAAAATTAGTTGGTTTAACTGCACTATTTCTTGGATAAGCATTTTGAGTAACACGAGTAAATTTATTAACTGCTGGTGTATAAGGCTGACCAGTAAAGAAGTTAGCAATAATTGAAAATCCCCAATCTTGTGGTTTGGAATAAGCAATTGAAGTATTTACTGTGTGAGTTTGATTCCAATCTAAAGGAGCGATAATCGTTTCTGGTAATGCTCCACCAAGCACAGCATTTCGGGCATCGGCTGGATTTGAAGCATTTCCTTTTGTTTCAGAAAAAGTGTAATCGAGATTAACCGCTAAACCATCGCTAATTCTTTGAGAATATTTTAATACAAATCCCTTTGAGAATCCAAAATCAGAATTTGCATAACGACTATAACTTTGAGCACCACCAAATACTAAAACTTCGTCTGATTGAGTACCAGTTAAATCTCTAAAATCTTCAAAGAATACTGTTACATCAATAGCAGAAAATTCACCTATTTGTTGTTGAAGACCAATTTCACCTTTAACTGTACTTTGAGGTCTTAAGTCGGCATTTCCAAATAAAGCTGAGTTTCCAGAACCAACACCAAGTTCAAATTCTGGATTTGAATATAAGTACTCATATCTTGGTAATTGGAAAAAATGCCCATAAGAAAAGTGAATAACACCTTGGTCAGTAATTGGGAAAGCAATACCAATTCTTGGTGACAATTGTGTTTTTATTGAAGCATCTTTATACCAATAATCTAATCTATCAGCATCAGTTTTAACTGTTTCGCCATTATCCAAAACACCATTACCATTAGTATCATTAAATTTGTTACTTGGTTTAAGTGGATTTTTATAATTTGGATCCGTTGGGTCTGCAAGAATTACACCATCTGGGTCAAACATGTCAAATCGTAAACCAGCATTAATAATCATATTAAATGCTTCAACTTTAATTTGTGCATAACTAGCAAATTCAACTGGTTTATGAAGATATTCGTTATTATCAACGGATTCCAATGGAGGAATTTGAACATTATAAGGATTTGTTTTTTGTCCATTTTCATCCAACATATCAACAAGATTTATGTCATGATAATATAATTCTTGTCTTTTATATTCTGCACCAACTTGTAAATTAAGTTCTTGTGTTAATTGAGAAACCCAATCAAATTTACCTAGAAATGCTTTTGTATTTCTTTCAAATCTATTTTTATTTGTTCCACCAATAGCATAACTGTATGCAGGTGTTTGGTGAATTGTGTTATCGACATATTCAGTTGGTTGATTTGGGTCACCAGTATATATATCTTCAAACAAATAATGGTGATATTCTTTTGTGTAATAACTTGCATTTAAAGTATAAAAACTACTATTAGTAATGGCATGGTTAAAATTAAGAATATGGGAATATGAATTTTGGAATCTTTGTAGGTTATTATCTGGAGTTAATTTTGCGCCGCCATCATAATGTTGATACTTTTGCTCGTCACCAATAAAATTGTAACTCATTTTCATTCCACTACCAATCATATAAGTAAGTTTTCCTTGTCCAAAATATTTTCTAAAAGGATTTAAGGAAACATACTCATCTGTAATATTTGGGTCTAAAAGTTGACCATATTGATCAAGAAACAAATAATTAGAGCCACCTGAATTTGCTGCTTCTACAGCTCTATCAGTTACAGAAAATTGGTCTCTACCATACAAATAACCTTGATTCTGATAATATCTCAAATTTGCATAAAAATATAGTTTATCCTTTAAAATGGGACCACTTAAACTTCCTTCAATATTTGCAACAGTAACAGGTGATATTTCATCAATATTCCAAAAAACGTCTGTTCTGTTGGAAATATAATCACCACTATAAGCTTGAATATTTCCGCTATATGAGTTAGAACCGTCTTTGGTTACTAAGTTAATTACACCAGAAAGTGCTTGGCCATATTCTGCATTAAATGCACCACTTATAATTTGCATTTCTTTAACTGCATTTTGGTTAACTTCAACAACGCTGCTTCCGTCGTAAGAATCTGTAACAGGCACGCCATCAATTTGATATGCAACTTGTCCGCTTCTACCACCTCTAACGTGAATTCCACCACCTTGTGAAATAACTATACCAGCTTGAAGGGATAAAACATCTCCCAAATCTGTAACTGGTAATTCTTTAATTAAGTCATCACCAACAACAGAAGTTGAAGCAGTTAAGTCTTTTTGGACTAATGGTTTAGAAGCAATAATAACTACATCTTCACTAAGAGAAACAGAAGTTCCAGTAAGTGTAATATCAATCTGAGTTGTTTGGTCAATAGAAACACGTACGTTTTGCACAACTGTTGAATTATATCCAATAGCAGACGCTTTAATTTGATAAGTTCCTGGCGGAACATTAATTATAGAAAAATATCCATCTATATCAGACGCGGCTCCAATACTTGACCCCATAATAATTAGGTTAACAAATGGAAGTCCTTCGCCTGTGGCATCAACTACTCTACCGGCAATTTTACCTGTTGTGGCAAAATCGTATTCCGCAGCAAAGCTGGACACAGAAATAGACAGAAAAAGAAGAATTAGAACAAATAAATTTTTCCTCATAGTACCTCCCAATAACAAAAGGAATAATTTTCAAAAAGTTTATGCAAGTTAAGAAATGATTAAGAAAAAAAAAATTCTTATTTACTATAACTTAACATTTAGTCCATTTTTTTGTCGTTTTTTTATAAAATATTGGGTAAAAGAACAAAACTATCCTTTTTCAAAATTATTTTCAATATTTTGATTTTATTCGTTTTTAGGACATTATGTGGGTTTTGAATAAATCTGGGTTTGCCTACTTATTATGGATTAAATTAGATTAGTTAGTCTTTTATTATATTTAAGACTAACTAATTTAATTTATATTTGAAAAGTATTTTTAAAAACCTAACTTTCAAGTTTTATAAAAACAACAGCCATTAATCCATAAATTCCCGTAAAAAGAATAATAACAGCATCTAATAACTGTGTGTATTGAAATTTATTTTCACGTTTTTTACTGAAAAAGAAGTAAAATAGGGCTAAAATACTACTTACTATTAAAAATCTCAAATCAGATATTTGCGTGTAAAAGTCTACGTACAAATTATCCGAACTTGTTAACGATAGTTTAAATGGAAATAAATAGTTGGAAACATCGCCAACTAAAAAATCTTCATTGGTTTTTAAAATTTCTGAGTAAGTATCAATAACCTTATAATTTCTATCAGTTACAATAGATTTTACTATTTTATCTGAAACAAATCCTATTTCACGATAGAACATATTACCTTTAATTACTAATTGCATTTCCTTTCTATCGTATCCATCTGATGGTATTTCTACTATTTTATAATTATCATACGAAACAATAAAAATTTTATTTTTATCTGTTATAAAAAGAGCATATTGTTCTCTTAAATTTGATTCTCGTAAATAAATATAGTCTATTTTAATTCCTTCTGGAATTTCAACTTTTCTGACAAAAGGTTTATTTTGAATTCGTTTTATGTGAAATAGTTTGTCATTACTATCAATAACCAAATAGCCTTCATCAAATGGCTTCCTAGTGGAAGGATTTCCATAAACACCTATTGCTGGAAATTCAAATCCACTTTCAATAAGTGCATTATTAAAAAGATTACTCATTTCAGATTTAACTTCATTTGTGCTACAATCAATAAATTCCATTTTTTCACCAATTCGGAAAAACTCGCGAGGCATTTGCAAATCAGGCCTTCCAGGTGCTGATTCTATTAATGGATTAAGCATAATTGTATATTTAAATATTTCATACGGTTTTATGGCATAAAATACATTGTTCAATTTTACATCTTGTATATCGAGTTTAACACCATTTAACGAATCTGGCATTTCTTCGCGATAAAGTAATTGTCGGTAATTAAAAAGTGGTGTTAATCGCTCAAACTCTTCACGAGTATATGTTTTTCCTGTTCTATCGTACCTTAGCAAATCTTTTGTACCAGCTTTTGTGAAAATAAAATCTTTAGAAACTGGACTAAAATAAGCTCGTGGAACTGGATACGAGTTATAAAATAGCATTGAATAAAAATATGGTAACACCATAGAAACAACTATAATTGCGGTAATTACAAGTAAATAGCGTGATAATTTAGCCGAAAATATCATTTTGAACCTCGTTTGAATCTTAATCCAGAAAGCATGTGAACATAATTGTATAAAAGAGTAAAGACAATTAAAAACACAAGAATTTTTATAAATCCGCCCAAAATAACATCAACTAAAAATTCATTTATAAGAAAATAACCTATAATTGCAATTACTAATCTTCTTCCCCAAGCAGGTTCAATCATTATTGCTGAAACAAAAAAGTAAGATAAGAACCCAGCTAAAAACCATGGAATTATTGAAAGTATCATTGCATAAGTAATTTCACTAGGAAACACAATACTTGAACCAATAACTAGCACAATAACTAAGGGTAAGAATAAAATAAATAATGTTGTGGTTCCAAAAAGATTTAGAAAAAGCAACACTCTATTTTCTTCAAGTGGTAGATGCATTGTAAGTTTAAGTTTCAAATCCAACACTTCTGGTAAATATTGAGCTACCGAAATAAAAATTCCGATAACAAAAGGTAGATATTTCAAACTCTGAAAAAACATGTAGCTTTTGTAAACAATTGAACTCCAAATCATTTCAGCGCTATTATACTCAATAACAGCTCTCAAATTTGTAAAAATATAAATAAGAAGCAACAATTCTAAGATAAAAGAGCCAACTGCCCACCATCTTATTTTTAGCCATTCTTTATATGCTAAAGCTTTATACATTTTATCTCCGTTAATATTTTCCAGTTATACCAATAAACGCATCTTCTAAATCCATTTTATGATCTTTGAAATCAGTAAAATTCACACCTTTAGCCTTCAAATGGTTCTGAACAGTTTCAACATCATTAAATGAATACACCGTGGCTTTATTTTTAATAATTTCAAAATTATTTACGATTTCATCTTTTGAAATCAAATCCGTTTGATTTGTAGTAAATTGATACATTTTGAATGTATTTTTAAACTCATCAATTGGCATTTGCAAAACCACTCCATTATAATCAAGAATAACGCAATCATCTAAAAAGCCGTCTAAATCTTGAATAATATGTGAAGTGATAAAAATAGTTTTATTTTCAGCTTTTCCATATTCTTTTAGGAAATCGAGAAAAAGCCTTCTATAACCGGCATCCAAACCCATTGAATAGTCATCAAGAATAAGCAAATCTGGATCTTGAGCTAACAATAATCCAAGTGTAACTTGCGATCTTTGTCCGCACGACATTTTAGAAATTCTTTGGTTATCCAATACCTTTAGTTTTGACATTAAATCGTAGTAAACATCCTTTTTCCATTGGGGATAAAACTGTGAATAGTATTTTTCGATTTGAATAATATTCATAAACGAATATTGAATATGACCTTCTATCAAAAATCCTATTTGAGCCTTTGTTTTTGGAGAAAGTTTATAAGAATCTTCCCCAAGAATTAAACACTGTCCAGATTTTGGTTTAAGAAATCCGTTCAAAATGTTAATTGTGGTTGTTTTTCCAGTTCCATTTTTACCAAGTAATCCAAAAATACTACCTTTCTTAATGTTAAAATTAAGATTTTCGTGCACTTTTTTGCTACCGTAATAATGGGTTAAATTTTTTACCTCAACTACGTATTCCATTTTACCTCAAAAATTTAGTTTAAAAGTTCATTAGCTTTTTTAATTACGCCTTCTGGTTTAGATTTAAACGGATTATCAACATATTCAATTTTGCCACCTCTAAAATGGACTTTCATTTTAGGAGATGAAATTGCAGCTTTCACTGTATCAAGCGGAGTAACTGCATCTTTGAAATATATGTATGCTTTTGGACCATCGTCATATACAGTTTGTAATCTAACAATTCCTTTCCAGTTTGATAAATGGCTTGTTAAATAGCTAAGCTTTATGTAAAGTGTGTTTATGGCAGCTTCTTTCATTGGATAAATCAAAACGCTTAAACTATCCACATTCTGTTTTATATATTTATTAAACTTTTTATCGTACTCTTTGAACATTCCTTTTTCATAATCCAACATAGATATTTTGCCAAGGTTTTTTCCACCTTCTTTTACTTCAAATTCAATTTCTTGCTTCATTGTTGAACCATCACGCATTTTTAGTTCAACTTCCTCAACTAAAATCAACTCAATAATTTTGTCGATATTTAGTTTTTGTCCATCATAAAATATTTTTGTTTGAACTGGTTCGCCAAAAATTGTTTCAAATCCAAAAACTCCATCATTTCGTCTTAATGCGTATGTTAAATTGTTAAAATCTGTTCTATCAAAGAAATTATCAATTCCGATTTGAGCTACTGATAGAGAATCCAAGCCACTTTTTTCAGCAGCTCTAACTTTTTGCTTTACAGGTTGGAAAATTGACTTTTTAACTTCCAACTCAGTAATAATTTTTGGATTATAATAAATATCAACAGAATGTGAAGCAGCATAAGCATCCAAACCAACAATACCTTTAATACGAGCAATTTGAGATCTGAATGAAGATGCACTTCCAAAACACTTTATTGAAGTTAAATCTTCTTGGTGATAAACAGCAACGTTATCCAATTTTTCAAATCCGCCCCATCTTTCTGATAATGTGGTAAATTCATAAAATGAAGATGCAATTAAACCAGCAACGACTAAAACCACTGTTCCAATTGGAGCAATATATTTGCTATATTTAGTTGGCATTTTGTTAACTGTTAAAGTTTGTTTAACTGGACATGAGTAAACGCAATCAGTACAAAGTGTACAATCAACGTGATTAACAGCGTCATATTTTGAAACTTCGATACCTTGAGGACATTCATCATCGCATCTTGAGCAAGTTGGACATTTGTCATTGTTTCTTGTAATCTTAAATAATGGGAAAAAGAAACTCTTTTTGAAAATTATTTCACTAAGTGCTGCAAGTCCGACAACACCACCAAGTAACCACTCAAGACCAAGAGTTGCACCAAAGAAATTTGCTCCAAAGTATAGAACAACAGCTATTATAACTACAACAAAATTTGAGAATATATTACCGATTGCACCAAGTGGGCATAAATACTTGCACCAAAACATTCGCGTAAATAATGAGCCTAGTATAACTATTGCGAGGGAAATTGCTGACAAATACCAAACAATATCATTATTTTGGAAAAAAGTTACGGAAGCTAAATATGGGTCATATTCCTTACAAAACAATTCACTTGCATTCATTGTGGCATAAATCGTGTAGTATAAAAGAGCATACTTTAGCAATCTTAAAGGTCTATCTAAAAATTCTGGAATATTAAATCTAATTTTAAATTTATCACCTATTTTACCAAGCCATTCTGTAAAAGTACCAATTGGACAAAGATAACTACAGAAAAGTTTTCCAAAAATAATGGCACCAACAATTAAGGAAATTCCCAACATCATTTGAACTTCGCCCATTTGGCATGAGGAACTTCCAAGATTTAATTTACTCATTAACGAAGCAATTCCACCCAATGGGCAATAGGCTTCGAAATCGGGATTAAAAGCAGAGTCGAAAAAAGGTCTAATTATTGCGTATAAAATTATTGCAACAATCGATAGCTGAATAGATAAACGTATTTTATTTTTCATTTAATTTCCAAAATTTTTCTAACAATTCAATAATATTAAAATATAAAACAGAGACGACCAAATTAGTCGTCTCTTAAAATAGCACGAAATGGATAGCTTATTTAATAAGCATCATTTTTTTAGTAGCGGTAAAATCACCTGATTCGATTCTATAAATGTACAATCCAGTGGTTAAATTAGAAGCGTCAAAAGATACTTCATAGATTCCAATAGGTTTAATTTCGTTAACTAAAGTAACAACTTCTTGTCCAAGAATATTAAACACCTTTAAAGTAACCAAACCACTATTTGGAATTGAAAATTTAATAACAGTACTTGGATTAAATGGATTAGGATAGTTTTGACCTAATTCATAAACTGTTGGAATTTCAACACCAATTTCAACATCTGTTACAAGAGCAAATACTTTTTGAGAAACTTCACTATTGTTCCCAGCATAATCAACAGCAGTAACTAAATAATAATAAGTTACACCTTGAATAACATCAATATCATTATATACATTTTCCGTTGTGGTATAAGTAGCAACTTTCATAGAATCAGTTGTGAAATTTGCGTCAGTTGAACGATATATAGCATAATATTGGAAATCATTTTCTACATTTTTGTCCCAAGCAAGTTCAACTTTTTCATCAAAACCTTTTGCAAGAACTCCAGCTGGAACAACTGGTGCTAAGTTATCAATTGAATAACCGCTATCAGCTACTGACATATAAAATACTTTTGGATCTGAAGTATGTGCAGAAATTCTAAAAGTTGACCATACTATTCCGTTAACCGTTGAATCACCTAAAGTTGGTGAAACAAAATGATAATTTGAATCTTGAATAGCATTGAAACTGCCAATTGCATCCCAGCCATTGTTCTCCATTTTTCTCCAAACTGAATAGGATGTATTTGTTGTGCTTGTTGTAAATGATATTCTTACTTTTCCACCTTGGTCATTTGGAATATCTGAGATTGAGTATATAATTGGCACACTTGGAATTGCATCGCTATTAAAAAATATTTGGTTAACCCAAACATCTGAAGCATTTACTGCAAAGTTTCTATTTTCAACTGATTCTAACTCATCACCAATTGCAAATAAGAAGTTATACACTTTAACAGAGTCAGTAGGCAAATTTATAAAAGTTGAATAAATTTGATTTTGATCTTCGTCTAACAATTGGAACATATTTCCTTGCCAATTTCCATTTGGGTCTTTTGCATCAACTTGGAAATCTCCTCTCACATAAACAGCATCTTCAGAAGGATTAAATGTACCATTTGCAATTTGAACTGCAAGATTACATTCAAGATATACAATTGTATGTGCTTTCATTTGTCCTATCCATAAATCAATACCTAAAGGTGTCATTACAAATGGATCAAATTTGGCAGATGAACTTTTGAAGTTACCAGCAAAATAAATAGTTCCGTCATCATTAATGTGAGCTGCGTTAATGTATTCATCTGAAACTCCACCATAATTTTTTGCCCAAATGAGACTATCTTGATACATTTTCATAACAAACATATCATTTCCACCATAGTTAGTTAAGGTGTCTCCATTAGCAATTAAACTACTTTTTGTCATTCCTGATATATAATAATAACCACCAGCACCTTTAATTGAGTTAATAGACATTGCTTCATCATCACCAGCTGCACCGTAGAAAAAATCACCATCATAATCACCAGCATCTGTATAAGCTAGAACAAAAATATCTCTTCCACCATTTGATTCGTGCAGAGTTGAAGATGGACTAACATAAATTGAATCAACATAATATCCAGAAACCAAAACTGTACCCGGTTCAGATGTTCCTCTATCTATATAATCTATAGAATTAGCTTCAACGTCTTTTGGACCATTTGCAGCATGTACCCATTGATATTCACCTGCAGAGTTTAATTTTGCGATAAATGAATCATTAGCTCCCAAATTAGGAATAGTCGTAGTTCCAAAAGTAGCATCTTGATTATCATAGTATCCGGTTACGTATATGTTATTATTTTTATCCAATACTAAACCAGAAGGAACATCGTTATCAATTCCACCACCAGTAACACCCCAAATTGGATTTCCGTCGGAATCCATTTTAAGAACAAATACTTCCCGCTCTCCATGTGAATATATTTTTAATCCTTCGTACGTTAAAGAATCAATTACTAGGTCTCCATAATAACCAGCCATAACGTAATTACCGTCTGTATCAATTTTAACATCAAGTACTTTATCTTGGTGTGTGGAATAAGCTTGTTTCATCCATAGATAATTACCGTTAGCATCAAATTTTGCTATAACTACATCAAAGTTTCCATTACTTGTAAGAGTATCTGAACCCAATATTACCGTTGCAAAAAATGCAGCCGTTACAATAACATTACCAGAAGCGTCAACCGTTACAGTTCTTCCTTCATCAGCACTATAGCCACCAAAAGATTGAGCCCATTGTATTTCGTTATTAGCATTATATTTTGCCACAAAAATATCATAGTTATTTACTGGTGTGATTGAAATACCACTACCAAAATCAATTTTAGCATTATACTTTCCGGTAATATACTTGTTGCCAGCAGCATCAGCACAAACATCATAAGTATAATCTGAGCCCGTTCCACCATTTTGTTTAACTGCATCAAATAAATAATGCTGCCCAAAGGTGAGTGAATTTAGCATTAATATTACTAACATAGTAAATAATTTTTTCATAACATTTTCTCCTAATTGATGAAAAACATTTAATTAACTTTTTCGAAAAACAATATTGCTCTACTTATTTAATGAGCAACATTTTGCGACTTAGAGAAAGTCCAGCACTTTGTAACGTATATATATAAATCCCTGAAGAAAGTTGATTTGCATTAAACTCAACTTCGTAGGTACCAGCTTTTTGTGTTTCGTTAACTAAAGTAGCAACTTCTTGTCCAAGCATATCAAACACTTTTAACAACACATTTTGTTCGTTTGATTTTGGAATTGAATATCTAATTTTAGTTGAAGGATTAAATGGATTAGGATAATTATTTTCCAAAACGAAACTATTAAGCAAATTATCATCTTTTTTTATAACACTCACTTCTGGTGAAACTGTAAATATTTCGCTACTTCCACAAGCTACCCATGGATAACCTAATGTATCAACAAATAAATCATAGTTTGTTGAAGCTGTGACGACATCTAAATCAATTACATCATCCCATGTTTCGCCAGAATTTGTAGTTTTTAAAAGATATTTTGACCCAGTAACATACCAAGTTGATTCATTTACAATTTCTACTGCTTGAATTTCAGAAGGAAGTCCTTTGATACGTATGTATTTCCATGTTTTACCAGCATCTGTAGATTTTACTAATATTTCACCAGCAGCTAACCCAAAATTGCTATTTAAGAATTCCACTTCATTGAAATCGAAAACTCCACTTGTATCACTAATATTTGCAGTTGCCCAAATTTCGCCTCCATTACCTGTATAAGCCAAAACAGATTCATTACCAACTACAATTCCATTATTTTCATTAAAAAAGTAAAGTGAATTTAATTCATTTGGAAGTGTAGCTATTTGAGTTGACCAAGTATTTCCGCCATCGATTGTTTTATAAAATGCACTGATATCTGAAGCTAATTTTCCAACAACAAAACCAACATTCTCATCAATAAACTGAACGTCAAGGTTATTAACTGATGTAGCAATTGTATCTTTCATTATTTGAGTCCAAGTAAGACCGCCGTCAGTTGTTTTCGAAAGCACACGATTTCGTTGTGCTGCAAATCCAATATTATTGTCAAGGAAGAAAATATTTTCGACAGTAGGACAAACATTATTACCAGCTATAAATCTACTGTTCCAGCTCACTCCAAAATCATTTGAAATCATTAAACCACCATAAAAACCAGCCGCGAGAATATTTCCATTAGGTAATTGATCAATATCATAAAGTGTGGAATTTATTACAGGTGTAACTAACTCCCAAGTTTGACCAGCATCGTTTGAAAGAGCAATTCCACCAATACTACCAACTATACATATTTTGTCATTTATCATACTAATTGCTTTGCCTTGAAATCCGTAAGGCAAATAGGCTTCTTTCCAAGTCAAACCACCATCAGTAGTTTTGTATGCAACGCTTCCCTTATAAGTAGAACCTCCAACCATAATGCCGTTCAAATCATCCAAAAATGTCATTCCATACATATTTATATATTGTCTGTCTTCCTCTGCTTGTTCAACAAAAGTCCAATTTTTACCTCCATCAGAAGTTCTTAACGTGAATGAAGGCTGCAATCCAGCAGCACTTGAACCCCAACCAGTTGCACATGCAACGCTATCATTAGCCATAGCCACTGAATATATATCGGTTCTCGAGTACACTGGTGGAATGTTTGTCGGATTTGGAGCTTGTTTCCACATTAAACTATCCTTAACATAATAGTAAAATGCAAAGACACCAGATTTTCCACCAACACAAATTCCACGTTCTGGGGAACTAAAATCCATGGAACGCAGTTCAGCAGCGACTCCTGTTAATTGAACATTCCAAGTATCACCACCATCGGTTGTGTATAAAACTTGATAGCCGTTCATTATCCAACCTATACTTTCGTCAACAAAATATATTGAGTAAATACTTCCTTCAGGAGCGTCAATTGTAATTTGGCTCCAAGAACTACCACCATCCAATGTCTTCAATAAAAGATTTCCAGAACCACCTGAGTAGCCAACATTTTCGTTTACAAAGTAAATACTATTCATCGTTGTAACAACAGGTAGAGTATCCATTGGAGTAAACCAAGTTAGACCACCATCAATTGTTTTTAGAATTGTACCACCTGAACCAGCAATCCACCCAAGATTCTCATTTAGAAAAAACACATCACTAAGAGCATCGTAAGAAGCTTGGCTAACTTTTCGCCAATTTTTACCCCCATAAATTGAAACAGTCATAGTAAGTAATAATAGAATGAGTAATTTTTTTAGCATGATTCCTCCATGTTTTAATTAAAATTTGTAAAACCTAAATGTGGTATATATTCCATAATTATTCTTATATAGTTCATTTGCAGAAAGATTTGTTATCGAATACTCGATACGAGGTTCAATTTCCATTGTTTCCGAAATTTTTGCACTTCCACCAAAAGTAATAAAATGTGTTGTTACGTTATCGCCACCATAAATAAAATCGTGTTCTTGGAAAATAAAATTATAACCTACTCTTATTTTAATTATATTATTAATTGATTTTTCGATTCCAAGTTTGGCAATATGACTAATTCCATTGATTTTTGAAAATTTGCTATCAATATATTTATTTGAATCTGCAGCTATTGAATGCAATTCATATTCCGCTCCAACTAAAAATTCATTTTCCAAATTGGTGTAAGTTGAACCAATTCCAGTATAAATGTTACTTATGCTTATATCCCAAATTGTTAAATTGTGTTTGCTGTTTTTTGTCCAACTGTAATTATTATTATATCCACCAACGAATCCAAACGTTAAGTTATCACTTTGCAACCATTTAGCCATAATTACAATATCTGAATTTTCCTGGCTTGTAAATCCATCTTCAACTTCAATTATTGAGCTCATAGGGAAAAGTGACTTAGAATTGTGAATTAAATATGTTGCATTTAGTCCGATAGTTAAATTATCACTTGGTTTATACTTAGTTTGAAAGGCAACTGCATTTCCAAATTTTTTGAGTTTATAACTTTGGGAAGTACCTCGAAGTTCAATATTATAATTTTCGCCTCTGTATAAAAAGGTTTGGACTGTTCTGTTATTAACATCGGTTGCAACTATTCTTTCTTGTACATCAAATATTTTATAGTTAGCACCTAAAACCAAATTATCCGATATTCTATAAGCAAGACCGACATTTCCTGAAACATTTCGGTATAGCGTTTCGGCATAAGTGTACACTTTTTTTAATCCGTCCAAAATTTGATAATTAACAGATGCCCCGAAATAAAGATTATCAAAAATTTCAAGACTATGCATAAATTCAAAAGTTGGTCCGCTATATTTATAATCACCAGAAGTTGTATCCGTAAAAAAGAAAGCATCACCAGAGTATGGATTTAGTGTTAATATTTTATTTCTGTCTTTAAGAAAATCGTACTGATATTTTGCAGAACCACGAAATGTTCCATTGCTGCCAAGTGGTTTAATTCCCATAAAATTAACTGAATAATTGGAAACATTGCCTGATTCAAAATATCTGTGATAATCACCATTACTATTTTCGAAAACTGGATTAATATCTAATCTTTGATTTTGTTGACTATTTACTAACCAAGCTGGATTTCCTCCAAGAATAAATGGGTCAATTTGAGAATCAATATCAATTATAGAGTAACTCAATCCACCTAGTTGCTCTAACCTACTCTGTTGAGCAAACAAACTTGCACTAACTATAAATGTAATAATCGTCAATATTTTAATTTTTGTATTCATTTATTTTTACTGCCATCCTGGAGTTGGTTTGTGAATCACTTTCCAATCTAAAGTGCCGTCGTTTGTATCAATTCCTTTTTCACGGCGTTGCATTGATTCACCATTGTACTTTGGAGGTGATTGAATCCAACCTCTATCAATTCTATCATCAAGAGTGCTTCTACTGCTACTGCTCGACTGATATTCCACTCCATCCAAAATAGTTTCAATGTCAATACCATCTTCCCAAACGGTGTCAACTCCATTTGCTAAAATAATTATATCCGATGTTAGGTTAATCATAAAGTCAGTTGTTCTATCTAATCGGAAATTTATCAAATTTGGAACTTTAGGATTATCGAAATCAACAGCATTAAATTGGTTAACAAATTCCCAGTCGACATTACTTAAATCGATACTCGTTCCAACTGTTGCAGAATGGTCTATTGCATCTTGAGCAATTGCTATAAATGTTTGTGGTTCAAATGGATAATTCTTTTCACCACTTCTTCCTGGAAATTTGAAAGCGTAAGTAACTCCGTCTATATCATCATCGGCATCCCAATCATCTCCAGGATCTTTAGTGGAATTATCTGTTCCAGCAACTCTAAATATCTGCATACCATCTAAATATTTTACCTCGTTACTGCTATTATATAACTCAATAAATTGATCATAAAAAAAGAAGATACTATTAACTGGACCACCAGCATAAATTTCATTGATTGATATTCCAGTTGAAGATATTGGTTTTGCGAAAATAGTGTCAACAATTTGTGAACCACTTATAACTTCCAAATCATTCGAATTTCCAACTATCAAAATTGTTTCATCCAGTGGATGCTTTCCTCGGGCAGATATTTGATAAACTGATGAAGGAATATTTTTCAAATTTAAAATACCATTTTCATCTGTGTATTCAGTTCTAATGCCGTATTCTGAAACTAGAATCATTTCCGAATTAGCTAAAGGAACATAATTTTTTATGGAATCGACGCCAGAATTATTCCAGACAGCTACAATTTTTAACTCCGCTTCACCATCAACTTGCAATGGAGCTTTTTCTTGGCAAGAAAAAAGAAGTGTTAAAAGTAGTAATGTTTGTAATGTTTTTTTCATAGTTTAACTTATAATTACACTTATTCAAATAATTTATCGAAAATCATACTAAATTCCATTCCATAAAATAGGTCAGGATTTCGTGTAGTTTCGCGATAATAATCAGATGGCGGATAGTAGTAATTCCAAATTGCTGGGTCATCTAAGAAATTATTAACGTAAAATGATACTTCTGCACCATCAAAAAGAGATTTAGAAACGTTAAAACTAAATAGCCATTTTGGTGGTTTAGATATAACTGATTCTTCATAATCACGACTAATTTTTCCACTTTCTGTAAGTAGATTTTTGTCAACAGGTATTAAACTAAAGTTTTGATATCTATCAGAATAAAGCTGTTCTGCACGAAGCGTAACCCATAAACCCAAATCTTGGTTTACATAATTTAAGTAATAATTTATCTGAAGTTTGTCGCTCCATTGACCAGATGATGGATAATAAAATCCAATTAATGTATCTGTTGAAACTCCTGGAACATTGTAATTTGCATATTGCCCAATTGATTGGTCATAATTATAAGTATATGAATAACTTGTACTTGGCGACCTATCATAACTATAAGCACCTGTTATTTTAAAATTGGTATTAAGAAAATCAATTTTTGCGGTTCTAAAAATGAATTCGAGACCTTTACTAAGATGTTTTCCAAGGTTATAGCTAAGTGAATATTCATCAATATAATAAATCTCTTTTTTTCCATTATTATCAATTTCTGCAAAAACTGGAATATCTTTGTAATCTGGTTCATTATTTCTTTCGCTATAATAAGCAGTAAGGGAAATTCCCATTTTATTCATGAACTTATGGTCATACGATATTTCTATTTGAGATGTTTTATAACCTTTTAAATTAGGGACTTGTTTATTATATCTAAAATATTCAATTGTTCCCGAAATGGGATTTCTCCATTCTAAAACCGTTTCTGGAGGATAAATTGTACTCATCGCTGGCGATTTTGAACTACTTCCCAAATTAATTCTTAATTGATTTTTTGCAGAAAAATATGTTAAAAGACTAATTCGAGGATTAAAAAAACTACCTTGGTAGGAATTGACCAAATCGCCATCACCCCAAAGTCCACTTATGTTTAAGGAATTTGGTCTGTACATTTCATATCTGTAACCAAACATAAGTGAAAAATCGAATAAAAAATGCCCAGTTAATTTATCTTCGGCATACATGCTTAAAATTAATTGGCCTGGAACAGAATCAAAACTATAAGGTCTATTTTGTGATTCTACGCCATAATAATTGTAAACTGTATCAAACACAACTCCTTCACCAGTATTTGCATCGTATTGAACCTCTGTTCCAGCAAGGAAATTATGAATGTATTCACCAGTATAAAAAACGTTTTGCCATTCTAAACGTCCACCAGCAAGCCATTGAATACCTTTATTTTCTAATTTCCCGATATAAGAAGAAAGAGTATCATTTTCTGGAGTAACTAAATATTCGGTAACTAATTTACTTTTCATGGAATTTATTTTTCGTATGCTAACATAAGCATTATACTTAAAATCAGAGATTTGGTTAAAAGGTTTAAAAGTTCCCCATGTATTAAACCCTACTGTATAACCTCTATTATAATCCTTGGTTTGAAGCAAATCGCCTTGTGGCTCTTCTTCGTCACTAATAAATTGACCTTTAAATTTATAATTTGCAATCCAATCATCTAAGTGTTTAAGTTCAAAAGTAAGTTGCGTAGTAAAACGCGTATATTCATCACCAATTAATCTTAAATCTCTTTCACTTCGGGCAATGTTAAAATTGTAATTAAGCGAATTGCTGTTTTTTAAGTCAAATCCACCACCGAGATTTGCTTCGGTGTTTTGGGGATTATTTTTCACTTTAATTCTATGCGGAGCAGCACCCATTTTTGTGCTAAGTTCAATAATTCCATTTGAAAAATCGCCATATCTAACAGACGGCATTCCAGAAATAACGGAAACTGATTCAAGATTATCTGCTGGTATTTCGCGTAAATCGACACTTCCACCAACATTATTTACACCAAATTTTGCACCCGTCATAGCTTCAAATTGCATATTGGAATTATTAGAAATCGGTTCGCCATCGATAATAACTTTGGTTCCAAAAGCTGAGATATTATCACCTTCGCTTGCTCTTATTGCAATTTGGCTTGTTTTGCTAATTCCAGGATTTGCTGATTTTTGCACTCCAGGAACCAAATCAAGAACATCGCCCAAGTTTGTTGCTTGAAAATGCTCAATTTCGCCAGAATTTATATCAGTTTTAGTTGCAATATCTCTTGGAAGAAGGTCATCTTTTGCTGTAACTGTAATTCCACCTACGTTAAACGATTCTGGTTTTAAGTTAAAATCGAGTTCAATAAATCTATTTTCAATAATCTCAACGTCCAATATTTTTTTTGTATATCCAACATATGAGGCTTGCACTTTATATTTTCCAACGGGAACATTATCTATTCTATACTTTCCTTGGAAACATGTAGCTACGCCTAAATTGGTACCAATAATAATAATGTTTGCAGAAAATAGTACTTTTTTATTTTCATCATAAACAATTCCTTTAATTCCACCTGCTTTATCTATGTTTTCATTTAGGTTTTTAAGGGGACTAAGTATCTGATTATCGATTGGGTAAGTTGTAGTGTTGAAAAAAAAGCAAACTAAAATGAGCATAAAAAGGCGACTTAACTTCATTCCAAACAACACTCGATGTATATGTAAATATTTTTATTTAATAGGTTAAATGAAACTACAATATCAATGTTTAAAATTCAATATTTTTTTTTATATAATAAAACATTTTTATCAAAAGTGAATATTTATTCTAATTTTACTTTTATGAATACTATTTATGCTAAAAATGAGCTAAAAATGAGTCAAAAAGAACTATTTTACATGCAATAATAGTTATATATTAAAATTATTCGTATCCGTTTGGATTTTCTGATTGCCATCGCCATGAATCTTCACACATTTTTTCAATTCCATATTTAGCTTCCCAATTTAATTCCTTTTTCGCTAAATATGGATTTGCATAACACTCCGCAATATCCCCTGCTCTTCGTGACACAATTTTATATGTAATTTTTTTATTTGAAGCTTTTTCAAATGCTTTAACAACTTCAATTACTGAGTAACCTTTTCCTGTTCCTAAATTATATTCAACACATCCTGGAATTGTTTTTAGCTTTTCAAGGGCAGATAAATGCCCGTTTGCTAAATCAACAACATGAATATAATCGCGAACGCCAGTTCCATCAATTGTTGGGTAGTCATTTCCAAAAACGGAAAGTTCTGTTCTTTTTCCAACCGCAACTTGAGTAATAAAAGGCATTAAATTATTTGGAATTCCGTTAGGATCTTCGCCTATTAATCCAGATTCGTGAGCGCCAACTGGGTTAAAATAACGAAGTATTATAATATTCCACTTTTTGTCGGCTTTATATAAATCTCGAAAAATTTCCTCAATCATCAATTTTGATCTTCCATAAGGATTTGTTGCCGAAAGTGGAAAATTTTCCATTATTGGAACCGTATGTGGGTCACCATAAACTGTAGCCGAGGAGCTAAAAACGATATTTTTTACATTATTTGCATTCATTAATTCAAGCAGATTCAAAGTTCCATTTACATTATTTTTGTAATAGTGTAACGGTTTTTCAACTGATTCGCCCACAGCTTTTAACCCAGCAAAGTGAATAACAGCATCAAATTTTTCATCAGAAAATATTTTTCCAAGTGCTTCTTTATCCAACAAATCAACTTTGTAGAATTTTATAGTGGAATTAGTAATCGATTCAACTCTTTTGAGTGATTCAATTTTGCTATTACTCAAATTATCAACGACAATAACTTCATAATTCTCTTTTATTAATTGAATTACTGTGTGACTTCCAATATAGCCAACTCCACCTGTTACCAATATTTTCATCTTTTTCTCCAAAACTTGCTCACTTTATTTTTTAAGACACGTAATATAACATTTTGATATTTGAAATAATAAGTTATTTCGTTAATTTTGTACTCACATTAATCATAATAACCACTGAAAGGTAGGTGATAACTTTGGTTGGCATTATTCTATCAGATAATGAGAATATTGACAGAGCTCTAAAACGCTTTAAGAAAAAATACGAGCGTTCTGGTGTTCTTAAAGAATTTAAGAAACGTCAGTATTTCGTTAAACCTTCTATAGAAAATAGATTGGAACGAATTAAGGCGAAAAGAAGAGCTTATAAAGAATCTCGTAGAGATAACTAAAGTTAAAAACCCCTCAAAATTGAGGGGTTTCGCTTTTTAAATCAACATATTAAACTCAGTTTATTTTGAGTTTAAATAATACTTTTCGAAATGTGAAGTTACTTTGGTGAAAACTTCATCTATTGTACTGCAAAAATCGAATAATTTTAAGTCACTTCTGCTAATTGTACCATGCTCAATTAGTTTTTCAAAATTTATGATTTCTTTCCAGAATAATTCATCATAAATAACGACTTTCATGTTTTTCTTGATTTTTTGAGTTTGCATTAATGTAACTACTTCCATCAACTCATCCAATGTTCCAAATCCACCTGGAAATACGATTAGAGCTTTTGCAAGATAAACAAACCAAAATTTTCTCATAAAGAAATAATGAAACTCAAATGTTGATTCTGGTCTAAGGTAAGAATTGCCAAATTGTTCAAATGGAATTGAAATATTTAGTCCAATTGAATCACCACCAGCAAGTCTTGCTCCTTTATTTGCAGCTTCCATAATTCCTGGTCCACCGCCACTACAAACTATGAATCTCTTTTCATCTTCAGATAGCTTCATTGACCATTCGGTTAATCTTTTGGAAAGTTCAACTGCATCTTCATAATAGCGTGACATTAGAACCATTCGTTCAGCTTGAGCAAGGTCTTCTTTGTATTTAACCGAAGTTTTATTTTCAGCTTTTTTTATTTCTCGAAGCTTTGCTTTAGCTTCTTTTTCTGATTTAATACGTGCTGAACCAAAAAACACTATTGTATCAATAATTTTATTTTTACTGAATCGCAATTTTGGTTCTATAAACTCAGACAAAATTCTTAATTCTCTAGCACCAGCAGAGTTAAGAAATTCAGCATTATTATATGCTTTATGTACTTCTGCCTTCTTTTTCGTCATAATTACTCCATACTTTTAATTTTGGACTGTGAATATACAAAAAAACCTATCCTTTCCTAAGAAAGATAGGTTTATTTGATAAAAATTTAATAAAATTATTTTTCTGTGTTAGCAGGCACTTCGTTTTGTTGAGCAGGAAGTGTCGGAGTTGTTGGCGCTTGTTGAGCCTGAGAATTTTGAATGATGCTTTCTCTTTGGTCTGTTGTTGATTGACCTGGTAAGAAAAACAAGTTGATTGCTATTGCTAAAACTAGCAAAGAACCACCTAACCACCAAGTTGATTTGCTCAAAAAATCTGCTGTTCTTCTGGAACCAAACATATTTCCAAAACTTCCAGATGCACCACCTGTTATACCAGCCATGCCACCACCTTTACTTGATTGTAGTAAAATTACAACAACAAGCAAAAATGAGATAATAATTTCAATTGTAACTAATAATGTATACATTAACTTTTTCTCCTAATAAATTGTAGCGAGAGAGGGATTCGAACCCCCGACACGTGGATTATGATTCCACTGCTCTAACCTACTGAGCTACCTCGCCATAATTTCAAAATTCAGACCTCAAATATAGAAATAGAATAAAATAATTACAAGATATTTGATTTAAATGTTTTAAACTTTTGTAAAATATTTTTTAGTTCATTTTAATTTTTTTACTAATTTTTTCAAATATTGTTGAAAATAGCTTTCATAATTAAGTTATTCCCGTTTTGTTGTATAAACTGCCATAATAATAGAATTATGAATTTTGTTGCTTTTTTAGAAGATAAATGAAAGCAGGCGCTCCAATCATTGCAGTTACAACTCCAACTGGCAATTCGGATGGCAAAATTATTGTTCGTGCAATTGTATCAGTAATTATTAAAAATATTGCTCCAACAAAAAAAGAAGCTGGAACAACAATTCGGTTGTCAATTCCAAAAATAATTCGCACAACGTGAGGAATTAAAAGCCCAATAAATCCAATTATTCCGCTAACGGAAACAATTGCTCCGACAAGTATGCTTGCAAAAATATAAATAACTGTCTTATTCTTTTTTGTATTTAATCCAAGATTGGAAGAATCTTCTTCACCCATTGCTAAAAGATTTAGTTTATAACCAAATAACGATAGAATTATTGAAATAATAATGGAAATTACGATGATATAATATGATGAAACATTATCAGCCATTGTCAAATTTCCAATAAGCCAAAATATTGCCGTTCGTAAAGTTTGATCAAGAAAAGTAAGTAACAGTAAAATTGCAGCAGAAAAAAAGGCACCAATCATAACTCCTGTTAACAGAAGTGTATTTGGTTCAAGTCTGCCGAATCTGTGTCCTATAAAAAAGACTAAAATAATTACAACTAAAGCTGCAACAACCGAAAATATTTGAATGAAAACAAACGATAATCCTAAAAACAATGCAAAAACGGCACCGAAACTTCCACCACTTGAAACTCCAAGAATATAAGGATCTGCAAGTGGATTCATAAGCAAAGCTTGAAAAACTGCACCAGCAACCGAAAGTCCGCCACCGACGCCAATGGCTAAAAGAAGTCGTGGAATTCTTATATTGAAGATAATTTCATTATTAGTAATAGAACCTGACTTATCAAATAATAATTGAAAAACTTCACCAATCGAAATAGTTACCGAACCAAGCTGAAGCGAAATTAGGCTTGTAATAATTAATAACCCAAAAAGAATTGAAAGTCTAATAGTAAACGATTTTAGATTTATTTTTCTATCGAGTTCCATAAAGCATCAATCAAATTTGAAGTACCATCTTGAGTTACTGATGAAATAAGAAAAGGAATTCCGTCATAATTTTTAATTTTTTTGGATAGTAACTTCTTTTTCTCCTTTTCGGTTAATAAGTCAGATTTTGTAAATGCGATAATTCGTTTTTTATCCTTCATTAAATCGCTAAATTCGATAAGTTCGTTCAATAAAACATTAAACTCTTTTTGAGGTTTTTCAACAGTTGCGTCAATAAGAATTAAAAGCACTTTTGTACGTTCAATATGCTTAAGAAACTTATGTCCGAGTCCTTTTCCAACATGTGCGCCTTCAATAATTCCAGGAATATCTGCAATAACAAAGCTATTAAAATCTTTGTATTGAACAATTCCAAGATTTGGTTCTAAAGTAGTAAAAGGATAATCTGCAATTTTGGGTCGAGCAGCAGAAACTACCGAAATGAAAGTCGATTTTCCTGCGTTTGGAAATCCAACAAGACCAACATCGGCTAAAAGTTTTAGTTCAAGAATTATGTTCACTTCTCTGCCTTCAATGCCGGGCTGAGCGTAACGTGGAGCTTGATTTGTGGCAGTTGCAAAATTGCTATTTCCCTTTCCACCAATTCCACCTTTTAAAAGAACTACTTTCATACCGTTTTCGTTAAGATCGGCAAGTAATTCTTCAGTTTCTTCTTCTTTAATTATAGTTCCGACAGGCACTTTAATTATAATATCTTCACCATCTTTTCCATCTTTTTGCGATTTTTCTCCTGGTGCACCATTTTCTGCAACAGATTTTCTTCGGTACTTAAAATCGAGTAAAGTTGTTAAGTTGTTATCCGCAACAAATATTATATCGCCACCTTTTCCTCCATTTCCACCAGAAGGACCGCCTTTTGCTACAAATTTTTCGCGTCTAAATGCAACAGCACCACGTCCGCCATTTCCAGCTTTAACATATATTTTTGCGTAATCAATAATCATTTGTTCTTCTTTTTTTGCAATACAATCAAATAAGATTGTATCTAATTATTTAAAAAATTCTGAAATAATGCTCTTAAAAAGTTTAAGTTCCTTTATGGATTTATCCAAAAACGCTTTACTTGCAATATTATCAATTATTTTTAGAGCTTCTTCTTCACTTTTGCTTTCGGAAATTTCTTCAATGGCTTTGGCAAAATCTTCCATATCGTAGTCAAAAACTACTTCTATAATTTTAGGTATTTTTTTGTTGTCCAATAATACCGAAATATCGATTGAGCGAGTTGCTTCAATTTTATTTGAAACAGTTTCTTCAAAAAGTCCTTCGTTCTCAGTTTCAACTAATTCGTTTTCTTCTAATTCTTCTTCACTAAAAAGCATTGGTTCAATTTCAATATTTTCGGTTTCTGCTATTTCTTCATACAAAATAGCAGCACTTTTTTCTAATTTTTCCGATTCAGTCATTATTTCAGAAGTCTCATCTTTAACAAAAACTACCGAATTTAGATTTTCTTCGTCTTCGTTTATAGCTGGAATAAAGTCATTTTTTTCATTATTTGAAGATTCAGTAACCCAACCATCATTTTCTTCAATTGTTGGAATGTTCTCTTTTTCGTCCAGTTTTGAATCAGATTCATCAAAACTAAATTTAATTGAATTGCCAATTTTTACAAAACCATTTTCTTCAATTTGCTCATCGTTTTCGAGTAATTCCTCTTTTGTGGATTCTGCATTTTTTTCTTCTTCCAAAATGTCAATGGTATCATAATCATCAATTTCTAAACGCGATAAATTTGAGTCTTCCACAATATCGCTCACATTAATTTCATCCTCTTCAGTAACAAAATCGTAGATTTCATTTATATTATTTTCGTCAACTCGTCTTTCTTCATCCATTTCTGGAGGTTCATTCACTTGTTCCTTTTTGCCTTCAAAATCAACCGCTTCATCTTCAATTTTTTCAATATGTGATTCAAGAAACGACTTTTTTGCTTCCTTAATCAAATTTGGTTCTTCTAAAAAATCAGTTGCTTCTTTTTCTTGCAAATTTTCACTATAAATATTAGTGTTTTCATTAATAGGAATTTCATCCTCAATAGCTTCAATTTCGTTATTTGTGGAATTTTCAACGTTAGATAACTCATTCTTTTCTTCAAAAACATCATTTTCAACATTTGAATTATAATCCCACGATTTTTCAAAATTATCGGGATTTAGCAACGCATTTTTAAATTCGCTAATATCAATTCTATTTTTGTTAATTATTCCAAATTTATTGTCAAGAATTGCTTTTAGATTTTTCAAACCTTTATCTACTAAATATAATTCCACAAATTGCTTTGAAATTTTACGGTTGCTAATTTCACCAGCATAAATAAACTCCGCCATGCTCAAAAATGCGTTATCTAGCACTTTATCAAAATTGCTATCAAAACTAATTTTGTCAATTTTATCTAAAAGCTCTTCAAACTCGCTGTGTGTTATGGAAATCATCCTTTTTTTATCAAAAAAATTAATCAACAATCTCTTCAAATAAGGATAATAATAAAGATAGTTGAGTATTTGCTTCACTTCAGTAATTTGCTTGGATAACTCGTTTTCATTTTCAAAAACAAACTGCATTAACGACCATTTGGGACGAATTATAAAATTTGCATTAAAAGAAGCCGCATGAAGTAATAATTTGCTTAAATATTCAATCGAAAATTTTCTCGTCCGTTTTATTTCTTCGCCAATTTGTGCAAAATATTCCGTTATTTTTTCGCCAGAATAATCAAAAAGCGAATCTTTTAATAGCTTTTGTCTATCTTCGAAAATTAAAAAATCAATTTCTGCTGATAAATATTGAAGTAGCGCTGGATGTAAATTAGTTAAAACCAATTGCTCATAAGTTATGAACGACCCTAAATGTTTAATTTTATTCAGGTTATACTTATAAATAAACTCAATCTCTTTTTCAAACATTGTTATGCTCTTTTTTAAACTGACTTCAATTAATTGATTTAATGCTTAAATTTAACAATTTATTTGCTAATGGAGTAATTAAATAATTTTCTTTTAATTCTGGAATCTGCATTTTTTGCTTTTGAGATAATATTTAAGTGCTAATGAAAAACCGAATATCAAATATATTCCTTTGTTAAACTATCCTCAGCTTTTCTTTTTAGAACTTCAATATTATTATTAAGCATATTTTGAATATCGTTTTTAAGATAGTTTGTCTTGTAAGAAGTTACTTTTGTCTCGTTTAAGTGAATAATTTCTGAACTTGAAATCTGGATATTATAATTTTTCTCCAAAATATATTGATAAATGGAAAGTTGCAAAGAATAATGGATAAAATTGCAATCCATTAAGCGAGAACTTGATTTGTGATTGCCCATTTTGCTTCTAAAAGAACTCATTTCAATTTTTTTACTGGTTTTCCAATCCATAATTTTATACAAACCAGTTTCTGTATCAAAAACCAACAAATCGATTGAGCCAGCTAATTTTAACTCCTTTGAATATACAATCACTTCCGAAAATAATTTATACCGGTCATTAAAATTTTGCTTTAACCAACCAACCGCAAGTCGGCTTTTTTGTTTAATTGGAAAAACATTATTATCAATATATTGTTGAATTTCGTTGTGAATCGCAGTTCCTTCGTCGCCAGATTTATCCCATTCTTCCACCAATTCTTGCGGAGTCATATTTATATATTTATCGTGCGAACTTGTTAGATTATTTGCAACTCCAATTTTATCAAACGTTTCAAAAAATAATTTTACAAAACTTGTACAAGAAGTAAATTGGAAATCCGGGTCATCTAAAAGTTGGTATTTGTGTATATCGTCTATTAAAATAATGTTATTATCAGTAAATTTTTGCATTCAAAGTCTCTTTTTTTTTGAATGCGAAGATACAAAACTATTTGTTAGTATTTCTTTTTAATCAAATATTCTTCCAATTCAGTTCATATTTGCACTTTTTAAAATTCAATCACAAATAAATACTCTTTATTAAATCTATTTTTTTTAGATAGATTGTCCAAAACTTTAATTGGAAATCTTATTATTGCTTGTAACAAATCAAAAATTGCTGTTACAGTAAACCCTAATAATCTAAATGGAAGAAGAATTAGCCACACAATTGGATAAAGTATTAATCCAATTATTGCAATGGGCCAGCAAAGAATTAGTAAAATTATCCAAAGAATAAATATTATCACTGTGTTTTTCCTAAATGAAAATATGCGATTATGACGTTCTATTGCGAAGAATTGTTCATGAATTTACAGTTTAATATTATTCCTCCCAAAATTCTTAAAATTCTTTGACTGAATCAGTATTGAATAGCCAATATTTAACATTTGATAATAAATATTTTGTATATTTAAAGTAATTGAGAAAAAGAAAATAATAATAAAATAAGGTAGAGAGATATTGATATCGCAAGTTGGGCAATTGCTATTCCAGAGTTTGAAATTGGAATAGAGGAAAGTCCGAACTCCAAAGAACAGAGTGCCGGGTAATGCCCGGGAATTGTAACATTTATGTTATAATTACGGAAAGTGCAACAGAAAATATACTTTCTCGATTTATCGAGATAAAGGTGAAATGGCAGGGTAAGAGCCTACCGCTTTGTTAGTAATAACAGAGGTCCTTAATTGGAGTTCCGCTTGTCGGGATCAGTGCAAACCCCACTTGGAGCAAGATCATGTAAAGGATTTTTTGCTTATGCAGAACAAAGTTGTTCGCTTTGATAATCCCGGGTAGATCGCTTGATTCTGATAGTAATATCAGAACTAGATAAATAATTGCCATCCCAATTTATTGGGAAACAAAATTCGGCTTATAGATTTGCGATATCATTTTCTCTCTATAAATACGATGATTGAAAAACGATGGACAGTCAAGGAAGCACCAGATGAAAAAATGGTGTTGGCTTTGGCAGATAGTCTTAATATATCAAATATATTAGCGACTATATTGATTCTTAGAGGTATAACAAACTTCAACGAAGCAAAAACATATTTTAGACCAGACATAGGTTTGTTGCATGATCCATTTTTAATTGATGGGATGCTTAGTGCAACAAATAGGATAATTGATGCTATAACAAATAACGAAAAAATTGTTGTTTATGGCGATTATGATGTTGATGGCACCGCATCGGCTGCAATTTTGTATCTATTTTTAATAGAACTAAAAGCTAATGTTGAAGTACATATTCCAAATAGGTTAACTGATGGATATGGTTTATCTATTGAATCTATTGATCTACTTGCAGAGCAAAAAACTGACTTAATTATCACAGTTGATTGCGGAATAACTGCTGTTGAAGAAGTTGACCATGCCAATATGTTAGGAATAGATGTGATTATTAGTGACCATCATAAACCAAAAGAAACTATTCCAAACGCAATTGCTGTTCTCGACCCATTAAAACCAGGTTGTAATTATCCTTACAAATACCTTTCTGGTGCTGGAGTTGCTTTTAAGTTAGCTCGTGCTGTTTCTGATAGAGTTGGACGCAAAAACGATATGCTACAATACCTTGATTTGGTTGCACTTGCAGCGGCGGCTGATATTGTTCCTTTAACTGACGAAAATAGAATTTTGGTTAAAAGAGGAATGGAAATGATAAACGAAAATCCTCGACCAGGAATATTAGCGCTAATTAAAAAGGCAAAAAAAGAACTTGGTGGTTTAACAGCAGGACAACTTGTTTTTACAATTGCACCTCGAATAAATGCAGTTGGAAGAATGGGAGATGCAAAAAGAGCTGTTGATTTGTTCATTGAAAAAAATATTGATGAAGCCGATAAAATTGCTCAAATTCTTGAAGATGAAAACTATCAGCGTAGGAAAATTGATGAAATGACTTTTTCGCACGCTGTTTCAATAATTGAAGAAACTGTCGATTTAACAAAAGAAGTTGCAATAATAATTCACGTTGATGAATGGCACCCTGGTGTAATAGGAATTGTGGCTTCACGAGTTGTTGAAAAATATTATCGTCCTGCAATTATGCTATCAACTGTTGATGGTGTAGCAAAAGGCTCGGCAAGAAGTATCGCTGGGTTTAATATATACGAAGCTCTTCAAGAATGTAACGATATGCTAATTCAGTTTGGCGGACACGAAGCCGCTGCTGGAGTTGCTATTGAAATTGAAAATATTGATAAATTTAGACTTAAGTTTAATCAAATTCTTAGAGAGAAAATGAAGGAAAAAGATATTATTCCCGAAATTAAAGCTGATATTGCTATTTCTCTTTCGGAAATTACACCAAAGTTTATTAGAATACTTGATCAATTTGCTCCTTTTGGACCAGGCAACATGCGTCCGGTTTTTGTGGCAACCGATGTACAACTTGCAAATTATCCGCGAATTGTTGGCTCAAACCACCTTCTAACTACATTAAAACAAGAAGGTAGTGACAAAATTTTTGATGCAATTGGATTTAATTTAGGTTATTTTGCAGAAAGCATTGCTAAAGATAGAGACTTAATAGACATAGTTTTTACAATAGAAAAAATTTCAAAAAACGGGGTTTTATTTCCCCAAATTAGATTAAAAGATATAAAAGTAAAAGAGAATGTTAATTAATTAATAGGAGTTGTTATGTCAGGTCACTCTAAGTGGTCAACAATAAAAAGAAAAAAAGGGGCACTTGATCAAAAACGGGGCAAAATATTTACAAAATTGATTAAAGAAATTACAGTTGCTGCTAAAATTGGAGGAGGAGATATTGACGCAAATCCTCGTTTAAGATTAGCGTTTGATAATGCAAGATCTGCCAATATGCCAATGGATAATATTGAACGTGCTATCAAAAAAGCTACTGGTGAATTGGAAGGTGTAACTTTCTTAGAATTAATGTACGAAGGATATGGACCATCTGGGGTTGCATTTATTGTTGAATGTTTAACCGATAATAAAAACAGAACCGTTGCCGATGTAAGACACCTATTTACAAAATATGGTAACGGACTTGGTGAATCTGGTTCTGTTGCTTGGATGTTTGATAGAAAAGGAATTATCACACTTCCTAAACAAGGTAAAGCTGAAGATGAAATTTTTGAAATTATTCTTGAAGCTGGTGCTGACGATTTGCAATCGGAAGACGAATTTTTTGAAGTAACTACTTCGGTTGATTCTTTTGAAACTGTTCGAAAAGCTCTTGTTGACGCAAAACTTGAAATTGAAAATGCGTCTTTACAATGGATTGCTAAAAACACAATTGAAGTTGAAGGCGAAGCATCCGAAAAAGTTGAAAAACTATTTGATATGTTAGATGATAGCGACGATGTTCAAAATGTGTATTCAAATGCTGATTTTAAAGAATAAGTTGCAATATATATTATGATAATTATTGGAGTTGATCCCGGGACCATTATTACTGGTTTCGGGATTATTAAATACGAAAACAACAAACTTAGCTACTTAAATTCTGGAATAATAAAAACTCCAACTACTAAAGAAATTCCACCACGATTAGAAGCAATTTATGACGAACTTGAACGCTTAATCTCTATTTATAATCCAACCCAATTTGCAATTGAAACCGTATTTTACAATAATAATGTTCAATCTATATTAAAAATTGGATATGTAAGAGGAATTTCATTGCTTGTTGCTCAAAAACACAAACTTGAAATAAGCGAATATTCACCACGCGAAATCAAAAAATCAGTTGTTGGAAATGGTGCTGCTTCAAAAGAACAAGTCCAATTTATGGTGAAAAAGTTACTCGCTTTGCAAAACGATTTTCCAAAATTTGATGAAAGCGACGCACTTGCAATTGCAACTTGTCACGCTTTCAAAAAAGACTCGCTATCACACAAAAGTGGAAGTTGGAAAAAATTTGTTGAAGCAAATCCAGATAAAGTTTTATAATATTTAAAGGTAAAAAAAATGATTGGATATTTAACTGGAAAAATTATTTCAAAAAAACCTACTCAGGTTTTATTGGATGTTAACGGAGTTGGCTACATTGTAAATATTACAATAAACACTTTTGAATCCATTTCGCAAAACAAAGGCGAAATTGTTTCGCTGTTTACCTATTTAAGTGTTCGCGAAGATGCTTTAGTTCTTTTTGGATTTTTTACACAATCCGAAAAAGATATGTTTGAACTACTTATTAGCGTAAATGGCGTTGGTCCCAAATCTGCTCAATCTATTTTATCTGGAATTAGAATTGACGAATTGCACACAGCATTGAGAAATAATGATTTAAGTCGCATTATTGCAATTCCAGGAATTGGGAAAAAAACTGGCGAACGACTTTTAATTGAATTACGCGACAAAGTTGAAAAACTTTCCGATACATTTGAACTTACTTCCGATAGCAATTTTGCTATTAAAAATGATGCAATTCTTGCATTATCTCAACTTGGATATAATTCAAAAGTAGCTGAAAAAGCTGTTAGAACTATTTTGGCAAGCGTTGATAATCCAACTTTGGAACTTTTAGTTAAAAATTCGCTTAGTTTATTGAACAAATGATATGAAAAAACTTATTTTTGGGAAAAATTTTTACCTAAAATTTTACTTGTTTTTTTTATTTTTCTTAAATAACTTTGTGCCAGCTAATCACCAATAAAGGAAAAACTATAGAATAATTCTCTACATTTGTTATTTATTATTTAAGTAGAGGTCCATTTTGGAACCGTTATTAATTATAGTTTTGACTCTTATTCTGTTTGTTTCACTTTCCGCTGTATTCAAACTTAATCCCGTTAAAACCAAGTTTTTTTTCATAAGAAAAAGGTATAAATGATATTTTTCTACTTTCTGTCACATTTGTGACACTAATTTATTTGTAAAAATATGACTTAAAATATCATCATCCATCAACTTATGGGAGCTATTATGGAAGCGAGAGAAAGTGTATTTCGAAATCCAATTTCTGAATTAATCAGCGATGAGATTTTTTATCTTTTAAAAGATCGCAATTTGATTAATGAAAAAAATTTGAGAGACTACCAAATTAAGAAGAAGTTTAAAGCGTTGCGTAATTCTTCAATTACTTCTACTGAGGCTATTGAAGTTATTAGAAAAGAGTATCCATACTTACAATTTGATTCGATTCGTAAAATTATTTATTTGGGGAATAAAGATTAAAATTTTTGCAATTATGTAGAGAGAAAGTTTATAACTTTCTCTCTACAAATTTTAAACTCTTTCAAGTGAAAAACTAAATGTAGTTCCTAAACCTTCGGTGCTTTCTGCCCATATTTTACCATTATTTTTTTCGAGCAACTCTTTACATAAAATTAGCCCAAGTCCAGTGCCAGATTCATTTGCAGTTCCCGAAGTTGTTAAATGTTCATCTAATTTGAACAATTTTTTAAGATTTTCACTGCTAATTCCAACCCCAGTATCTTTTATATGTATAATAACTTCACTATTTAATACTTCGTCCGAAATTGATATGCTTCCATTTCTTTTTGTAAATTTAATGGCATTTGATATCAAATTCTGAAAAACTGAGCCAATCATTGTCCTATCGCCAACAATTGATATTTGTTCAGTAAGATTATTTTGAATTTTAATACTTTTCTTTGAAGCAAGATTTTCCAACAGTAAAATTGTATCATTAACCAATGGAAATAGTTCTATTTTTTCTTGAGTTTTGCTTATTCTTCCTGTTTTTATTTGTGCCCATTGAAGTAAATTTAGTAATAAATTATAAACACTATGTGCCGATTTGTTTATTTCCTTTGAAAACGACCTAATTTCTTCCATTGAAAGCTCGGATAGATCTTCAACCAAAAACTCAGAAAGATTTAATAAAGCATTAAATGGACTTTTCAAATCGTGTGCAATTATTGAAAAAAACTTATCCTTTTCTTCATTTATCTTTTTCAATTCATCTTCAGAAAATTTTAGCTGATTATTTACTTCGGCAAGTTCTTCGTTAAATTGGCGTAATAGCTTTTCTTGATTTTTAGTTTCGGTAACATCTCTAATAATTCCTCTATAACCAACAACCTTTCCATCTTTGTTTTTTAACATAAAGGAGGTTTCCAATACTATAATTTCGTTACCCAACTTTCCTTTAATTCGAATTTGATAATCCTTTACAAATCCGTCTTTTTCAATTTGTTCAATTAGTTTATCGCGTTCTGAAGGGTCAAAATACAAATCGTTTGCAATATTTATTTTCATTATGTCGTCTTTGGAATCATATCCAAAAAGCTCAATTCCAGAAGGATTAATATCAATCAATTTTCCTTCGGGAGTGCTTTCATAAAGCACATCTTTTAATTCCATAAAAAGAGTCTGATATTTTTCCTCAGCCGAATTTATAGAATTGTTCCCCTTTTCCAGCAAAATACTCTTTAATTTAGCGTTTTCTTGTCGTAACAATTCAATTTCAGTTAAATAATTTTCCATATTAACTCTATTAAATAAATTATTGTTAAATTTGCACTAAATATACATTATTTTAAATTAAAAATTGAAATTATAATATGACCGAAATTTTTCAACTAATTCTTCTTTTCATTTTTGGCATAATTGCTGGAATTCTTAATGTAAATGCTGGTGGAGGCTCGGTTTTATCTTTGCCAATGTTATTGCTCTTGGGCTTAGATAGCGCAGTTGCAAATGGCACAAATAGAATTGCAATTTTGTTCCAAAATCTTTCAGCAATACTTTCATTCAAAAATGAGAATCACTCGCAGTTTAAATTAAGTTTCAAATTGGCTTTGTTCACACTGCCAGGTGCAATTATAGGAGCATATTCCGCAATAAATATTAGCAGTGAATTGTTTGAAAAAATACTTGCCGTAATTATGATTGGCGTAATTATTACAATGATTTTGCCCAAAAAGCACATTGTTGCAGTTGAAACGCTTACGAAAAAGCAAAATTTTTACGTTTATTTGGCAATGTTTGGTGTTGGTTTTTATGGTGGATTTATTCAAGTTGGCGTTGGATTTCTGCTAATGGCTTCACTTCACTATTTAATGAAGCAATCGTTAGTTAAAGTTAATATGCACAAAGTTTTTATTGTGCTTATTTATACAATTCCAGCACTTTTAATTTTCATTTTTACTGGAAATATTGATTGGGGTTATGGTTTACTACTCGCTGTTGGAAATATTATTGGAGCTTGGTGGGGAGTAAAATTTTCGGTAAAAGGTGGCGATAAATTCATCAAAATTGTTTTAATAATTGCAGTAGCAATAATGGCTTTTCAATTACTTGGAGTATTTTAATGCAAAATAAATTTCATTGGTATGACGGATTTTTTTACGACAAAGCAATTGCTCCTAATCAGGATGGAACTTTTGCAATAATGCGTGCAATGATGAAACCAAACTCAACGATTATTGATGTTGGAACTGGAACTGGGCGATTTGTATTTCAAGCGGCTGCAAAATACAAAACTGTTGTTGGAATTGATTTATCATCCCGAAATATTAATTTTGCCAATTCTGAACTAAAAAAATATGACATTCCAAATATTTCATTTTTACATGCAAATGCGACGGAAATAAAATCACACTTTCCCGAAAAATTTGATTATTCAACAATTTCGTACGTTATTCACGAAATGCCTTTTGAAATGCGATTAAACGTTCTAAAAACATTAAAAGAGATTTCCAACGAGATTATTATTGGCGATTATTTTGTTCCGCAACCCAAAAATCAACGTGGATTATCAAATAGAATTGCAGAATTTCTTGCTGGATTTGACCATTTTAACAATTATCGCAATTTTGTGCAACATAATGGAATTTATGGTTTAGTTGAACAACTTGGATTACAAATTATTCAAGAAAAAATAGGCGTTCACGGAACTTCGCACATTGTTAAAATTAAATAATTTGCTAACTTCTTTTGTTATACAAATAATTTAATCGCAAAATTCTTAAATCGATGTAACTTACGGTTTCATTCATTGCGTCATAAATTGGTCGCATTAAATCGGTGCTTAATTTATCAAAGCATTTGTAAACTTCCATTTGGGCTGTTTTGTCGCAACTCAATTTTTCCAACAGTTTTACTGGATTTATTGGAGTTACAAAATTGCTATATTTTGATAAATGCTCAATAAATGTGTCAATTTTCATATTGTATTCATTCAAAATGGAATCAACTGTTTTGCCTTTCAAAAATTCTTCACCAATTATTTCAAATTTGAGCTTTTTTCCACTTCCAAAATTTTGAGTCTTAATAGGTGAATTGCTGCTCGAATTGACTTGGATATTAAACTTATTGCAATAATTGGAAATAAATAATATAAACTTTGCTCCATATTTTTTGAATTTAGCATCACCAACGCCACTAATTTTCATCATATCCATTTCAGTTGTTGGATAAAAAGCAGCCATTTCGATAAGTGTTTTATCCGAAAAAATTGCATAAGGTGGCAAACCACTATTATCCGCAATATTTTTTCTTGCTGCTTGAAGAACACCGAACAATTTTTTATCATAATCGAGTGAGGAAATACTTTGGGATTCGAATTTAATTTCAGCTTTTGTTTCAACATCCAATTTGCCGTTTACAACTATTCCATTTTTTAATACTTCGTAGCCTTTTTCGGTTATTTTCAAGCTTCCAAACTCAATATCTTTTGTAATAAGCCCTTTTATAATTAATTGACGCGAAATTGATAACCAAACCTCGCGGGAATGTTCCTTTCCTATTCCATAAGTTGAAAGTTCGTCGTGTTTTTTTTCTATCACTTTCTGATTTTTAGAGCCAAGCAACACATCAATAATATGTGCTGCACCAAATATTTCACCCGTACGTTTTACACAACTCATAAATTTTTGTGATTCAATAGTAATATCAGCAAGATTTTTAACTCCACGATTACAATTATCACAAATTCCACAATTTTCTTGAAAATAATCCTCACCAAAATAATTTAGCAAAGGAATTCTTCTGCAAGTGTAGGTTTCGGCGTAGCGGATAATTTTATCCAAATGTTGTTTGGCAACTAATTTTTCGCGACCTTCTTTTTGGTCAATAAAATAATTTAATTTACTTATATCGCCATATCCAAAAAGCAGCAAACAATCAGCACGCAAACCATCGCGACCAGCACGCCCAATTTCTTGATAATAGGATTCAATATTTTTGGGTAAATCGTAGTGAATTACAAATCGCACGTTTGGTTTGTTAATTCCCATTCCAAAAGCAACCGTAGCAACTATTATTAAAACATCATCCTTTATAAACATTTCTTGATTTTGCATACGCTCTTTGTCAGAAAGTCCCGCATGATATGGTTTAACCGAATATCCTTGTTCAAGCAATTCTGCAGCTAAATCATCAACTTGTTTACGCGAAAAACAGTAAATAATTCCAGACTGATTTTTGTGTTTTTCAAGAAAATTGAGTGTTTGTTTTAGTGGAAAAGTCTTTTCGACAACTTGCAAAAACAAATTTTCTCTATTAAAACTTCCTATAAATCTATTAGATTTTTTGAATTTTAAGTTTTCAATTATATCAGTTTGAACTTGTGGAGTTGCGGTGGCGGTTAATGCAATAAAGACGGCGTTTGGAAATTTTGGTTTAAGAGTTGCAATTTCTCTATAAACTGGACGGAAATCGTGTCCCCATTCCGAAATACAATGTGCTTCGTCAATTGTTATGCACTCAACATTTAAGTTTTCGAGCAATTCCAAAGTCCGCTCAAGCAACAAAGTTTCTGGAGCAACGTAAAGCATTTTCACATTTCCAGAACGTACTTGCTCAACATTAAATTGATAATCCAATTGCGTTAGTGACGAATTTAGGAATAGAGCATTTACTCCAAGTTCGTTTAATTGCTCAACTTGGTCTTTCATTAGCGAAATTAATGGAGAAACCACAACCGTAATTCCGTCAAAAATTAGCGCGGGAATTTGGTAAGTTAACGATTTTCCACCACCAGTTGGCATTATAACTAATGTATCATTTTTTGAAATTATATTTTCAATTACTTCTTTTTGAAGGGGTCGGAAAGTGTGATAACCGAATATTTTACTAAGTATGCCTTCAGCTTTTTTTATCATGGTGCAAATTTAAGAATTTTTGAACACTTCGTTTTAATAATTTAATTCTTAATAAGACCAATTATATAATTATGTTTATAATTGCGTAACATTTTACTATTTTTGATTTATGAAACAATTAAAAATAAATATCGCCTCAGAAAATCAATCAAAATTCCACTTATTGGGATATTTTCAAACCTGCCTCTGTTAAATCCCATTACCTCATTCAATTTTTATTTTATAATACATTAAGAAAGGCATTTAAAATGATAAATGATAACCACAAATTATCCATATTTGCGGATAATTTATTAAATAAACGAAGAGAATATAAACCCCGAAATCCGATAAAATCGGCTTCACAAAGTTTTTTGAATGAATTATTAGAGCTTCTATTCCCTCATTATTCAGTCAAAAATTATTTTAATTCGGAAGAAATTGTGAGTAAAATATACTTATTAAGACAAAATTTGCAAGAAATTCTTATTTCGCTAAATAATGGAATGGAAGAAAAAGCACAAGAATTTTCGCAGATATTTTTCGAAAACATTCCAAAAATACACTCACTTTTATTAATGGACGCCGAAGCAATTTTTGATGGCGACCCTGCTGCAAAAAGTGTTGATGAAGTTATTTTGGCTTATCCTGGCTTTTCGGCAATAACAATTTATAGATTAGCTCACGAACTTTATAAGCTGAAAATTCCTATTCTTCCACGAATTTTTACAGAATATGCACATCAAAATAGCGGAATTGACATTCATCCAGGTGCGACTATTGGCGAATCGTTTTTTATTGATCATGGAACCGGAATTGTGATTGGAGAAACATCACAAATTGGTAATAATGTAAAAATTTATCAAGGCGTTACACTTGGTGCGTTAAGTGTTGATAAAAATTTAGCCGAAACAAAACGCCATCCAACAATTGAAGATGATGTAATTATCTATTCAAATGCTGTAATTCTTGGTGGAAAAACCACTATTGGAAAAGGCTCCGTTATTGGTGGAAACGTGTGGTTAACTCGTTCAGTTCCGCCAAATTCGGTTGTTTTCCACAAAAGTGAAATAAATTTCAAAGATAATTTGGAATCAGAAATTTCAAATTTTATAATTTAGGGGAAAGTGAAATGAAGATAAATAATATATTAGAAAATATTGGTAACACTCCACACGTTAGAATAAACAAATTGTTTTCTCTATCACAAAACAATGTTTGGATAAAGTTGGAAAAGCAAAATCCCGGCGGAAGTATTAAAGATAGAATTGCTCTTTCAATGATTGAAAATGCAGAAAAAAGTGGAATTTTGAAAGCTGGGATGACAATTGTTGAACCAACTTCTGGTAATACTGGAATTGGTTTAGCAATGGTTGCAGCTGTAAAAGGTTACAAAATTGTTTTAGTTATGCCCGAATCAATGTCAATAGAAAGACGGAAAATTATGTCGGCTTATGGAGCTACTTTTATTTTAACCCAAAGTGAACTTGGAATGAAGGGTGCAATTGCAAAAGCAGAAGAAATGCTTAAGCAAAATCCCAATTTTTGGACGCCACTTCAATTTGAGAATGCAGCCAATCCCGAAATTCACAAAAAAACTACTGCAATTGAAATAATTAACGACTTTCCAGAAGGAATTGATTACCTAATTACTGGTGTGGGAACAGGTGGACATATTTCTGGAATTGCAGAAATTTTGA
>Ga0209575_10000287_pt1 | contig 42933 bp, 55 predicted proteins | sample Medcelwee11metaG_FD_187172 | JGI IMG/M metagenome (GOLD analysis project Ga0209575, IMG submission 187172) | Freshwater pond sediment microbial communities from the University of Edinburgh, under environmental carbon perturbations - Medium... | ecosystem: Environmental > Aquatic > Freshwater >...
CTCATACTCCCCCTCCCCGAACATGGAAAACGGTCTCACCACCAGCGTGTTCTTAAAACACCCCGTTAAAAGAGACGCACATGCTTTGGTAGTGGCATACCCTCCGACAGGGTTTAGTGCATCACTCTCTTTCATGGCGTTCTCTTTCAGACCGTACTCGCTTGAGGTTCCGCAATACACGAATTTCTTTAAGGGAAGTTGTGCTGATAACTTGAGGAGGATGTAAGTGTTAAAAATGTTCGTGGCCACCATCTGATCCATATCCTTATGCTGGAAGTGGTGTCCGTATGCGCCTAAATGAAATATATAGTCAGGTCGCGCCTCAATAAGATAATGAGTGAGAGCATCAGCGTCGGTAAATAAATCCCTAGGTATACCCGCAACCTTATACCCTTTACGAAGAAGTGTGTCTGAGAGATGCCGACCCAGGAAACCGCCTAATCCTGAAACTAAGCAAGTAGACATATATTAAAAGGTACCACAATTGTCAACAGATTACAAGACCTATTTATTCCAGCCTGCCCCCATGCTCTTTAATGGTTGAATATTCCTTCTGTACACAATCTTTACACAACTTTTTAGTCCACACAATCCTGTCATACCCATCCCTCCTTATGACCTTATACACATTCTGTTTTACCTGCGGCTTACACCATAAATCACAATACCCATTCACTATTCTCTCTTTCTTAACCGGCAGATAATCACTATCCTCCCATAACTCATCAAATATCGGCTCAGTACTCTTCACCGCCTTAGTAGTTCCCAAGCCGATTATTTCCGGAGGATCGTCTATCTCTTCAATCGGGAGGTCCTTTACGATATAGAAGAGAGTTTCTCCCTTAGCGGTTACCTCAACAGGTAACTCCTTAGTGGCTGCATATACGTTCTTCCTTAGTTCTAGTATTGATATTTGTTTCATGTGTCTACACATCATAGCATGAAGTGTCTACACTTGTCAATAGGAAGTGTCTACACATGGTTTCATATTAGCTTCAATAGTTGGGATAGGTACAGTAAAATAACCCCCTACCCCTCTGGATACGTATGGGGGGTCTTCTCTCCATGGTTTAGAGTGTTACAGTAATATAAACATATATTATTATGTTATATATATGAGTATGCTATACACAACACACATACACACATGTGTCTACATATGTATATACCTTATAGGTATACACTATACTCATAGCGCATAGTAACAATACAATTGTGGTATATCTTTTAGATATATGAGATAGTGAGATATGCAACACAAGCACAAGTAATTAGTATAAGTTATTAGTATAGCTTCATTAGAATATACAATCCCTGTAAGATGAATACATTATACCTTGTGGTTTTTACTACTTATGTACTGCTTTGGTATACCTCTATGACTTATTCAATACTAGTTTTATTATATTTTGTGCGGATATTTACAATTGCTTTTGTCCGGTCTTATTTTATGCGCGGATCATTTTCATTACTTATCCTATTATCTCCGGAGAGATTTTATATAGCTTGTAATCAATTGACGGGCTAATCTCTATAAACTCTGTAATCTATTTTATGCGGTTTTTCATAGCCTATGATTTAGCCGTCTTTTCTTTTGCCTAGCCTCATTGGGCGAATTATAAGCATATTTGGCCTAAATTAATGGCCTTTAATTTGACATTCTAGGCCTGTGTAATTTTATCAACGTACCTTCTATCCTTTAATCTATTGACAATTGACACTATATTACAGGCTACTATTGTACAACTTTATTTTTGAATATGATCCTATACCCTCATATACCTATTGACAACTGTCTATACTTATGATATTCTTATTGTAGGTAGCTAGAGCTGGTAACAACGACACCACGCCGGACACCCGTTCAAGCTCTTTGACAATTAGTGATGATAGCTACAAGCTAACAACCGGAACTATTATAATTTACGGTTTTAGTCTTGATTATATGTTTACTCGTAATGATTATATGAGTAATAAGTGTACTTTTGAGCAGTATTACGGGCAATTTGTCAATGAGGCTACAAAAAAAATTGTAGTCTCAACTTTTACGCTTAAAAAATTGAAAGAAGCGTACAAAAAAGACAAACACCTCAATACTATTCCGCTTTTTAAGTGGGACGCTTTGGGAGGTTTTGCTTTTAGAGGTAGTGAAATGATAGCAAGACCCACCACAATAGAGCCTATTGATTATAAGCTCTTAAAAGAAGCGGGAGAGGGCGTAAGCTCTGCAACTCTTGTATGCATATACAAAGAGTCAGCAAGACAAGTAATCAGAAAATAATCATATCAAGCTACTCTAATACCTGCTATTAGATAGCTTGTAGTTATCATTTCAATTTCAATTATGATTAAATCTAGGCGGTTTTATGGAAAGGTTTTGCACTCGGTGGATTGTCTGCCGGTTGAATTAACTGATGAGGATCGGCACGCTTTAGAAGTCTTGCAAGAGGCAGAAAAAGAAGATAGGGCGCTGCGGGCGGTAGATCATTACAAGTTTAATATCAAGTTATGAGGTGGTTTTGGTTACTATTAACAATGGTTAGCCCAAAAGAAAATGATAAGCTGACCACAATGGGAGAGGGTGAGTACTTGGCGAGTAAAGGGATAGGGAATTATTTATAAATTAGTTTTTTATTATGAAATACATAACAAAAGAAGTGCTTAACTCATGGTTCGGACTATTAAAACAATTAAAATATGGTTATCACATGGAGCCAAGCGATAAGAAAGAGTTAATACGACTTAATCACTTAATAATGGAACAAGCGAACAAGATACATAATGACAATATGTTAAACATTATCAATTCAAAATAAAGGTATGAGAAAAAATAAACTAGAGAGGATAAAAAACCTGCTCAATGACTCAATCATTGATGTAAGAAAAGAGTTAAAAAGCGAGTATATGATTGAATGGAATAGCGGATTTTTAAGAGGACTTGAACACGCATTTTTTATTATCAATCTCGTTGAGAATAAGAAAAAACCAAAAATGATTGATACTGGAACACAGTACGGTTATATAAACATTGAGAAAAACGGAAAGAAAGGGGTGATTGAGATATTATGATGTGCGATCATAAAGTCTATACGAAAGGCTGTGGCACTTGCGAGGATATTTACGAACAATGTAGCTACAATGCGCACGAAGGGCGGTTTGATATGGACAAGGAGGATTTGACAGATAAGGTGGGTTGGGCGCGTTGCCGGTCGTTCTACAAAAGTATACCAGATGACTACAACCACGAACCAGATGAGGACGGTTGGGAAGATGAAGCAAGCGCAAAAGATGAGGCGGACAGGGGAAAGGCTGACGGCGAGGTTTACAAGTATACCGATAATGAACTATGATTATCCTTTTAATAGTTATAATTTTACTTTTAGACGTATGAAAAAAATATGTATAAAGTGTGGGCGTACATATAATACCTTAAAAATAAAACAACGGTATTGTAGTCGTATATGTTGCGGGAAAGCACAAAGAACTAGGGCAAGATGGTTTGATAAGGGAATTAAAAGTTTAATAAAATTATGAAAAAAATGAAACACGTTTGGGGGTTTTTGGCCTTTATGGTCCGAGAGATTATAAAGATAGTGAGAAGCAAGCGGTTGTGGTTTGCGGTGTCGCTTATGGTCTGGACTTATCTGGTGGCGTGGGTGTTCAATCACTATTACTTTCAATCCCCGGTTAAAGAATGGAGATGTTTTATGTGTGAAAGAACAACGGACAAAGACATCAAAAGCGCAACCGTATCGGCTAGTATGAGGGCGGTTCCGACGGTTATGGTGTTAGAGCCTGAAAAGACCGAGAAAGATATCATAATGAGTATGCCTCACGGAGAACAGTTATGGAAAATCTATTTTCTGGAAAGCACTCACGGATCAAAGGACGGTTGCCGTATCAATAATGAGGGTTGGGGTGGTTTTGGGGTCAAAGACGGCAATGAAGTCGTATGCTATGAGAGCTTTCAGAAAGCGGTTGAAAGGGCTGAGTATTGGTGGGCTCGGCTTAATCCTGATGAGGATTTAGAGGGCGCGCTGTGTCAATGGAACACCGGCAAGCGTCAACCTCAATGTGTTTATTCAATGACCTATATGGCGTTATAAATGGTATAATGTTGACAGTTACAAGTTTCCTATGGTAAGTATGCAAAATAAAATATCGGTTGAGGAGAAAAACATGGTAATAGAGATGAAAAAGCAAGGAGTCTCTAACAATCAGATAGTAGCAAAGTTGGGGAATAAAATAAGTCCTCAACGGGTGTCGGCTATCTTTCAGCAGTACGAGTTATCAGTTTACAAGAAAAACAATGGAAAAACCTAATGAACTGGATTGTTTACTGGTTGAGGGGAGAGATAAGAACGGTTACCTATTAAAATTCACGCTGAGAGGGGCTGATCCTGAGGTTTTATTCAAAAAGTGGATAGATACACAGGTACTGTGGAAAAATGATATGGAAAGCGGTATAAAACCCATGCCGAAAATGGACACTAATGAGGAAAAGATCGCAAACTTCACAAAAGAGTATGAGGCAGATACCCAAAAGTGTCCCAAGTGCGGAAACCCTCTCAAAGAGTCGTGGTCAAAAGATAAGACCAAGCACTTTATGAAATGCTCAACTGCGGGTTGGGATAGAGCAAACATGAGGGCGACCGGCTGTGATTATATTGAGTGGTTGAAATAATATGAGAATAAATGACCATTGTATAACCGTAAGCGCGGGTCATATCTCTATAAATGACCCGCTTGTTATGGGCGATACCGTAACCGTAGTGATTGAGGGCGATATTGTCCAAGTAAAGCAGAACGACAACCAAGACGGAACGTATGACCTCATTTATAAGGTAAAGGGCGCAATCGCTGAGGTCAAGAAGCATGACAAAATTATAAGTTCTGAGGAAAATACCGAGCTATGATCTACCATGCACGGACGCTTTTCCCCGGTACCGCGATAGAAAAAGACCCTGAGCTTCACTTAGTAGGTGTACCGGATAATAAATCCTATTCAAAGGTATCGTTTGGCGGATTTACCATGACGCTGAAAGACAAAAAGTGTCTCGGTGTACGAACCTTTGAGGACAAATTCGGGAGAGATAAGCAGTACCGGCTTTTCTACTATGAGTGGAGACCTGACCCGATTGAGCCTGAAACTGACTATACAGATGAGGGATTGGCGAAATTACATAGCGCAATGAGCAAGTTCTTTAAGAAAAAATATGACCGCTAAAGAGGCTTTAATACTTAACCTGATATGTATGGCAGTTGCGATCTATTTAGTAATAGACTTCGCAAAAAAGCTCGCAGAGATGATATACTAGAGTACAAAAGGGGAGGTCTGTAAAGGCTTCCCCTTTTCTCACTTGACAACAATTTTCGGATTTGGTAATGTTAGTAAATAAGGGGGCGGCGAGTAATTATAAATTAAATTAAATTAAGATGACAAATCTTCAGTATCAAAAAGATACTTTCAAAAAACTCACTTCAGATATAGAAAAATATAAATATCTTGAGAAGCTACGCAATGTGCTTCGTGATGTTCAAAAATTATCCTGGCGCATAACCCAGTTTGATAAAAAGTTTTCTCTTGAAGACATAGATGAATATAACTACGAAAAATTATTGAACGCTTATTTAGAATTTGGAGAAGAAATAGACAGCCTCGCTATGTGGGTAAGAGAAGATGAGGAAAGAAACAAACTATGATATTGTAAATTAAATTAGAAATTAAATTAAATTTATGAAAAGCCGAATAGTAAAAGTTAGTTTGTGGTACGATGATGACTTTACCGCTTCATCTAAAAATACTAAATTTCTCTTTCTATACTTACTTACTTGTCCGTTTATAGAGATGACTGGAATATTCAAATTTCCTCGTCATCATATCCTTCTTGAGACAGGACTTACAGAAGATGAGCTAAACAAGTCAATTATAGAGCTAGAAGCCATCAAGAAGGCGTTTCTATACAAGAACTGGATATATGTACCAAATACCGAGAAACATAATAAGTACAGCCTCGGTTCTAAGACTGGTAAGGGATTTCAAATAGAGATGAAGAATATACCTAAAGATATATTTACTTACTTCAATAAACGATACCCCTATCATACCCCTATGATAGACTCAGAAGACAGAAGACAGAAAACAGAAGACAGAATTTATAAGACAGAAATCAGAAATCAGAGTGATAGGATCTTTGATGCTTTATCAGAGAAAGGAGATAACAATGACTAAACAGGAAAACCAAGAGCTACTTGGATACTTAGAGGAGTTTCTACATATAGCAACAAATAAGATATATGGATATGAGTGGTTTATGTCTTATCCTTACTTGAAGTTATGTAACGATACGTTTTCAGAGTTGTTGTTAATAGATTTAACCGCCGATGGCCTATAGAATAATACTCAACACATTATATAAAATTATGTTATATTGAATGTATGCGTAAACTTAAAAACTCTACTCTCTTCTCCTTTAAGATGTTGAATAAGCATAACCGGTTATTGTCAGATCACGCGAAAAGGCTTAAGCTCAAGAAGTCGGCACTGTTGCGTTCTATTATCAATTCTTATTTCAACCCATGACAGCTATTGAAAGGATTGTGTATGCTTCCGGCTTAATCGTTTTTGTCCTTTTTATCATTATCCTCTTTACCCAGAAGGCTCCCCCTATATCAAGTAGGTTGCCTGACCGAGTGTTGCAGGGCGCGCAGATAAACCCAGTACCAGTTCCCACACCATTTCAAATTAAATAATATGACTGATTTACACGACAAGGGGAAGGGAAAGAAGATACTCATAGCTTGTGAAGAAAGCCAAGCGGTATGCAAAGCATTTAGGGATAGGGGATTTGAGGCATATTCCTGTGATTTGCTCCCTTGTAGCGGTGGTCATCCTGAATGGCATTTACAACAGGATGTTTTACCTTTGCTTGACCAGGATTGGGATTTGATTATCGCTTTTCCTCCCTGTACTGATTTGGCGGTAAGTGGAGCTGCTTGGTTTGAAAGGAAGCGGAAAGATGGAAGCCAACAGAAAAGCATTGAGTTTTTTATGAAGTTCGCAAACGCAAAGTGCAATAAGGTCGTGATTGAAAATCCGGTTGGGATAATGTCCTCACTTTGGAGGAAGCCCGACCAAATCATTCAGCCTTATATGTTTGGTGAACCATTCAGTAAAAAAACTTGCCTTTGGATTAAGGGATTGCCTTTATTGAAACCCACAAAGTTAGTTGAGCAAGGAGAACGGGTAACATTCAAAAGCGGAAGGTCAATGCCAAAATGGTATTCGGATGCTTTCAGATTGCCACCGGAAGAACGTTCAATAGTCAGAAGTAGGACATTTCAAGGAATAGCAGATGCTATGGCTGACCAATGGAGTAAATACCTATGAAACCAACACAGGAGGGGAAGAAAAAACATACCAACTCAAGAGATAGTATACATTCAGGAAAAGATGCCAACTGTATTACCAATTCAAAGGAGAAATGAATATAGATTTAAGATTAGGCGATTGTTTGATTAAGTTAAAAGAACTTGAGGATAATTCAGTAGATGCAATAGTTACTGACCCTCCGTATGAATTAGGCTTTATGGGTAAGAGTTGGGATGCTAGCGGAATTGCTTTTAATCAAGCGGTGTGGGCGTTATGCAGACGTGTTCTCAAGCCCGGTGGATACTTACTCTCTTTTGGTGGAACAAGAACCTATCACCGTATGACAGTAGCTATAGAGGATGCAGGATTTGAGATAAGAGACATGGTTGAGTGGGTGTATGGTTCAGGATTTCCTAAATCTTTGAATATCGGTAAGGCGGTGGATAAGTTGCTAGGGAATGAGAGGGAGATAACTGGAAAAGATAGAAGTGGAGATAAAGAAACACACAAAACTTACAATATGGCTAAATTAGGTGGTAGTGCTATGGGTGGAGAATATAATATAACCAAAGGCACTTCTGAATGGGAAGGCTGGGGAACTGCCCTTAAACCTGCTCACGAACCCATCTGTATGGCTCGTAAACCTTTATCAGAGAAAACAGTAGCCGAAAATGTATTAAAGTATGGAACGGGTGGGATAAATATAGATGGGTGTAGAGTGGAGGGATTATCAGAAAAAGAACTTAATTGGACACCACAAAGACAACACGCAGAACAAAAAACATATCATAAAGGAGTTGGGGGTGCTGGTGTTGGCAATGAAATGGAAATGTTTAATAAGTTGGGTCGCTTCCCTGCCAACCTAATCCACGACAACAGTGAAGAAGTAAGAGAGTGTTTTCCTAATGAAAGTGAAAGGTTCTTTAAATCAATAATCTACCAAGCAAAGGCAAGTAAGAGTGGTCGTGGCGAGGGGAATAATCATCCTACAGTTAAACCTATCGCCCTTATGGAATACCTAATCAAAATGGTAAGTAAAGAGGGTGCGGTTATTCTTGACCCTTTTATGGGAAGTGGTAGCACAGGTATAGCCTGTAAGAACCTCAATAGAAACTTTATCGGAATAGAGCTTGAACCTGATTACATTAAAATAGCGCAGGCAAGAATAAACGGTACATTAAACAGTTATCAGTTATTTAATATATGAACCCCACTAACTACACCCCTATAGTTACCAGAGAACAGCATGAGATGGAGATGGTGGATTTATTTATCGGGTTATTATTTTTATTTTTTATCTATGAGAACAGAGGATATCTTTACGAGGGCGTTTATCAATTCATCCTTCCGACCTTACAAGTTTTATCTGGTTGTCTATGACCGGCATGGGGTTCAAGCGGAACAACATGGAAATGTTGGAGAAAGCCCACAAAAGACGGGCAAACGCAATAAAAAGGTACTACGAGTCGTTAAAAGACAAAAGACGCAAGGACAAGCCATTACAGAGGCAAAAAAAGGCATTAAAACCAAAGCGGGTAAAGCTCGTACCGGTAAGAAAGTTAATAAAGAAGTTAGACGCAGTATTCGCCAAGTACATCCGAGCAAGAGACGGAAACAAGTGCGTACTATGCGGATCAATAAAAAACCCCCAGTGCGGACATCTCGTAAAGCGGGGAAAGCACAGCACAAGGTACGATGAGAGCAACTGTAACTGTATCTGCTCAAGCTGCAATTACAAGGATAACTTTGAACACGACCACTATGTTATATGGTGGGTTAAGAATTACGGTCTTATCCCATATCAGGATTTAATTGAGAGAAGTAAAGGTCTGAAACAATGGAAACGCTACGAGTTAGAGGAGTTAATAACCAAGTATGAAGAAAAGTGTACTCAACTCAAAACCCCTTAAGGAACTGCGGTACTCTCTCCACAGTAAGATGTGGTGTATCGCCTGTAAAGAGAGGTTGAGAAACGGAATGAGTTATTACTGCATTGAGTGTCAGGATGACCTTGAAAAAAGGCGTAAAAAATAACTGCTTACCAGTTTGTCCTTACCAACCCACGGCTCTCATTCACTCCGTCTTTATCAAGGGAGTTATAAACGTGCATATAGCGGTCTATCACCCTTAAAAACGCCAGTAAGCCTACCGCCAGTACCACATGCCACTTAATGGAGATGTTACCGGTATCAGAGTTAATCCCTCCCATTAAAATAGGGAGTATTGACAGGATAACATCACGAAACGCCTCCCTCAACGCCTCATCCAACGCCTTGAGAAACTTCTGCTTATTGGTCATAAATTATCTCGGCAACGTATAAAGATGGAAAAAGTCCAATAACCAAAACAAAACCACTAACCCTAAAATGATGTACGCTATCTGCTTAACCGCAGGAGGAAGCGCAATCATCCCTAAAATAAGGTTAACCACATAGATAACAACCGCAACCAACAGTAATGTAACAATAAGGGAAATCATATGTATCACCTTCTTACGAATGTAATTTATAACTATAAACCTGCTCTGGCAAGCCTTTCAAATATGTTAGCGAAGTTAATATCACGTTGACGGGCAACCTCTTTCATGTCTTTTCTTGCTTGTTCAGATGCTTGAAGATGGTTCTCTAGTCCGTTTTTAATGTAGGCTACGTTTTGTTTTATCTCACGAATATCAGTTGCCATTGTAAAATTATTGTAGAGGTAGAATGAGGTTATAGAGACTATCAAAATCATCAATCCCCAGAAACTTCTTACAGACAGTTTAATAGTCGTCATCTCATTGATGACTGTTTGATCCTCGTTAATAATACTCTGAGAATCATTAATATTTGTCTGACGTTTGTTGACAGACGATTGTCTGGTATTTATAAGGCGTTGACTAGTCATACTTGTACTCCTAACTTCTCACATATAGCAATCATAGCGGCCTGCAGGAACTTTAACCCGGGCTTTTTAAGATTGTTATATTTGGTAGTCCAGTAGGATACCTGACGCGTTAGGTCGCTTATCTGTTCAGCCTGTGCTTTCTTTGAGGCTTCTAAATGCGCCACTTGTTCTTTTAATGAGGGGAGAGCGTCATATGCCTCTTTATAAATTGAGGTTTGCTTCTGGCACTCTTGTTCTTTGAGTGCTAACGTGTTATATTGGCTCTGTAGCAACGTGGTGTCTGAAGCCATTTTAGAAATCTGCTGGTCTTTGCTCGCAATTACTCCATTTAATCTGTCTCTTTCTGCGGTGATTTGTGCAAGCTTAGCAGGACAGTCATCAACAGGAGCTGAAGCCCCATTGGCTTCTCTTATAATCTTATCTACATCTATTTCATTCGGACAACCTGTAGCCACCACTTCTTTATGGGGAATTACGGTTACTCGGTTAATAGGAAGCTGATAAAACGCGCATATATCCTTTACCAGTGCCCCAGCCGTCTTATAGAGTTCCTCTGTGGGAGGCGCACCCTGATACCAAACGTGTTCAATGCCTATGCTTCGTTTATTCATAACGTAATTTCCTGAGTGGTAGGCAGTGTAGTACTCCTCTAAGCCCTGATAGAGCTTACCGTCTCTGTCTACAATATAGTGTGCGGATACTTGTGATCCAACCTGACCGAATCTCGCTATTGCAGATTGTAGGGTTCCGACAGTTGAGTGGATAACCACCCTGTCAATAGGGGCTCTGGCTGTTTCATAGTTTCCGGTCGCCGTAGTAAACTCGGTATTAGGGAGACTTGTTTCCTCTCTGGTCATATTTATTATTGTTGTCCTAGAACTTGATTAAGCATTTCAATGGCGTCGCTATTTGCATCGGTACTGGTAAGATTGCCTATATATTCTGATATTTCACCTTTTATTCTATTCATCTTAAACTTAACTTCCTCAGCGGTGTCTCCCGGGGCCGGAAGTAAGAACATATAGTCTTCTCTCTGTGCTGGAGTGTAGGCTGCGCCTGTTCTGTTGGTACCTATGGCATCAACAATTCCTCCCCATAAAGCCCTGTATTTACGGGCTCCAAATGCACCAGGGAGAGCTGATGCTATCACCTGTCCTGAACCGTCTTTCTTAAACAGTATCTTTTCCATAGAAACAATATCCTTTAAAGCAGTTTTGTTACGGGAGAGGTCTTTTGCGACTGCACCTGACAGCTTCTTTTCTTCCTTTTCTTCAGGAGCCATTATGTCCATAAGAGTTTTAATCTGTGAGGTGTTTTTACCACCAGTTTGAGCCATATCTGCCATAATCATAGCCGCAAACATATCCTTTTTATTTGGTTGTTTTGTTGTATCTGTTGTGTCTTTAGCTTCTGCCTGACTTCCCAGAAGCTCTTGTATCATCTGCTCTCCGTCGCTTGTTGGCATAGGCTGTTCTTCCTCGCCACCCGCCCCACCCATCATATTACGACCAAGTGAGGTAGCCATTGAGGTCTTATTGGGAGTGCCTAATATTTTTGATATAGTATTTGCTCCGGTATTTACTAAAGGATTCTCTCCTGCCTTTATGAGTCCGCGACCTAAAGCATCCTCAGCCTGTCTTATTGGACCTGAGGGAATAAGGTTAGGAATTGTGGTTGCAGCCCCTCCTGCCATAAGTCTTCCACCCATTCCGCCCTTACCAACCTGACTTAGTAAATCATCAGCATAAGAGGATAGTTTATATTGATAGGCATTTATTGGCCTGACCCTACTGTCAAGCGAATCTATGACATCTTTTAGCCCATCATACATTGCTTTCTTAACCATGACTTTTTCAGCAGTTACACCTGATCCAAATGCCTTTGCCTTACGAAGCTGATTGCCCAGCTGTGTTTTATAATCATATATGGCTTGTGCTGATGGTGTTTTTTCAATAAGACTCTTTACCACTTGTTTCTCCGCGGTAATAGCCTTTCTCACAATGGGATTATCTAAATCAAGCGCATAATCCGTAAGCTGTTTATTAAGACTCCCTATTATATTAGTATATCTCGGCTTTGCCTTTACTGTCGGCAGAAGCTTCTCTATCTGTTTATTTGCGGCCTCGGCAATAATACCGACCTGTGATAGTTGTTTCTCTGGTGCCCCGGCAAGCCCTGTTACTCTTTGAAAGTCTGCAAAGTCCTGTGCATCCTTAAACCATCGGGTTCCAGATGACCCGCTAAATCCTGCCACACCACGTCTGAGCCCCTCACCTGATTGAGTTAATGCTTCTCCAAAGTTCTTAGCCTTGGTTGCTGCTCTTGCGCCTGTGGTAACATCTTGAAGTTCATCTGGAAGCTTTGCAAATAGCTCACCTGTTTTACCATATTTAGCCATTCTCCCCACATCAGTTGCCGTGTCTGCAGCCTTACCCGCAACACCTAACTTAGTTAGGAGACTCTTTGCAGGACCTAAAAACGGCAGAACATTAAGAAGCGTGGTTACTGGTTTGTTATATCCGGTCTCAAGAGGATTGGTTATGAGGTCTTTATACTCTCCAACTACTCCCTTAGCTACGTTTCCTGCTGTTTCTCCCAGATCGGTTTGACCTTGTAGGATACTCAGAAGAAGTCCGGGAAGCTGGGTAAGCCCCTGTACGTTTTGTCCGACATCAGTTCCTACATTACTTAGAAAGCCTCCTAGACTTTTAGATTGCGGTTGAGCTGTCTGTTGAGTTTGACCGCCCATATCAATTCCAAAGTCTTCCCTAAGTCCTGCAGATATGTCTTCATCAGATGCTCCTAGCTTCTTAGCCTGATTAACATACTGTGTAATATCGTCTTCATTAAATTGGCCTGTTTTAAATCGTGCCATAGTTAATATCCTTTTGAAACTGGATAACCATTCTTGTCTCTTATGGAACCGTCAGAGTATTTATATACGCCGTTGGAGATAGACTGAATAGGATATGCGCTTTTTCCTATGCTGGAAAATCTGTCATTTGCCGCATCCACTCCAACTCCAGATGAACCGCCACCTGTTCCTTTATCAGATGATGTCCCACCTTGAGATTTAGTCCATTTGTCAATAAATCCCTGAACATCAAATTTAGAATTTTCTGCTGTTTGTCTTGCTTTTTCAGCGGCATCAAGGTTAGATTGCGTACTCCATATACTTTTTCCTGTATCTATTCCGCTGGTTGCCGCGCCTGATTGAAGATTGGCTATAGCATCATAGACGCTTCTTACATCTTTACTCTCTGCCCCTGTCAGCTGAGTAATAAGCCCTGCCAGGTCAAGCAATCCTGACTCTCTGTCGCCTACTGCCGATTGTTCCTGATACATTCCTGTTTCACGAAGCGGGGCAGTTGCATTTTGAATCTCCTGTTGCGCGAGAGTAGATGAGGGGAGAAGTCCTCGTTTTCCTAATTCCTGTGCGGTAACCTTTGTTTGACCTGTTACATTTTTCTCAGTGGTTGAACGTATCTGGCCAATTAAATTATCATATCTCTGTTTCAGGTTTTCTTCTTTAGCCGTAAGATTGGCTTTCTGCGCCCCGTAGTTGGCCTGTATCTCAGGAATGGCGGCTCTTTGTGAAGCTATGGCTGGCTGTATGGCATCAGAGTATAGCTGTTGTGAACGCTTTATGACATCCTCCCAATTTGAACCACCACCTGATGACCCGCTAAAGGATGATCCTCCAGAAAACTGACTTTGAGTCGTAGCTCTGTTATTTAAATAATCATCCCACCCCGTATAGCCTGCTCTTATGGCAGCGTTATTTCTATCGGCCGGATTCATGTTTGAGATATTCGGGTCTACCTGAGAATATGCCATATATATAAAATGTTAAATGATAAAATATGTTCGGTCAAGTTTTAACTACCTAAGACCAGATAGTTAAGTTCAGAATCTATTATCTCCGTTGTTCCATCTATAGATACAGCTGTTGTTTCTAGCTTCCAATAATTATATGATCCATCTGTAGTAACATTAAGAACATCTGTATCTTCTACTTGAGGAAATCCGTATGAAACATTCCAATTATAAAATTTTGAATATTCTCCTGATGCGTCAGCGTATGTTGTTCCATCTGTACTTTTTCTTAATTTTGATTCAAGCTCAATTCCTGTTGATGTTCCAGAAAAGTTAGCACATTTAACTTTTGTAAATACTAGCATTTTGTAGTCTTTTTTTGTAGTAAAGCTCAGCGACATACCTGGAATAGTTATTTTTGCGCTCCCCACCGTTGTGCCAGTTGAGTCTGCTGTTCCTGCTGAATAGAAGTTTGCGGCCGTAAGTCCTATTGCGTTTAAGATAACACTTCCTGCAGTGTTTTTAATTGAGCTGAGAAATGATGTGGTAATTGCCCCTCTATCGTTCATAGAGTCAAATAAGAAACTAGATATTGTACCAGCTTGGTCTGCTCCGTTTCTTGCGGCGGGAGATAGTTCTGGTCGTAGCTGGTCATTAAGCCCTAATACTGTGTAGTCCATATTATAAAGGTATTACGTCAGCATCATAACTTAGCCCGTAAAATGCAAATGGTGATGTTTTTGATGATTCGTGTATCCTGATGAATAGTATCTTTGAGCGTGAGCCTGAGGGAAACTTATATCTTACGATCCCCTCGCTTACGTCTCCTATGTCTATATACCTAATCTCTTTAGGCGAAAATGAGTCCGTACAAGCAACTTGAACAGTTGCCTGACACCCAGGGTTAAAAAACAGCCACAGCCAGTTCCATCTCTTATCAAGCTCTAAAGTTCCCGCATCAACCGAGAACATCATCTGCGCCTGAATTGCTACCCCATTATCTGTATAAGAAGTTTCATCAATCTTGTAGCACTGTCCGTTTGTACCTGCAAATATGAGCTGTTGGTTGCCGTTTGCGTCTTTATAGGAGTGCATAGCCGTAGGATTATCTCCTAAGCTCCAGTTAAGAAACTCGTTTTTATTAAAATCGTACTTTACTACGGCGTTGGTAATGGTCTCTCTGGTATAGTCGTCAGTTATCGTTCCTACTCCGAGCAGATAATCATATCGGTGAACTGATGCGGGGGCGGTTGAGAATACTCCACCTGCAATTGCCGAGCCTGAGCTGTTATAAATCTGTCTCTGAATAGGATTAGAGATAAGCTCCGGTCTTGCACCGCCATATCCGAATATCCCTAAGCGATTAAGCCAGAAGTAGTATCCCTCAACCTGAGAGAGAGACTTATGAGAGCTAGGGCCTAAATCTGTTGCCATATCAAGAAGTGAGTATCCATCCCACCGATACATCTCTCCACCCATCTTGGTAGCAACTAATCTGTCGTTATTTTTAAATATAGAGAGTATCTTTCCTGCTCCTGGAATCTTGAAAGATGAGGAGTCTGAGGTTCCTGAAGTATTCCAGTTGGTAGCGTCTCCTGTGGTTGAGTAGAATAGGTCAGAGGCCGTTCCTGCGGCATAGATTCTGTTTTGATACTGTTCAAATTGATTTGAGGGAGGAGCAAGCGTACCATCGCTAAATGAAGTGCCTGTTGTTGTCCAACGGGTTGAACCTACCGCATCTCCGACAATCATGGTGTTATCAAGTACTGCGGCCCCAACCGTTGCCCCTGGGCTTATCGTACCATTGCCTGTAACAGTCCATGCTCCCGTTCCCTGTGCTGATGAGTATATAATTGAGCCTGAGGCCCTATATAGCCAAAACTGAGTCCCATCATTCTTATAAAAGCTCCACAGAGAATTAACAACAGAACCGTCAGCAGTACCCAGAAAAGTAGTATATCCAGGTCGTTTTTTCTTTGATCCATAAAAGTCGGATGTAATATTAACAGCCTTTACCATCTCACCTCCATTACGGTTAATCGGATTGATGTAGAGGTTGAGTCCTGAAATCTGGCTAAGACGCTGTGTTGCCATTATATTAATTGGAAGTCATCTTCAGAGCTAAGGGGAGAAACGACACTAACATATTGTATCCCTGACTTCCAACGGGGAGCAATTTCAGTTTTAAACTGTGCTAACTCCGCATTAGCCATATTTATAAAAGAGTAGCCTTTTTCATCTTTTTGGTCAAGGAAACAAGCCTGAGCATACGCATAGTCTATAAATGACTTGGTGTAGTTCTGCATGGAGACCGGTATCTCATCCGTATCATCAACGAGGGCTGGTGAGGTCTTGTAGTAGTCAACAACTATGGTTGCCGCATTATCTACGGGCTTTCTCCCGAATACCGTATCACCTTTCCAGTAATATTGAGGGAGAGCTTCGGTAAAGACTTGGTCTGCCCTGAAGTCAGTGATGTTTAGTCTGGCGGCTGTTTGTGTTCCTGAGGCAGTTACTACCTGCATTTTCCGTATTTCTTTAAAATCAGTACTAGTGATAGTTCCCAACTCCTGACCCGAGGTCATAGAGATTGATTCACTTCCCAGTAAATAGTCTCGGTTAACGTCAATTGCGGCATTGGTCATTTTCTCCAGCCATTCATTAAGCCAGTCATCAATTACCTCATCTGTCTGAATGTAGTTTGAACTGGTGAGCTTTCGTTTAACTCTATCTCTCATCTTAGCAAGTGAGTAGCGTGTTTGACCGGATGACATAATCCAGTCAGAATCCGCAGTTTCCTCGGTAGTTACTGAGTTGTAGTATGAGGCTTTGTAAGCATAAGTAGAGACTCCTGTTGAGTCATAAACTTGGGTATAGTCTGAGTCAGGAGTAATAGTTACGGTAGAGGCTGTCCATGCAGTAGCCGTACCCGCAGTACCAGTAGTTGAACGCTTGAATATAATCTGGTCAAATCTCACCGCGTATACGGGAGTATCTGTGGGGTGGTCAAATCTGGTTGAACCTGAAAGAACCAGTGAAGTTCCCGACACCGCAGCCGTACCCGTAAGGACAATCTCTGCTAGTTCTTCTTTGGTTTTGCCTATCTGTAAAGCCTGATTTGCCTCAAAAGCATTAATATTCTTTACTCTTATTGTCCCTGCTCCTGATACCTCTCCGTTGGAGAGATAACTATACTCTGCGCTTTGGTCAAGTAGGTTCTTTACTTTAATTATCATATTCTAAGGATAAACTTAAAATTAATACTGGTCAAGTTTTATCTAAAACAAAGGAATGTCATTCTTAATGTTCCTGTTGGACTTGCACTCTTTGTCCAAGTTAATGTAAAACCATCATCGTCATAGGATTTAACTATTGCTGTCTGATAATTTGCTCCACTTGGTAATGCTGCTATGAAACGATCATTATTTATATAATAAGTTGTTCCTGCGTCATAATCTACGTTTTGTACTGTTTTGGAACTATCAGCAACTCCAATTGAAAGAACTGTCCCTGAGCCATCTATCGCAGCCAAACAAATAATTGCAGTTGGTTTAAATCCAACGCCTGTATAGGCTACATCGGTTGGTGCTCCTGCTGCCGTTAAATCTCTCGTTGCTGTTATTATTTTAGAGGCAAGACGAGCTGTTGCTCCCATTGCCTGATTCTGTAAAAGTGTTTGTGCCATAGTATTTTATAATTCTGCATTAAATCCTAAATAAGCTGTTGTATTATTATTAGCAATTCCAAGCATTCCACGACCAGCAGTTCCTCCTGATGCTATAGTCATATCTATTGTACATGAATCGTTTGTTGGAGTATTTGCGTTAAGAGCAGGATTAGCACTACAGGCTATCGCTCCTGCTCCTTGATCTATTGCATAATTCGCCGCCGTTCCTGATTGTTCTAGTGCTGCTGGTTTTAATCTCATTGTTACAGGAAATTTAACTTGAAAAGTTCCCCCACCTGCTCCTGTAACATTTCCAACTCCAAAAATACTATATGCTGTCTGTGATGTGATGCGATAATAATATCTATAGCAATCTAATAATTCTTGATTATAACTTTTAGGCATAAAGGGTAATGCTACATCTCCTGCACAGAGTTGGACTTGGGCGATGTCAATAGTTCCTGAACCACCAAAATTCTCCGCTGATCCAGCCCCAAATCTTGATTGAAATGTAGAACCCCACGCATACCAAAACTCAAGAATAAGACTATCATCATTAGCCGTTCCAAAGGTTTTTCCTGCTAGGGTATTAGTAGTAAAAGTATATGTATATTTAGCCCATGATGAGGTTAAAGTAAAGTTAGTTCCATTTATAACTTCTGTCGCCGTAGGAGAACCACCGCTTCCATATGATTGTTCTAGCATTACACCAAGTTTTTTACCTGCAACAGAAGCCCTTGCCCAAAATGATACCGTTACCTTCTTACCGTTTCCACATAAATTTCTTGTACCATATTCTATTTTATTATATGTTTCACCAATAGTCGCATTACCAAGTGAGCTTCCAGCCCCATCTGGAGCTATTCTAAAATGATAGAAGGAATTAAGTAAATCTCCTGCTGTTAGAGTTTGTCTTGATTGAGTAATTGTTGGAAGCGTGCCACCATCAGCAGTTGCATACATCTGCCACCTATCAGCAGTAGTAACACCACCTCCTACACCAGTTCCACTCGTTCCTCTCTGCCATACATCAAAGTTACCGTTGATAATGGCTTGTCTACCCATACCATACCCTATCATAGCCATAGCACTATCTAACACAGGAATATATCCTACTGTGGGTGTGGTTGAGGCATGAAAATTGTCAACGGTATCAGCGTTGCCTGATGATGCTCCTGCCAGTTGATAGGTTGCCTTTATTACTGAGCTTCCTGCTGGAGCTGCTACGAAGTTTATTGTTCCGTTAGCCATTGAGTAATCAGCAGTTCCACCAGTCATTAACTGTCCATCTCTGAATATCTGCTCGGTATTGGTTACGGGAGTATTGGCAAGAACAAATGCGGTGAGTGTTCCATTTGGTGTTCCTGATGGGCTTTCGTTAACGACAAATGAGTTTGTGCCTGCAGCTGCACCCCACGCAAGACCGGTCGCAGTTGAGCTGTCTACTTTGAGAACGTGTCCATCAGCTGTGCCAACGGCTAATCTTTCATCTGCCGCGGCATAAGTATATAAATCACCCTTTGTAGTAAGAGGAGAAGTTCCTGGAACAGATGACCCAGCCGCACCAGCAACGTCTAAATTTCCTGTAAACGGATTAAACTTAAAACCCATAATTAAGCTTTAGTAACTGTTGATAAAGAACCTTTTGCCGCATCTAAATAGACCAAGGTTATTGTTCCAACGGCGGTTGTTCCTGTTTTAAATATATATGCCTCTGTTGTTCCGTCAGCATAATCCACTTCTATATTGTCATAAGCTAACGGAGTAAGAGGATCGCTTATCTTTACTGTGCCTGCGGTGATTACAATTGAACCTGAATTTACATTACCCACCACCCCAACCCCTGTCGTAGTACCTGAGTTAGCAATAGTACCTGTGGTTATTGCGCCTATTACCCCTACTCCAGCTACCGTACCTACGCCTGTGGTTGTTCCAGAGTTTACAATTGTGCCAGTAGTTATGGTTCCTGCGGTTACTACAATAGAGCCTGTGTTTACATTACCCACAATTCCTACCCCCGGGACAGTACCGACTCTGCTGACCGTTCCATCAGTAAGAATTGACAGTGTACCCATTCTAGTTACTGTACCCATTCCTGTAACCGTACCCACTACACCCACGCCAGGAATAGTACCGACTGAGGCTACCGTACCATTAGTAACTACGATACTTCCTGTATTGAGATTTCCTACTATCCCTACACCAGGAATGGTTCCAACAGAAGCCACAGTACCATTGGTAACTACTATTGATCCATTTGTGAGAATTGAGACTGTTCCAAGCCTTGTTACTGTTCCCATGCCAGTTACCGTACCAACAACTCCTACGCCTGTTGTGGTTCCAACAACACCAACACCAGTAACCGTACCGACCACTCCTGCGCCAGCCAGAGTTCCCATTCCTCCAACTGTACCTGCACCAGTAAGAGTACCTAATACTCCCATTCCTGCAACTGTGCCTACGCCAGTTGTTGTACCGCTGTTTACGATAGTTCCTGTGGTTATAGTAGAGGCCGTTACCACCACGCTTCCTCCGTTTATGTTTCCGACTACCCCAACTCCTGTTATAGTGCCACTACTTGCTATGGTTCCGTTTGTTACTACGATACTGCCACCATTGACGTTTCCCACTATTCCTACACCTGGTACCGTTCCGACTGATGCTATGGTTCCTGCTTTAACAGCAACCGTTCCATCAGCAACTACGCCAACTCCAGGCACCGTACCAACAGATGCGATTGTGCCGTTAGTAACCACTATTGAACCGCCATTTACGTTTCCTATGACACCAACACCAGGGATAGTGCCTACTGATGCTATTGTGCCCGCTGTAACTGCAACAGAGCCACCTGCAAGATTTGTAACCGCCGAAATAGTTCCGGTAAACGGGCTTGTTGTACCAGCTACCCCCATATCCAGTTTAATAATCTGGTATTTGGAGCTTCCAACTTCATCTGTTGCGACAATTGTTTGTGTTCCCTCGTTAATTTTTAGATCGGCCATAGGTTATGTGTTATAAGTTGTTGTGGTCGGATATGTTAATGCTAATAGTAATCCCATCGGCATACCCCCGTATAGAGTATGAGTTGTTGCTGGGATTGTTGACTCGTACATAACCCGGTACATCTTGGGGTTAGGTGCGAAAATGTAAAGTGCTTGAGGCCTCGCTTCTAAGGCTATTTTGAACTTAGACTTGCTATCCTCTATACTACCCATTTTAGGTCTTATCTGTTTTATTGTAAAGTTTTTAGGAGCGTCTGGTGAGGTGGTAGGAACGTATAAAAATGTCCAGTTAAGATTACCCCTAAGGTCTCTTCCGTTGATGCCGTCTATCCATGAAACCTCATTTCCGACCGTGGTATATCCGATACAGTCTTTTATGTTCAGATAGTCCACATTTACCGTACCAGTTCCTGGCGAGTAGGTGAAAGTATAGGCAGAACCGTCTGTTTGTGATCTGATGACGTTATTCGCCCCATATACCCCGTCTATATCAAGCGTAGTAAGAGTGTAGTTCTCTCCTCCCTTAAAGTAGAAAGTCTGTCCTGAGGTTCCTGAGAGCTTTCCAAACGTACACCCTGCGTTAAAGTAGGCTAAACTCCCGCCAAATGAAGCAGTACCAAAATTAGTTGACATGCTTACTCTGATACTTCCTGCGGTTGATTCAAAAGTATCTACTCCCGATGCGGTAAGAGTTCCGCTTCCTGTCATCTTAACAGATGAAAGAGCTGCGCTTCCAATGACGTTTCCTGATGAAACAATTGCTATGTCTGAGCTTGTTCCTGCGTACTTTGAACAGTTAATGGTTCCTACCCCTCCATTAAACCCTGCTCCCATTTGAACCTCGCCACAGTTGAGAGTATAGGGATTTGAGAAAGTTATTGTTCCTCCGCCTATTCCAGTCGTTATATTTCCACTGGTTGTTCCATTGCTCTGAAGATAAAGACCGCCAGTTACGTTTATGTCGTATTCTCTTGGGTAGGTTTCGTGATTAAGTCCTGTGGCATCTAAAAAACAAGCTCCTCCGTTAAACTGTAAATCACCAGTCCAAAACTCTATGTTTCCTATATTCCCTCCACCACTGGTAAGAAAGGCCAAAGAACCTGAAACCACTATATTTCCCGACCCGTTAATTATGGTTTCTCCCGGAGGACTTACAATAAGATTTGTTACATCCGCATTAGTATCAAGCGATAGGGCAAAGCTTGGACTGACGGTTGAGGAGTTTATGTCTATATACGCAGTATCGGCGGTTCCAGGAGCATTTGCCGTATCTGGAGTACCGCCTGATGTAGTTGACCAGTGATTTGTATAATCACTCCAAGAGCCATCAGCTGCTACCCAATAAAAATCGGCCATAGATTATAGCTTGTAATGCACTCTAAAGTATAGAGCCTGTGCGCCTTCTTGAGTTCCAGCGGTTGATACCTGCCAATTCATTTTGGTAGTAACCGGAACAATCGTTCCGAAAGATGAGGTTCCTGACTCAGCCTGAGTTCCGATAGCAATACTTCCACCCAAACTGTCAACAAGACCCAAATAAGCAGTACCATCTCCTGTCATGGTGCCTAAACCCATAGAAATCCTATGAATTTCACCGTTTATGGTACAAGCCTGAATTGTGGTTCCTGCGGGGTCTCCAGTTCCCAATGCTATTGAACCTGAATAAGTAGCCCACTGACCAACATTATCTGCCATAATAATAAATTAAAATAATAACCTTTACTTTATGATAGTAGAATAGAGAAGTCAGGTCAAGTTTTACGGATATATTTCCTGTTCAAGTAGTTTGAGGAACGGAGACCAGTTCTTCTTATAGACGGTTTCGGTGTCATATTCCTCAATCATTTTCTTTCTTCCAGCCTCACCCATCTTCTTGCGATCTGCCTTAAATACCAACTCCATCTTCTCATAGATACTCATCATATCAGGAACTCCCACATAGGAAAGAAGCGGGGTAAATGACTTGTAGGCCACCTTAGTCTTGTATCCTGTTACTCCATCAATAACTAAGTCTCTCATTGCGGTAAAATCATTCGCAATTACGGGTATTCCGCAGGACTGTGCTTCAATAATCGGTACTCCCATTCCCTCGTTGCGGGAGGGAGATAGATAGCAGTCAAATGAATTATATGCCCGAGCTAAGTCAGGGCGTTTGATATTAAACAGCATAGCGTATCCCGGTGGATGATAAACAAATTCATTGATACCTAGGAACTTAGCATACTCTCTTATGGGGAATCCTCCCTGTTGGTCAATAAGCGTATGGAAGTAGATAGAGGATTTGGGGTGTTTCTCATGGAATAGCTTAAAGGCATCTAGTACCTCCTGAAACGACTTACGAGGAGGGTTGTCCTTATTGGCCGCAACCATACCAAATACAAAATGGTCGGTAGGAAGTCCTATCTCTTTTCTTATCTTCTCCTTCTCATCAATCGGTTTAAAGGTCTTTGTGTCAACTGTCCATGGAATATAGGTAGATTGAATCCCTACCCTCAACAGCTCTCTATGGGCAAATGGTGAGGGGGCAATTACTCTATAGCATAAACGTAGTCTTTCAAGAATAGCTGGAGGAATAGGCTCATGGTCAACCGGAACATAGCAAATAAGCCTCTTGGCAGCCCTCATATGCTCAGGATTAAGTACCCATATATCCTGTAAAGTAATAGTTACATCAGACTTAAAATCAGCCCCATGTGCGATAATAGCATCTCCTCCCCACATATCCGCAATCTTAGGATAATGCCACACGCCATCTATAAAGAGCTTGCCTCCGTCTAATCCGTAGAAATCTGTACAAGCCAACGGATAGCCCTCTTTTTGAATATTAGGAAGTATCTCTGCCATCTGTGTACCATATCCAGATGTTGACCAAGGAGCATTTGAATTCCACATGACGCGGAGCTTCTTCTTATTTTCTTGACTTGACATATTCCTTGTAGGTAAGTTTGGTATCTGAGGTTAACCAGTCCAAATAGGTAATACACTCTTGATTAAAGTAAGTACGGTAATTTAGTTTTATTCCGTTGTTTCCTCCTGCCCAATGAAGCACTTTTAAGATTTTATCTCTTTCAGGATATCCGTCAATGCTTCTTGGAAGTATCAGCTTATCATCTCTCATTATGCACTTGTGCCACTCCCCCTTAGACCTCAATCCGTGCCAAGCACTATATTTCTCTTTCGGGTCGTATTCATCAAAGCACTTAACTTTATAGTCTCCGTAATAAGCAAGTATGTTCATCAAGTCCTGTTCTCGGTACTGGTAGTTATGGAAGTGATAAGAGTTTACCAGTCTGTGCCAGTGTTCAATCAGACGCTTGCTGTGTACCGCAATAAAGCCTAAGTTATAGTAGTAGTGGTTGGGAATATCCAAACAAGAGATGGTACCATAGCTTGCGGTATCTACTCTGTTGTAGTTATAGACTACCCCCATGTCATAGTCTCCTTTAAGGACATAATCTAGGTTGCCCGTTATAATCTGATCGGCGTTAGTTTGAATTATAAGGTCGTAGTCGTTTCTCAGCTCATACATGATATTGGGAGTTGCGCGGTAGAGCCAGTGAGGGTCATCATATTTAGCGACTTTCTTAGCATCCCACAGGAGTAGTTCAATATCAGGATGAAACTTATTCCATGAGTTTTTCATCAGTTGGTAATACTCAGTGTTCTTAGGGTCGGTAGCAATAGAGAAAGCGATTGTGCGTAATTTGCTCATGGTAGTAATATGTCAACCTTTTTAACTTTACGGATAGCAGTAAACATCCCTCTCGGATGGAAAGTATACTCATATCCGTGATATTCAAGTACTTCCCTCAGGTTAGGACACTGGAGGTGGTACTCTCCCACGATACAGAGTATGCGCTTTGCTACATCTCCAAAGTCATCTGCGGAGAACACTTCCTGCTCTAAGCCCTCAATATCCATCTTTAAGATGTGAACCAGCTCAATTTTCTCATCTTTCATAAACTGTGCGAGTGTTTTGGTCTTAACCGTCTCAAGTACCTTACCTACCGTAAGAAGTGATGAACCGCTTGGGTCGTTGGGATTAAATGATGAATAGATATAACGGTCTCCCTCTGTTCCGGCAAGTGCAAGCTTATACGGCTTAATATTGGTTCTCTTGTTCTCAAGGATATTGGTTGCCAGATAATCATAGTTTCTGGTAAGCGGTTCAATGGAGTAGATTTGTTTCGCAAACTCTGACATATAAAGAGAGTAGACGCCAATACACGCTCCTGCATCAATTACTGTGCCGACTTCAGGCATGGGAGTTTCGTACCATTTCTTTCTTACGATTTCACTTATTTGTGCTTGGATAGGGAAGTCTGGACTGTGGTGTATGGAGTATTCTGTATCGTTAACCCGTAAAGGTGTAACCATTATATAAATCTAGCAGATTGATTGACTATTTGCAACAACAAAAAGAGCCAAGGCGTCCCCTGGCTCTAATTGAAAACAATACTTACGCAAGTACTGGTTTATTCTCGCTGTTATAGGACGAGATAACTCTTACATGATAAAAGTCTGCCGTTCCCATAACTGCCGTTCCAGTAAATGAATGGTTCACGGTGTCAATTAAGGCACTTGGTGTTCCTGCATTGAGAGGTTTAGCTACGAAGTTATTAGCCCATGACAGACCAACGACATCTGCCGCTGCTCCGATTCTCACCGGTAATCCTAGCCAAAACACATTAGAACCTGACTCAGTTCCTCCTGCAACTCCTAAGAATGCAGTTCCGTTCTGGACCTGACCTGTTCCCCATGTGATGGTGGCTGCCGTTACCTTAGAGAAAATCTTGGTTCCTGCTTTTCCCTGAGTTGCTGTTCCGAGTGCATAACCGATATTCTCAGTTATTGCTTCTCCAAATTGATTCTGACCAGTAACCGCAACAGTTCCCGCATTAAGAGAACCTGCTGTGTTTACGATGGTAAGTTTCAAATTTCTCGGATAGTCTAACTGTTGATTAGTTATGACGAAAGCTCCTGCAGCATCTCCAGATTTACCTGCGGCGACCGTACCTACGAATGCCGATCCTGCTGTTTCTGCGTATGGACAAGCGATTGTATAGGTTTCTACTCTGTTGATTTCATCCGGGTCTATTTTCTCCCCGTTAAACCGTACTTCTGGTTGAAATTTCTTGAATGACATTTTTACGCACCTCCTTCCTGTTGTCTTAATTGATAATGCCGTTTTTTAGACGAACTACACTCTGGCTTTTGGCCCTATTCTAATGATTTAAGTATTCTTGACCTTCCCTGTAACTCTTGAACAATCTTCTCGCCTCTTAGTCTTGCTAACTCTTTCCTGCCGAAATATGCTTCTACGCCCTTCTCCATGCCCATTGCTACCCTTTTAAGGTATGATGCAACGGCGTCTGCTCTTTCTTTTATTTGCTCAACATAATCATTATTACGTCTTGCCCTTAAAAGCTCCGCCTTTGCAATACTCTTTCTTATTACTTCTTTGTTACGCTCTGGGGAGAACCCTGCTTCAGGCTCCTCCATATAGAACTTCTTGTAATCAAGCTTCTGATTAAGCGTAAATTCGTTGCTCATGCGGGCGGTAGGAGAGTCGGACTCCTAAACTGGACTGAGGTGAGATTTTTATATTAAGTTAAATATTACTTTTTATTAGTCGCCTCAATCGGTCAAACACATCCGCCCAATTGGCAGTCAGGTGTTTGTAATCATTATTGATTTTGATTACATTTCCTGTCAAGATGCTGCCAAAACCATCTAATTAGCTAGTCTTCTGAGTTAATCTACCGTTTGCCGCTGGGGCTAAACAGATAAGATTAGTGAACCATGCCATCGTTGCCTGATATGTGATTTTGTCAGGGCGTCTATAGAGTGAACCATTGACGTCTTCCAACCATCCCATTTCAGATACCTGTGCGATTGTCCATGAGTCTAGATTTATGATTAAAACCTCTCCGTCTGGAGTGTTATAATCCAAGAAGACACCGACTTTACCAGCACCGGCCGCGAACTCAAGTCCGGTCCATCCACCTAAGAGATCGGAAGTATTAACAGAACGTCTCATTGCAGTCAATATGTCTCCATATTTCTTGTAAAGAGTTGTGTTCATGAAAATTGCATACCTATCCCCTACTTGTGCGTACTTCTTAGCAGCTAAATACTGTTGCTCCATTGCGGAGAGAGTAAGAGCTTCAGAGGTCGTACCCACCTGTGGAGTCCATCCATGAGTAGATCGTGCAACATTAGCATAAGTTGACGTACCAGTTGACGTGGAAAGAGCTGCTCGGACACCTTCTACTTCGGCTGTACCGCATCCTTCTCCCGATCCATCAGCATAGTAAACTGGAGCATTAGCTGAACCACCAGCAGGGTTGGTTGCGGTGAGAGTTACTGTAGTGCCATTATTAATAGCAGAAATAGTAGCCACACTTGCACCAGCCGTACCTAGGCCCAGAATCTGTCCAGCATAAAGGTATTCAGTAGGTGATATATCTCCGTTAACCGTACCATACCAATCTGTTGATCTACCATCACCCAAACTTGCGTTCGGTTGCATAAGGTAAATCGTTGCAGCGGTTGATCCAGCCACCTGAGAAACCACGCCGATACCGTCGTTCATATACTGTCTGTTCACGTTCTTAGCAAAATCAGAAGCAAGTGTTGAAGCTTGGAAGGTCAGTTGGTTTTCCACTGCACCTTTAGCGGTTTTGGTCGCATCCATGGTCAGCTTTGAAATATCAAATGCACCCGTAAGGATTTTGACACCAACATACGCTTGTCCGATAGAAGCACCTCCAGACGACAAAGAGTTACCGTCGTTCGCTAGATTGACGATTCCTGAGTGTCTTGAAGTACGAATAGGAGCATAGAAGTAGTTATTCATATAGGTTACTCCTTTGTTCCTTTTTACCTGGTCAAGCAGTATTGTTTGCTTATTGAAATTGTCTTGAATAAAAGGCATTATTACCTTTTGTAGAGCGTTACTTACTGAACTTAATGTTATTGCCATTTTTTGTTATCACCACCTTTCGTATAAATGTTAATTTTTAATAGCGAATCACTAATCACCTTGTCCTAAAGCCTCTTTCATTAACTGTTCAATGTTGTCTCTTGTTACGGGAACTTTGCTTGGCTCTTTGCCTCCTGCATCTGTTCCTGTCTCGGTAACAAGTCCCGGTCTCTTAGCTTTTCCCAGTTCTCTTGATTTGAACTCGTCAATTTCCTTTTCATACATCATCTTGTAGGCTTGTTTAGGACTCTTAGCTCCGTTATCAGCCATCCATTGTAAGACTTCTTCAGTCTTAAACTTTGGTTGACCGTTTGAGCCATCCATCTGTTTCTCAAGGTCTTTACATTCATCCAAGAGTCGCTCAGCCTGTCTTTCCTGTTGATAGAACGGTCTAAAGTTGTCTCGCATAAATGTTGCGAAATCATCCTTAGTTACTATCCCTATTTTACGGGCTGCTTCTCTTGCTTGCTTTACTTGATCCTCGTCAAAGTTCTGGGGTCGGTTTCTGGCCTCCTCCATTTCTGTGATGCGTTTTTCAAGTGCTGCTTTCTCTTGAGAAGTTTTGGTGAAAGCCGGATATACCTTATCAATCTTGGTGTTGAGCTTAGTCTCAATCTCTCTTGTCTGCTCACCCAAGCCCACTAAACTTTGCAGTTCATCCTGGGTATATTCTTTATCACCTAACTTTATTTTTTCAAGTTGCTCTGCGACCTGTTTCTGTTCTTCCTCCTCTTTAAAGAAATCATCTGCCATATTTTTCACCCCCTCTCTCTACCGCTTCCTAATTAGTAACGGAACGGTTAGCTTTATCTATCTATAAGAATAATGGGAAAATATTGTGTGGTCAAGTTTTTTCTCACTCAAGCCATCCTTTAATTTGTTCTTTTGTATTGTGAACTTTTCCATATTTGCTATGAAAATGCAAATGACACTTTTTACATAGTGTAATACCATAAGCTATGTTTGCTCTATAATCTGGATTATCATTAAAATTTAATATATGATGTGCATGTAATTCAGTTCCTCGTATGTTGCATTTCTGACAAGTAAAATTATCTCTTAAAAATACTGACGTTCTCCATAACATTCCTTCAGATGAATATTTGAATCTATCTCTTTCTATTTTCCATTGTCCTCTTGGCTTTGGATTACTACCATTCTTTTTAATAACTGTTTTACTTATTTTATTTTTCCTCTCTTCTGATAGTTTTTGTCCCATTAGCGTTTTACTTATTTTTTTCTTTGTTTCCTCAGAACAAGGACCTTTTTTTATACCTTTAAGAGCAATAGAATTAGCTAATCCTATTTTTCTTTTATGTTCTTCTGATAATCTTTTTTTAAAAGAAGCCATATATTTATGAGTTTTCAAGCCATCCCCTTAATGCACAAGAACAATATGATCCTGCACCATTACTTGTTGCGCTTACTTTAAGGTCAGCTGTTGCTGGTATTTTAATAGGTATTTCAAATTCTCTATGAAATGAGGCGTCTTGTGTAACAATCTCAAAGAAGGGTTGAAAGAAGTCTATCTTAACTGTTGGAGCTGTGTCATCTACCTGCGCTCTCGCTATCCATCTTACAACTTTCCCCGCAGTAGTATAACCTGATGAAACAGCAATTGATGTTAAGTATAGGGTTTTCCCAAGTGGCACAGTATAAGTTAATCCTCTGCCTCTGGTAAACCCAGTAGTAATCTGTCTGTATACTGTAGCTCCTCCAACTAATTTAACCGTTATATCTCCTGCGGCAACGGCGTCTGAACCTACCTGAGTAGCACGAATAGAATTAACTCTGAGTATAGTAGTATCGGTAAGTGCCACTGGTGCAGTACCGTCTAAACTTATAGTTTCAGTTTGTTGTGAATAATCTGTATCAAGATAGGTTATTTTAACTTTCTGTACTCCGGGGCCAGTAAGGGTATCAGCTGTTCCGCTTGATACTACCTCTAACGCTGTACCTGCGGCAATCCAAGGATATACCCCCCCTTGAGTGATAATATCCTCCTCAGTTGCTCCTACATCTCCGTTATATCCCAGCTTAGCATAAGCAGTATGGTCTGTTACATTACCCTCTGCTATGTCGTAAAGATAGGGCATTGAGGATGTTCTTATCTTATTATTGATGTGTTTTACTCCATAAGCAGTACCGTTCTCATCTGCCATTGATTGTGTATATGGATAAGGCTGTTTTCCTAACTGCATATTAGAACATCATAATCCTTCGTAATACGGTCAGAGTATGTGCCAGATAATAAATCCACTTGATTGTGCCTGTACTTGATAGAGCCCGAATCCACATCTTGTTCCCCTGATTGACTGCTCCACCTAAATACCAGTCTGTCGCAAATGGTTTTACCGAGTTTTTCACTACTGAATAGCGATAAAACCTTACTGGAACTGATGCTGATGGTGCGGTGTGGAAGTAAATATACTCTCCAGTCCAGTCAGATGATGAACCTGTTGCAAGAACAACTACTGATGGCTGATAGGTAACAACCTCCCAAGTTGGTGCGCCTGATGTTCCACCATTAATATTAAGTCTATCAAGAACTGCAGTTGTACCACGGAACGAATAAATGTATCTTCCGTCTCTAATATTGGTTATATCAGCCCATTTAGCATCTCCTGTTACTCCTACAAAGTCTCCGCTCATTCCAGCGACAGCGTTACCTGCTCTAGCGGTAGTGGGTGAAAGATTAGCCCATGAGTTTCCAGAGATTGAATATTTGACTGTTGTAGCTACATTGTTTCCCATTAGGTAGATAGCGTTCTCATCTCCCTCAATAACGTAGGTTGAAGTATCGTCTAGGTCTGCGCCTGATGCAAAGGTTAGGGTATCAGCATCACTATCGGTTATCACTCTAATTTGCCCAATTCCTGTACCACCAGTAATCCGTACCTGATAACCTATCCATTGGTCGGTAGCCCATCCTTTTCCATCATCCTCAAGCGTTGTAGTTCCGCTATCAGCGTCAGCCGTTCCAGAATCATAACTCACCCCATACATTCCAGGAGTTACCATTCTTCCATCTGTTCCCCATGTTCCAGCTAGATTAGTTATTGAAAGAGTTGAACCCCATGACATCGTGGCGATATCAAACCTCTTAAATGAGGTAGCAAGAACTCCTGATGTAAAGACAAAAAACGATCCAGAGTTAATTCTAAATGTATCATTATTAGCAACTGTTCCTGCCGCCGCTGCAATCGTCAAAGTAATCGTTGAACCTGCTACTCCCGTGGTTGAGATGGCGGTTATTTCTCGTCTTAATCCTATGTTAGCGGCTGTACCTGATAGAAACTCCACATACTTCCCCACTACGAATCCTGTGATATTGTGTGTGTTAAGGGCTACGGTTATGGTGGTTGTTGAGCCACCGTTTGCGGTAAATGTGGGAGACCAGTCTGAATAACAACCACATGCTCCTGCGGTTAAGGCCGGAGAGAACGCACCAGAGGCAATCTGTATCCAGTCATCGTTATTATGGTCGTAGAGATAGTGAACGGTAGCTGATGTCATGTAAAGAGTAAATCTCTCTACATTAGCATTATCGTTCACGGTAAACATATTTCCTGCGGTTGCAGTTAAGGCAGGCATCATGGTCTGCCATTCCTTACGGTGAAGAAGTGCTATGTTGTTCTGGGTTTCTGTATAGGCCATATTAGACGGTTATAACCACATTGTTAATATTTGAATTGATAGCTGCTAAATTTTCCATGGCTGTCCTACTTGTATAATTTACGCCTGCTATAGCATAAGTCGCAACAAACTGTGCATTGGTTATTGGACCTGTTACGGCTGTTGATGGAGCAGTTAATACCGTAACACGCAGGGAACGGCCTCCTACTTCGGTCATGGCACTTGCCAGAGCCTGAAGCACTCTTATTGCCTCTCCCATCTCATAGGTATACATTGCGCCTGTTGACGGCTCAACTCCTATGGGAAGTGTCGGGGCTGTTCCTTTGGTATCGGCAGCTCCTAAATGACCCTGTACGCCTAAAATAGAGAAGTTCTGCTGTTCATCCTGATGGGCGGAGACTTGACTCATGGTTATTTCTTAAATCTTTCTAAATAATCGGTAACTCTTTTAGTTTTTAAAACAGGTTGGGGGGTTGCAGGCATCGGTTTCTTTTCAATCATAAGTACCCGTCTACCCGCACTACCCTCAATGGCTTTAACTATCTGTACGGTCATTCCCTTTTCTTCAAAGAACTTAATAAGCTCTCCCTCAAACTGATAGAGGTTAGTCCAAGTCTCGCTTGGGTCCATCATAAACAGGTATTCTAGGATTGCGATATTTTTCATTCTTCTTCCTCCTTATAATATTCAGGGTTTGATTTGAGGTGGTCTTTTACAATAACTTTTACCACGTCTTCTCCGAGGGTGGGGTGTTCTTTACCCTCAACTGCAAGACCGCGTTTCATACACTCTTTTTTCTTGTTTTTCTTACCCTCAAGAGCTTCAGCTAGTTCTTCCTCATCTATTTCCACTCTGATTCCCTTTTTCATTTTGTTTTTTAGAATTGCTAATATTAAATTCGGTTTGTTTTCGTTTAAGCTCCATATCCTGTGAGGCCTTTAATATGTTAATCTTCTGCTTCTGCTGTTTGCCCTGCAGGTCTACCTGATGCGTTTCCTCAGATAGCCTCATCTCAAGCTGTGCTTTTGCCTCTTCAATGGGGTCTACTTGCGGTTCTTTCTCAATAAGGCCTGCGTCTTTGATAGCTTCCATTGCGCCTATTTTAGCCTTGAGTATGTCTTCCTCATCGCCTTTCTTATCATCCTGCCCGACTACTCCTGCGTCTTTCATTGCCTCAACTACCGCAATCTTCATCTGGGTTATCTGATCTTCATTAAGAGGAGATGATTGGGTTCCTGTCTCCATTGCATCCATAAACTCACCAGTTGATCCGAATTGGAATATCTCTAAGAACTTAGTGATGACCTGATTAACCGCGGGTTGTGTAAGATAGCCCTGTGTTGCAAGCTGTACCATAAATTGTGCAATCTGTTGCATGGTTTCTTTCTTCCCCTCAGCGGTAAATCCAAGCCCTGATTCAACCTGTATGTCAACTTGGGTATCTGCGCTTATGGGAACGACTCCCTGTGGAACGTCAATCTGTGCTTTACGTCTTGCTTCAACTCCTGCCTCTCCGATTATGTCAAAATACTCCGGTTCACCTTTTTTAAGGTTATAAACGGTCTGGGGAGTGATGTAATATTTTGAGGCTATTTTTATCATCTTTTGAGCAATCCGTCTTACGGTTGATTTCATCTGGTCAGATGCAATCTTTAAATTGGCGTATTCGGTTGCTTTGATTGACTCAATGGCCACTCCTGAGCGTACACCGCTGGGAAGCTGACCTAAGGCTGAGGTTGCCGCGCCCTGCTCCTCAATTATGTTGTTAAGAAGACCTATAAATTCAAATAAGAACGGAGGAATGTTGGCAATCTGACCCTGTGTGGGAGGAGTGGCGGTATATTCAAGAATCTGTCCTCCAGGGATATTGGCAATCGTAACATCCTCACCTCTGCGCTTCAGCCACGTTCCTGTAACCATGGTATTTGCGTATCTCTCAACTCTGCTCATCACGGTATCAAGACTCTTGTTGGCAGGAATAAACCTCTCAATAAGGGGAACCTGATAGATGGGTCCCGGTTCATATCTGAAGTCAACAAACGGGTATTCGTCAATGGCCACATATTCGTCTCTCAGCCAAATACCCGCACAGGAGAAAACGTGGCGCATAATGACATCTCCCTTTGACTTACCCTCCATTGCGCCTGTGTTTTTAGACTTAGCAACAGCTGATGCCCAATTCTTATCTGAGAGATATTCTTTAATGAATGATTCTTTTAAAATAATGGTTGCGGCTTTATCCGTTGAGATTCCTGTTGAGTAGCGTGAAATCATATAGGCTTGCTTAATCTCGGATGAAGCATATCTGTTATCAGGATTAAGCTTGTCCAGTTGTTCTTTGTCAAATTTACTGTTTGATTTAATCTTCTCAATCGGTTGGGGGATTGCTTTAATGATAAACGGACAATCCTCAATAAAGTTCAGATTGCCCATAAGGTAGATGTCAAAGGCATCAAATACCTTCATGTTAATCTTTTCATCAAATTCATCAGGCCATATCTGCATATAAGAGATGGCGTTCTTGGCTGACAACATGGCCATAAAGGTAAGAAGCTCTTTGAGACCTTTTTGCTTCCAGTCGTTCTCAATCCATGAGCCTATCTTGCTTGCGATCTGTTTTGAGTATTGGTAGGCCTTTTGGTAGTCTTCGGGATTGGGGAAGTTAGTCCGAGTGATTTTGTAAGGATAGATGACCGGTTGATATTCCGGTCCCATGAGAAGATTGGCGATACCTCTTATCTGACGAGAAGCTTTCGGGATTGCCCGTTGAGGGAGATTCATGTTTGAGCGTTCTGCGAGGTCTATAATCTTGCCTGTTTCTCTTGAGACATATCTGAAGTGGAAACCATCATCAAAGAAGTTGTTGTCGTACCAGCGTCTCTCAATCTGACGTCTCTGGAAGACAGACGATTGCATCATAGATTCTATCTGCTGAGCAATAGATTTTGTATCGGTTTCAGAAGTATCAAACTTCTGGTAATTCATTCTGTCTGCCATTTAGTGCTTGTTTTAAAAACTTATTAAAAACGGATTCGTCAGCTTCCTCAACAGGAACAAATTGCTCCTTTGGTTTTACGTCTAGGTCTACTTTCTCCATTATGGCACTCTGTGAGAAGTCTTGCAAGTTTTTTGCCATAAACGCCTTCATGTATTTCTCGTTCATGTCAAAGTATCTCCCTAATGTATATATATTAGCAACGACCAAACCGATGATTACTGCGCCTAAAATAAGTTCACTCATATTATTTTATGGGTTTTTTTGTCCAATGTCTTATAATCTCAACTGGAATATCTTTTATTCCCAACATCTTCATGGCTTCAAACCTATGTTTTCCGTCTTCTATTCCATGCTTTCCCCCACCCTCAATAATAACCTTTAAAGGGTCTATAGATTTTATTCCTTTTGTTTTAATTTGTGTTATATACTCCACAATCCTATCTATATCTGGTGCAGCCTCGTGGGTTATTAGAGAACTTGCGGGTAATGTTGCAAATCTTGATTGTGGTGCGGCAGTTGCCCCAACAACCATGTCCATTGCGTGTTTTATTAACTTTTGTCTTGATTCTGGAGTTTGACCAAGAGGCTCTTTTTTCATTTGTAAAAGTTCGTTATCTATTCCAGTCTTAGCCTTCCCAACAACGGACATAGCAAGTTTTAGAAGATTATCCATACTTAATTATCACACCGCTTTTTATGTTGGTCAAGTTTTGCGTTTATAATTGCTTGAGTGCCTTATCCAGTGCCCGTATCGCATCATTCACCCCCTCAAGACCGGCTGAATAACGGATTAGATTATCTGCTACTCCTGCCTCTTCTCTTTCTTTACTGGACATTTGACTGTGCGTTGTTGTGGCGTTATGAACCCACACCGTATAGTTTCCTCCCAGATGGGTTACTTGCACTCCAAAATCAAATATCTCAGCAAACCTTTTTGCTTTACTCAAACCACCCCTTACATAGAATGACAGTAAGAATCCGTAAGCGTTTGTTCCGTCTGGCAGTTTCATCATCTTCTTTGCTATCTCATGTTGCGGATGGGATTTTAGTCCGGGATAGTTCACCTTTTCAATCTTCGGGTGCTTTTCCAAGTACAGCGCAATTTTCATGGCGTTTTCAGACATTTGTTTTGCTCTTAGTCTGAGAGTTGCAAGTTCATCCCAGATTATCTGGGCGTTAAATGGTGATAGGCACGGACCCATATTGCGGAAGTGCCCGCCCTTAACCTTATTTGCGAAATTCTCTCTCAGCTCAGGAATATTGGTAACTATTTTATCAAGAGCAATGATCGCCCCACCGATTGCACGGCTACTTCCGTTTGAAATCTTTGATGTTGAGTGAATAACAATGTCCGCTCCCCATTCAAATGGTCTGGTTATGGCGGGAGAGGCCATAGTAGAGTCAATAATGAGGGGAATTCCATGTGAATGGGCTAGTTTTGCCAATTCTGGAATATCAGGAACGAAAAGCATTGGATTACTGGGAAACTCTATATAGAGGAACTTGGTCTTTTTATCAATTTTCTTTTTCCACTCAGCTATATTCCACGGTTTTGTTACCCATTTTACTTTCCAGCCTGATTTTGGATAAGTAACTCCGAATAATTGCTGTGTTCCTCCGTAGACACGGTTTGATGAGACAAAATTATCCCCTGAATTGAGAAATGCCATCGTTGACATCATTATTGCCGCCATTCCGGAGGAAGTACAGAGTCCTTGGGTAAGTCTTTTTATCCCCAGACCCTCCAGAGCCGCTATTTTTAACGCAAGATGGTCGGTGTTGGTATTGTCAATTCTGGTATAGATTTTATTCGGATCGTTTATCGTTTTATATGACAAAAGAAGGCTTCCATCAACTAAACTGTCATATGGCCCTCCTGTTGTACTGAGGAAAAGGGGGAGGGTCATGCTTTTAAGTCTCCGCATCTCTTCAATGTCATAAAGCCCCCATAACGCTACGGTATCAAATGCCTGATTTTTGCTGTCTCTTAACTGTTGCTCTCTTCTTTTAACCGTCTCAACACTCTGTTTGAGAAAATAGTCTTTCTCGTTTTTTGAATTGTTTATAAGTGAGAGTTCTCCCTTCAGAGATTGTTCTTTTGTTTCCAGAAAGATTGATTTTTTCATTTGATTAAAAATCGTGATTTCCAGTAACTTTTAAATGGGTTGGGGACATGAAAGTTGCATATACCGTAGAACACAGGATTGGGGTTTTTAAAGAACTTCCATTTTTTGTGGACAATCCACAAGATTACAGGCACACCCCCATGCTCAAAGGATATGGAGTTCTGGTCAATGTAGACCGAGGGAAGGACTATCTTTAACATGGCTATCCCCGACTCCTTTACATACCTCTCCTGTATACCTGCGTCTATCTGGATAAGGGAAAGATAGGGTAGGTTGTCATAGACTTGTTTGGCAACACCCTCCAATAAAAAAAACGGCAGTTTTGCCCTGTCCATGACGTCTTCTAAATAATAAAGCGCGGTGATTAGTTGTTCATGGGTAAATGGTACTTTTTCATTCAGAGTTCCATTCAGCCCACGAAGTTTCTTCTGCTTGCTCATAGGATTTTATTTGGTCTAGGAAGTAACGCTTTATCGGCGTCATTTCCTCATTTATAATAGGCCGGTAAACGGCGTTTAATTTATACACAGCTAAAGCATTTGCTATCACGATGTCATCATGTAACTCTCCCATTGCTCCATATCTTATTCTTCCTGTCGGACCCATTTGGTAGGAGAAGTTATCAAACTCAAAAGCTGTTTGCTCTAGGTTAATTAACCGTATCTTTTTTTGTTCAATCCAGATGGACAATTTTTCAACCATCTCTTTTTTCAAAGGTTCGGTTATTTTAATAGGATCAACGATAACTCCAGCCCTAAGTAAATCATCAGTTATCGGGTCTCCAAGCCCTGTTGCGTCAATCTGCACAAGCGCATTATTGTAGTGCTTTGCGGTTTGGATTATCTTCTTCTTCTGAAACGGATATTCAAGTTTATTAAACCTGTCCTGATAGACCTGATTATTCGTTCCAGTATCAAAGACTGTTATGACAGTATAATCCCTCACTTTTGCGAGGTCTACCCCCATTATGTAGTTGTGTCCTGTTTTGGGGCTCTCTGGTATTGCGTTCATTATCTGCCTGACCCCTCTGAATACTGACCCCTCACCCTCCAACCATTCACATAAAAGCTCCTGGTTAAATAATGACTCAGGCATTGATAACTGTGCAGCCTCAAGCTGGTCAGGGGCAATAACACCACTCTTGTCTGCTCTAAGGTAGTAAGTTGCCCATTCTATAGGATTAGCTTTTGCCTTCTGGTATAGCTCCCAAAAATGGTTCTTTCCTTTAGGGGTGGATACAAACCAACACCATCCTCCGTTACCGCGCAAGATAGGTTGTACTACTCTATCCCATGTCTCACGCTTCATCATGGCGTACTCATCAAGTACAACTCCCACCGGTCCTGCTCCAAGCAGTCTCTCAGGCGCATCAGCTCCTTTTAATTGGAGATAGCTTCCGTTTTTGAAATATACGATTAATTCAGCCTCGTTTTTACGCTCTATCAGGTCTTTGGGGATTATGTTGAACAACATGGCAGGATCACGCCAAACCGCATCTTTAGCCTCTGCATAGGTAGGAAAGACATGCCAGTAAGCTCCTATCCTCATTTGAGCTTGTTTGGTCTCCTCAATTATTGCTGTTGTTGTTTTTCGGGCTCGTCTGTGCCAGCATATCACCTTGAACCTCTGCGGGTCCTCCAGTAGTACCTGCCGTTGGTGTGGCATTAGTCGGCTCGGATCGGGGAACTGCTGGGATGAAGCCATGCCCTGCGAGTATATTGAATCGTATAGGTTCACCATTTTGTCCTGTAACTTCTAACTTCTGCTTAATCTTCTTTTTTGCCTCAAGTGCCGTTACAAGATATTTATGGCGCAGTTCAAGGTCGGGTATCTTTTCTCCCCGTTTATTCACCTTAGTCGCATTTAGCCCATCTGTCATCTTAATGGCGAGTTCGCTGTCTGATACTCCCGCAATCTCCAGAATAAGCGTGAAGTCAAGAGTCTTCATAAGCGCATCTGCCATATTGGCCGCATTTGAACGGTTGCGGACTCCATACGACCTCATGACCGACTCAACCGCATTTCCGGTCTCAAGATAGTTTTTTATGAACCGTCTTTGTTTAAGGGTAAGTTTACGTTTACGCTTCTCCTCAATTTTAGAGTAGTCTTCAGCGTAGAGAGCTTTAGCCTCTTTTGTGTATGCCACTATTTAATAGGGGGAAACATCTCACTATTGGGTTTCCCAAACATAACTGTTAAATGAGGTTGCCACTTGGGAGTAAAGATTTCACAGATAACCGTATCATCATATTTCATAGCGACTTTGATAGAGTTAGTATAATGTATATTATATGCTTTGGCTATTTTTTTAGTGTTTGGGAAAGAAATCCCTGAGTCTTTACTCTCTCCGATAAAGTTACCAAAGTTATTCTTTTGTGTTGTTCGGATTGCCAGATAGCCCTCATTATTAATCACGAATATTTTGGCAGGTATTTTGTGATGAACTATGGTCTGCAACTCTTGAATGTTAAGCTGTAAAGAACCGTCTCCGATTATGGCAATAGTCTGCGCTTTAGGATTTGCCGCCCATACTCCGATTGCCGCACAGAGTCCGTATCCCATGGTAAGAGTTCCTGGGATTATGGAACGCTGGTTTTTTTTAATGCGGATGGTTTGTGCAACGGCAAATGCTGTTACTCCGCTTCCTGTGGTATAGACGTCTCCCGGTTTACTCAGTTCAGTAATCTTGGTTACCGCTCTATACATGGGGGTTTCATTAAAGTTGAAATACTTGCTCTTTAAGATAATGCACCGTCTTTGCCAGTTATAGTCTACTTGCGGATATTTGAGCTTTCTCAGTTTATTGATAAACTCTTTCGCATCTGTCTTTAAAAATAAATCAATCTTGATGGTTTTTTTAGAATGTTCATTCCTGTCTACATCAACCACAATCTTTTTAGCTTGAGGGGCAAACTGTCTCGGATCGTGCCCGACAAATGAGATGCACAAACGGCTTCCTATGGAGATAATCAAATCTGCCTCCTGAACCACCATATTAGCACTCCGTTGTCCTTTAGTACCTGCATGACCCATATATGAAAAATCTTTAGCTTCAAGAAGGTCAATACCCATAAGAGTTGAAACTACGGGAATCTCTTTTTCAGCAATGAGGTCTCTGAAGTCTTCAACCGCATCTGCCAATCGTATACCGCCTCCTGCAACAATAACCGGCCTCTTTGAGTTTTTTAACAGGCTTAATAAACTGTGCATTTTGAGTTTGCAATATCCATGGGGATGTCAAGCCATATTGGTCCCGGTCTGCTACCGAGCATTTCCTTATATGCTTTATCCATGTAATTTTTAACGTCAAGGGAATCTTTTAAAACCGCCGCAAATTTAGTGATGGATGACACAATCGGGATTATTGATGCCTCCTGTACGCCAAACGACCTGGTTACTCCCATATATTTTCTTGGAGCTTGGGAAGAAATAAAAACAACGGGGGTTGAGTTCTGCCATGCCTCAAGAACTCCTGTTACTGCGTTTGATGAACCTGGTCCTGAGGTTAACATAGCGCATCCTGGCACTCCTTTATACATGGCGTATGCCCCTGCCGCATAGGCGCAAGCTTCCTCATGATGGTTACAGATATACTTCATCTTTTTGTGAATTGCCACCGCGTCATTCAGATACATTGCCCCTCCTCCTGCGATAGTAAAGACGGTGTCTGTTCCATGACTATATATATACTCTATTATAAAATCAGCTATTCTCATAGGATACTTAGTGCAACTTTTATCCGCCGTAAACCCTCCATGATATTCTCCATGCTTGTAGCGTAAGATATTCTTATATACCCCTCGCCTTTGTCTCCAAATGCGGTTCCAGGAAGTACCGCTACTCCCTCATCAAGTAAGTGCTTTGCTATCTCATCACTTGTTTTCTTGAAAAATGAGATGTTGGGAAAAGCGTAGAACGCCCCTTCAGGCTTTTTACAAGTAACCCCAGGGATACTGTTCAGGAACTCAACAATATAGTCTCTCCGCTTCTCAAATTCAAACTTCATTTTCTTAACGGAGTTTTGATCGCCTCTTAATGCTTCAAGTGCCGCATACTGGGTAAATGTTGCGGTACAGCCTACGGTGTGGGTAAGGAAACAGTCAATCTTTTCAGTCATCTCTTTGGGGAAAACCATATACCCTATCCTCCACCCTGTCATGGCGTAGGTCTTTGAAAATCCGTTTACTAATATGGTCTTATCTTTATTTGAGAGGCCGTAGTAGCTCTCGTAATCGCCGTAAGAAAGTTCAGAGTACATCTCATCCGTTATGACATAGGTGTCGTGCTTTTTTATTGCTATCATCTCGTTATGACCTAGCACCTCACCAGTCGGATTGCTAGGTGAGTTAAGGATGATGAGTTTGGTCAGGTTGGTTATCTTATCCTGTGGTACACAATCAAAATAATCAATAAGAGCCCGATAGGTAGGAAATCCCGGGTTGGGGTAGTGCACATGGTCTCCCTTATTAAGAAGTGCCGCCATAGCAACAAATATCGCGGTCTTACCTGACGGGGTGATTGCTACCTGTTCAACCGATACCTTATGCTTTTTGGCTATCTCGTTTCTCAACTCAAATATCCCCAAAGGAGAAGTATATCTTGTTTTTCCTGAGATGATTGCGTCTATCCCCGCATCAACAATATTCTTTGGAGTCGGGAAGTCAGGTTGCCCTATCTCAAAGTGGATAATGCTTTTTCCCATTGCCTCCAGTTGATTTGCCTTATTCAACACAACATAGGCACCTTCGGGGGTGAGCTTGTTGAGACAATCACTTACTTTTGACATACTCTATTATTTTGTCCGACATATAATCTATGTCATCAATTGATAACCCGGGGTACACTCCTACCATGAAGGAGTTGAACATGACCTTATCTGCGTTGTTCAAATCCCATACTATTCTTTTTTTAATATTTCGGTAGGCGGGTTGGCGGGTTATGTTTCCTGCGAAGATAAGTCTGGTCTGAACGCCGTTTTCCTCTAAGAACTTCGTTATCTCCCTGCGGGTGAACTTCTTGGTCTTAATGGTCATCGGAAATGAGAACCAGCTGGGGTCGCTTCCTGACAGAACATGGGGAAATTCAAATATGTCCTGAAGTCCCTCTAGGTTTTTAAGGAGTCTTTTATAATTGCGTTTGCGGATGGTTACGAATTGGTCTAGTTTTTTCAACTGTTCAACGCCGATTGCCGCCTCTATCTCCGTTGGCTTTAAGTTATACCCTATTTTACTGGTTATGTATTTGTGATCGTATTCATGGCCGTCAACCCTGAAGCTGAAACGTGCCTGACACGCCCCCATGTGCCTTTTCTCATCCCCCCTACAGTAACAATCCCTCCCCCAATCTCTGTACTGTCTAATTATTTTCTCCTGAAGTTTGTTCTGGTAACAGATAGCCCCTCCCTCCCCCATGGTTATATGATGGGCGGGGTAGAAAGAATAGGTGGACAGGTCTCCGAAACTACCCAACTTCTGTCCGTTATATGTACTCCCCAGAGCATCACAGCAATCCTCTATTAAAAGTAAATTATGTCTCTTACAGAAGTCGGCAATGTACTCAATATCCGCAGGGTTACCTAGGGTATGGGCGAACATTACGGCCTTAGTCTTGGGAGACAGGGCGTGTCCTAACTGGGAGTAGTCAATGTTGAGGGTACTGTCGCAATCTAAAAATACGGGAACTAAATTATTCTGGATAATGGGGTTAACGGTGGTGGGAAAAGCAAGGCCACAGGTTATAACCTCGCTTCCCGCAGGCAGCTCAAGAACTGTCAGGGCTAATAAGTTGGCAGAAGAACCTGAATTGGTAAGAACCGACCCGTTCATTCCGATATAGTTGGCAAGTGTTGTTTCAAATTCCTCCCCCTTATCCCCCAACCCGAACCACCCCTTATCTATCACCGCCTTAGCGGCGTTTCGTTCTTTCTCATCCATTACTCCACCTGCGTACTGGAGACGCTTAGTAGTAGTCATAGTTACGTTTCAAACCACATCTCACCCCGTAGATAGGGGTAAAACCGATACTTTTAAGACGGGTAGTGTTTGCCACCCAGTGGTTTGTGTCGTAAGTACGGAGACCGGAGACTTCTTTGTAGTTTAGTTTTTTTCCCGCAATTTGTTCGTAAAGCTTAACAATCTCTAAATTGGAATATTGCTTACCCATTCCGATGTTAAGCGCCCCTGTTAAATCACTCTCTGCTGCCCTTACCATGGCCTCTGCCGCATCAACCACATATATCCAGTCATGTTTGACCTCCGGCACTAAGTTCATCACTTCCCCTGACTTGAGAGACTTGATAAGGGTGGGCATAAACCTCCACTCATACTCCCCCTCCCCGAACATGGAAAACGGTCTCACCACCAGCGTGTTCTTAAAACACCCCGTTAAAAGAGACGCACATGCTTTGGTAGTGGCATACCCTCCGACAGGGTTTAGTGCATCACTC
>Ga0209575_10000288_pt1 | contig 42313 bp, 63 predicted proteins | sample Medcelwee11metaG_FD_187172 | JGI IMG/M metagenome (GOLD analysis project Ga0209575, IMG submission 187172) | Freshwater pond sediment microbial communities from the University of Edinburgh, under environmental carbon perturbations - Medium... | ecosystem: Environmental > Aquatic > Freshwater >...
GCCATCTCCAATTAAAGTGTCGTAATATTCTTCTATGTCATTGTCAACTTGACCAAGTGGGGTAGTTGAGTGGAACCCCATGTAAACATTGGCAGTATCGGCATAAGCTGAAGTATAATAATCAAAACTTACACCATAAGGAATTGAAGGTACTATTCTCTGATAGCTGTCATTTGGATATGTTACGTACCCAATAAACGCTGGTACATACCCTAAATTATGCGATATGGTTCCGGAGGCGATTGTTCCACCAGCACCCAATGTCCCAGATACTGTTCCGTCGCTGTGATATTTAAACATCGAATATTGTGAGTTCATTATCTGGTCACGAATATCTGTCGATAAAATCGAAGTCCCTGCATTAGATACTTTTATTCCCCAGTCACTCATGCTGAATCCCCCATGATAAACACTTTGTAGCGTAATGAGGCTGTGCCAACAGCATTTTTGTTGTAATTCAAAATTAAGTTAGCCGTACCAACGTAAGTCTTTGATGGGTCAGCACTAATAGACATTGTTTCGCTAGGAGTATAAGGAAAACCAAAATACCACTTATCGGTACTCATTTCAGAGTAAACTAAAACCATTGGGGCAAAGCCCAAATTGTGCGTTACTGTTCCCGTTGTATCAGCGGTACCAGACAAAACAATCGTTCCCAGTGTTTCTTGAGCTATTTTGACGGCACCATAAGCAGAACTAAAAACATGGTCTAGTGGGTCAGTCGATGTAACATCTTCTCCGGCCCTCATTACTTTTATTCCCCAGTCTGCCATTAAATAGATTGTTGATAAAAAATATAATATTTCATTGTTCCGCTGGTTACTATGTTAGTAGTGTCAACTCCGGCATTTCCTGGATCAAACAATTGTCCCACAAGTCCAACTGTCCCCACACCCATTGACTGACATGTCATATAAATTGGTGCATAAGATAATCCATGTGCCACAGTTCCAGAAGTCGTACCTACCGATTTAGTCTTTAGTAAATTAAAACTGGAACTCATTACCAAATCATAGTCAGCACACGTTCCTACATCAAATCCTGGTTTACTAACCCGAATTCCCCAGTCACCCATTAGAATAAACCACTACCGTACCCGATTAAGATTCGATCTGTGGTTCCATCATTAACAATTATTCGTTTATTTGGACCATCAATATAGATCGCACTACCACCTATATACATCAAAACGTTAACAGTTCCTGCTCCAATTTGATCGGCAGTTATCGTCCCCGCTACCAAATTTCTAACTTTACTGTTATCGATACTGTAACTAGGAATCTCGTAATTGACATCAAATTCAGTTGCTGACACCGTTGTTCTGGTTCCTGCCGCCAGCGAATCAACCGACTGAAGCTGATTGTTTAGACCGTTGTAGCTCATTCTTTTAGAATATCTAAATCAACCACAAAGCCATAGATGGTAAACGGCGATTCGTCAGACCTTTCGTATACTCGCCACGACAAAAATTTACCAACGTATGAAGGTGGCAATTCAAATTCGGCTACCCCATCGACAAATTCGCCTATATCAATCCATGATCTTCGGGTTGAATTAAAATTATCGGTAGCCGCTATCTGTATTTTGGCACTACATCCAGGAGAGGCGAAAGCCCAAAATTTCTTGTATAACTTAAACGATTCTGGTTCGCCAAAGTGAAGTATCCCTTCCATGACCGATTCAATGGGTGTGCCATTATCAGAGGTGGCGGTTCCGCTTAATTTGTAACATTGACCATCGGAATCACCAAATATCAGTTGTATGTTCCCGGAGTTATCTTTGTAGGTAGTCCAGGCTGTCGGCTTATTGGCAAATGAGTAGTCAGTAAATTGATTAAGTTGATAGTCATATTTGATAATGGCGTTGGTGATTGTTTCCTTTGTTAGATCATCACTGGCGCTACCAACTGACAATAAATAGTTATAACGGTCCATCACTGCCGGGGCGTCATTAAATACCGTTCCGGCAATCCCGGTGTTGGGTTTGTTGTATATTTCCGACTGAATAGCATTGCTTGTAATCTCCGGTCTTTCCCCGTTGAATCCGTAAACACCATCCCGATTAAGATAAAAGTAATAGTCTTCAGTTTCAGCAAAAGAATAGGGTGAAGATGGACCTTTATTGGTAGGTAGTCTTCTTAGGCTATACCCATCCCATCGATACATTAACCCTGAATTTTTAGTAGCAATTACCCGATCATTGGCAACCATGACTTTGTTGATTTTACCAGCGCCGGGAATGGTTAAAGACGATGAATCAGAAGTCCCTGAAGTAGCCCAATCTGTCCCCGACCCCGAAGATGAATAGAAAAGCGTTGACAGGGTTCCGCCGATATAAACCCGATTCTGATAACTAGCCAAATATTCACCGGGAGGGGCAGCAGCTACAGTCCCAAAAGAAGTTCCCGAAGTGCTGGACGAACAGGTGCCACCAGCTTGATCGACTATCAGAGTTTCGGCTAATACTGTTTGTCCGATATGGTTCCCGGCGGTTATAGTTCCCCCACCGCAGATTGCCCAATCAGTAGCAGTTCCAACTCCGGCGTCCCAGTAATAAAGCAAACCACCGGAATTTCGGTAGACGTAAGTTGATGTCCCATCGGCTTTAGTCCACGAAAATAAATCTAAAACTGCCGATCCATTGGCTGTTCCTAAAAACGTACCATACCCCGGTCTTTTAGTCTTAGCACCGATCATGTCGTTGTCCATATTGACACACCGTAACATGTCGCCGGGATTGTTGAGGAACGGTGATATTTTTAGTTGTTTACCACCTAAGTTGAATACTCTGTATTTCATGGTTAGAACATATCAACTTCATCCTGAAATGCCTCAACTATATCAATCATAGTTGGACCGCTCTTGTTCCGGGGAGCAATTTCAGTCTTAAATTTTTCTAAATCTTGAAGTGCTGATATTTCTAACTCTGAAGCCACATTAAACTCGTCGGCACGTCTTTTTGCCTGCGCTAGCGCCCACCTAACGAACGAATTAGTGTGAGCCTTCAATGGAGCCGGTAATTCATCAGTATCGTCTTGTAATTGAGCAGGAAGCTTGTAATAGGTAATTGATGATGTTCCGCTACTTTCATGAGGCACCCGTCCAACCGTCTTTTCATCCTTCATGTAATAGAATGGGTGTGTCGGGGAGTAGACATCAGTTGGTTCGACATTAGACCATTCCATTTTAGTCGCCGTATAGTAATCACCACTTTCGGTATATTCTACTTTTCTGACGTATTGAAAATCAGATTCGGTGATAGTTGCTTCGGTGGCTGTACCGGAATAAGTCAAAGTTGTGGTCCCTAAAGCATAGTCTTCATTAACAGATATTACGGCATTATTCATGGTTTCTAACCATTCATTGATCCAATCGTTGATGTCAGTATCGGGAATATTGTCATTGTCGACCTTGGCCTTAACCCGATTCCGCATGTGTGCCAAAGAGAATTGCGAATAACCGCCCGAAGTTAACCATCCAGAATCAGGGCTAACCGCCGCATTAGCCGAAGATCGATAACAGGTTTTATAAGCATAAGAAGCTGATCCGGCAGTGTGATCGAATTGAGTGTATCCCCAGTCCGGAGTAATCGATACCGTCCCGGCAGTGATAGCTGTTGCAGTTCCCGATGTTCCGGCAGTTGACACCTTGAATATGATTTGATCGTATTTGACGTTATATACTGGAGTATCAATGGGATGGGTGTAACTTAAAGCAGCCACTGGTACGGTTGATCCGCTAGGAGCGCCATTAACCTGTTTTATCTCTGTTTTTTCTCCGCCGGTTTCACCCACCTGCGCATACCAGTTTTCTGTAAAATTGTTGATATTTTTAACTATTAGGGCGGTCCCGGTAGCCGCCGGTGATGTAGATAAAAAGGTCTTTGGGGCTTCGACTGTCTGAGTGTTGTTTACTTTTATGATCATATTATAAAAAAGGAATAAAGGCTGAACTTGATTTGTAAATAGATTGGACTTCGGAAGCGTTTAAAGCTCGGTCAAACATTGCTAGATCATCCATTTCAAAAGTCCCATAACCAGCATAGTCTCCTATGCTTCCGACTCCAAAACTTGATCCGGAATGAGTAATCGTACCAGTCACACTAGCATTCTGTTGGGCAGTTCCGTTTAAATAGGAATAAATTTTGCCGGCAGTAGAATCATAAACAAAGGCTACATGGTTCCAGACTCCTGTTCCCATGTTTCCGGCTGTTCCAGCCACAGATAATCCGGTACTCCATGATATATTTCCACCAGCACCACCATTCATAAACCAATTATTACCATCACTGATACCTAAAATATAGTTACTATCCGACAAGGCAGAAAACTTGATCCAATACAACCATGACTGGCTTGTTGATTTATCTATCTTGGTAGCCGTAGCCGTAGCAATAGTTCCCTCTTGTGAAGAAGTTGCCACGAAATTAACAGATTTACCAAATTTTCCAGTTGTGTAAGTAGGTGTCCCACCGCCAGCTAAGTTATAACCATTAGGACCAGAATCAGTAAAGTTATCCTCCATTCTCCAATACCCCTGAAGGTTGGCGTCTGTTTTCAAGGATAGTGAATTTATTTCAGTACTCATTAAAAATTATTCTGAACGGCTAAACAATCCCAAGTTGAATCCGTAGAGTTATAAATAAACCCATGATATAGAGTCTTACTGGCTATGGTAGTTGTCCCTTTGACTAGATCGCTTGATTCTCTGAAAATAGTTCCCCAGGTAATTGCCACCGCAGTTCCACTATCTTTGATTCTAATAACTAATGGTTGTCCATGAGTCGGCGTCCCGGAAGGTGTAGCAAAGGTAACGGCTGCACCTTGGGCGGTCACTACATACATATCATAGGAATCGACGTCAATCGTATGAGTTCCGGCGGTAACTGAAGTACCAACTCTTTTGGCTATCCTAAAACCTGAAGCTGTCCCGCTTGATATCGTAGCGGTAGTTAGAGTTGCTCCAGCGATAGTTGCTGTACTTATTGTTCCCCCTGTAATTGCCGGTGTTCCAATTGTTGCATTGTTTATAGTTCCGATGGTTGCACTGGTTATTGTTCCGCCTATAATAGATGAAGTACCAATAACGGCATTGTTAATTGTTTTATTTGTTAAAGTTTCCGTTCCTGCTGTAGTAGCTACAAATTGTCCTGCTAAGACATTCTTTAATACTGAAGTCCCAGCGCTAGTTCCCATGACTGCCTCAATGTGTTCCAAGGCGTCCATCGCTTCATTCTCGACATGGACGATTTCATATCCTACTTCGTCTTCGTAATTGGCGGTACCAATTCTGGTAAAGGAATCAACCGCACCCGGATATACTGATGTACCTGTTCTTGCCATATAGTAAAGATTACATTTATGGTGTTATTTCTTCAACCCGACCCATTGATGGACCACTACCAGAAGACTGACCTAATAGGTAAAGTTCGTGTTGATTATATAAAACATGCCTTCCCCACAGACGAGTGTTGCCAAAAAAATCCCCTTTTTCTACAAACGAGATTGTCGGAGTAACTTGAGTTACTTTACCGCTCATTATCTTAATAAACGGATATCGTAGACTACGTTACAATTAGCCGCTTGTGTTCCACTGGCCAAAGCCACCACCTTATCTCCTGGCACAATTGCTACCTCGGTACCTAAAACTGTGGTTACACTTTCAGCCACCGTTCCCGAATCCATATAAACATAACCAGAGGAGTTAACCAGTTGTAGTTTAGGAGTATCGGTTCCAGTCATCGACGGTGTAGTAAAAAAGATAGTTTTAGTAACTCCGTTTATTTCACCTAAAGTAGTCGTTCCGCCCAATGTGGTATCAGACGTTAATATAGTAACAGTTCCTTTAATTGATTCTACGTTGAATTGTTTATCACTCATTGTTTGATATAACTTTGTAATATCTGCGGTCTAGGCATTCGTATCTCCTTTTTAACTTCTTCAAAGAATGGCAACCATTCTTCTTTGACACGTTTATCAAGATCGTATTCATTTAGTATGAAGTTTCTACAATTATCTTGCAACTTAACCCTGCCGTTAGTAAATGCTAACTCCATTTTTTCTCTTAGGGATTTGCGATCCGGGGAAGTCATGTAAGCACCAATTGGGGACCATCTAGCGTCGCCGGTATTACAGATATACCCGGTTTCATTATCTTTAACCAACTCCGGCATTGAAGTCCAGTTATTGACTATTACCGGGACACCACATGATTGTGATTCAATAATAGGCAAGCCAAACCCCTCGCTGTTAGAAGGTAACAGGGTACAGTCGAAGGTGTTGTAGATATTGGCGACAATATTTGATCCTGATTTGAAAAGATATTGATACGGAGGGGGGAAGTAGATATGGTTTAGTATACCCAAATGTTCGGCATAACCCTGAATCGGGAAACCACCCTCCTGTTCCAGTAAGGTTTGCAGATACAAGGCACTTTTGGGATGATCCTTAACAAACTCAGCAAATACCTCTAGGACGTGCTGAAATGATTTCCGGGGTGGGTTATCTTTATTGACAGCCACCATGCCAAAGATAAACAAGTCTTCTGGTATCCCCATCTTTTTTCTGGACTCTATTTTATCCATTGGTTTGAAGATATTAGTATCTACTCCTTCCAGAATCAGTCTAGCCATTATCCCCTGTTTTTCTAAAGCCTTTTGTCCGAATCTTGAGATAGCCACCACCCACCGAGCCAACTTTAATCTTTCGTAAATAGGTTGGGGACAGGGATCAAAGTCGACCGGAACATAGGCTATCCAGTTTTGGATTTTACGTAAAAAGTTTATATCCATCGGCCAAACATCCTGAAAAGAAACGACACATTCAGCACCAAAATCAGCTTGGTGGTAGTAACAGGCGTCGGTACCGTATAAATGGGTCATTTTGGGATAACACTTAACCCCCTCAAACATAATATCGCCACCTTCCAGGCCGTAAAAACAAGAGATAGCAAAATCAAGTTTATCCTTAAATCGCTTCATTAGGTCATAAGTTTGGGTAGAATATCCGGAATGGGACCATGGACTGTTCGAACTCCATAATACACGCAACTTTGGGTCTTCTTTAGCAAGTTCTTTTTTAGTGGTCACTAGTTAACTCGATTAAACGTTTAACAACTTCAGGTTTGAAATAAGTGTGAAAATTCATCTTGGGAACATTGCCTCCGGCCCAATGGATCACCTTGATTATCTTGTCTTCATCGCAAATCCCGTCTTCTTTGGGCAAGACTAATTCTTTATCCTTAATGACAAATTTGTGCCATTGGCCTTTGTGGACTAATCCATGCCAGTTGGGTTTACAGTCAAAATCAAGCAAGTTACTTTTTATGTCGCCATAGTGAAATATTAAGTTTAAAGTATCCTGCTCCCCCATTCGATAGCTATTAAAATACATCCGATGGTTTAATTCATCCCACCAGTTCCAAAATCTTTCACCCCGAGCAAAGACAAGTCCGGCATTAACATAAACTTGAGGTGGAATATCATGGATTACAATCAGGGGATCAATTTTGTTGTTGTTAAGAGGACAAGCCAATTGAATACTTTTGTCGTTAAAAATGTGGTCTAGGGAACCCGTAACAATAGAATCAGCGTCGATCTGAAGGACTGCTTCGTAACTTTTAGCCAGTTCCTTACCAAAATGGGCATATAGTCTAAACGTCTTATTGGGATCATCTACCTTCTTAACATCATCATCAGTAAAAATAACCAAAGGGAGATCGGGGTGAAAAAATTTGAGGCTGTTAGCCATCATGCCTGCATATCTTAAATTAGCCGGATCACCGTAGGCTATCGTGAAAGCGACTATCGGTTTTTTCTCCACCCCCGATTATAACACACCAAAAGCCCCGTCAAGAGGTAGACGGGGCCTAAGGTTTACCACTAACTAACTGATGCACTGGTGCCAGCATAGCTAACACTATCATCATCGGTTGTATAGTTGGGTTTTACCCAAACAACGAAATCATCTTGAACGGATGTCAAGGCACCGCCAACGGTGAATCCATGATTTGTGGTATCAACTACAACAGTACCTGGTTTTGGTGTTCCATTATCGATCCAAGTCACTCGCTTAACATCGGTTGCTTTACCAATTTTGGTAAATAACCCCAATTTAGCAGTTCCTCCGCCGATAACATAACCAATTTTACAGTCAACTGCGCCAGTTCCATATGAACCGACCACTGCTGAAACTGCTGTAATTTGGTCAAAAATTTTGGTACCAGCAACAGAAACTGTGCCTAGTTCGACACAGGCGTACTCTTCTGATATTACCTTTCCAAATTGATCTTTACCGGTAACGGTAGCAGTTGCTTTAGCAACAGTTCCCCCGGTTTCGGTGAAGGTAACTAAAAGATTACGAGGATAATCTGGATAACCCAAAGTGATTGTTCCGGTAGCTGAAGTGACTGACCCTAATGCACAGGCTGCCATGATAGCGTCAGTAGCACCACCAACTTTCAGGTATGTATATTGCTCGACCCTATCAACTTCAGTTGGTCTTATTTTACCTCCTAAAGCTAGATATGGTTCGTGTTTACCTAATCCTACATTTATACCCATCAATTTTCACCTTCCTTTTTAAATTTTACTAATATATAACGTCTAATAACGAGGCGTTGTTTAGGGTTTAATCCCATTTTTCGGCAAATGTCAGAGAAGCTATACTGTTCCGCCCACTTTCTCTTGGCGTTTCGATTTCTTCTTGGCATTAGACACCTCTTTACCTACTATACTACCCTTGATATTTTTTACCATTCCACCTTCGATATAGATTGGAGTCGGGGTAGTAATAACATTTAACTTTGATCGAAGCTCGTCAATGATGTCGGCTCCTCGAAGTTTAGCCAACATGCTCGGTCCGAAATATCTGTCAACGTCGTTATGTCTGTCTTGCTTAACATGCTGTAAAAATGAAGCTACCGCCTCTGATCGTTCGCCGATTCCTTCTTGAAATGTCTTCATCTTTTTGGCTCGCATGGCTTCGTATTTAGCAATACTTCTTTCGATGACCAATCTGTTTCTTTTAGGTGAAAAATCGATGTCTGGTTTTTCGGGAATAAATCTCAAATCCCTCTTGTCTAACATGGCGAAGGGGGGGAGATTCGAACTCCCCCTTACCCCTACCCCTTCAAGTGTTGCTGTTTTTGCTGACCAAAGTAAACAGCAACCAAAACTTTGCTTAAGCAGTTTTCTGCATAAGACGAGCATTAGCAGCCGGACATAGACACAAAAGATTTGTGTACCATGCCATCGTCGACTGATAAGTCAGATAGTCCGTAGTTCTTACCAATGACCCTGACGAGGGATTTTCCAGCCAATCCATTTCTGAAACTTGACATATAGTCAAAGAATCAAGATTGACAATCAAAACCTCACCATCCGGTACATCGTAGTCTAGGAACACTCCAACCCTACCAGCACCTGCCGCAAACTCAAGACCTGTCCAGCCACCTAACAAATCGGATTCATTCACATTTCTGCGCATAGAAGTCAGTAAATCACCGTACTTCTTATACAGAGTTTTGTTCGTGAAAATAGCGTATTTGTCACCCATAGCACCATATTCCTTGGCTGAAAGATAAACATCTTCCATCTTGGATAAGGTTAGGGATTCAGATACGGTACCGGTTTGAGGAGTCCAGCCAGTTGTCGTTCTTGCCACACCCGCATAGTTAGCGGTTGAGTCACTTAAAGCCATACCCAGACCATAAATATCAGAGGTACCGAATCCGCTACCACCACCATCGACGAAGCCGATAGCGTCATTAGCAGCATGAGCCGGGGAACCAGTAACAGTTATTGATCCAAGTGCAGTACCTACGCCATTAGAAACTGCAGCAACAGTACCCAAATCAGCACCGGCAGTACCGATGGCTAGAATTTGGCCGACTGCAATATATTTTGTAGGAGTGACATCACCGTTAACGGCGCCATACCGATTCAAAGCAGCCCCATCATCGATTGATGTATTGGGAAGTTTGACTGGAATGACGGAAGCGTTAGCAGAAGACGAAACTTGAGCGATAATACCCGAACCGTCCATAAAATACTGACGATTAACACTACGTGCATAGTCTGACGCTAGTGTTTGTGCTTGCCAGGTGAGTTGAGATTCAACGGCTCCCTTAGCAGTTTTGGTAGCTTTAATGGTTAAGTCGGAAATATCAAAGGTACCAGTCAAAATTCTGACTGGAACAGACGCTTGTCCGATAGACGCTTTACCAGAAATAAGTTTAGAAGAATCAGCCGCTAAGTTTGCAATTCCGCCATGACGACCTGAACGCACAGGGGCGTAAAAGTTATCATTCATGAATGAAACTCCGGTATTTCTTTTGACTTGATCCAATAAAATTGTCTGTTTCGGAAAGTTATCTCTGATGTAAGGCATAATCACCTTTTGCAGAGCATTTGAAACATCGCTTAAAACAATAGGCATAAAATAGTCACCTCCTTGAATAAATAATAACTAATAACCAAACTTATTCACCCCTTTCAGGGTATAACGCTTCACTTAAGGCTGCCCCCAAGTTAGCATTAGTTAATTTAACAGTAGAGGGTTCGTGATTTCTACTCGACCCCTCCTCTGTGTAGATACCTTTTTTCTTAGCAGCATTGAGTTGGGATTCCTTCCACTTGTCTAGCTGATCTTCGTACTTATCTTTATACGCCCTAAGTGGATTTCTGATCCCGGTTTCTTTCATGTGTTCCAAGACTTCGCTGGTATCAAATTTAGGTCGACCATCATCGCCAGAGTATTCGCCTTCCAGGGTCTTACATTCTGCCAGCATTTCGTTTGCCTGTTGAATATTGGCTATCTTTTGAGATACATACGAATCGACATCATCAACCGTTAACAGTCCAAATTTTCTGGCTTGGGCTTTGGTTTGTCTGATAATTTCATCCTCCGACAGTTCGTTTTGCGGTTTTAACGATGATTGTTGTTCCATCTGTATTTTTAACTGATCCCGTTCTTCTCTGATCTGCTTTAGTTCTTGGGTCGTCCTTGTAAATTCCGGCATTAACCGATCAAGTTTGGTGTTTTGCTTTTCTTCCACTTCTCTAGCCCATTTACCCTTGCTGACAATCTCTTTCAAATCTTCGGGGTCAAATTCTTCTTCGCCTATTTTAATCTTCTCCACAACTTGTTCCTCTGTGGAATCTAAGGGTTTGTCGTCAAAAAAGTCTGACATATTTTTCTCCTATTCGGTTTCTTATTAAGAACCGCAATTATTAATTAATTTGGTATAACATAACCAAAAAGTGATTTCGACTTAACCCACACCCAATAATCCCATACGGGGGAGAAAAGTAGAGGCTGGTGGTGGTTCTGCACTTAGTGTCAACTTATTCCAGTAAGCAGTGTATCCTACCGAGTCATAAAAAAGATAATCTATTTGGGTCGTCCCACCGTTGTTGTTGTAGTAAGACCATTTAGCATTGACAATTGAATAGGTACCTGTTTCTAAAGTAACTGCCGAGTCCCAACTACTTCCATTCCATTTTTGGTAAACAATATCGTCTGTTGAATTTTCATAAAAGACATAAATATCAGTTCCATTAGCGACTATTGAGGGGACTGTTCCTGTTGCACCAGTATCACAAGCAGTAGTGCCGTTATAAACAATTATCGTATTATCACTATCCACTCCTGCTACCCAATAATTACCCGATGAGTCAATACAAATTGAGGTAGTAGAATTAGAAAGCATTGCTGTGTCTAGGTCTGTAAGAGTGAAAGAAGTAGCATTATTAGCGTTTCCAACTGCTCTGCCTAAATCACCATCTGTTCCATTTAGGTAGGAAATTACAGGAATGTTTGATGCGTTTATGGATATATTAGCATAAAGACAGTTTTTGCTACCTGAGTATCCCTCCACCTGAACAGCAGTATTCCAACTTCCACCCACTTTATTTTTGTAATAAACAGTATCATAAGCTGTTTTTCCACCAGGGTTTCCACAAAAGGCAATGTGGGGAATATTATTTGAATCAACAGCAATAGACGAGCCTAAAACACCCCCACCATAACTATCCAAATCAACTACTGCACTAAAATTATCCGTTGAAGTATCAAAGGTGAAATACTGATATTTATATACAGCAGGAGCCGAACTTTTATAATAACGAGCAACACAATGTATTATTCCGCTTGAGTCTATTGCGATTGTTATAGTGCCAGTATAACCACCGTCAAAACTATCAACAGAGCTGAAACTTGAACCACCATCAGTTGATTTCCACATTTCAACTGTATAATCATTATTAATGACATAAATATTTCCACCTGAAGTCCGTACTATTTTCCTTTGGTTAGCAGTATTAAAATTTGCTATTGCTGTTGCCATGTATCTTCCTCCTCCCTCATAACTATTTGAATGTTAGGGAATAAAGTCTGCCATTCGGTCAGCGTCTTGACCGTATAAAGGTCTGCTACCGTTTCACTAAAATCCCGTCTTTCCAAAACAAAATATTGTTTAGCCTTTTTCCCCACGTCTTTGACAAATTGGGTTATTTCGGTGTCGGTCAGACACTCTAAAAACTCACACATAATAATCAAGTCATATTCCCCTACTTTTAGGGTTTTAACAAAACTTCTTGCGTCTTGTAGGGTTACATAGGGCGAATTGGCTACACTAACAGCGTATTCCGAAAAGTCTATTCCATAAGCGTTAGCACCCATTTCCCGAAGGTCGGCTACGGTAAACCCAAATCCACACCCTATATCTAAAACCTTTTTACCTGCTAAATTGTAGGTGTCAAATAATTTCTTGGCTCGGTCTTTAAAATACTCACCAGTACAGTTGGGATTATCGGCACAGACTCGATACCACCTGTGAAGCGGATAACCGCTTTTGTAGTATTCCTCGTTATAGTCGGAGGCTAATAGTGCCATTTATCCTTTCCAATAGTTAACCGCAAATGATGCTGTACCCGCTCCCGCAAGTTCCCAGCATATTTCCGAATTAGTTCCTGATTGGATTGGAAGTGAAAAGTCTCTCATAATACCAGCGCTGGGGACAAAGTTACCCCTTGCTAATACCGAACCACCTGTCAGGGCTGTACCAAATCCAACATAACAATCTACCGTCCCCGTATGAACCACTACCTGTAAACCTGAAACATAATGAGCTGTCCCCGCACCTGAAGCCGCTGACAGAGTTCCAAAAGCTGAACCTCCGGCGGTAGCGTAAGCCATAGCGGTTAAGATTTGAGTTACAGGAGCGTTCTTAACTGACACTGTTCCATTGGCGACATTAGTGACTGAAGTGATAGCTGCTAAAGTACCGGAAACTACGTTAGTGACTGAAGTGACCGCCGCTATTGTACCAGTAGCAAGATTAGCCACCACACCTACACCTGGCACCGTGCCAACTGAAGCTATCGTACCTGTTGTAATTGCCGCAATTGAGTTTATCGTTCCGGCTGAAATCGTTCTGACTGTGGTTGATGGGGTGATCGTACCAGCGGTGATTATCCCTATTGTCCCCCCGGCAACATTCGTCACACTGGCCACTACTCCTACTCCTGTAACCGTTCCCACTACCCCGGCACCGACTACCGTTCCGACAGAAGTGATAGTTCCAGCGTTAAGGTTACCCACAATTCCCACCCCCGGCACCGTCCCAACACTATTTATCGTCCCTGCGGCAATGGCTGATAATAAATCAATTGTACCCCCGGTTAAATCGCCCATTGTCGTCACCACTGTTCCGCCCGCTATATTTGTTATTTCTGAAATTGTCCCGATGGTTAAAGCACCTGACACTGGGACCGTGCCTTTGATCGCTACGGTTCCATCGGCTATATTTGATACTTCGGTTACAGTATCGATAGTTCCCGCAGTCAGCATATCAATCGTTCCAATGGCAAACGAACCTGTTACGGGTACGGTGCCTTTAATAGCCACCGTCCCATCGGCAATATTACTTACTACATCAATCGTACCACCCGACAAGTCTCCCATAGTCGTAGTGACAGTTCCTACATTGATAGTACCTGAAGCAATATTTACATTTGGTAAAGCTGTTATCGTACCCCCAACCAAATTTCCAATCGAGGTTACGGCTGCTAATGTTCCTGAAACTATATTAGCTACTGAAGTTACTTTGGCGATAGTTCCATCAGCAAGGTTGCTAATAAGGTCTACCGTCCCCCCCGTGAGGTCACCCATTGTAGTCGTCACCGTACCTGCCGTCACTACAATACTTCCCGTTGTTAGACTGGCAATTGAGCTGACTAAATCTATTGTGCCACCAGGTAAGTCAGGTAATGATTTCACTCCCACAGTCCCATCGGTAACGATACCAATCGTTCCATTGGCTAAATTAGTGACACTATTAATGACTCCAATACCAGGGACGGTTCCAACCGAGGCAATCGTTCCCGTAGCAACGTTTACTTGTCCTAAACCACCAGTGTCAACTTTCCAAGCATAAGCTGTACCACCTGAAGTGGTACCACCTATTAATACAGGGTTACCGACTGCGGTGGCACCTGAAGCGCCAACACCATAAGCCCCTACCGAACCGCCATTATTAACCACCGTACCTGTGGCAATAGTACCCAATCCTACCACTACCGTTCCGGCGCTTATGGTTCTGACCGTAGTAGACGGTGTTATCGTCCCAGCCGTAATTATGCCGATAGTACCTCCAACTAAATTACCAACTGAAGTAACTGATGTTATTGTTCCTGAATTTAAGTTTCCGACTATACCTACCCCTGGCACTGTTCCCACGCTTGTGATTGTCCCGGCTTTGAGCAAATCAATTGTGCCATTCTCCAAGACTAAAGAAGCGTCCATAGTTCCGGCAGTTACCACCACCGACCCACCGTTAATATTACCAATTACTCCAATTCCGGGGATAGTTCCTAAGCTGTTCAAAGTACCAGCAGCAATTAAGGAAATAAGATCAATCGTTCCCCCTGTTAAATCCCCCATAGTGGTTACAATTGTCCCACCAGCTATATTAGTTATTTCGGCGATAGTTCCACTAACTATGTTTGTTACTGAATCAATTGTGCCAATAGCAAAACTTCCAGTTACCGGAACAGTCCCCTTGATAGCCACTGTTCCGTCAGCTATGTTACTTACCACATCGACTGTCCCACCTGTTAAATCTCCCATCGTTGTTGTAACTGTACCGGCGGTGACAACGACTGATCCACCATTTAAGTTTCCTATCACCCCTATTCCAGGGATTGTCCCTACACTGGTTATTGTTCCCGCTGATATCATATCTATCGTTCCAATCGCAAATGATCCGGTGACTGGTACTGTCCCTTTTATGGCTACCGTACCGTCAGCGATATTACTGACAACATCAACCGTTCCGCCACTAAGATCACCCATGGTGGTCACCACCGTTCCGACATTGATCGTTCCCGAAGCTATATTGACATTTGGAAGAGCAGTAATTGTTCCCCCAACCAAGTTTCCTATGGAAGCTACTGAAGCTAAAGTACCTGATACAACATTAGTAACCGAAGTTACTGCAGTTACAGTTCCAGCCGCTAAATTAGCCACCGATGTCACCTTAGCAATAGTCCCATCAGCCACATTGGTAATAGCGTGAGCCGCTATTGTTCCCGTTGTGACGACTATACTACCCCCGACAACATTACCGATTGAACCTATTCCTGGTACAGTTCCCACCGAAGCCACCGTGCCATTCGTCATTACTATACTTCCAGTTGTCAATGACGACACAACCCCAACTGTCCCACCAGGGATGTTAGGTATCGTTAAAACATCTATTTGTTGATGGCCTGATGTATCGACCAAATTAGCATATACCGTTCCGCCTGTAGTCGTTCCCCCGGCTAAGATTGGATTACCGACAGCCGCAGCCGAAGAGGCTGCCATGCCATAAGTTGAAACTGATCCGCCATTATTGACAACAGTTCCAGCGGTGACAACCACCGACCCTCCGGCAATATTTGTTATTTTGGCAATTGTTCCGTCGGCTACATTAGTAACAGCATGAGCAGCTATGGTTCCGGCCGTCACTACTATACTTCCAGCGTTGACATTACCAATGGCACCAACCCCTACTACTGTTCCAACTGATGTAATTGTCCCTGCGTTAACATTTCCTATTGCTCCCACTCCGGGGACCGTACCAACTGAAGCAATTGTTCCGTTTGTTACAACTATCGAACCACCTGATATATTATGAGCAGCTATCGTTCCGGCGGTAATCACTACACTTCCTGAATTAAGATTGCCTACGATACCAACACCAGGGATCGTTCCAACTGAGTTTATCGTTCCGGCGGCAATTGCTGATATTAGATCAACAGTACCTCCCGATAAATCACCCATTGTCGTCACCACTGTTCCGCCCGCTATATTTGTTATTTCAGATATCGTCCCTATTGTCAGCGCACCTGATACTGGCACCGTTCCTTTGATAGCTACCGTTCCATCTGCCACGTTTCCCACCGTACTGACTGTTCCGGCTGAAAGCATGTCAATCGTTCCAATAGCGAATGACCCTGTAACAGGAACCGTACCCTTAATCGCTACCGTCCCATCGGCTATGTTTCCAACCGTACTAATCGTTCCAGCCGATATCATATCAATCGTGCCGATAGCAAAAGATCCAGTAACAGGGACAGTTCCTTTTATAGCAATAGTTCCATCATTTATTACTCCAATAGTTCCAACTGAATCAATATCACTAACGGTAATACCCGCCGTTCCGATACTGGTAACTAAAGCCCCATCAGACGTAGCCACCAGTCTGACTGTTTCGGCTGTTCCCGCTGTGCCACTATGGGCTATAAGAGCGGGAAATTGGTTTTTATCTTGTCTGGCATTTTGATCGGCCATATTATTTCACCTTATTAAATATTTTATTTGTACTCAATTTTTTAATACCGAAATCTCTTTCGGGTGCTTTAGGATTGTGTTTTGATAATTCTCTGACTTTCCCTTGTGGAGATTTGGGTCGACCAACTTCATTGGGGGTCGATTGGACCATTGGTTTCTTTTTGATGTAGAGAATCCTTTGTCCGCTTTGACCTTCAATTGATCTGATTATCTGGGCTTCAAGCGATTTAGAGCTAAAGAATTTGGACAAATCCTGCTCAAACTCATACAGAGAACTCCACGTTTCCGACGGATCAAACATAAAATTGTACTGTAACATCGCTATTTTCATTTTCTAAGTAAATTTATTAACTCAAAGACTTTTTGTTGTAATTGCATAAATTATATTAACTGTATATTTTTTCATTTTCTATTTAACCCTCTTTCCCAATGGTTCTAAAAATAGATTTAAAAGTTCCGTCCAGAGACCTTTGTCGTTTGCGGATAGATTCATTTTGTTAACATAACCACCCCCGATAACATCGACTCCTTGTGGTTTTGGTACTAGCCATTGATGTTGCCTAAATTCAACTGGTTTCTGAAATTGTATCGGTTGGGTGGTACTAGGTTGTCCGACCCAACCCTTAAACAACCTTTCCCGGCCGTTAAATAAGGTGGTGTTGGGTTTTAATTTATACGCACTAGTTAAAGCTAAGGCCAAATCCATAATTTCTTTTTGAGTCTTTGGGTTCTTAACATCAGCCATCGTTGGCATTTTTAGACCATTTTGTTTTATATCTTGAACTGTACGACCAACCGGAGAAGAAGCAAATATATTACTGGCTATTTGGACTGGGTTTAGCATTTTGTATCTCTTGCACTGCTAACTTTTCAGGATCAAGTTGAATACCAGCTTTGGCTGCCAGTTGAGCCTTGCCTTCGGGTGGTAAGTCTTTGAATGATATAGATTGAGATGGTTCTTTAACTTCAGCTTCAGGTTCCTGCTTATCGGCCAACCCCATGTCTTTAATCACTTCGGCCACTGATACTTTAGTCTCTGCCATCCGCTGTTCCTCAGATATCGGTGGTTCGTACCCGACATCCTTTAGTGTCTCCGCCACTGCTACTTTCATTTGTTGCATCATGGTTTCATCCATGATCGGTGTCGGTTGATCCAGAGCGTCCAGCATTTCATCTGTTGGTCCGAATTGATAAATTTCCAGCATTTTCTTGACCGCCTCTTTGGTGACATTGGGATCAATAATTCCCGATTGAGACAAACTCATCATATATTCAGCCAACTCCATCATTCGTCCCTTCTTACCCTCTTCGGTATAAGCCAAGCCTGACTGGACCTCTATGTCCAGATCATAGTCTTTTTTAATTGGTACAGTTTCGGGCGGTAATGGGTTTTTGATTTTTTTCCTAGCCGATAAACCCCGTTCTCCAATTATGTCGAAGTAATCAGGCTCACCTTTGTCGGTTTCAGAATAAACTTCTTGGGTTGACACAAAGTAATTGGCGGCTATATCTAACATCTTTTCGCTGATTCGTTTAACCGTTCCTTTGACCTGTTGCAGGGGTGTATATAGATTGGCATATTCTGATTCCTTTAATGACTCGATAGCTCTCCATGCTTTAACACCGGATGGTATCTTACCTAGAGCCGAGGTGCTAACACCCTGCTCTTCGATAAATCCATTTAGCAATTCAATAAAGTTGAATATCGCCGGAGGTGGAGAAGCTAGGGGCATTTGAGTTGGCGGAACACTGGTATATTCAGCCACCAGACCACCAGCCACATTGCTGATCTTAAAGTCTTCACCTTTCCGTTTTAACCAGACACCGACATTCATAGTATGTAAGAATGTTTCCAGTCTGGCTACAATTGTGTCCAAACCCTTGTTTGACGATATAAAGCGTTCGATTGGGGCAGTTTGATAAATCGCTCCCGGTTCCCATCTAAGATCGACAAATGGATATTCCGGCAGATCAACGTACTCATCTCTTAGCCAAATCCCACCGGCACTGAATACCTGACGGATGACCGTATCGCCTTCACTTTTATCTTTTAGTATTTCTTTGCCGTTCTCCTGACTTCTGATGGCACTGATGTTTACCGGTCCTAGGGTTTCCTTAATAAAAAATTCTTTCAATATTAAAGTTGCTGCCGATTCGCTTGGCTGAAATTTGCCGTATTTAGACGACAGATAGGCTTCTTTGATTTCATCGCTGGCGTACTTATTGTCCGGCGAGATTAACATCAGCTGATCTTTGTCAAAATATTCGTTTGACTTAATTTCTCTAATTGATTTGGGCGTTGCCTTACCAATAAACGGGGAATCATAGATCGAATCGTGATTGGCTGATAAGAATATCTCAAAGGCGTCGTAGACATTAGTTCTGATTCTTTCCTCAACGGCGTCCGGCCACACTTGAGCAAAAGATATCCCATGCTTTAGGGTTAACAGAGCCATTTGGGTAAGTTTTTCTTTTAGGCCCTGATCATCCCATTCTTGTTGTAACCATTGACCGACACGTTTGGCAAACTTCTTGGACTTGTTGTAAGCCTCCATGTACGATTTCTCGTCAATAAAATTAAACTTATTGATTCTTTCCGGCTTCACTATTGGCACAAAGTCCTGACTTAAGACCAAATTTGCCATGCCCCTGATCTGTCTTGAAGCCTTGGGGATGGTCCGTTTGGGAGTAGCCATCGTATCTTTATCACTTAAGTCGACAATTCTGCCGGTAGTCCGAGATACATAGCGGAAGTGGTAACCATCGTCAAAGAAGTTGTTGTCATACCATTTGCGACTAAAGCGCCTTCTTTCCGCCATAGCCATCTCCTGCATGGCGTCAACTTCATGTGCGATATCTTTGGTGTCGATTTTTGATGTATCGACGGTTATCTTGTCTGCCATAATTTAGTTATTTTTTCCTTGAATTTACCTTGGGGAGTTTCCCGACCAAGTTGCTTTTTAATTGCACCCATAAACGCTTCGTCGCTTGCTTCATCTTCTGGAACAAGATTTGAGGTTTCGGGAGTGATTTCTTTTTTGACATCTGTTTCTGAATCTTTAATCTCATATACATTTTTAGCAATTACAGCTTTTGATAACAACTTAACCTCGTCTGAATGCTGTTTTTCCCTAATAAGAATAAAAACCAGAAACAAACTGGATATGATTATTTCGTTCATTCGAAGTACTCCCTGTTTTTGTAATATTTAACAAATGGATTTGGTAACAAATACACCTCATGATCATAGAATCTTTGATCGGGATACTTAAAGACATCGGAATCCCGACGTAAGATGTACATTCTAACTGGTATGGTCCCAATCGTGAATCCTGATGGCTCTGGTGCGGTCCCAAAGCTAGATATTAACTGTTTTAGGGTACTAAAGCCGTACTCTGTCAGACTTTGAGGGGTTATCCCTATTTCTAGGGCGGTACCACATAGTCCTTCCTCATAAAATACTGAGTGTCCCGTTTCACCCATTAACATAAACGGGACCATCGCTCTGTCGAAGTAGTCACGCAAGGTGTCCAGAGCTTTTTCTAAATCCTCACATTTCAAGGATGGTTTCTCCTTCGTCGTCGAAACCACCGGTTTTCTTTTTGTAGTCATATTCTATTGAATTAGTAATAGGGTCAGGTAAACGATTAGTCACCGCAGGGCGGGACATTAAAAAGTAACGGACACAATCGTAGGAATGATCGTCAAGGCTGGTGTCAACGTCCTCGATTTTTCTTTCATCATAGCTTAATGCCGGAATTGATTCTACCGTCTTAATACAGCTTTTGAAAAATTGAAGATAAGGTTTGCTGTCAGGTGCAAATGATAGATATTCCCTAACCCTGGATAATCCATGCAACCGTTCATTGTCAGCCTCTATCATTCTTAGTCCCTGATTCTGCATAGTTTCAGCAATCGATTCTCCGCCTTCGGGGTGATTCCAACAGGACGGATCGGCGACCAGATATTCGTAACCTTCCCATCCCATCCGTTTATTAATAAGTGATATAGTCTGTGCCATTTTCTTAGGTGTTAGAGCTACTCCCATCAGTTTTTCAAATTCAGTTCCGTTCATGTAAAACTCCCTAACACAATAAATCCGTTTGTCGTATCCTTCGGCAAACCACAAGACACAAAACGGGGCATTAACACCCCAGTCCATGGCAATCCATCTGTTCCACTCCGGGGGAATAGCAAACTCATTGACCACATGGGTATCTTTATTCCAGTCAGTAAACACCTGTCCAGCGACTATATCCCAACTTCCCTCCTTCCATGCTTTTCGCAGATTGTCTGGTAAAGCATTAAGAAACGACACGTACGTCGGATCCATTCTCATTAGTGTCGGATTATCTTCTAGTTTGCTTCTGATAAAGATTCGACCCCGACTGGTAATTGGATCGGTATAAGATGTCCCCCAATCGCAGACATCAATAAATCTCTTCTTAACCCACGAGTGTCCGGGACCACCGGGATTGGTAGTCATAAACACTTGAGGGTCCAATCCCTCAACGGTTGACCGACAAGAGGATATTAGTTTTAGATACGATTCTTCGGTGGGTATCTGTGTCAGTTCTTCAATAACCATCTTCTGATACTCATGCCCTAGATACTTACCATAAGCGTTTTCGTCTTTTAGATGTCCAGTCTTAAAGATAGCGCCTGACGGGAATCTTATTTCAGTTGGCCGATAAGCGAAGTCTGCTCCGAGACCGACGTACATATCTCTGGCTCTACCCACCCAGTCGCTCAAGTCGTCGGCATTTCGTCTAATTATAAGAGCATGATAGTTAGGATTATTAATCCACCTCGTCAGCCAAGCAATACCGGCTTGAGTTTTGCCTCCACCTCGGCTTCCTATCCCCCAAACAAAATCTCAAATTCAATTCGTTTAAGAACTTCTGTTTGTGGGCCAGAGTGCGGCAACCATGTGTTATGAGCTTGTTTGGGGATGGAACATCACCTCCTGTCTATCCACCTTTTGTGGACATTAAGGTTGACGTTTATCCGATCATGTTGTCTTTTGTCCATCACCTCTAAATTAGTAACATTATTGTTTAAAGAATCTCCATCGATATGGTGGACAATTTCGGATTTTAAAAGACACCTATTTAGTTTCTGTTCCATGACATATCTATGTTCCCTAATGTAACCACGACAATCAGCACCTTTATAATCCGGCTTGTAAAGTAATATATATTTTCTACCATTTGGTCTGGCAATCTGATACCTGAAACCCTTAAATGACCACGGCATTTGACCCTTCTTAAATCTAGTCTCCATCCCTTCATCACCGGTTAATTTGGTAATAGACAAACAACAGTCCCTTGAACAATACTTACCTCTACCAATCTTTACTTTAGACGGATAAGTTATAAATTCTTTTCCGCACACGCTACACTTCTTAATCATTTTCCTCCTTACGTTTTTTGTTTAACTCCTGTTCTGGTAAAATGATAACGTTGTTTATTTTTTCTCCCCTAGAAGTTAGGTCGCTTTTATCAATCAATCTACCTTTAACTTTATATCCTAATTCAACCGCTTTCATCCTTGTTTGCCAGTCGGGAACGTCGATGAAATCGTCAGTCTTCTCATCTGCGGTCCCCATTGTTCTAGCACTAACAACCCTGTTGGCAACAAAGGCTTCCTTGTGGGTATCAAGGATTAAATCATCAGGTAAATATTTGTCGCATAAAATCTCCCACGATTTACCTTGGGTTATCTTTTGGGGCGTCTTGGCGGTGTTGGGAGAGTACCCTTCTTCTAACATCGCCCTACCTATACCAATTCCACCATTTTCCACCACCTTCTCGAATACTTTTTTAATACGTTTATTCGGTTTCATTTTGTTGCGGTAATTAATTGATGACTCCACCATTTGACCACCCCCCTACTGGCTTTCGGGTTACTTTTAGGCACAAAATAGGGACATACCCCTGATAGGGGAGGGTAGGGGAGTCTGCAGTAAATCATAGTTCTTTTACATTTTCTGCAATATATAACATATTCTCCTCTGTTAAATGTGGCCCAACCCCCACGAAGTAAGATTCTCTAAACAATCTGTCGCTCTCTCTTAGATCACCTACTACCCGGCAGTCGATATCTTTATATGCCGGATGACGTAATAGATTACCACTAAACAAAACACGTGTTTCAATCCCTGCTTGCTCAAGAAAATTCATATCTCTGTTTCTGTTGGCCGACATTAAAGGATAAGCAAATGGACTGATCTCATCATTGTAGCACTCGCCTAATGACTCTGCTAATATTTTATAGTTTCTTTTTCTAGTTTCGATAAACCCGTCTAGTCGTTTCAACTGCTCTCTGCCAAAGGCGGCCTGCATTTCCGTCATCTTAAAGTTTAGACCTAGACGGGAATAGTAATATCGGTGATCAAATTCAGGATTTTTCCAGCGATTACCACAGGCGGGATTTGGACCGCCAACCCGACAGACACAATCCCTGCCCCAATCTCTGATACTCATAGCCTCACGATAAACTCGATTGTCATTTGTCAGTACCATTCCCCCTTCGCCGGTAGTCATGTGGTGGGCGGGATAGAAGGACACCGTTGCCACGTCACCAAATGTTCCTGCCATTTTACCCCCACGACGACTTCCAACAGCGTCGCAACAATCTTCTAGCACTTTTAGGTTATGTCTTTTGGCTACATCCATTAATTTATCCATATCAGGCATTTGTCCGACAGTATGAGCAAACACAATAGCGCTTGTTTTATCACTTATTGCCTCCTCAATTTTGTCCACATCAATCGTTAACCCCTTAACATCGACAAACACCGGTTTTAATCCCAAATAGATCATCGGGGCTACCGTGGTAGGGAAAGCCCCACCCGCCGGAGTTATAACTTCGGAATTTTTTGGTAACCCCAATGATTGTAATGCCACCAGATTTGCACTGGACCCGCTGTTAACTGTTACAGCATGCCTTATTCCCCACCAGGTAGCGAACTCTTTTTCAAATGCTTGAGTCTCAGCCCCATTTGATAACCAGCCACTATCCAGTGACCGCATAACAGCGTCTTTTTCTTCTTGTCCATAGATTCCTTTAGCGTAACCTAGTCTTTCGGGCATGGAGTTAGTGGGACGATACTTTTTCTGCCGGTGTATTCGTTTCCCATTCCTGGTTGTAAATAAATAATGCTTTTGGCGCCTTCATGTCGTGCCATTTCGGTTAAGGTCATATCATAACCACACAAATTAAACCTCCCCGTCTTATCCATTGACCAAGTAACCGCCCGGGTTAAATCAGAGGCGTTAACCCAGCTAAATAAAACATCCTGATAAATTGTGACTCTGTTGGGGTTTTCCCTGACTGCTTTAATAAACCGATTGTTACCATAAATTCCAAAAGGAATTAAAGTAACATCAGCCAACCCGACTGTTGCCCGTTTGGACAGTCCGTAATATTCCGTCGGATATGAAATATCAAATTCAGAAGCGTGTCGAATTGGTCTGGTCTTATCGTGCATAGCACCCGAACCAAAGGCAATTATTTTGGCTTCCGGCCAACGACAGCGAATATTGGCCATCATGGCTAGATTTTTTTTGAAGTCATCGGCACTACATTCTTTGTAATGCCCCTCATTGGCACAATGGATTATGATATCTCCATCCCACTTGTATCGGTTAACACTTTTAATGTCGGCCAGATTAAGTTCCCGGTGAGTTGGTCGTTTGGCGTCTAATTGGAGACTGCTACCTACAAAACTAGAAGCACCGGTAATTAAGATTTCTGCCATCTTTTGACGTGTAAATTATTAATAACTTCATCGTCTGATAAATAGGGGTGTTGTTCTTCTATTGGTTTGCCAAAAATAGCTCTGGGGGCAATTAATGATTCGGGACGCATGACTATATCTACCAGAATCGGACCGTCGTATGCCATCGCCTCCTTGACCGCCATCCTTAACTGCCGAGGATCATCCACTCTAATACTGTTGATTCCATAGGCTTGAGCAATTCGAGCAAAGTTTGGCGTCCCCTCGTGAGTTCCCACATGACGTCCCCCCATGTATAAATCTTGAAATTGACGGATGATTCCATATCCTTCATTACTGTATACGAATATTTTTACCGGGATATTATGATTAACTGCCGTCTGCAGCTCTTGGATATTAACCTGCATTCCGCCATCACCGTTAATACAAATCGGGGCTTTACCAGTAGCAAACCACACCCCAATTGAAGCCGGGAGGGAGAAACCCATGGGTGAGTTACCAAAAGAGGAGATTAACCGTTGATCTTTTTTGAGTTGCCACGATTGCATGACCCACGATAAAGTACCTCCGGTGTCTAAAAGCATGATGTCGCCTTCTTTAGCTTCGTCACTAATAATTCGGGACGCCATATAAGGATTGATCTTGGTATCAGATAAGTGTTCCTTGGTAACCAGAGGATATCTGTGGCACATATCCTTACATTCCTGCAACCAGTTGGATACATCGGGAGCGTCTATTGGACTCGCCATCATTGACAGTAGAAAATCAGTGGCGTCGGCATGAATCGGTAAGCTGGGAACTACTACATCTTTTTTCAATTCAGCCGGATCAACGTCGATGACTATTTTGACTGCTTCTCTGGCAAATGTTTTGGGATTGGAACCAGCCTCTCTGGTATCTAGTCTAGCACCTACCGATATTAATAAATCACTGTTGGCAATGGCATAATTGGACCCCCGGTTTCCGTAAACTCCAAATACCTCTAGTCTATTTTCGTGTTGGTAATCGCCATACCCCCATGTCGGTAATATCGGCCACCCGAGGATGTCAGCTAATTCGCTAAAGTAGGCAGTGGCGCCGGAAGCTCTAACCCCGTTACCAATAATTAGAATCGGCCTTTCGGCCTTTTTGATAGCTTTGATTACCTCCTGTACATGAATTCGTTTGTGGACCAATTCCGGGCTGGTTTTAATCTGCACATCATCCATCTCCGCCATTTGAATATCCATGGGAATATCCAGATGGACCGGACCTTGCCTGAATTGTTTTGACTTTTTGATGGCTCTCTCTACTAAATTTGGCAATGATTCTACGTCTTTGACTAACCGTCCAAACTTGACACATGGCTTAATTGATCTGACCATCTCCGCCTCTTGAAAGCCTTTTTGCCGAATCTTATTGTGTTTCATATCAAAAGTACCAACCTGCCCGGTGATAAACAGCGACGGGACCGAATCAAACCAACAGCCATAAATACCAGTGATTAAGTTGGTTCCGCCGGGAGCCGATGTGGCCATGGCTGCTCCGTAACCCTTAAGTTTTGAATAAGCCTCAACTGCCATGGCTGCCGCTTGTTCGTGCTGCATGGCAATATACTTAACATCACTTCGACTAAAGGCATCAATTTGATTGGTAATAGCACCTCCGGTCATACCGAAAACATGTTCTACCCCCTCGTTTTTAATTTGTTTTAGAACCCAGTCGGTTGTTTTAATTCTTTCCGCCATATATTTTTCTTGCCTCCTTTAATCCTTTTGGAGTTCCAATGTCAGTCCACTGAGCATTGGTTTCCAAACCAATAAATTTTTTGTTACCGTTAAAATAATCCGGGTGAAGTAGGGTGTATCCGGCGTAAACGTCATGGTCCATATATCTAACACTGGCCTCGTTGTCATCGCACAGGTCAAGCATTAGATCGAGATTGATGTCACTTAAGGTATCTCCGTTGGCTAAAAATACATACTCATCCCTCAACCACTTATTTAACCGATACAGAGTATTACTTTCACCCAATAGTTCCGGCTCAAAAGTATATAACAGTCTATCTCCAAAATAAGCCATGATATCCAAAGGTTTCCAATAGGTGTTAACAATAATTTTACCGATTCCAATATTTTCAAACTTTTCGACTATTCGCTCCAGACATGGTTTTCCGGCAATGTCTAGCATTACCTTTGATCTGTCTTGGGTTAACTTACCAAGCCTTGTCCCCAGACCGGCACAGAAAATTAATGCCATCATGTTAAAACTCCCTCACCGTTAAACCGTTAAAATTGATTGAAAAATCAAGATATTTTAACCCCATCTCATTGATAAACCATTCTCGCTTTTTGGGATCGACTACAAATAAAATACACCCCTCACCGCCGGCACCTAATACCTTACCGCCAATGGCACCCGATTTGTAGGCTTGGGTAAAGATGGCGTCAATATGTTCATTTGTCGCCGATGGGTTACTTTTCTTTTTCCAGTCCCAGGCTTCCCGGAGTAGTTTTCCCACCCCATGAAAATCACCTGACACTAGTAAGTCTCTGGCTACCCATGTTTGTCCCCGAAGTTTGAGCAATGATTCGATTCCTTTAGAGTTTAGTATGTTTTGTTTTAATCCGGCTTGGATGTCACTACTATGCCGGGTTTTACCGCTATGAAGTAGAACACACCACTCTTCAAAGGCGGTGGCAATACTTTTGGGTATTTCATCTACCCAGACATCGCCGTTTTCAAATTCAATTAAATTCATTCCCCCTAGGGCCGAAGCATACTGATCCTGCTTACCTGATATCCATCCCAGAGCCACCTCGGCTTGATAAGCTCGTTTAGCCACTTCCATTTTGCTGCGCTTGATTTTCTTGAGTCGATCCATGGCGCCGATAAAAGCCACCGCCGCCGAAGCCGACGACCCCAAACCCGAAGACTGGATACCTTCAAAAATATCCTGTATTAGAATCGGTGGGACATCGACGTAGCTTCGCAATATTTCGTACATTAGATCGAATTTAGAATCGGTGTGTCTTGGTGGCACGTTTGTCAGGTCCCGATATTCTCCCATGGCTTCCATCCGGGTCAGTCCATCTTTGCTGACTACGGTACAAACATGGTGAAGATTAATTGCCATGCTCAAAACTCTACCTCCGTATTTGTCGGCAAATTCTGGTAAATCAGTACCACCTCCAAATAAGGAAATTCTTGATGGGGCGGTTGAGATAATCATAGAATTAGTTTTCTAAAATCATTCCAATTAGTAAATCTAACAGCCCTATCATCCAGATAAATTGTAGTGTCTAGTTGTTTTTCTTTGGTAATTAAGGGAATTTCGTAAAAGTTCCACTTATTCAGCCACTTGATAATCTTTTTGAAATCAGATTTGGGTCGGTTGGTGTGGATGTAAAATTCAATCCCCTTGTCGACAAAGAGTCGTAATGTTTCAATTGCTCCCGGCATTGGTTTGTCATACCAAGCTCCGTTTTGGGGTTCGGTAGGGATTCCCTGTCGTTTGACGATAACTCCATCGAAGTCAATAGCAATCATGCAAACTCCTTTTCTACCTCTTCACATATCCAGTGAATAGCCTGTAACTGATGTTCTTGGATATTAGGGGTGCTATAACCGACACGAGGCAGATCAATGATTACCATGCCTTTTTCTTTGGCGACATCGATAGCTTTGAGAACGTTTTTAGATTGACCGCTAGTCGATAAACACATCAATATATCCCCCCGTTTCCCTAGCGCCTCTACCTGTCGGCTAAACACATTCTCAAATCCAAAGTCGTTGGCAATCGCAGTTAAAATGCTGGTGTCGGTGGTTAAAGCTATCGCCGGAAGCGCTTGTCTATTTTTGATTTTGTAACTGCCTACAAATTCCCCGGCTAGGTGTTGGGCTTCCGCTGCACTGCCTCCATTTCCAATTATGAGAAGTTTATGTCCAGACTTGAATGCTTCGACAATTTTACCAGCAATTTTATCCATGGTGGCTCCTCTAGTGGGTATTATAACACTACTAATATTCCACTAATTTTTGTATACTCATTTAACTCCTTTGAAGCCTTTCGTCATGGTTTGCGCTCTGAAGGAGTTACTTTTTTTTGATCTATTTTGTACACCTTGACACGTGTTTTGAAGAGTATAAAGTTAATATAGTTATTGATTGATGATTTTATGGATGAGAACTTTCTAATAAAGAAATGCCCAAACTGCAACGGCTATACAACCGTCACTTCACGGCGGTTAAAATGTCCGGTATGCAGGGGAAAAGGAGTTCTAGTCATAGATAATATGACCGGAAAGTTAATATTTAATGATGATGATGAAACAACGAAAAGTATGGACTAAAATTTGGAAAGACGAATGGTTTTGTAACTTGAGTCAGAGTGCCAGAATTTTATTTTTATATTTAATTACCAATGAAAGTATCGGTTTTACCGGTTGCTATGAATTGTCAGATAGGCAAATAACTTTTGACACAAAATTAACTGGACTTGAAAAGTTAAAGAAAGAACTGTCGCCAAAGGTTAAATTTTTTGATGGATGGGTCTACATAGTTAATTCTCAGGGATATAACGGTTTTGCTGGGCCGAGTTTTGAGATAGCAATTAGCAAAGAAAAAACTTCAATTCCTGAAAATATAAAAGATACCTTAATTATGGGAAAAGGATACACTACCCCCCCCGTACCCCCACCGTCAGGGGGGGATTCTAGTAGTAAGAGTAGTAGTAATAATAAATATAATAAGATAGAGGATATAAAGGAGGAAGACTTAGAAAACATTGCCAACAAATATCGGGTCCCCATGTCTTTTGTTAGGTCAAGATTAGACGACATGGAAAATTGGACATCTTCAAAAGGTGGTTCGCCATACAAAAACCATTATTCAGCTTTATGTAATTGGGTAAAAAAAGATGCGTTAAAAATTAAACAAGAATATGCAAAACAAAGTAGCGACATTGCCCTCTAGCCTACCAATTGAAGTACAACCTGAAGTTGATAGATTCAGTTGGTCATCAAAGCGGTGTTGGAAAGTGTCCATAACCTACAAGACCGAGGTATTTATCAACGAAGAAGAAAAAGAATATTTCCTAAAACAACTAGCCAATGGAAAAAAAATAATCAGGGTTGGGGAAATGATTTTAACTAACAAATTTTTAGCAATTACCAAAATAAGATGACACTTAAACGTCTTATAGATCGCTTACTGCATGAAAGTATTATTTATCGGAATAGTGACAAAGAGTTAATCTGGAGAGTCTGGACCGAGAAGGGATCAGTCCAAGGAGACAGGTCGGTGGAGTTGATTGTTAAGGATAGATTCTTAAAGGCTTACAGTCCTGAATCAATCCGGCGGTGTCGGCAAGCCCTTCAGCGAGAAGATATGTTATCCGGGAGAAACGAGATTCAAGCCACCGACAAGGTCAAGGAACTCAGACTGGCCGAAGCTAGGCTTAAAGGTTATAACTATATTTCCGACCAAGGGAGCTTTATTATTTAACCCCTTGACACGTCATACAAACAAGTGATATTATTAATCAATTACTAATTAGACAAACCATGAGCAATCAAATAAATGATCAATTAGCTGACTTGGCTATTGATATCGTCGCTAAAGTTATGGCGACAAACGGGACCATTCCCGAAGAAGCAAGAAAAATGTTAGAAAAAGAAGAATACCAGCGCTTATTAGAAGAGTCCGAAGAACTAACCGAACCGGAAGATTGGGAACTGATTAGCGAAGGCGGTATGTGCGGAGAAGACGAGGAGGTAGAATGACCAACATCGACAAACTTTATCTTAAAGGTGAAATTATTATTGCCGTTATCGACTTACTTGAAAGTCTTGACAATAAAGAACCAAATTCAATGAAAAAGTTTGCTGACCGCTTAAATGTTATTTTAAAAATCAAATAATGCCTATTACAATTCACAACAACGAATACTACACCGTCGCCGAAAGGATAAAGGAAGCCGGGGACCATCTGACATCAGTTAACTCAGAGGTACTGGCTCACAATCCGGTAGTAGTCAAAGTTACTATCACCACCGACAGGGGAACGTTTACCGGGATATCGGCTGCTAACCCCGCCAAGGTAATTGAAAAGAACTCCCCCTATGAAGTCGCCGAGACAAGCGCTTTGGGACGGGCATTGGGTTTCTCCCGGTACGGACTATCAGATCAAATTGCCAGCGCCGAGGAAATGGAAAAGGTAGGGCTTGTGGCAACACCTACGGCCCCTAAAACAACAGTAACCGCAAAGTCGACAAATGTTACTACTGGTGGCGTATCAGGTGTCTGCGAGGTCTGTGGTGCCATAGTCAAAGCCCCTTATAAAATATGTTACAAGTGTCGATATAAGCAAGTCAGCACCCCGCCCAAAGCTCCCCCTGTAGACATTCCCGATTTAGTAGTTGGGGAAGAGTTTACTGCCTTCTAATTATGAAACTAACAAGAAAAGAATTATCTATGGTTTTGTACGCTATTATGTTTACCTTAAAGGCTGATCGGGGGACGATGACCGACGACATGATCGAGGACCTAGAAACAGCATACGATAAGTTACAAGGGAAACAAAAATAATGCAAACTAAATTTCTAAATAGAGAACGTCTAATTAAAATTTGTAAACGGTTATATGCTAAAGGTATTTCCCAACGTGAAATAGCTAGGAAGCTAAAGATACACTATAACACCGTTTATAAATACATTCATTTATCTACTTGACACGTCATGCAAACGTATGATATATTTAATTAAAGCAGGTAGCACGTTTACAATCGGGGGTAGGAAAGAGAATGGGGTAACCCTAATACACTAAATAAAACGGATTACACTTATCAGTCATCTTTTTTATTAGGACAGTTACTCTTTTCTTCCCTACCCCTGATTAATTAATAATTTAAACAAACCATGAACAAAGTAGGAACTCGCAAGAACGGTTTACCGGATTGTAGATTTAGATTTAACCGGACCTTATCTGCCAAAGAACAACGCTTTTGGCAACGCTATGGAAATTATATTTGTGTCGCCATCTTGGGCGCCATTGCCGGAATGATTTTAACCAAGAGTCTCTGGGACGCTTCCCGTCCGATACCGGCGGTGATGATCCAACCCCCTAAAGTAGAAGCTATGGAAACTCCCTTCTGCTACGACCCCATTACTTGTATCCGGGACGTCGGTGAAGAGCTGGGAGTTAGTAACCGGGATATTATGACTCTAATCCGAATCGGTAAATGTGAATCGGGACTCCGCCCGGAAGCGCTAGGGATCAACACTAACCGAACCGTTGACAGAGGAATTTTTCAAATTAACAGTATCCACAAAGGCTTGACCAATGCCGACGCTTTTGACTTTCAAAAGAACATCAGATACGGTTATAAGTTATTCTTAAAACAAGGCACCACGCCCTGGAACTCCAGCGCCAAGTGCTGGAATAAATAATGACCTTATTTAATTGGTTTGACTTAAAAATTACGAAGTTGTTAAACTGGTTAAATTTTAAATATTGGACAAAAAAATGAAACCAAAAACTAAAAAGAAAACCTTAAAACAGTTACGGGCTATTGGAAACTTTATCTTCAATGGGGGATTGTCTCCAAACTTAAATAAAAAGTTAAAACAAAAATGAAATATAATCCCGACAAAGAAATTAGCTATCGGATAGTATTAGATTTTTGGCAGGATGATACTGAAGATAGGATACAGCTTAGTACCCAAGGCGTTAATGCTTTTCTGGTAAAGGAAAAGATTGTCAGGGGTAAGGTTGTTGAGTCTGAAACTCAAATCGACAACAACAGACTCCCTTGGTTAGTCTATAGTGAAATGAAAGAGGAATTAGAATTAGCTTTTCCCAGACAGGAGAAGAAATTAAAGGAGAAGAAATGATCTATAAATATAGTCGGAAAGAAATCTTAAGGGAATTTGAGGGTTGTATATTAAATATTGAAGAAATGTTATTAGCCGCCAAAGAAAGTAAACCTAAAAATGTGATTGAATATCCTGCTGGACAGAAACTTATAATCAAATACCAACCAAAGAAGATAGAAAAGATACCAGACAATATTGTCAGCCTAGAACTGTTAAGTGAAAAAGTAGCAGAATTAATTGATGTTATAAATATGACGGACAGAGGGGGTAGACGTAAAGTGAGGAGCAATCCCACCGACACTCCGAGTGATGAAGGAGCATTACCTACCCCTGAAGTCCGACCAAAGAAGATTGCCAAATTTGTATTGACAGACATTCTTACTGATGTTGCGATTGAACAAAAGATCAACCAAATTATTGATTACTTAAACAACCTATGACTACACCAGTAAACAATAGAGAGATAAAAGAATTAATAGTTAAAAATTCAATAAATAAATGGCCAGTGTAAACGGAAATCTCTTTTTTAGAAATACATCATTATTCACAGACTGGTTAAATAAGACTTCTTGTTCTAATTGTGGCTATTATTTCGGTGGTATATATTCAACGTTTAAAGAACATGAATATATTTTTGGAACAGGAAAATGTCCCATTTGTAAAAAAGAATTATCACTAGATGGTGCTCACGGGATAGTTAAGGTGGCACAACTAATTAATAATAAATTTAAAATCCCTATGACAAAATCTAATATGACAGTAGACAAACCAAACAATGAGTGGGAGAAAATAGCATTTTTATTTCACAATACCTACGAGGGGTTAGCACCTAAATTTGGATATGAGACCAGAGAAGACACTAAAGAATTTGACCCCGAAAGTAATAATGGAAAACTAATGATAGCAACCTGTAAAGCAGTCATCTCTAAAACCCTCCAACAACAGAGAGAAGAAATAATTAAAGAAATAGACAAAAAGATTGAAAACTGGTGTGTAGATTATATGGCAGATGCCAACCATAATCTTGAATATAACCACCGAACACCGCCAATATGGGAGTATTTAAGAGAGAGATTAAAACAAATTATTAATTAAAAAAGAAAGATGATTATTAAAAAAGGATTATATAAAGACTGGAACTTAATATCAGCAATTAGAGACTTAATGAATATTAGGATTAATTCAATCAAAACTGACAAATATCCTGATTGGTTTAAAACACAATTTACTAATTCTAAATCAAAATGACAAAAGAAAAAATAACCTTATGTCCTAACTGTAACTGTATGACTCATACGGTAAAAGGTAATTGTGGTAAGTGTGGAGTAACCAAACCAAACAATGAGTGGGAGAAAGAGTTTGGAGTTGAAAATAATTGGCAAAAAATGCCATATTATCCAAATACTATCTATCCAGATGTAAAAGTTTGTTATCACTGTTATTGTATTGAAAAAGAAGTAAAAGGAAAATTACATTTAGAGTGCTGTATGTGTGGTCATAGAAAATTAAAATTTGATAAAACTATATGAAAACAACCCGACAAAAAAGACCAGATATTAAAAGTTTACAGTCAATAAAATAAATGAAAAAAGATTTTACAGACCAAGATGTTGTTTACATGTGTGAAACCATACTTGGGTATTTAGATATGGGTATGGTTGATAAAGCCAAACAGCATTTAGAAAACCTACAAAGATGGTTTGTGGATTTACCATTAGAAGGTAATTTACTAAAGGAGACAAAACAAAAACTATGAAAATAACTTATGAAAAATTACTTTTAATAGGTATTGGACTTTTAATATTAGAGGTTATTTTATTAATTATTAATTTAATACAGTCAATAAAATAAATGAAAAAAATATGTCAAAGATGCAGAAGGGAGTTTGATTGGAGAGATATTGGTAACTCTGTTAAATTTGAACAAACTAATCTATGTCCTGATTGCGAACACGAAATTATGGAGTTAGAAGCCCAAGAAAATGCCAATGCTGCGATGGCTGCTGCTGAGGCTGAGGCACAAGCCCAAGGAGAATGGGAAGCCCAACAAGAAGCTGAGGCACAAGCCGAATATGAACAGGGAGGACACCCATGAAAACAACCCGACAAAAAAGACCAGATAGAGTGATAAAAGAAAAGATATATCTTGAGTTTAGTTACATACCAATGATTTATTCTTTATACAGAACCGAACAAGCGGAAATGATAGGGTGGTGTAAAAGTCGTGGTATGAATTGGAGTGAATCGGTAGCAACTGATGGAGTAATAATAGAATTTAGCAGAGATAAAAACACATTAGACTTTATAAAAACTTTCTTAGAACCAAAAGTCAATCACGCATTACCATTTTCAAGTTTACAAAGTATTGATGGGGTTAGAATCGTTAATTTAGAAAGTTAAAATCCCTATGAAAACAAAATCTAATATGACAGTAGAAAACTCTAATTTAGTCAAAGAGGAAGATTGGGAACAAAATCTACTAGATAGTGCTAGGGTATTGGCTGATAATCTACAAATATATAACGCAAGTAGGGAATGTAGTATCTGCGGTGCTTCGCCAGAGCATCAAGCTAAATGGGTAATTAAACTAGTAAGAGATGAAAAACAAAAATCATTTGAAGAAGGTTACAAAAAAGGAGTCAAAGACGAAATTGAGTGTGTTGAAACTAGCGGAGAACATTTAGATTTACAGAAGAAGTTAAAAATTAAAAAGAAGATATGAAAACTAACTATATAGATAAAAAGTTTAATAATCCAATAGCACAGATAGACAACCTTATAGACCAAGCCCACACCCTAAAAGTTAAGCAGAAATTTATTGACCGCTTTGGTGAAGACCCGGTAGACGTGCTGGGTAACGATTGGGAAAACTACATTGAGGTGTATATGGAAGAAGTCAACGATGAGGAATTTATGATAGACAGATTATGACCACCCAAACAGTAAATGACACAATAGAAAAAGTAAAAGAGATTATAGAAATTATGTGGATTAAAAAAGAAAAGGATAAAACTGGTTACGATGTTGGTTGGAATAGTGCTTTAGCTGAATTTGAAGCTAGACTTAAACAGTTAAAAAAGAAATGAAAATAGAAACATATCTAAAAGCCTATTCTGACAACGGAAAATACCTTGGAGCAGTTGAGGGTGAATTTACATCAGGGAAAATAAGGGCTTTTTTAGAACTATGGGAGAAGGCTGAATCAGAAGCAAGGTTAAAAATGAACCTAGGAGGTCAGAATAAGTAGTGATAATGGTTTAATACTAAATCTCAAGACTTTCAAAGTAACATATTTTCAAGGAGATGGGACGTTTAACCCCAAGAAATGTAAAACTTTAGAGGAAGCTATAACGTATTGTCAAGAACAAGGAGAGACAGAATATGGAATTACTTTAATCGGTAAGCTAAAAAAGAAATGACCGAGATTAAAATTAGTGGAATCAGAATAGTATCAAAAAAAAATAACCGTCGTAACTTCCGCCATATCTCCCTTCCCAGCGTTGCCTATGAGAAATTTAAGAATCTAATGTTTGAGTATCTGTACCCTTTCAAAGGAGAGATCACCCAACCTTTCAAATTAGAGCTGTGGTATGCCATCAAAGGCAAGTTTCCGCAGGATATTGACAATGCCACCACTTCAATTCTGGATGTACTTCAGGACTATCAGGTAATTGAGAATGACAATCTGTGTACCGAAATTCATGCTTATAAAACCGGGGAACATAAAGACTGGTTCTTTACGATTCATCTGACGGAGCTTTAGTTTGGAGCCGGATCATTGGCAGGCAGGTATAAAAACTAGCACACCCGGTATCTTTAGGAATTTCTCTAAATACTTTCAATGCTTCTACTCTAGCCCTATCTATTGGTAAATGATTAAAGTTAATCAGAATTGATTGGACAACTGCTTGACATAGATCACATGTTTCTTTAGGTTGTTTCATCTTCTTTGTTTAATTCCAAAAGTAACTAACCGAGGTTGAAATTCTCTGACATTCTCGCCGTTACTCTTACCTTCTATTATCCATCCGCCAATATTAGAGGTCAAGCCAAGCCTTTTTTCAAACTGTAAACTCTGATCTTTGAAACAGGGAGTTTGTAAGAAATGGATTCCCCGATAATTAAGATACAGGGAGTTGTGATAATGACCGAAGGTTAGGATGTTTGGTAGATCACCTGGGTCCATAGCATTGATGGCTCTTTGGGCTTTGTAGCTGACAGCATAGGCCTGATTCCCCATCGGGTGTAACATATCCATCACCACTTTATCTCCCATCCTGACTCTGGCCGAATACTGACCGATATAGGTGATATCCCCTCTGGCTCTGGCGATCTGGACTAGAGGATCGGAACCATACCTTTCGTACATTTTTAGATCATGATTACCCGATATGGCAATTGTCTGGATTCCACTTCGTCTGGGATAGTTTTTAATCGTGTAAGCGATCTGGGCTTCCTGTCCTAACACATTCTGCTCAAATTCCTGTCCTTGATAAACGTGGGACCCGTCAGTAACATCACCCACATGGAAGACTGTTTTTACTCCGGCTTGTTGAAAACGATCATACATGACCTCTAGTGCATCCAAACGCTCAAATTTAGAACCTAAGTGAGTATCCGATACCAGCCCAAAATGGAGTTGCCCCCCCCTAAACATTCGGGAAGCGTCAAAGTTTACTTTCCCTTCATTAGCTTTTGATCTGATCCAGGTTCCATCACAATTAACAAATCTAAATCCTTCCTCAATTAACGTATCAAGGACTTTAGTTACAGCAGAGGTATCAGTTTTCAGATTGCTGGCTATTCGGTCAGGTCTGAACTCACCTCTAAGTTTTAACACTTCTTTACGGAGATCGACTTCTTTGCCAGTGTTAGCCATAATTTGACATACTGATCTAGTTTGTTATATAATTAATTAGCAGACACACTAGTTCTCTGCCAACCTCTGAAGTAACCACCCTTGACAGTGAGTTTTAAATCAGAGGTTTTTATTTGCCTGTATACCACCTACGAAGCATATCCATCACCCGGTTAAGGAGATAGATAGCAATAGCGGCATATTTCCAATCAGTTGGAACTACTTCCAAGATTGAAGGAATAAGAACTAATAACGTTGGAGTTAAAAACCAGAGAGCGTTTTTACCCCAAGCAATCAGGTCTGCCTTGTTAAGAGTGAATCTTTTTGAAGGTTTCATTTTGATTGTTTAATTAATAACTCAATTCCTAATTTGATATGATCCCAAGCTGTCAGATTCGTAGCCTGTAACAATTCTGTTTTAATTCTTTTCAAATCAGCGTTAGCAATCAAGGCACTATTCTGCCAACCAACCGCTGTTCGGCGTTCCTGTTCGTATTTCTCCGTCATAGCTTTGAGCTTTTCCAGGTTGTCATAAGCCAGCTTCTCCAGATCAGATAACTTTTTGTCAACATTATCGGTTATGTAACCGTACCCCTGCCGGATTTGACCTTCGGTGATTTTGTTTGTTCGGATAAATTCTAAAATTCTTTCTTCTTCTGTCATAGTTTCTTTAAAATGTAACCAGCCTAATACGCTGTTGTAATTTCCATGAAGTCTTAATTCTGTCACCCCACTCCCATCCAGTTCTTTCCAATTCTGTTCAAAACAGGTCAAGGTAGAGGTACTAGCGTGATCACAAATTGCTATATGTCCGTAAGGGGACATTCCCCAGATAACAATATCTCCCTGCATTGGAACGCCTGTGGTGGTGTTGGGGATACGGGCAAAGAACTCTGGTAAATAAGTATTCCAAACATCTTTAGCTTCGGTGACGGGTGGGGATTGGGGACAACCTAAAACCTCCTTGACATACATCCGGTAAACGTCCATGCATTGAGCACCAGCAAAATTATCGTAATTGATTGGCTTTCCTATCCACTTGTTTTTAAATTCCTGGTATGTCATTTGACGGTAGCTAAAACGGTTTTAATTATTCCCTGAAGGGCGGCTGAAGTTACACCACCCGTTACCCCTGCCCCTATCAACCAACCGATCATCTTATTTCTATCATCCCAAAGGCTCTCGACCTTCACTTTCAATTCTTTGTAATCGTCATCATTTTTTACCATACAGTCTAGTGAATCTTTAATATCATCAATCCCATTTTTCATGTATTTGATGTCTTTTTTTAAAAGGGCTATTGAGATTTCTGATTTCATAGTTATTGTTCCGTAAACTGTTGAGTTTGTTGACTGGACACATTTTGACCAGAAAACCTTTTAGATTCTCTTATAAAGCTAACTAACTTTTGTTTAGCAATTTCAGGAGGATCGTTAAAATCAGGAATGAATGGCATAAGTGATTCCATCTCTTGCGCAGACATGTTTGCTCCTAGCATGGCATTTCTCAAAGATGTTCTAACAGCTGAAATCGTAGACCTGTAATCAGTTTGAGTTGAAGTATTAGTTCCTAATTTCTCACCTATTTTTCCTAAAACACCTTGGCCGATTCCCGTAGTAACCCCGCCTCCACTAAGCAGGTTTAATGCATATTCAGCACCATCAGCAGCCGCTTGATATGCCGCTTGTTTTTCGGTTTTCTTTTTTGTTGTACCTCCGATTTTATCTTGATATTTTGTTTCGTCTTCATATAGTGAATATAATTTAGCCGCAGCCTTATTGTCACCTGCACCCATGGCTCTCATATAGGCTTGGTAGTGTTGTTCTGGTGACCGACCAGTGAGATAATTAGTTGTTACTGGTTGAGTATTTAATTGATTATTTTGTGGTTGCTGTTGGCCTACATTATTTTCTTCGAGTTGTGATGATTGAGTAGTCTGCGGTGAATCTTGTTTATTACCACCAAATATATTTTCTAATAACCCACTTGTTTGCTGACCTGCGATCCTTCCAATTGATTGTAGAATAATGCTATCTGCGGTTTTAGATACCTTGCCACTACTACTAAGAAGAATTTTTGATAACGCTGATATAACTTTGGGGTTGTTGGCAGCTGATGTTAAGCCGTATCCAATCAATGCTCCTTTTATAGCTCCATCCTTTCCACCACTTCCGTAACCTAAACCGCCACCGGCCCCAGCGGACAATAATGACATCAATCCTACTGGCAAATTGCCAGCTCCTAAATTTTGCTGTAATTTGGCAATATCCTTAAACGCTTCAAATTTACTTATTTGAGTACCTATTTGTTTTGTAGCCCCTTTGGTAGTTTTGTCAATAATTCCCTTATATATATCTCTGACTAAGTTTTTACTACCGGCACTTATTGGATCAGCCATAAAAGCACCTTTAGGAATAAACTTGTCTAAAATACGCCTGTTTTTAACTATCCAGTCAAGCCCCACTTCTGACTTACCACCAAGACTACTTAAAACTACTTCTTTTTCATTAGCCAATTTTTGAACTAAAGCGTTTATTTCAGTACCAGATTGGCCGGATAATTCAGCAATCTTGTCGTCAAATGCTTTTGCTAACTTGTCAACAGATATCATTTTGCCCGACTTAATAGCTACATCATCATATTCGTTATATAGACCTTTAAGTTTTTCAGTAACCTGTGTTGTCCCTTTTTCGAACAGTTTGTTTTCTTGGACAAAACTAGTTAACTTTTCGCCGGTCTTATCTTCAAACTTGGTTATTTGACTCTTGCTCGGTCTTAGTCCTTTTAGTGTTAACTTGTTGCCACCTTCACCCAATATCTTTCCACCTAAGCTAAAGAGTCCATGCATTACTCCAGCTCCAACCCCACCGCCAACTGCCCCACCTACGATGTTTTGATCATTAGAGGCTGATTTTAACGATCCCGATACTGCACCTAACCCAACAGCTGTTTTAAGACTTTTACCAGCAGGTACGAGATAACTACCTAGTTCCAATCCTGTCTTAACACCTCGCTCTAAATATGGCTTATTTATATCTTGAGAAAATTGTGGTGCGACTGCTTTAGTTTGGTTTGATATGTTTCTGCCTTGTTGCGACAACTGACTCGCCAGTTCCTTATTACCGGATTTATTGGCTTCTCTTATGGCTAGAGCATTGGCAACTATGTCATTGGTGTTCCCCTGCATTTCTTTTACATAATTACCGGTTTGTCCGCTGGCTTGTATGTCTTGACCCATGGCTTGAGTCCTGGGTATTAGTAAAGATAACACCGTATTTATCAATCCATTATTTTTATCTGACTGAACCTGCGGGGTTTGTGATACTGCACTTTGTTGAATTGGAGCTACCGGTTGTTGTGATGTGCTTTTAACAAATCCATATTTAGGTAAGTCCGCTTCACTAACTTCAATTATTTGTCCTGTCTTATTACTTCTTATTTTCATTGTATAATTGACCAACCACTATTTGATTGAGGTAACCAGGTACCGTTTTGACTACTTTGTAAATTACGGTTAACATTTGTCGTATAAGCACCGGGGGTTTCGTAGTAACTCTGCCAATCACCACCAGATGAAGATGTGGAGCCTCTTTCGTTAATTAATGATTGAGCATTGGCGACATTCATCTGTGATTCCGGTAGCTGGATTGTTTCGTAGATTTTCTGCTGGAGAGCGTTGGCGATATCGGACTGTCTTTTTGATTCGTCTAAGTTTGTAGCATTCTGTGAAGCCGTCTGTGCCTGTTGATAGAGTTGAAGGGCGGTAGCAATTGAATTGTCACTAGCTCCCATTTGCAATTGAGCAATGGCATTGTTGACGTTTCTAATCTGTTCCGTTTCCATACTGGCTAAATCCTGTACACCCGACTGAAGACTGCCTGTCGCTTCCTTTTCTAGTCCGGTATATTGAGCCGTAATTGGATTGACAGCATTAGTTAACTCTTGACCATATAGGGTAGAAGTCGGATCAATTCCTCTTTTACCCAGCTCACCAGCAGTGACCACGGTTTGACGATTTTCAGCTTTAGCCTGATTGCCGGTAATTGATGAGATTAAATTATCATACTTACTTTTCAGCACATCCATTTTACTTGATATCGATTTGGTTATTTCAGGTTTAGACGCTTCCAGTGATGAGATAGCTGGTTCGGCAGCCTTTTTATACATCTCTTGGGTTTGGGATACCATGTCCTGAAATGGTTGAGTAGCAGCGCCTTGAGGAGTGTAAGACTGCCCTGTTTGTTGGGCGTATTGTTGTGAAGAGCCTGGGTCATATTTACCCTGTCCACCAGTCTTTTTATAATCTTCTTGGGCGGATTGCTCATCCCACCCTCGATATCCACCATAACCTTTAGCTACTATGTCATCTATAAAACTCATATATTGATAGTAAATTTTTTAAATAATAATTTCTACTTAACCTTATATAACTTTATCTTTAAATATTATTCCTCTGAACGTTATTGTCATTCCACTAGAAGTAATGACTGACAATTTAGTTGAGGATGAATTGGAGGCTATATAAGCAGATGTCGGCGAGGAATTGTCAAATGTTAAAAATCCCATGGCATTTCCGCTAGACCACCCCGGACGTGCAAGTATCTCCTCTAAACATGTTTTAACATTGATTCCAGTAGTGTACGGAGTCGATTGTTTTGACTGGTTTTGTGTATAAGTTGCCGTTGTTCTATCCCTGCCCATTGGATTACTACTAAAACTTCCGGTGTTGTCTTCGTCAATTCCATATACGGTGAAAGATGTGTCTCCAGTAGCTGTTCCGGTAGCGTTTACGACAACGTCAATTACAGCAGAAACAATAGTTGCAGTTCCTGACAATGTAACATTTTCAAATCTGAAAGCGCCACTTATACTTACACCCGACTGTCCAACTATCCATTGTTGGCCATCTCCAATTAAAGTGTCGTAATATTCTTCTATGTCATTGTCAACTTGACCAAGTGGGGTAGTTGAGTGGAACCCCATGTAAACATTGGCAGTATCGGCATAAGCTGAAGTATAATAATCAAAA
>Ga0209575_10000290_pt1 | contig 42151 bp, 25 predicted proteins | sample Medcelwee11metaG_FD_187172 | JGI IMG/M metagenome (GOLD analysis project Ga0209575, IMG submission 187172) | Freshwater pond sediment microbial communities from the University of Edinburgh, under environmental carbon perturbations - Medium... | ecosystem: Environmental > Aquatic > Freshwater >...
GGGGGGGGGGGGGGGGGGGGGGGGGGGGGGGGGGGGGGGGGGGGGGGGGGGGGGGGGGGGGGGGGGGGGGGGCAAGCGAGGGGGGGCGGCTGGATTCGCCGTGCTCGGCGAAACGTGCTGCGGGTCTCGAAGGCGGCATGCGTGTCGCACGCCGGGCTGCCTCTCCCGAAAAGCAAAAGCCCGGCTGGAGAGCCGGGCTTTGGGGTGTGGATAACTTATTCGCGGTAGCTGTAGGCGCTGTCGTAGAGGCGGTTGTCGGCCAGTTCGGCGGCGTCATGCACGCGGTTGCCGCGGGTTTCGACCTTGTCGCCGACGGCGAATTCCTGGGCCGGCGAGCGCACCACCTTTTCCTTGCCGTCGGCGGTGCGGACCTTGTAGGCACGGTCGCTGAGGCCGGCGGCCTCCTGGGCTTCGCCGCCGAACAGGGCACCGATGCCAGCGCCGATCAGCATGCCGATCGGACCACCGATCGCACCGATCATCATGCCGTTCATGCCGCCGACCGACTTGCCGGTGGTGTGATCCTTGGTTTCCTCGAGAACTTCAGCGGCATGTGCGCTACCGGCGGCCAGCAGGGTCAGGGTCAGGGCCAGGGTGCCGAGCTTTTTCATGGCGGTTCCTCCGAGGAAACATTCCAGCGATCTGGGTCAAATCGGGCTTGGTCGGGACGCGGCGCGATGCTTTTGGCAGGGCTTCGTCTTCGTTGGAGCCAAAATTAACCCTTCAATTGATGTGGATCAAGAAAAGAATCCGCTTCTTATGCTTAAGGAGGGGGTCTGCGACGGGTGCTGTGCCTGCCTGGGCGCGACTGAGTCATCGGCCGGCGGTCGGGCAGGCGAGCGGCAGGAAATGCGGGGCTGGGCGGTACGCCGGCCGCCCTCGCCTGGTAGGCGGCGGGGCTGCGTTATCCGGCCCGGAAGCGGCGGCTCAGTGCAGGGTGCGTGCACCGCTGCTGGCATTGGCTAGGGCGGCGGACTTGCCGGCGGACTTTGGATTCGGGCGGTTGTCGCGAATCTCGACCGGGTCGCCGCGACGGTTGGGAGAGCGCACCGCTCTCACCCTGCCGCTGTCGGTGCGGACCTGATAGGTGCGATCGCCGGTGGCGGAAGCCTCCTGGCTGGAGCTACCGACCAGTGCGCCGACGCCGGCGCCGACCAGCGCGCCGATCGGGCCGCCGATGGCGCCGACCATCATGCCGGTAATGCCGCCTGCCGACTGGCCGGACGTCCGCTCTTCGGTTTCCCCGACGATCTCGTCGGCCTGCACGCTGCTCAGGGCCAGCAGGCTGAAGGTCAGGGTCAGAATGCCGAACGTGTGCATGTTCATGGCGGTTCCTCCGAGAGTCGTTTCAGTGGGCTTCCTACTGTACTACTGCACGAAACATACCAAACGGCTGAACACAGAAAATCAAGCACTTAGCCATCAAGAGGGGCGGCTCTCGCGACAAAGTGTCGCGATGGCGACAGAAATTTTGTCGCGATTCTTGCAGGAAAGTGACCATTCGTTGATCTGCGTCACTTAAGGAGTGGGCTGGCTGTGCTTGCCGGGATGGAGCGGCTGCGCAAAAAAAGACCGGGCCAAGGCCCGGTCCGGAGGGTGTCGGGGGTGATCAGATCATCAGCAGCGCCCCGCCGGCGGCAATGGCCGCACCGGCGCTGCGGGCCAGCAGGGGCAGGCGCTGCTGCACGGCCGTGGCGAGCAGGCCGCCGCCCAGATGCAGGGTCAGGCTGGCGGCGAGGAAGCCGGCGGCGAAGGCCGCCAGACTGCCGCTGGCTTCGAGGCCGTGGGCGTAGCCGTGGCACAGCGCGAAGGCCGCGCTCAGGGCCAGCGCAACCGGTGCCGGCAGGCGTACGGCGCCGGCGATCAGCAGGCCCAGCAGCAGCACGGAAAGGGCGATGCCGGTTTCCACCTGCGGCAGGTCGGCGCCGCTCACGGCGAGGACGAAGCCGCCGAGCAGCGCGGCGAGGAAGGTGGCCGGCACGGCGAGCTTCAGGGCGCGCGGCTGCAGCGCGGCCCAGATGCCGATGGCCAGCATCGCCAGCAGGTGGTCGGCACCGCCGAAGGGGTGCAGCAGGCCGGCGATCAGGCCGTTCTCGCCATGCCCGGGGTGGGCGAAGGCGGCGCCGGGCAGCAGGGTCAGGGCAAGCAGGGGCAGGAAATGGCGTGTCTTCATGTCGGGGGTCCTGGGGTCGATTCCGGGGGTGGCGATTTCCCTCGAGGCGCTGCTCGAGCAGGTGGCTGCGCAGCTTAAGGCAAAAGGGCGGCGGGACGCATCCCGGCGGTCCGCCCGATGCGGGAAAGGGTGTGCTCGGCCCGGCATCCGCCAGCCCGGCGAGTGCTTTTCCAGAACGGCGGGCCGACCGGCTCAGAGATTCTTGACGATCAGCTGGAGCCCGGCGAGCAGCAGGCCGGTGCGGGCGATGCGGTAGAACCAGACGTGGTTGACCCGCGCCTGCAGCCGGAGGCCGGCCCACACTCCGAGCGGGACCAGGGGGGCGAGGGCGAGGCTGCTCAGCAGGTTGTCGGCGGAGAACTGCCCGAGCAGCGCGTAGGGCAGTAGCTTGACCGCGTTGGTCAGCAGGAAGAACACGTTGATGGTGGCGACGTAGCGCACCTTGTCCAGCTGCTGCGGCAGCAGGTGCATCATCACCGGCGGGCCGCCGGCATGGGCGACGAAGCTGGTGAAGCCGGACAGCGCGGAGAGGAGCGTGCCCTTGCCGCGGGCCGGCGGCAGCCCGGCCGTGCTGGCCGGCGGGCGCAGCAGGTTGAGCAGCACGAAGGCCACCGCGATGCCGCCGATCAGCAGGCCGATGACCCGCTCGTCGAGCATGCCGAAGGTCAGCGCGCCGAGCAGCACGCCGAGCAGCGCGCCGGGCAGCATGATTTTCAGGTTCGCCACGTCCCACTTGCCGTAGTAGGCGCGCAGGCCGACCACATCGGCGGTGCAGAGGATCGGCAGCATGATCGCCGCGGCCTGGGTGGGCGGCACCGCCAGGGCCAGGAGGGGCACCGCGATGCCGCCGAAGCCGCCGCCGAAGCCGCCCTTGGAGAGGCCGGTCAGCAGTACCGCCGGCACGGCGACGAGAAAGAATTCCGGGGAAAGCATGGGCTTGGCGTGCTCCTGAACGAGGGGATGATGGCCGGCGCGTCGGGACGCCGGACAGGGCGCGACTAGGGTCTGTTGACGTTTTGGCGGCGGCTCACGCCAAAACGTCAACAGACCCTAGCTGTACCCGTTTCGCCGGGTTGGGGCAATGCCGGTGAACGCGTCAAGGACGGGGATTTCCCGGTCTTTTGTATTGTATTGATAATATTTATCATTTAGATTCGCTGCTTCGCTCGAGTCAGGGATGCTGTCGATGAGAGGTTGCACTTCGTGTTCGCTCGGCGTGACGGTCGCCGCGGATGCGCTGGAAAGGGAGCTGGAAGTCATCTACGCCGGCCAGTGGCGCCTGCTGGTGGAGGTCGCCTTCAAGGTGCTGGGCTGCCGCTCGCTGGCCGAGGACGTGGTCCAGGAAGCCTTCCTCAAGCTGTGGGAGGGGCGCGCCGCGCAGGGCATCCAGTGCCCGGTCCGCTACCTGTTCCGGGTGGTGCGCAACCAGGCCATCGACCGCCTGCGCCGGCTGATCCTGGAGAACCGCTACCACGTCGACGAGGAATCGCTCGGCGAGCAGGTCGCGGCGACACCTTCGCCGGAGCGGGCGACCCTCGGCCAGTGCGAGTGGGGCGCCCTGCTCGAGGCCCTCGACGAACTGCCCGAGCGCGCCCGCACGGCCTTCGCCATGACCCAGCTGGAAGGCTACAGCCAGCGCGAGGTGGCCGCCCATCTGGGCGCCTCGCCGACCGCCGTGCATTTCCTGATCCGCGACGCCCTGGGTCATTGCCGCGACCGCCTGCAACCCGACGACTGAACCGCCCCGCACAGGACGATCCCATGAAACTGCTTCGCCTGCTGTTCCGCGACAACCCCCGCGCCCTGGCCGGGGTCATGCTGCTGAGCCTGGCCAGCGTGCTGCTCAGCATCGGCACCCTGGCCTTCATCAACCTGCGGCTGATCGCCGTCGGCGAGCGGCCGGGCCTCGCCCTGCTCCAGTTCGGCGCCCTGCTGGCGCTGCTGCTGCTGGTCGCCGGCGCCGCCCAGGTGTCGCTGCACCGCCTCGGCCACCGCTTCGTCTACCGCCTGCGCCGCGACCTGGTGAAGCGCCTGCTGGACACTGACATCCAGCGCCTCGAGCAACTCGGCGGCTCGCGCATTCTCGCCAGCCTGTCGAGCGACATCCGCAACATCACCATCGCCTTCGTGCACCTGCCCGAGCTGGTCTACGGCCTGGTGCTGAGCCTGGCCGCCTTCGCCTACCTGGCCTGGCTGTCGCCGCCGCTGTTCGCCGTGACCCTGGCCTGGATGGGCTTCACCCTGGCGGTCGGCTGGCTCTGCGTCGGCCGGGTCAACTGGCACATCCGCCTGCTGCGCGAGGCCGAGGACCGCCTCTACCGCGACTACCAGGCGCTGATCGACGGGCGCAAGGAGCTGGCGCTGAACCGCGAGCGCGCCCGCCGCCTGTACGAGGAGGAGTTTGACGCCGACGCCGAGGCCTACCGTCACCACGTGACCCGCGCCGACATCTACAACGGCCTGGCCGGCAACTGGGCGAATATCATGGTGCTCGGCAGCATCGGCCTGGTGTTCTACTGCGCCGGCGGCCTGGGCTGGGCCGCCGGCGCGGTGGCGGCGACCTTCGCCCTCACCGTGCTGTTCCTGCGTGCGCCGCTGATCGCCGCGGTGGGCTCGCTGCCCAGCCTGCTCGCCGCGCGGGTCGCCCTGGACGCGCTGGAGGCGCTGGAGCTGGCGCCGCTGCGCCGCGACTTCGAGGCGCCGGCGCCGGCGCCGGCCTGGCAGCGCCTGGAGCTGCGCGGGGTGGTCTACCGCTACCCCGGCGAGGGCGACGAGGGCGGCTTCGACGTCGGTCCGCTGGATGTGTGCATCGAGCGCGGCGAGCTGCTGTTCCTGGTCGGCGGCAACGGCAGCGGCAAGTCGACCCTGGCGCGCCTGTTGACCGGTCTCTACCGGCCGGTGGCCGGGCAGATCCTGCTCGACGGCCGCCCCCTGGACGACACCGACTGGTCGGCCTACCGGCGGCTGTTCTCCAGCGTGTTCACCGACTTCCACCTGTTCGCCCGGCTGCTCGGCCCGGACGGCGGCGAGGCCGCGGAGGGCGGGCCCGATCGGTGGCTGCAGCGCCTGCACCTGGCGCACAAGGTCCGCCACGCCGGCGGCCGGCTGCTCGACACCCGCTACTCGCAGGGCCAGCGCAAGCGCCTGGCGCTGCTGCTGGCGATGCTCGAGGAGCGCGACATCCTGGTGCTCGACGAGTGGGCGGCGGACCAGGACCCGCTGTTCCGCCGGCTGTTCTACCGCGAGCTGTTGCCGCAGCTGAAGGCGCAGGGCAAGACGGTGCTGGCGATCACCCACGACGACCACTACTTCGACCAGGCCGACCGCCTGCTGAAGATGGACGGCGGCCGGCTCGTCGAGCTGACCGGCGAGCAGCGCGCGCGCGCCAGCGCCGACGCCCTGCAGGCCATTGGCGGGCCGGCGCGGGCGCTGGCCGCCGACTAGCCGTGTTCTCCGTGCCCGTCCCTCGGCTATTGCCGGGGGCAGGGAGGCCGCGCGTCCGATTTTCAAGTTAATGAAAATTATTCTCGTCTTCATCCGTCTGTAACCAATGATGCGGCACCGTGCCGCCCGACCGAACCAGGAGCCAAGCCATGAGTTTCGACCAAGCCGATACCCAGTTCCACGTGGTGGTCAACGCCGAGCAGCAGTACTCGATCTGGCCGGAATACAAGCCGGTGCCGGCCGGCTGGCAGGAGGTCGGCATCAGCGGCGACCGGCAGACCTGCCTGGCGCACATCTCCGGAATCTGGTCCGACATGCGCCCGCGCAGCCTGCGCGAGGCCATGGCCGAGTGAGACCGGCGCCGCCGTCCGCTTTCGCCGTTCTTCCGGTCGCCGCCCGGCGGCTGGTCCGTTCCGCCTCCGAGATGCCGACATGACCGCCCATTCCCCGCTTTCCCCCCTGCCGCCGGCCGCGCCGGCCTGGCAGCCGCTCGGCCCGGCCCAGCAGCGGCTGTGGTTCTTCAGCCGCCTGGAGCCGGACAGCGACGCCTATCACCTCGCCGGCCTCTGGCGGTTTTCCGGGCTGCTGGATGCCGAGGCCCTGCGCTACAGCCTCGACCGCCTGCTGGCGCGCCACGCCGTCCTGCGCACCCGGCTGCGCGAGCGCGGCGGCGTCGCCGAGCAGAGCCTGGGCGACGTCGTGCCCATGCCGCTGGAGCGCATCGCGCTGGACGGCGCCGACGACGCGGCGCTCGAGCGCCGGGCCGGCGACTTCGTCGCGCGGCCCTTCGACCTGGGCCGCGGCCCGCTGGTGCGCTGTCAGCTCTACCGGCTCGGCGCGCAGCGCCATGCGCTGGTGATGGTGATGCACCACCTGGTCTTCGATGCCTGGTCGCTGCGCCGGCTGATGGCGGAGCTGGCCGAGGGCTATCGCCTGGGCCGCGCCGGCAAGGCGCCGGAGGCGGACGGTGCCGAACTGGACGCGGCCTACGCCGCCTGTGCCCGGGCGCAGCGCGACTGGCTGGCGGGCGACGAGTGCCGGCGCCAGCTGGACTTCTGGCGCGCCGAACTGGCCGGCGAGGCGCCGGCCCAGAGCCTCGCCCCGGACCGTCCGCGTCCGTCGCGGGCGGCCTGCCGGGCGTGCTTCCGCGAACTGCACCTGCCGGCGCCGCTGGTCGCGCGGCTGCAGGCGCTGGCCGGCGCCTGCCGGGCGACGCCCTTCAACCTGCTGCTCGCCGTCCTCCAGCTGCAGCTGGCGCGCCTGTCCGGCCAGCCGGAGGTGCGCGTCGGCGTGCCGGTGGCCAATCGCACCCGCGACAACGAGGCGCTGCTCGGTTTCCACGTCAACACCGTCGTGCTGGCCGGCCGTCCGCAGGGGCGGCTCAGCGTGCGCCAGTGGCTCGGCGAGGTGCGCGCGCGGCTGCGCCGTGCCCAGTCCCATCGGACGCTGCCGCTGGAACGGCTGGTCGAGGAACTGCAGCCGGAGCGCCGCCTCGGCCAGCAGCCGCTGTTCCAGATCGCCTTCAACTACCGCCACGACGAGCCCTTGCCGGCCGACTGGCTGCCCGGCCTGGACACGGCGTTCGAGCGGCTGCCGACCCGCGAGATCCCCTTCGACCTGGCGCTCGACGCCGTGCGCGGCGCCGACGGCGGCCTGAGCATCACCGTCGCCTGGGCCGAGGAGCTGTTCGAGGCGGCGAGCGTCGAGCGGCTGGTCGCCGGCTTCGTCGCCCTGCTCGAGCAGTTCGTCGCCGATCCCGAGCGCCGGCTGGCCGAGCTGGACCTGCTGGACGCGGCGCAGCGCACGCAACTGGAGGTCTGGAACGCCTGCCGCCAGTCCCACGACCCGGCCCGCCTGCTGCCCGAACTGATCACTGAGCAGGCGAGGCTACGCCCCGCGGCCATCGCCCTGGTCCACGGCGAGACGCGGGTGACCTATGCCGAGCTGGAGGCCCGCGCCAACCGCCTGGCCCGCCACCTGATCGCCTGCGGCATCGGCCCGGAGGCGCGGGTCGGCCTGTGCCTGGAGCGCGGCACGGCGATGATCGAAGGCCTGCTGGCGATCTTGAAAGCCGGCGGCGCCTTCGTGCCTTTGGACCCCGACTATCCCCGCGAGCGCCTGGCCTATATGGCCGAGGACTCGGGTCTGAAATGGCTGGTCACCACCTCGGCCCTGCGCGGCCGGCTGCCGCTGGACGAGGGCGTCGAGGCGCTCTGCCTGGACCTGCTCGATACCCGCGGCTACGAAGCCGCGCCGCCGCTGGTGGCGATCCATCCGCTGAACCTCGCCTACCTGATCTACACCTCCGGCTCGACCGGCCGGCCCAAGGGCGTGGCGGTGAACCATGCCGGGCTGACCATGCACGTGCAGACCATCGGCCAGCGCTACGGCATGACGGCCGAGGACGTGGAGCTGCACTTCGCCTCGATCAGCTTCGACGGTGCGGTCGAGCGCTGGGCGGTGCCGCTGGCCTTCGGCAGCCAGCTGGTGATCCGCGACCAGGAGCTGTGGAGCGCCGAGCGGACCTGCGCAGTGCTGCAGAAGGAGGGGGTGACCATCGCCTGCTTCCCGCCCAGCTACGTCGGCCAGCTGCTGGACTGGATCGAGGCGCGGAACCTGAAGCTGCCGGTGCGTTCCTGGACCCTCGGCGGCGAGGCTTTCACCCGCGAGACCTACGAGCGCCTGCAGAAAGTTCTTCAGCCCCAGCGCATCGTCAACGGCTACGGCCCCACCGAGACGGTGGTGACCCCGCTGATCTGGGAGGCCTTCCCCGGCACCGGCCTGGACGCGGCCTACGCACCGATCGGCACCCCGGTCGGCCCGCGCCGGCTGTACGTGCTCGACGGCGAACTCAACCCGCTGCCGCTCGGGGTGGCCGGCGAGCTGTATATCGGCGGCGAGCTGGGGCTGGCGCGCGGTTATCACCAGCGCCCCGACTTGACCGCCGAGCGCTTCCTGCCCGACCCGTTCGGCGCCCCCGGCGAGCGCATGTACCGCACCGGCGACCTGGTGCGCTGGCGCGAGGACGGCGCCCTGGACTACCTGGGGCGGCTCGACCAGCAGGTGAAGATCCGCGGTTTTCGCATCGAGCTGGGCGAGATCGAGAGCCGCCTGCTGGCCCATCCGCCGGTGGCCGAGGCGGCGGTGATCGCCCGGGAAACCCCGAGCGGCAAGCAACTGGTCGGCTATCTGGTGGCGCGCGGCCCGCTCGATCCGCAGCAGCTCCGCCGGCAACTGGGCGAGGCGCTGCCGGACTACATGGTCCCCGCGCAACTGATGCTGCTGGAGCGCCTGCCGCTGACCCCGGCGGGCAAGCTGGACCGCGCCGCGCTGCCCGAGCCGCAGTGGCAGGCGCAGGGCGACTACCAGGCGCCGCAGGGCGACAGCGAGCGCATCCTCGCCGAGATCTGGGCGCAGCTCCTGGGCCTGGAACGGGTAGGGCGGCAGGAGCGCTTCTTCGAGCTGGGCGGCGATTCCATCGTCGCGTTGCAGGTGGTCGGCCGCGCGCGCCGGCAGGGGCTGGCGCTGACGCCGCGCGACCTGTTCCAGCAGCAGAGCCTGGCGGCGCTGGCCGCGGTGGCCCGGCCGCTGGCCGCGCCGCGCATCGAGCAGGGCCCGGCCGAGGGCGCCGTGCCGCTGCTGCCGATCCAGGCGCGCCTGCTCGAACGCCAGGGCACGGCGCCGTGCAACCAGTACCTGCTGTTCGAGCTGGCCGAAAACCTCGAGCCGATCCTTCTGGAGCAGGCCCTGCAGGCGCTGGTGGCGCACCACGACGCGCTGCGTCTGCGTTTCGCCGCGGAAGACGGCGTCTGGCGCCAGTGGTACGGGAATCTGGACGAGCGCCACGAACTGCTCTGGCTCTGCGAGGTGGCCGGCGAGGACGAGCTCGCGGCGCTCGGCGCCGAGGCCCAGCGCAGCCTGGACCCGCAGGAAGGCCCGCTGCTACGCGCCTGCTGGCTGAGCCAGCCCGGTCGCGCCGACCGCCTGCTGCTGGCCATCCACCATTTGGCGGTGGACGGGGTGTCCTGGCGGCTGCTGCTGGAAGACCTGCTGGCCGCCTACCGGCAACTGGCGGCGGGACAGTGCGCCGCGCTGCCGGCGCGGACCAGCTCCTTCCAGGCCTGGGCCGAGCGTCTGCAGGACTGGGCCGCCGGCCCGGCGCAGGCGCAGCGCGCCTTCTGGCAGGCCCAGGAGCGCGCCTGCGCGCAGCTGCCGCTGCTGTCCCGCGAGTCGGCCCGCGAGGGCCAGCGCCAGCGCCTCGAACTGAGCCTGCCCGCCGAGTTCAGCCGCGAGCTGCTGCAGGCAGCCCAGCAGGCCTACCGGCTGCGCGCCGACGAGGTGCTGCTCACCGCGTTGAGCCGGGTGCTCTGCGCCTGGAGCGAGCAGTGCTGCGTCTGCCTGCACCTGGAAAGCCACGGCCGCGCGCCGCTGTTCGACGACCTCGACCTCAGCCGCACGGTCGGCTGGTTCACCAGCCTCTACCCGCTGCGCCTGCAGCCGGCGGCCGACCTGCCGGGCAGCCTCAAGGCGGTCAAGGAGCAGCTGCGCGCGGTGCGCGACGGCGGCCTGGCCTACGGTCTGCTGCGCCGGCGCGGCGAGCTGGACGGCGTCGTCCCGCAGGTGCTGTTCAACTACCTGGGCCAGTTCGAGGACGCGCGCGGCGGGCCGCTGCACCTGCTTGACGCCGGCCTCTGGCGCGAGGCCGACGCACCGCTCGACGCGCCCCTGTGCATCGACGCCGAGCTGCGCGGCGGCGCCCTGCGCCTGCGCCTCGACTTCAGCCCCAGCCAGTGGCAGCGCCCGACCCTCGAAGGCCTGCTGCAGCGCCTGCAGGACGAGTTGCGGGCGATCCGCGCCCACTGCGCCCACGCGCCCGGCGGCCTGACCCCCAGCGACGTGCCGCTGGCCGGGCTCGACCAGCCGCGCCTGGACGCACTGCGCGGCGTCGAGGACCTCTACCCGCTGTCGCCGCTGCAGCAGGGCCTGCTGTTCCACAGCCGGCTCGGCGGCGCCGGCAGCTACGTCAACCAGCTGTGTCTGCCGCTCTCCGGCCTCGATCCGGCGCGCCTGCGCCGGGCCTGGGAAGAGCTGCTGGCGCGCCACGCCATCCTGCGCAGCGCCTTCCTCGACGGCGAACTGCCGCTGCAGGCGGTGCACGGCGCCGTCGAGCTGCCCTGGCAGGAACTCGACTGGCGCGCCGAGACGGACTTCGACGCCGCGCTGCAGGCCTTCTGCGCCGCCGAGCGCGCCCGCGGCTTCGACCTCGCCCGCCCGCCCTTGCTGCGCCTGGCCCTGCTGCGCCGCGGCGCGCGCGACTGGCTGCTGGTCTGGACCCTGCACCACCTGCTGCTCGACGGCTGGAGCACCGCGCTGCTGCTCGGCGAGCTGCTGGCGCTCTACCACGGCGAGCGCCCGGCCGCGCCGGCCGGCCAGTTCGGCGACTACATCGCCTGGCTGGCGCGGCGCGACGGTGCGGCCGACGAGGCCTTCTGGCGCGCCCGGCTGCAGGGCTGCGCCGAACCCGGGCGGGTCGCCGGCAGCCTGGTCTGCCGCACGCCGGGCGCCGGCCCGGCGTGCCATCCCCTGCCGCTGGCGGCGGAGCAGGCGGCGGCGTTGCGCGGTTTTGCCCAGCGCCACGGCCTGACCCTCAACACCCTGATCCAGGGCGCCTGGGCCCTGCTGCTCGGACGCCTGACCGGCAAGTCGCGGGTCTGCTTCGGCACCACCGTGGCCGGCCGGCCGGCCGAGCTGGCCGGCAGCGAACGGCTGCCCGGCCTGTTCATCAACACCCTGCCGGTGCCGGTCGCGCTGCCCGCCGGGCAGCCGCTCGGCGCCTGGCTGGCCGCGTTGCAGGCCGACAACCTGGCGCTGCGCGAGCACGAGCACACGCCGCTCTACGACATCCAGCGCTGGGCCGGGCGCGCCGGCGAGGCGCTGTTCGACAGCCTGCTGGTGTTCGAGAACTACCCGCTGGGCGACGCCCTGCGCCAGGCCGAGCGCGGCGGGCTGCGCCTGGGCGCGCCGCAGAGCCACGAGGCCACCCACTACCCGCTGACCCTGGCGGTGCTGCCGGGCGAGGAGCTGGAGTTGCTGCTGGCCTACGACCGCGCGCAGTTCGACGCGCCGGCCATCGAGCGGCTGGCCGGCCTGCTGCGGCAGATCCTCGCCGAACTGGTCGGCGATCCGGCGCGCCGGCTGGCCGATCTCGACCTGCTGGACGCGGCGCAGCGCACGCAACTGGAGGACTGGAACGCCTGCCGCCAGTCCCACGACCCGGCCCGCCTGCTGCCCGAGCTGATCGCCGAACAGGCCCGCCGGCGCCCGGATGCCGTCGCCCTGGTCCACGGTGAGACGCGGCTGAGCTACGCCGAGCTGGAGGCGCGCGCCAACCGCCTGGCCCGCCACCTGATCGCCTGCGGCGTCGGCCCGGAGGCGCGGGTCGGCCTCTGTCTGGAACGCGGCACGGCGATGATCGAAGGGTTGCTGGCGATCTTGAAAGCCGGCGGCGCCTTCGTACCCTTAGATCCGGACTATCCCCGCGAACGGCTGGCCTACATGGCCGAGGACTCGGGTCTGAAATGGCTGGTCACCACCTCGGCCCTGCGCGGCCGGCTGCCGCTGGGCGAGGGCGTCGAGGCGCTCTGCCTGGACCTGCTCGATACCGGCAACTACAGCGCGGGGCCGCTGGATGTGGCGATCCACCCGCTGAACCTCGCCTACCTGATCTACACCTCCGGCTCGACGGGTCGGCCCAAGGGCGTGGCGGTGAACCATGCCGGCCTCTCCATGCACGTGCAGACCATCGGCCAGCGCTACGGCATGACCGCCGAGGACGTGGAGCTGCACTTCGCCTCGATCAGCTTCGACGGCGCGGTCGAGCGCTGGGCGGTGCCGCTGGCCTTCGGCAGCCGGCTGGTGATCCGCGACCAGCAGCTGTGGACGGCCGAGCGGACCTGCGAAGTCCTGCAGAAGGAGGGCGTGACCATCGCCTGCTTCCCGCCCAGCTACGTCGGCCAACTGCTGGACTGGATCAAGGCGCACGACCTGACATTGCCGGTGCGCTCCTGGACCCTCGGCGGCGAGGCCTTCACCCGCGAGACCTACGAGCGGCTGCAGAAAGTTCTTCAGCCCGCACGGATCGTCAACGGCTACGGTCCCACCGAGACGGTGGTCACCCCGCTGATCTGGGAGGCCTTCCCCGGCACCGTGCTGGAGGCGGCCTACGCGCCGATCGGCACCCCGGTCGGCCCGCGGCGGCTGTACGTGCTCGACGCCGAACTCAACCCGCTGCCGCTCGGCGTGGCCGGCGAGCTGTACATCGGCGGCGAGGTGGGGCTGGCGCGGGGTTATCACCAGCGCCCCGACTTGACCGCCGAGCGCTTCCTGCCCGACCCGTTCGGCGCCCCCGGCGAGCGGATGTACCGCACCGGCGACCTGGTGCGCTGGCGCGACGACGGCGCCCTGGACTACCTGGGGCGGCTCGACCAGCAGGTGAAGATCCGCGGCTTCCGCATCGAGCTGGGCGAGATCGAGAGCCGCCTGCTGGCCCATCCGCCGGTGGCCGAGGCGGCGGTGATCGCCCGCGAGACGCCGAGCGGCAAGCAACTGGTCGGCTATCTGGTGGTGCGCGGCCCGCTCGATCCGCAGCAGCTCCGCCGGCAACTGGGCGAAGTGCTGCCGGACTACATGGTTCCCGCGCAGCTCATGCAGCTGGAGCGCCTGCCGCTGACCCCGGCAGGCAAGCTGGACCGCGCCGCGCTGCCCGAGCCGCAGTGGCAGGCCCGCGACGACTATCAGGCGCCGCAGGGCGACAGCGAGCGCATCCTCGCCGACATCTGGGCGCAGCTGCTGGGCCTGGAACGGGTAGGGCGGCAGGAGCACTTCTTCGAGCTGGGCGGCGACTCCATCGTCGCCCTGCAGGTGGTGTCGCGCCTGCGCAGCGGGCACGGCCAGGCGCTGAGCCTCGCCGCCCTGTTCGAGGCCCCGCGCCTGGCCGACTGCGCCGCGCGCATCGCCCCGGCACAGCAGCCGGCGCCGGCGCTGCGCAGCCTGCCGCGCAGCGGCGCCCTGCTGCTGTCCCATGCCCAGCGCCGCCTGTGGTTCCTCGCCCGGCTGGAGCCGGAGAACACCGCCTACCACATGCCGGCCGGCCTCGACCTGCACGGCCGGCTCGACCGCGCCGCCCTGCAGGCCAGCCTAGATCTGCTGGCGGCGCGCCACGAGAGCCTGCGCACGCGCTTCGTCGAGGCCGACGGCGAGCCGCGCCAGCTCGTCCTGCCGCCGACCGGGCAGGCCATCGTCCACCACGATCTGGCCGAACTGGCGCCGGCCGAGCGCGAGGCGGCGGTGCAGGCGGTCACCGCGCAGCTGCTGCACACCCCCTTCGACCTGGCGCGCCAGCCGCTGCTGCGGGTGGCCCTGCTGCGCCTGGGCGAGGATCAACACCGCCTGCTGCTGGTGCAGCACCACATCGTCTCCGACGGCTGGTCGCTGCAGCGCTTCATCGACGAGTTCTGCCGCGCCTACGCGGCCTTCGCCGCGGGCCGCGAGCCGCGCTTCGCTCCGCTGCCGCTGCAGTACGCCGACTACGCCCAGTGGCAGCGCGACTGGCTGGCGGGCGGCGAGGGCGCGCGCCAGCTGGACTACTGGCGCGCCGCGCTGGGCGAACACCCGCCGCTCTTGGAGCTGCCCGCCGACCATCCGCGTCCGCCGCGCAGCGCCCTGCGCGGCGCGCGCCTGCGCTTCCAGGTGCCGCAGGCGCTGACCGCGCGCCTGCGCGAACTGGCCCGGCGCGAGAACGCCACCCTGTTCGCCGTGCTGCTGGCCGCCTGGCAATCCCTGCTGCACCGCTACAGCGGCCAGGAGGACATCCGCGTCGGCGTGCCGGTGGCCGGCCGCAGTCTGCCGGAAACCGAAGGCGTGCTCGGCTGCTTCGTCAACACCCTGGTGCTGCGCGGCGCGCCGAGCGCGGGCAAGCCGTTCCGCCGGCTGCTCGGCGAGCTGCAGCAGGCCAGCCGCGAGGCCCTAGCCCACCAGGAGCTGCCCTTCGACCAGCTGGTCGAGGCGCTGCAGCCGCAGCGCAGTCTCGGCCACCACCCGCTGTTCCAGGTCGCCTTCAACCACCAGACGGTCGACTTCTCTGCCCTGCACGCGCTGCCGGGGCTGCGCGTCGAGCCGTTCGATCCCGGCGCGGCCGGAGCTCAGTTCGACCTGGGCCTGGACACCGAGGAAGACCCCGACGGCCGCCTGTCCGGCTTCGTCGGCTACGCCTGCGAGCTGTTCGAGACGCCGCGCATCGAGCGCCTGGTACGGCACTTCCTGCGTCTGCTCGAAGGCCTGTGCGACGATCCGGAGCAGGCCATCGGCCGGCTGCCGCTGCTGGGCGCGGAGGAGGAAGCGCGCATCGCCGCCTGGAACCGCACCGAGCGCGACTACGGCCCCTTCGTCCCGCTGACCGCGCTGATCGCCCGGCAGGCCGCGGCCAGCCCGGACGCCCCGGCGCTGGCCTTCGGCGAGCGCCGGCTCAGCTACGCCGAGCTGGACGCCGCGATCAACCGCCTGGCCCGGCGCCTGCGCGCCCGCGGCGTCGGCCCCGGCGTGCCGGTCGGCATCAGCCTGGAGCGCTCGGTGGAGCTGGTGCTCGGCCTGCACGCCATCGTCCGCGCCGGTGGCGCCTATGTGCCGCTCGATCCGGACTACCCGGCCGAGCGCCTGGCCTATCTGCTCGAGGACTCCGGCATCGCCCTGCTGCTCGGCCACAGCCGGCTGCTCGACGGCCTGCCGCTGCCCGAGGGCCTCGCCGTGCTCTGCCTGGACACGGAAGACTGCAGCGCCGAGCCGGCCACGCCGCCGGACGTCGTTCTGCACCCGGACGACCTGGCCTACGTCATCTACACCTCCGGTTCCACCGGCCAGCCCAAGGGCGCCGGCAACAGCCACGCGGCCCTGGCCAACCGCCTGCTGTGGATGCAGGAGGCCTACCGCATCGGCCCCGGCGACTGCGTGCTGCAGAAGACTCCGTTCAGCTTCGACGTCTCGGTCTGGGAGTTCTTCTGGCCGCTGATGACCGGCGCCTGCCTGGCCGTCGCCGCGCCGGGCGACCACCGCGACCCGCAGAAGCTCGTCGAGCTGATCGACCGGCACCGGGTCACCACCCTGCACTTCGTGCCCTCGATGCTGCAGGCCTTCGTCGCCCATCCGGGACTCGGGGCCTGCCGGAGCCTCACGCGCATCCTCTGCAGCGGCGAGGCGCTGCCGGTCGAGCTGCAGACGCGGGCGTTCCAGCGCCTGCCGGGCGTCGCCCTGCACAACCTCTACGGCCCGACCGAGGCGGCCATCGACGTCAGCCACTGGACCTGCATCGACGAGGGGCGGGCGGTGGTGCCGATCGGCCGGCCGATCGCCAACCTGCGCCTGCACATTCTCGACGGCCGGCTCCAGCGCGTGCCGGTGGGCGTGCCGGGCGAGCTGTACCTGGCCGGCATCGGCCTGGCGCGCGGCTACCACCGTCGCCCGGAACTGACCGCCGAGCGCTTCCTGCCCGACCCCTTCGGCCCGCCCGGCGCGCGCATGTACCGCACCGGCGACCTGGCGCGCTGGCGCGAGGACGGCGCGGTCGACTACCTGGGGCGCATCGACCACCAGGTGAAGATCCGCGGCTTTCGCGTCGAGCTGGGCGAGATCGAGGCGCTGCTCGCCGCCCGGGCCGGGGTCGCCGAGGCCGTGGTGGTGGCCCGCGACACGCAGATCGGCAAGCAGCTGGTCGGCTATCTGGTCGCCGACCAGGCGCCTGCCGACGAGGCCGCCTGGCTGGCCGGGCTGAAGGCCGCGCTCAAGGCGGCGCTGCCCGAGCACATGGTGCCGGCGGCGCTGGTGCGTCTGGCGTGCATGCCGCTGTCGCCCAACGGCAAGCTGGAGCGCCGCGCGCTGCCCGAGCCGCACTGGCAGACGCGCCGCTACCGCGCGCCGCAGAGCGCGCTGGAGCAGGCGCTGGCGGCGATCTGGGCGGAGCTGTTGGAGGTGCCGCAGGTCGGCCTCGACGACAACTTCTTCGAGCTGGGCGGGCATTCGCTGCTGGCCACCCGGGCGGTCGCCCTGGTGCGCCAGCGCCTGGAGCTGGAGGTGCCGCTGCGCGCCTTCTTCGAACTGGACAGTCTCGCCGCCCTGGCCGAGTCGCTGGCGCCGCAGGCGCCGGCCGGCGCCGGGGGCGAGGACGGGGCGCTGCAGGAGATGGCGGCGCTGCTCGACGAGCTGGAGGCACTGTGAGCAATCCGATCGACAAGGCCGCGCTGGCGCGGCGTTTTTTGGCCCTCGGCGCGGCCGAGCAGAAGCGCTTTCTCGAATTGCTGAAGGCCAAGGGCATCCGCTTCGAGCGGCTGCCGCTGGTGCCGGCGCCGCGCGGCGAACGCCTGCCGGCCTCCCACGCGCAGCGCCGGCTGTGGCTGGCCAGCCAGCTGGAGCCGGAGAGCAGCGCCTACCACATGGTCGGCGCCTTCGCCCTCGACGGCGCGCTGGACCGTGCGGCCCTGCTCGGCGCGCTGGCGCTGATCGTCGAGCGCCACGAGGCGCTGCGCACGCGCTTCGTCGAGGCCGACGGCGAGCCCTGGCAGGTTGTCGATCCGCCGCGGCCGCCGGCGTTGGAGGAGCACGACCTGCGCGGCGCGCCGCAGCGCCGCGAGGAACTGGCGGACGCGCATGCCGCGCGGCCCTTCGACCTGGCCGGCGGCCCGCCGCTGCGGGTGCAGCTGCTGCGCCTCGACGCGGCGCGCTGGCGGCTGCAGATCGTCACCCACCACATCGTCTCCGACGGCTGGTCGATCGGCGTATTCGCCGCCGAGCTGGCCGGCGCCTACGCCGCGCTGCAGCAGGGCCGGGCGCCGGCGCTCGCGCCCCTGCCGATCCAGTACGCCGACTTCGCCCTCTGGCAGCGCGCCTGGCTGGAGGCCGGCGAAGGCGAGCGCCAACTCGCCTACTGGCGCGAGCGGCTGGGCGGCGAGCAGCCGCCGCTGGCCCTGCCGTACCGCCGGGACGGCGGCGCCGGACGCAGCGCCGCGCGCCTCGTGCGGGAGATTCCCGCCGCGCTGGCCGCGCGCCTCGGCGAACTGGCGAGAGGCGAGGGCGCGACCCTCTTCCAGCTGCTGCTGGCCGCCTTCCAGCTGCTGCTGGCGCGCTACAGCGGACAGCGCGATATCCGCGTCGGCGTGCCGGTGGCCAACCGCCAGCGGGCGGAGATCGCTCCGCTGATCGGCTTCTTCGTCAACACCCAGGTGCTGCGCGCCGAGCTGCGCCCGCAGGACAGCTTCCGCGACCTGCTCGGCCAGGTGCGCCAACGCGCCCTGGAGGCCCAGGAGCACCAGGACCTGCCGTTCGACCGGCTGGTCGAGGTCCTGGCCCCCGCGCGCAGCCCCGGGCAGACGCCGCTGTTCCAGGTGCTGTTCAACCACCAGCGCCGCGACCTCGGCGCGCTGCACGAACTGCCCGGCCTGCGCCTGACGCCGCTGGAGCAGCCGGTGCCGCACGCCATCTTCGACCTGGCGCTGGACAGCGAGGAAGGCGCCGACGGCGCCCTGCGCCTGGTATTCACCCATGCCCGCGAGCGCCTCGACGGCGTTCTGGTGGCGCGCATGGCCGGCCACTTCGCCGGCCTGCTCGAACGCCTGGGCGAGTCCCTCGACCGGCCGCTGGCGCAGCTGGAGCTGCTCGACGCGCAGGACCGGGCGCAGCTGGAGGTCTGGAACGCCTGCCGCCAGATCCACGACCCCGCCCGCCTGCTGCCCGAACTGATCGCCGAACAGGCGAGGCGGCGCCCCGCGGCCGTCGCCCTGGTCCACGGCGAGGCGCGGGTGACTTATGCCGAGCTGGAGGCCCGCGCCAACCGCCTGGCCCGCCACCTGGTCGCCTGTGGCGTCGGCCCGGAGGCGCGGGTCGGCCTGTGTCTGGAGCGCGGCACGGCGATGATCGAGGGCCTGCTGGCGATCTTGAAAGCCGGCGGCGCCTTCGTGCCGCTCGACCCGGACTATCCCCGCGAGCGGCTGGCCTACATGGCCGAGGACTCGGGACTGCGCTTGCTGCTGACGACTTCCGGGCTGCGCGAGCGGCTGCCGCTGGACGAGACGGTGGCAGTGATCTGCCTCGACGCACTGGATCCGGGTGCCCATGCCGCCGCGCCGCCGGCGGTTCGGCTGCACCCGCTGAGCCTCGCCTACCTGATCTACACCTCCGGCTCCACCGGCCAGCCCAAGGGTGTGGCGGTTAACCACGCCGGTCTCTCCATGCACGTGCAGACCATCGGCCGGCGCTACGGCATGACCCCGGACGACGTGGAGCTGCACTTCGCCTCGATCAGCTTCGACGGCGCGCTCGAGCGCTGGACGGTGCCGCTGGCCTTCGGCAGCCGGCTGGTGATCCGCGACCAGCAACTCTGGAGCGCCGAGCGGACCTGCGAAGTCCTGCAGAAGGAGGGCGTGACCATCGCCTGCTTCCCGCCCAGCTACGTCGGTCAGCTGCTGGACTGGATCGAGGCGCGGAACCTGAAGCTGCCGGTACGCTCCTGGACCCTGGGCGGCGAGGCCTTCACCCGCGAGACCTACGAGCGGCTGCAGCGGGTGCTGCGCCCCCAGCGGATCGTCAACGGCTACGGCCCCACCGAGACGGTGGTCACCCCGCTGATCTGGGAAGCCTTCCCCGGCACGGCGCTGGACGCCGCCTACGCGCCGATCGGCACCCCGGTCGGCCCGCGCCGGCTGTACGTGCTCGACGGCGAACTCAACCTGCTGCCGCTCGGGGTGGCCGGCGAGCTGTATATCGGCGGCGAGCTGGGGCTGGCGCGCGGCTACCACCAGCGCCCCGACTTGACCGCCGAGCGCTTTTTGCCCGATCCGTTCGGCGCCCCCGGCGAGCGGATGTACCGCACCGGCGACCTAGTGCGCTGGCGCGACGACGGCGCGCTGGATTATCTGGGGCGGCTCGACCAGCAGGTGAAGATCCGCGGTTTCCGCATCGAGCTGGGCGAGATCGAGAGCCGCCTGCTGGCCCATCCGCAGGTGCTTGAGGCGGCCGTCGTTGCAAGAGAAACCCCGGCCGGCAGGCAACTGGTCGGCTACCTGGTGGCGCGCGGCCCGCTCGATCCGCAGCAGCTCCGCCGGCAGCTGGGCGAAGTACTGCCGGACTACATGGTTCCCGCGCAGCTCATGCAGCTGGAGCGCCTGCCGCTGACCCCGGCGGGCAAGCTGGACCGCGCCGCCTTGCCCGAGCCGCAGTGGCAGGCGCAGGGCGACTACGAGGCGCCGCAGGGCGACAGCGAACGGATTCTGGCGGAGATCTGGGCGCAGCTGCTGGGCCTGCCGCGGGTCGGGCGCGACGACCGCTTCTTCGAGCTGGGCGGCGACTCCATCGTCGCGTTGCAGGTGGTCGGCCGCGCGCGCCAGCAGGGGCTGGCGCTGACGCCGCGCGATCTGTTCCAGCAGCAGCGCCTGGCCGATCTGGCCGGCGTGGCGCGCCCGCTGGCGGCCCCGGGCGTCGATCCGGGGCCGGCCTCGGGCGAGGTGCCGCTGACGCCGATCCAGGCGCATTTCTTCGCCCTCGGCCAGGCCGTGCCGGCGCACTGGAACCAGTCGCTGTGGCTGGAGCTGCAGCGCCCGCTCGATCCCGTGCTGCTCGAACAGGCCCTGCAGGCGCTGGTAGCGCACCACGACGCGCTGCGCCTGCGTTTCGCCGCGGAAAACGGCGTCTGGCGCCAGTGGTACGGGACGCTGGACGAGCGCTACACGCTGCTCTGGCGGCGCGAGGCCATCGACGACGCCGAGGCCGAAGCGCTCTGCACGGCGGCCCAGCGCAGCCTGGACCTGCACGAAGGCCCGCTGCTGCGCGGCCTCTATCTGCGCCAGAACGGGCAGCCAGACCGCCTGCTGCTGGCGATCCACCATCTGGCGGTGGACGGGGTGTCCTGGCGGCTGCTGCTGGAAGATCTGCTGCGGGCCTACCGGCAGCTGGCAGAGGGCGACCGGGCGGCACCGGCGGTGCCGTCGGTGGGTTACGCTGCGCCAACCCACCCTACGAACGGCCCCGGCGTCGCGCTGCCGGCGCGGACCTGCTCCTTCAAGGCCTGGGCCGAGCACCTGCAGCGCTGGGCGAGCGGCGAGGCGGCGCGCCGCGAGCTGGATCTCTGGTGCTCGCGGCTGGCCGGCCCGGCGCCGGAGCGGCCGGCGGCGCGGGCGAGCTTCGCCGAGCGCCGCAGCCTGCGCCTGGCCTTCGACCGTGCGACCACGCAGCGGCTGCTCGGCGGCACGGCCGGCGGGCGCGTCGATGCCCTGCTGCTCGCCGCCCTGACCCGCGCCTACTGCGCCTGGAGCGGCGAGCCGGCGCTGCGCGTCGATCTCGAAGGCCACGGCCGCGAACCGCTGGCCGAGGGGTTCGATTCGAGCCGCACGGTTGGCTGGTTCACCAGCCTCTACCCGCTACGCCTGCCGGCGGCCGGCGATCCGCTCGCGCAGTTGGAGCAGGTGCTCGCCGGGCTGCGCCAGGTGCCGCATGGCGGCATCGGCTACGGCGCGCTGCGCTGGCTCGGCACGCCCGAGGCGCGCGCCGCCCTGGCCGCGCTGCCGCCGGCGCAACTGACCTTCAACTACCTCGGCCAGTACGCCGGCGAGGCGGACGGCTGGTTCCGCCCGCTTGAAGGCGGCGGCGCCCAGCAGGCGCCCGACAACCCGCTGGGCAGCCTTCTGGCGGTGAACGGACAGGTGTTCGACGGCGAGTTGGTGCTGGCCTGGGAATACGCCGCCGGCCACTACGCCGAGGAGGCCATTCGGGCGCTGGCCGAGGCCTTCCGCGCCGAGCTGCTGGCGCTGCTCGACGCCCTGGCCGGCGCGGGCGCCGCCGGGCCTTCGCCGCTCGTGCGCCTGTCGCGCCGGGCGGTGCCGGGCACGCCGCTGTTCTGCCTGCACCCGGTCACCGGCCGGGTCACCGGCTACCAGCCGCTGGCCGCAGTGCTGGAGGGCCGGCACAGCCTCTTGGGCCTGCAGTGCCGCAGCTTCCTCGACCCGCAGTGGCGCGACGCAAGCCTCGCGGCGATGGCCGACGCCTACCTGGACGCGCTGCTCGCCGAACAGCCGCAGGGGCCGTACCGGCTGCTCGGCTGGTCGCTGGGCGGCAGCCTGGCGCTGGAGCTGGCGGCGCGGCTGGAGGCGCGCGGCGAGACGGTGGCCTTCCTCGGCCTGCTCGACTGCTACATGCCGGGCACCGAGATCGCCGAAGACGACGCCCGCCATCCCGAGGCGCGGGCGCGTTTCGCCGGCCACCTGCGCCTGCTGCTGCCGGAGCTGGCGGCGCCGGACCAGTTGCTGGCGCGGCTCGCGCCCCTGGCGCCCCTGGACTGGCCGGCGGCCGGCCGCACCTGGCTGGCCGCGCAGCCGCTGGACGACCTGGCCCGGCAGAGCCTGGAGGAGCTGCTGTTCGCCTGGTCGCTGGAGCAGCACCTGCGCCGCCTGTGCGCCGGCTACCGGCTGCCGCAGGTGGCGGTGCGCCCGCACTGCTGGTGGGCGGCGCAGCCGCCGGGGCGTGCCGACCTGCTGCGCGCCGGGCTGCGCCGGGTGCTGGGCGAGCCGGCCGGCGAGCGGTTCGTCGACACCGACCATCTGGGCATCGTCCGCGCCGCCGAAGTGCTCGCCGGGCTGGCGCAGGTGCTGGACGGCCTGCAGGGGTAGGGGCGGCAGCGTCGCTGCCGTTGGCGGGTAACGCTGCGCGGTTACCCGCCATGGCCGCGGTCACGCTGGAAAATCGCTGCGCGCGTTTTCCTCCCTGCGCGCCGTCGCGGCCCTGGCGCTCCTGGAACACCGGATTTCCCCGCCGATCAACCTGTTGCAATCGTGAAACAAATTTTTCACGGATATTCATAAATTTTTCACGACCCTATCCGTCTTTACTGGCAGTCCTAATGCAAACAAGACGTTTTCTTATTTATGGGTTGTGGGGGTTGAGGAGCATGAGGTTGTCGAACCATCCGTGGGGGCCGTCCGCGCCCTTCGCCCGGCGCCGCCTGGCCGTGGCGCTGCTCTGTACGCTGGGCCTGGGCGCCGCGCCGGCACCGGCTGCCGAGGACGGCGAGGAGGGCGAAGGGACACTGGAGCTGGAGCAGGTCAGCGTGGTCGGCGAAGCGGACAGCAGCCCGGTCGGCCCGGACACCGGCTACACCGCCAAGCGGACCCTGGCCGCGACCAAGACCGACACCCCGCTCAACGAGATCCCTCGCTCGGTGTCGATCACCACCGAGCAGCAGATGCGCGACCGCAAGGTGGTCAGCGTCAGCGACGCCCTGCGCTATACCGCCGGCGTGCAGGCCGGCTACTTCGGCGAGGACAACAAGCAGGACTGGTTCATCATCCGCGGCTTCAAGCAGGCCAACAACGGCCTCTACCGCGACGGCAACCGGGTCCATTCCTCGGGCTTCTTCAGCTGGCAGATCGACCCCTTCCTGCTCGAACGGGTCGAGGTGCTCAAGGGCGCCGCCTCGGTGCTCTACGGCCAGAACCCGCCGGGCGGGGCGATCAACCTGGTCAGCAAGCGGGCGCCCTCCACCGCCTTCGGCGAGGTCGGCGTGCAGTACGGCAGCTACGACCACAAGCAGATGACCCTGGACATGGGCGGCCCGCTCGACGACGAGGGGCGGATTCTCTACCGGATCACCGCGCTCAGCCGCGACAACGGCACCCAGGTCGACCACGTCAACGCCGAGCGCCTGCTGTTCGCGCCGACGGTGACCTTCAACTTCACCGACGACACCTCGCTGACCCTGCGCGCCAGCCTGGATCGCGACAAGTCCGACCCGATGCTGCAGTTCCTGCCCTCCGAGGGCAGCCTGACCCACGGCGCCGCCAACGGGCAGATCGACGACGACGACGCGCTGGGCGATCCGGGCTACGAGAAGTTCGAGCGCCACCAGTACAGCTTCGGCTACGAGTTCAGCCACCGCTTCAACGACGCCTGGTCGTTCCAGCAGAACCTGCGCTACGGGCGCATGGACGTCGAGCTGCGGCAGATGTACAGCGCCGGCTACCTGAACGACCTGCTGCCCGGTTCCGACCCCAGCCGGCGCCTGCTGATGCGCGGGCTGAGCAACGCCGACGGCCAGTCCGAGTCGATCTCGGTGGACAACCGCCTGCTCTACAAGTGGGAAGGCAACCGGCTGAAGAGCACCCTGCTGATGGGCCTCGACTACCAGAAGCTCGACATCGACGACAAGGACTACGCCAGCGACCCGCTGGTGCTCAGCCCCATCGACATCTACAACCCCAGCTACGGCGGCCGGGTCAGCCTGGTCAACTACAGCCTGCAGTCGGTGACCGACGCCGACCTGCAGGACTTTCGCACCCGCTTCGACCAGCTCGGCCTCTACCTGCAGGAGCAGCTCAAGCTCGACGACCACTGGGTGCTGCTGCTCGGCGGGCGCTACGACAAGTCGCGCGCCGACATCGACAACCGCACCACCGGCGTGAACAAGAACGTCCGCGACGAGGAGTTCACCTGGAACGCCGGGCTGGCCTACCTGTTCGACAACGGCCTGACCCCCTACGTCAGCTACTCGGAGTTCTTCCTGCCGGTCGCCGAGGTCAACGGCCGCACCGGCGATCCCTTCAAGCCGGAAGAGGGCGAGCAGTGGGAGGCCGGGATCAAGTACCAGCCGCCCGGCTTCGACGGCTCCTTCAACCTCGCGGTGTTCGAGATGACCCAGAGCAACGTGCGCAAGAACACCGCCGGCGGCATCCAGACCCAGCTGGGCGAGGTGCGCAGCAAGGGCATCGAGTTCGAGGCGGTGGCCAACGTCACCGAGCGCCTGAGCCTGACCGGCTCGATGACCTACCTCGACGTCGAGACCACCAAGTCGGCACGCGCCGACGAACGCGGCAAGACGCCCTCGTCGGTGGCCGACCGCATGGCCTCGCTGTGGGCGGTCTACACCTTCCGGGGCGGTCCGCTGGACGGCCTCGCCCTGGGCAGCGGCGCGCGCTACACCGGCAACAGCTGGGGCGATAACACCGAGACCATGGAAGTCCCCTCCTACACCCTCTACGACGCGATGGCCAGCTACAGCTGGGATGCCGTCAAGCTGCAGCTCAACGCCACCAACGTGACCGACAAGAAGTACATCGCCACCTGCGACTACTACTGCTGGTACGGGAACCGCCGCAATGTCACCGCCTCGCTCACCTACTCCTGGTAATCCCGAGCTGCCGCTGCCCGACGGCCGGCGGCTGTCCATCGAGGGCAGCCTGCTGCTGCTCGACGGCGCGCCGCTGCTGCGCCTGGAGGGCGCCGACGGAACGCTGCACTGTCAACCGCTGGCCGAGCCGGAATTCGCCCTGCAGGCGCTGGCCTACTGGCGCTTCAGCCGCGACCCCGACTGCCAGCGCCTGGCGCTGGACCTGTCCGGCGCCGTGCCGGAGGCGCTGCTGGAGAGCGGCCTGGTCCGCCTCGAGGACGGGGCGCCGGTCATCGAGCGCGCCGCCTTCTGGCAGCTGCCGGGGCTCTGGCAGCGCGGCCGGCGCAGCGCCGGCTATCCCGAGCAGATGTGCCTGCACGCCTCCGGGCGGCGCCATCCGCGCCGCCCGCCCAAGCCGCGGGGCGAGGTCTACCGGCGCTTCGACGCCCGCCTCGGCGCCTGGGTGGCGCTGCGCAGCCTCGACATCGAGACGGACCTGGCGCGCTTCAACCGCTGGCAGAACCATCCGCGGGTGGCCGCCTTCTGGCAGGAGGAGGGCGACCTGGCGCAGCACCGCCGCTACCTCGAGGCGCTGGCCGCCGACCCGCGGGTGCTGACCCTGATCGGCGCCTTCGACGACGAGCCCTTCGCCTACTACGAGGCCTACTGGGCCAAGGAGGACCGCATCGCCCCCTTCTACGCGGTCGACGACTACGACCGCGGCATCCACATGCTGGTCGGCGAGGACCGCCACCGCGGCCCGCACAAGGTCGCCGCCTGGCTCGGCGCGCTGGCCCACTACCTGTTCCTCGACGAGCCGCGCACCCGGCGCCTCGTCTGCGAGCCGCGCGCCGACAACGCGCGGATGATCCAGCACCTCCAGGCCCTGGGTTTTGCCCGGCTCAAGGAGTTCGATTTCCCGCACAAGCGCGCCGCCCTGATGGTGCTGGAGCGCGAGGCCTTCTTCGCCCGCTGCCGGCTGGCGTGAGCCGTTCTTGATAAAGCGAGTCGCGATATTCACGCGGCCATCACTGATGAGGTCAGGCAGGGACCCGGCCCCCCCGCGCCCGCCGCGCGGACCGGCGGCCCCTTTGGAATGTCACAGACGACAGGATCGAGAGTGCACATGAGCATAGAAACGCTGGAATACGATGTGATCGGCGTGGGCTTCGGCCCGGCCAACCTGGCCATCGCCATTGCCCTGGAAGAGGACGCCAGGACCCGCGAGTCCGGTCTGCGCTATTGCTTCCTGGACAGCAAGCCGGCCTTCGAATGGCACGGCGGCATGCTGCTGGAGAACAGCCGCATGCAGATCTCCTTCCTCAAGGACCTGGCGACCCTGCGCAACCCGGCGAGCCGCTTCACCTTCGTCAGCTACCTGCACGAGAAGCAGCGCCTGCTGCCCTTCATCAACCTCGGCACCTTCAGCCCGTCGCGCATCGAGTACAACGACTACCTGCGCTGGGCCGCTGCGCAGTTCGCCGAGCGCGTGCACTACGGCGAGCAGGTGGTCGCCGTCGAGGGCGTCGAGGAGCGCGGCGAGGTGCAGCGCCTGCGGGTGGTTTCGCGGCTGGCCGACGGCCGCCTGCGCACCCGGCTGACCCGCAACCTGGTGGTCGGCATCGGTGCCCAGGCGGCGATTCCCGAGCTGTTCGCCGGCCTCAGGGGCGAGCCGCGGCTGATCCATTCCTCCCAGTATCTGGAACGCATCGGCCAGTGCTGCCCCGAGCGCGAGGGCCGCTACCGGGTGGCGGTGCTTGGTTCCGGGCAGAGCGCCGCGGAGATCTACACCGACCTCGCCGGGCGCTACCCGCAGGCCGAGATCAGCCTGGTGATGCGCGCCCAAGCGCTGCGCCCGGCGGACGACAGCCCCTTCGTCAACGAGATCTTCGACCCGGCCTTCACCGACGTGGTCTACCGCCAGCCGCAGGCCGCGCGCCAGCAGCTGATCCGCTCGCTCAGCCACACCAACTATTCGGTGGTCAACCTGGACCTGATCGAGAGCATCTACCACGACCTCTACCAGCAGCAGGTGACCGGCTCCGGCCAGCGCCGGCTGCTCGCCAACCGGCAGGTCCAGGCCGTGCTGGCCGGCGCCGACGGCCTGCGCCTGAACCTGTGCGACACCCAGGACGGCAGCGAGGCGCTGCACGAGTTCGACCTGCTGGTGCTCGCCACCGGTTACCGCCGCGACGCCCACTGGCGCCTGCTGGAAGGCATCGAGCGCCACCTGCACAAGGACGCCGGGCTGGAGCGCCGCTACCGCCTGCCGACCGCTCCGGGGTTCCAGCCGAACGTCTTCCTGCAGGGCTGCTGCGAGGACAGCCACGGGCTCAGCGACACCCTGCTGTCGGTGGTCGCGGTGCGCTCCCAGGAGGTGGCCGACGCGCTGCTGGAAGCCTGCCGCCCGCCGCAGGCGGCCTGTGCCTGAGTGATCCCGCCGCTCGCTCCCCTGTTCCAGGGCGCCTTCGCCAGTTATCGCGAGGTGCTGACCCTGGCCGACGATCCGCGCGCCGCCGTGCCGGCGCGCGTCTTCCTGTCTGCCGCGCAGCTCGACGGGCAGCTGGCACGCTTCGCCCCCGAACACGCCGGCGGCGATCCGCGCGCGCGGCTGTCGCTGTGGTCGAAATACTACTTCCGCCGGCTGCTGCCGCCGGTGCTGGCCGCGAGCCTGATCCTCGACTGGCGCCTGCCGCTGGATCTCGACGAGGTCGGGGTGGTGCCCGGCGCCGACGGCTTGCCCGAAGCCTTCAGGCTGCCGCATGCCGGCGCGGCCTGGGCGAGCCCGCCCGATCCCTTCGCGCGCTTCGCCGAACTGCTCGACGGCCACCTGCAGCCGCTGATCCAGATCCTCGCCGCGCATTGCCGGGCGGCGCCGCGGCTGTTCTGGGGCAATGCCGGCGACTACTTCGAGTGGTGCCTCGGCCAGCTCGAGGCCCTGCCGCTGCCCGCCGCCCGGCTGGCCGACGGCCGTGCCCTGCTGGCTGCCCCCCGGCGCCCGGACGGCACGCGCAACCCGCTGTTCGAGCTGGTCCGCTACCACCCCCGCGGCGCCGGCCGGCCGTCCTGGCGACAGCGCCGCGGCTGCTGCATCCTCGACCGCCTCGGCCTGCCGCTCTGCGACGACTGTCCGCGGCGGGGCGCGCCGCCTGTGTAGGAGCCAGCTTGCTGGCGATGCTGTTCTCCCACCAGCGTGCCCGTGGTGGGAAAGGCCTGCGGCCGTTTCCCACCCTACGGAGCCGAACCCCGGGCGTAGGGTGGAAAACGCGCGCAGCGCTTTTCCACCATGAGCGTGCCGGTGATGGGAAAGGCTGCCCGCGCCGTGCCGCCCCCGTAGGAGCCAGCTTGCTGGCGATGCCGTTCCTCCACCGCAGTGCCCGTGGTGGGAAAGGCCGGTGGCCGTTTCCCACCCTACGGAGCCGAACCCCGGGTGTAGGGTGGAAAACGCGCGCAGCGCTTTTCCGCCGTTACCGCTCCGGCCGCTTCAGCGCCGTCCCAGGCAGAACATGAAGTAGGCGCCGCCGACCAGCGAGGCGAGCAGGCCGGCCGGCAGTTGCAGGGGGAACAGCAGGTTGCGCCCCAGCCAGTCGGCCAGCAGCAGGGTCAGCGCGCCGAGCAGGCTGGCGCCGAGCAGTTGCGGCACCGCCCGGGTCAGGCCGAGCAGGCGCGCCAGATGCGGGGCGAGCAGGCCGACGAAGCTCAGCGGGCCGACCACCAGGGTCGCCCCGGCGGTCATCAGCGCCGCGAGCAAGAGCAGGCACAGGCGGCTGCGTCCCAGCGGCACGCCGAGGGCGCGCGCGCTGCCTTCGCCGAGCGGCAGCAGCTCCAGCCAGCGCGCGCAGGGCAGGGTCGCGGCGAGCAGCAGCAGGGCGCCGGCGAGCAGCGCCCAGGCGGTCGGCGCGTCGACGAAGTAGGTGGAGCCGGACATCCAGCCGAGCAGGCTCTGCCCGCGCGGATCGCCGCCGGCCAGCAGGATCACCTGCAGCGCGTCGAAGAAGGCGGTCAGGGCGATGCCGATCAGCAGCACCCGCTCGGGGGCGAAGCCGCTTCGGTGGCTCATCGCGACGATCAAGAGCAGCACCGCCAGGGCGCCGCCGGCGCCGAGCGGCAGCTTCAGCGCCAGACCGGCGCCGGGCAGCAGGAACAGCAGCGCCACCAGGCCGAGCGCCGCGCCGGCGCCGAGGCCGAGCACCTCGGGGCTGGCCATCGGGTTGGCGGTGAGCCGCTGCACCAGGGTGCCGGCCAGCGCCAGCAGGACGCCCGCGCCGAGGGCGACCACCACCCGCGGCAGGCGCCAGTCGAGCAGCGCGCCGTCGAGCCGCCAGCCCCAGCCGTGCAGGCCCTGGCCGACGCCGAGGGCGAGCGGCACGCCGAGCAGCAGCAGGGCGCCGAGCAGGGCGAGCCGTTGCCGTGGCCGCGGGTGGCGCCAGGTCGCGGCGCCGGCAGTGGGCTGCGGGCGTCCGCCGCTCAGTTGCAGGCGCGGCAGCAGCCAGAGCAGCAGCGGCGCGCCGAGCAGGGCGGTGGCGGCGCCGGTCGGCAGCAGCTCGGCGAGCGGCCCGGCCAGGCGCTGGATCGCCAGGTCGGTGAGCAGCAGCAGCGCCGCGCCGAGCAGCGGCGCCCAGAGCAGCCGCTGGCCGAAGCGCCGGGCGCCGAGCAGGCGGGCGATGGCCGGGGCGGCCAGGCCGATGAAGCCGATCACCCCGACGCTGGCGATCACGCAGGCGCTGACGTACACCGCCAGGGCCAGGCCGATGAAGCGCAGCAGGCCGAGCGGCACGCCGAGGCTGCGTGCGCCGCTGTCGTCCAGCTCCAGCAGGGCGAGCGGGCGCAGCAGCGGCAACAGCAGGAGCAGCGCTACGGCCAGGCGCGGCAGGAGGAAGGTCACGCCCTGCCAGCCGTTCTGGCTGAGCGAGCCGGAACCCCAGATGAACACCGCGCTGAGGTCCTGCTCGCGGGCCAGCATCAGGCCCTTGGCCAGGGCGCCGAGGTAGAGGCCGACCACCAGCCCGGCGAGGATCACCGTCAAGGGCGCCAGGCCGCGGCGCCAGGCGAGGGCGAACACCAGCAGGGTGGCCAGGCCGCCGCCGGCCAGGGCCACCCATTCGCGGCCGTCGACCAGCAGTTGCGGCGCCCACAGGGTGGCCAGCGCCAGCGCCAGCTGGGCGCCGCTGGACACGCCCAGGGTGCCCGGCGAGGCCAGCGGGTTGCGCAGCACCTGCTGCATCAGGGTGCCGGCCAGGGCCAGCGCGGCGCCGCACAGCGCGGCCATGCACAGGCGCGGCAGCCAGCTGAAGTGCAGCAGCAGCTGGCGCATGTCGTCCGCCGGGGCGAACAGCGCCGGCAGCCACTGCGCCGCCGGCAGGCGCGCGGCGAGGTCGGCGCCGGCCAGCGCCGCGGCGGCGAGCAGCAGGACCAGGCACAGCGGCAGCGGCGAAGGCGTGCGGACGGGGCGGGCGGCGGTCGCCGGCGGGGCGGCGCTGGGCAGGTCGGTCATGGCTGGGGCCTGTCGGAGTCCGGGGACGGGGTGGCGGTCAACTGCGCTTCGAGCAGCCCGGCGAAGCGTTCGGCGGCGAGCAGGCCGTTGAAGCTCCACACCGGCGGCAGGGCGTGCGCGCGCCCGGCGCGGACCAGCGGCAGGCGCTGCCAGAGCGGGCTGGCGGCCAGGCCGCGCGCGGCGTCCGGCGGCAGCGGTTCGAGGTAGAGCAGCGCCGCCTCCGGGCGCTCGGCCAGCCGCTCGATGCCGACCTGGGCGAAGCCCCAGTAGTTGGTGCGCCCGCGCCAGGCGTTCTCCAGGCCGACCCGGTCGAGCACCCCCTGGTAGAGGCTCTGCGCGCCGAACAGGCGGACGTGCCGCGCATCGAGGAAGCTGACCACGTAGAGCGGCGGCTGCGGACGCTCGGCCAGCCGCGCACGGATCGCCGCCAGACGGGCGTCGACGCGGGCGATCAGCGCCTCGCCGACGGCCTCGCGGCCGAGCAGCCCGGCCAGCTCGCGGACCACCCGCTGGGCGCCGCTGTAGGCCTCGCCGTCCGGGGTGAACAGCGCCAGGCTCTGCACCGGCGCGATGCGTTCCAGGCGGGGGCGGGCGTTCTCGAACTGCGGGCTGATCAGGATCAGCTCGGGCTGGAGTTCGGCGAGCAGCTCCAGGTTCGGCTCGACGCGCAGGCCGAGGTCGACCACCTCGGCCGGCAGCGCCGGCTCGCCGACCCAGCGCCGGTAGCCGTCGAGCTGGGCCACGCCGACCGGCGTCACGCCGAGGCCGAGCAGGGTTTCGGCCAGCCCCCAGTCGACCGTGGCGATGCGTTGCGGCGGCGCGGCCGCCAGGGGCGTGGCGAGCGCCAGCAGCAGCGCGGCGAACAGGGCGCGCATCAGTGCACCACGGCGATCGGTTGGCCGGCCTCGGGATGCTGCAGCACGCGCATCGGGATGCCGTAGATCGCCTCCAGGGTGGCGGGGTTCATCAGCGCGGCCGGCGTGCCGCTGAACAGCAGGCGCCCGCCGTGCAGGGCGACCAGCCGGTCGCAGTAGCGGGCGGCCATGTTGATGTCGTGGAGCACCACCACCACGCCGAGCCCGAGGTGGCGGCTGAGGTCGCGGACCAGGGCGAGGACTTCCACCTGATGGGCGAGATCCAGCGCCGAGGTCGGCTCGTCGAGCAGCAGGTAGCGGCTGTTCTGTGCCAGCAGCATGGCCAGCCAGATGCGCTGGCGCTCGCCGCCGGAGAGCTGGTCGGCCAGCCGCTCGGCGAAGCCGGCGGTGCCGGTCAGCTCCAGGGCGCGGTCGACGTGGACCCGGTCGTCGGCCGTGAAGCGCCCGAGCAGGCCGTGCCAGGGATAGCGGCCGAAGCCGACCAGTTCGCGCACCGTCAGGCTTTCCGCCGCCGGCAGTTGCTGCGGCAGGTAGGCGACGTGGCGGGCGAAGGCGCGCTCGGGCCACGCGGCCAGCGGCCGGCCGTCCAGCCGCAGGCGGCCGCCGGCCGGGACGAGCTGGCGGGCCAGCAGCTTGATCAGGGTGGATTTGCCCGAGCCGTTGTGGCCGATCAGGCCGACCATCTGGCCGTGGGGGATCTGCAGGCTGACCTGCTGCAGCAGGTGGCGGCCGGGCAGGCTGAAGCTGACGTCGTCCAGCTCGAACATCGGGACTCCACTCCTTGGCGATAGGCAGCAGCGCTGCGCAGAAGCCGGGACTTTAATTCAGATGATAATGCTTATCAATTGTTTGTTTGGCTCGGGAGCGTCTGGGACGAGGGTTGGAAGGTATTTGTCGAAATTCTTTGGGAAATAAAATTCTAAAATTGTATTGACTGGAATTTTATTTCCAATCAGAGTTCAATCCTGCCAGACGAACGAAAGCCACCAACAACAATAAACACGGTGCCGTCATGCATACCGCCAGTTCATTCCGGGCCTCCGCCCGCCGGCGCGCAGTCCTGCTCGCCGCTGCACTGTTCTTCGCCAGTTCCGCCGCACTGGCCGATCTTCGGGTCGGCGTCACCGTCGGCCAGTTCGACCACTACATCGCCTACCTGGTCCGCGCCATGCAGGAGCGCGCCAAGACGGTGCCGGAGGGCGCCACGCTGCAGGTCGAGGATTCGGCCGGCGACCTGATCCGCCAGCTCGGCCACGTGGAGAACTTCATCGCCCAGAAGGTCGACGTGATCGTCGTCAATCCGGCCGATACCGCCGCCACCGACAAGATCACCGAACGCGCCACCCAGGCCGGCATCCCGCTCGTCTACCTGAACAGCCGCCCGGAGGTGAAAGACTTCCCCGAGGGCGTGGCCTTCGTCGGCACCGACGAGAGCCGCATCGGCCAGATGCAGATGGAATACCTGGCCGAGAAGATGGGCGGCACGGGCAACCTCGCGATCCTCCTCGGCCGCCTCGCCCACGACGACACCCGCAAGCGCACCGACGGCGTGAAGGCCGTCCTCGCCAAGTACCCGCAGATCCGGGTGGTGGAAGAGCAGTCCGGCGACTGGCAGCGCGAGAAGGGCATGGACCTGACGAACAACTGGCTGCTCTCCGGCCGCGAGATCGACGCGGTGGTGGCCAACAACGACGAGATGGGTATCGGCGCCGCCATGGCGCTGCGCCAGGCCGGTCGAGAGGACGTGCTGGTCGGTGGCATCGACGGCACGCCCGACGGCCTGGCCGCCATCGCCCGCGGGCAGCTGGCGGTGACCCTTTTGCGCGATCCGGTCGCGATGGGCGAGAAGGCCGTGGACGTGGCGGTCCGGCTCGCTCACCGGGAGGCCCTGCACGGCGACGTCTGGATCCCGGTACAGCTGGTAACGCCCGACAACTACGCACAATTGCAACGCAAGTGACTGGCCGCTCCGCCATCCGGCGGTATCGACCCTAGGAGGAGATCGTGAACATGCTCAGTTCAGTAACCGCTGCCCACAGCGTCCAGGCAGTCCTGCCGACTCCGGCGGCACCCGAATACCTGCTCGAAATCGTCAATGTCACCAAGCGCTTTCCCGGCGTGGTGGCGCTCTCCGACGTGCAGCTGCGCGTGCGTCCCGGCACCGTCCTGGCGCTGATGGGCGAGAACGGCGCGGGCAAGTCGACGCTGATGAAGATCATCGCCGGCATCCACCAGCCGGACGCCGGCGAGCTGCGCCTGCGCGGCCAGGCGGTGCGGCTCGAGACGCCGCTGCAGGCGTTGCAGATGGGCATCGCGATGATCCACCAGGAACTCAACCTGATGCCGCAGATGAGCATCGCCGAGAACATCTGGCTCGGCCGCGAGCCGCTCAACGGACTGCGGATGGTCGACCACGGCCGGATGTACCGGCAGACCCGCGAGCTGTTCGGGCGCCTGCGCATCGATCTCGACCCGAAGATGGCCGTCGGCGAGCTGAGCATCGCCGGACGGCAGATGGTCGAGATCGCCAAGGCGGTGTCCTACGACAGCGACGTGCTGATCATGGACGAGCCGACCTCGGCGATCACCGAGAAGGAGGTCGCCCACCTGTTCGCGATCATCGCCGACCTCAAGGCCCAGGGTAAGGGCATCATCTATATCACCCACAAGATGGACGAGGTGTTTGCCATCGCCGACGAGGTGGCGGTGTTCCGCGACGGCACCTACGTCGGCCTGCAGAGCGCCGAGAGCATGGACGGCGACGGGCTGATCTCGATGATGGTCGGCCGCGAGCTGACCCAGCTGTTCCCCGAGCGCCGCGCCCCCCGCGAGGAGGTCCTGCTCTCGGTGCGCGACCTCGGTCTGGAGGGCGTGTTCGAGAACATCTCCTTCGACCTGCGCGCCGGCGAGGTCCTCGGCATTGCCGGGCTGATGGGCTCCGGGCGCACCAACGTGGCGGAAACCATTTTCGGGATCACCCCGGCCACCGCCGGCGAGATCCACATCGACGGCGAGCGGGTGCGCATGGACGACCCCTGCCTGGCGATCCGCAAGGGCCTGGCGCTGCTCACCGAGGACCGCAAGGACACCGGCATCTTCCCCTGCCTCTCGGTGCAGGAAAACATGGAGGTGGCGGTGCTGCCCGGCTACGCCAACCGGGGCTTCGTGCAGCAGCAGCGCCTGCGCGAGCGCTGCGAGGAGATGCGCCAGAAGCTGCGGGTGAAGACCCCCTCGCTGGAGCAGTGCATCGCCAACCTGTCCGGCGGCAACCAGCAGAAGGCGCTGCTGGCCCGCTGGCTGATGACCCATCCGCGCATCCTGATCCTCGACGAACCCACCCGCGGCATCGACGTCGGCGCCAAGGCCGAGATCTACCGGCTGATCGCCGAGCTGGCCGGCGAAGGCATGGCGGTGATCATGATCTCTTCCGAGCTGCCGGAAGTGCTGGGCATGAGCGACCGGGTCATGGTCATGCACGAAGGCGAAGTCACCGGCTTTCTCGACCGCACCGAGGCGACCCAGGAGCGCGTGATGCACCTGGCCTCGGGGAGTCCCGTCATCCACTGATCGCTCGCGAAGTCCGGCGGGCGCCGTGGCGGCCCCGCGGCTCATCCGGCGTACAACAACAATCGGAGATCTGGAACCATGAGCGCCATTCTGGAAAAGAACCCCCTTGCAACCCTCTCGCTCTGGAGCCGGCGGCTGCCGGCCGAACTGGGCATCCTGTTGGTGCTGCTCGGCATCGGCCTGGCCTTCGAGCTGTTCGGCTGGGCGATGCGCGAGCAGAGCTTTCTGATGAACTCCCAGCGCCTGGTGCTGATGATCCTGCAGGTGTCGGTCATCGGCCTGCTGGCCATCGGGGTGACCCAGGTGATCATCACCACCGGCATCGACCTCTCCTCCGGCTCGGTGCTGGCGCTCTCGGCGATGGTGGCGGCAAGCCTCGCGCAGACCTCCGACTTCGGCCGGGCGATGTTCCCGGCGCTGACCGACATGCCGGTCTGGGTGCCGGTCATGGCCGGCATCGGCGTGGGCCTGCTGGCGGGCGTGATCAACGGCAGCCTGATCGCCGCCACCGGCATCCCGCCGTTCATCGTCACCCTGGGCATGATGGTCTCGGCCCGCGGCCTGGCCCGCTACTACACCGAAGGCCAGCCGATCAGCATGCTCTCGGACTCCTACACCGCCATCGGCAGCGGCGCGATGCCGGTGATCATCTTCCTGGTGGTGGCGGCGATCTTCCATGTCGCCCTGCGCTACACCAAGTACGGCAAGTACACCTACGCGATCGGCGGCAACATGCAGGCGGCGCGGATTTCCGGGATCAACGTCAAGCGCCACCTGATCGTCGTCTACAGCATCGCCGGGCTGCTGGCCGGCCTCGCCGGCGTGGTCGCCTCGGCCCGCGCCGCCACCGGCCAGGCCGGCATGGGCATGTCCTACGAGCTGGACGCCATCGCCGCGGCGGTGATCGGCGGCACCAGCCTGGCCGGCGGCATGGGGCGGATCACCGGCACCGTGATCGGCGCGCTGATCCTCGGCGTGATGGCCAGCGGCTTCACCTTCCTCGGCGTGGATGCCTACATCCAGGACATCATCAAGGGGATGATCATCGTCGTCGCCGTGGTGGTCGACCAGTACCGCAACAAGCGCAAGGCCAAGCGCTGAGCCGGGGAGCGGCTCCCCTCCCTTGCGGATCTTTTTCCAGCCAACCTTCAACCCATACAACGACACGAGGTGAATCATGCGCGAGATCGGCATCGGTCTGATCGGTACCGGCTTCATGGGGCGTGCCCACGCCCTGGCCTTCCACCACGCGGCCAGCACCTTCGAGCTGCCCGTCAAACTGCGCTTCGCCGCCCTGGCCGATGCCGACGCGGCCCGCGCCGAACGCTGCGCCGCCGACTGGGGCTTCGCCCGGGCCTGCGACTGGGAAAGCCTGGTGAACGACCCGGCCGTGGAGCTGGTCGCCATCACCACCCCCAATCGCCTGCACTACCCGATGACCATGGCGGCGCTGGCGGCGGGCAAGGCGGTCTATTGCGAGAAGCCCCTGGCGGTGACGCTCGAGGAGGCCACTGCCATGCGCGATGCGGCGAAGCGCGCCGGGGTGGTCAACCGGGCGGGCTACAACTACCTGCAAAATCCCATGCTCAAACTGGCCCGCGAGCTGATCGCGAGCGGCGAGCTGGGCGAGATCACCGGCTACCGCGGCGAGTTCAGCGAGGATTTCATGGGCGATCCGCAGGGGCCCTTCAGCTGGCGCTGCGAGACGGAGCAGGCCGGCGGCGCCCTGGCCGACCTGGGCAGCCATGTCCTGTCGCTGACGCGCTTCCTGCTCGGCGACGTCGCCGCGCTCTGCGCCGACCTGCACACCGCCCACGCCCAGCGCCCGCACCAGGGCGGCCTGCGCCGCGTCGAGATCGACGACCAGACCCATGTCCTGCTGCGCTTCGCCAACGGCGCGCGCGGCACCTTGTCCACCAGCTGGCTCAAACACGGGCGCAAGAACCACCTGGCCTTCGAGGTCTGCGGCACCCGCGGCACCCTGGCCTACGACCAGGAGCGGCTCAACGAGCTGCGCCTCTACAGCGCCGGCGGGCGTCCCGGCATGGACGGCTTCCGCACCCTGCTGTCCGGCCCGCACCTGCCCGACTACGCGGCCTTCTGCCCGGCGGGCGGGCACCAGCTCGGCTACAACGAGCTGAAGACCCTGGAGGTGCGCTCGCTGCTCGAGGCGCTGGCCGGCAACGGCAGCCTGACCGGCGTGGACTTCCAGGAAGCCTGGGAGGTCGAGCGCCTGGCCCAGGCGATCCGCGAGTCGGCACGGGAAGAGCGCTGGGTGAAGATCTAGCGGCCTGTGCGGTGGGGTGATCAACTCAGGTTCGGATGACCGGGGTTTCGAGACAAGGCGCCGCGGCGAGTCGTAGCCGAGCGATGGCGAGGAGCGGCAACGCAGTCTCGAGGCCTCGGGCGCCGGAATCGACTAATCGAGCCGACCAAACAACCAGGCATTCGGCGAGGTGTCGCGGGGCTGCCGAGTGCATATAACCGTGGCGTAGATTATTTGTCGGCTTGAACTTCGACGAGTGTTTGTAGCGCGGAATTTTCAAACTTCCATCGCTGTTCAAGTATGCAATCGCAGGCCGCCGATTATATCGGAAAATACCTCGTCGCACTGTTGTCGTTCGGCTCGCTTCCTATTGATAAAGCGTTTCGCGTAATCGGCAAGGGGTATCGAAGAGCGTCCGAAAAACGGGCGTGGCAAGACCGATGGAATCGTCGGCCTCGTGTTCATCGGTGTCGTAGATAGATGCATTTACCGGGGCAGGGCTTTTCAGCGTAGTGTTTCCAACCCGGACTCGCCGCGACTTGGCGGATGAACTTGTCCGGGAATTTCGGCGCTCGCTGAACGAGCCCGGCCATCCGCTATAGAAGCCAGCGAACAAGGACGGCAGGTATTACTCGATTGCCCGACGGCCAGGGTTGCCGTCATGGGTTCAGTCCTCCAGTTCGTGAAAACAATAAGAAAGATGGGAGTCGACATGAGCAATAGTTTGAGGAAGGCGATACTTGTTTCTCTGGGTGTCGGTCTCTTCTTGCCCTTTCCAGCCGAGGCACTCAATTTCAGCGGCTATTACCGCCTCGGGGTTGGCGGCAATACCAACGGCAGTACGCAATCCTGCTTCAAGTTGCCCGGCGCGCGCTCGAAATACCGGCTCGGCAACGAGTGCGAGCTGTGGAGCGAGCTGACCTGGGACCACGATTTCGTCCAGCTTGCCGATGGCTCGACGCTCAGCGGCCTGGTGATGGGCGGCTTCTACAACCCCATTGGGCATATGCCGAAGTTCAAGGACTCCAACGAACATGGCGGGGGCTCCTCGCGGGTCCAGCAGATGTTCGTCGAGTGGAAGAATGCCGGGGTGCTCAACGGCGGCAACTTCTGGGTCGGGCGCCGCTACTACAAGCGGAACGATATCCACATGACCGACTACTACTACTGGAACCAGAGCGCCACCGGCTTCGGTTTCGACGAAGTGCCGATCGGCGACCTGCACTACAGCTACGTCTTCTCGCGCAAGGACAACAAGAACCAGCAGCCCTACATCAACCGCCACGACTTCAACGTCAACGGCTTCAAGACCAACCCCGGCGGCGAGGTGCAGGTGGGCCTGAGTTACCTGCAGAAGCCGGACAGCGAGGATGCCCACAGCGGCTGGGCGGTGGCCGTGCAGCACAAACAGGCGGGCTTTCTCGGCGGCAAGTTCAACACCTTCGCCCTGCAATACGGCGAGGGACCGGGCACGGGCCTGGGGTATACCGGCGACCCGACCCTGAACAGGAACAACAAGACCTGGCGTGTCGTCGAGTATTTCGACTGGCAGACGACCGAGCGTTTCGGCGGCCAGTTCCAGTTCATCTACGAGAAGAATATCAACCCCGACGGTGCCGAGCTGCGCTGGATGTCCACCGGCATACGGCCGGTCTATGCCTTCACCGAGCAGTTCAAATTGAGCGGCGAGGTGGGGCACGACCAGGTCATGACCTCCGGCGGCACCCGCAAGCTGACCAAGTTCACCGTCGCGCCGACCTGGTCGCCGGGCGGGATGGGCTTCTGGGCGCGTCCGGAAGTGCGCGTCTTCTACACCTACGCCACCTGGAACAAGGCGGCGCAGCGTGCGGCCGATCCCGACACCACGCTTTCCGACACCGGCGCCTTCGGCTCCGAGCGTCATGGCGGCAACTTCGGCCTGCAGGTGGAGTACTGGTGGAAATAAGCTGACGGGGCTGGAGCGGATGGCACCGTTATACGCCGGGGCCGTGCCTGCTTCGGCCCCTTCGATCACTCCGCTGGCTGTCAGGCCGGGTAGTGAACGACGCCAAGGGATTTTTCTGCCGCCCTTGTGTAAAACGCCACGAGCTTGTCGAACTCCTCCAGTAACATGTCCTCGTCATCTTTATAAACGTCTAGCCAATACAGTTCCGAGTCGGCCTCGATTTCTTGCAGGCGTTCAATGAGCGTTTCCCGTTTCCACTGCGACAACCGAATGGCTTGCTCCTTTGCTTCGGTTGCCGAAAGTAGAAACCCGCCGTTGGTCAGCGCGTCATCGAAAAAATCGCCGGCGTGGAATCCTGTACCATTCAATATATTGACGAGAACGTCCCAGGCGGTCCCAACGTCGGTTGAAAGCAGGGGTGTTTCCGTTTCAAAAACATACTGATCGATCAGGCTGTGATCGCCACTCATGGCGTCAATATCTTCCTGTTCAAATGCCGCAAAAAAGTAATTCATGCTCACGGGGCTTGCCTCGATTGGTCGATTGATTAAAACGGCGTCGCGCTGCGGCGAATGGTCAGGCGGTGTCGCCCGTTAGTACGCACCTTGGCTCCAGTACCCGACTCGCAGACCTTCCGCGCTCTCGACCACGGCGATCCAGACCTCACAGAAAAAATCAAAGTCCAGCGATTCGATCTGTTCGTCGGAGCACAGCAGCTTCATGCTCATCCAATAACGAGTGTTCGCATCGGTCATTTCCGGCGCAATGCAGCGAACCTTGCCGCCGGCAAACGATATCGGCTCGCGCAACTGAGTGGCTTTTGTGAGTCCGTTCCCATCCAGTTCCGGCTCTGGGTACTCGGGATAGTGAAGGCTTTCGATCCGATTCGCCTGGAGCGTTGATCGGTACTCATCCTCGAAAAACTTCTGCACACCTTCTACGGATTGAACATTCCGCAGCCATGGCGCGAGCATTCCGTGCACCTCCTGCCATGACTTCGACAGAACGGCACGCCCAAGGATTATTCCAAAGTTTCTAACGTCTTCGTCCATACAGCCTCCATCGGTTTTCTCGTGGTTGTGATGAGCAGCGACACTGTCGGAGCAGGCGAATCCTGCAGCGGAACAAGGTCGATAACAACGCTGATCCTGATGATCGATTGAGCGCTTGGCCCCCGCTGCGCGAACTACAGAATGGCCCGGGCGGCAACGCCCAGCAAAGGCCGGATATACGAATGCAACCGCACTGACGACAGGGTTGAAACAGCATTACTAACCACTTGTGGGGAGAGTCCATATACGCATTGTTAGGTTTGCTTACGCCAATGTTGAAGCAACGAATCTTTCGATTTCACTAATCATCGAGCTCACGTCGTCTTTGCTGAACTCTTCTATTTTTCCGTGTGCGGCACTATTGCGAATTCCGGCCAAGGCGGTTATCCGTTTTTGGATAAGGCTGTTGTATACGCCTTGCTTTGTGAGGTCTGCGTTCATTTTATCAAGCTTGCCGAAAGGTATTCCATTGTCGCTACACATATTTCTGAGCGTTGTTTCCAATACTACCCCAGCAATAACGGCAGCTGCTGATGCATACCCTGAGCTTAAAAGCTCTTTTGCTTGATCCAATTCGTTATCAAAAACCTCTGCCTGAACTAGGTTTCTCACCGAGTTCAAGTAGCCACCTTCAAAGTCCTCTTTGGCAGCCATAAATACAGCCTTCAATTGCTGCAGTATGGTGTAGTTGCTGGTGAAGGAGCTTACTTTACCTGCTTCTATAAATGCAGCGAAATGCTGGGAGTTTTCCCCGCAAAGATTTGATAACAAATTCTTGACTTTGACCTGCCAGTTCAGAATCAAATTATCATCAACATGATCGTAGCTTCCAGTATATTCACTATGCCTGCGCTGTTTTGTCGCCTCAATTGATATGACTTGCGACTCTAGCTCAGAAAACCTCTTTTCAAAAAGCTTCGTCATTCTTCAATTTTCCCTTTGCAAGCCTAACGCCTGAATTAAGCCGCGCCGCGAAGCGGCGTCGGCTTGAATGAATTGTTAGCCGTCGACGCGGCGCGGGAACACGTATTGGAGCAACGAGGTTCGACCTTGAATGTGCAGAACTCGAACCTGCATGACAACGCCATTTGAGTCTTCTAGCTCGAAAGGCACATCGACCTGAAATGCCGCTGGCTGTTGCACGCCACCGCCTATGGCGATGTTGTCGGCGTACAGGTACATGCGATTGTGCGTGTCCAGTACCGGGTTCAGGCGACCTTCAAGCCCCGGAATGTGCCCGGTGCTATGACATATAATTGAACCAGTATTCTCTGAATCAGCAACCGTAACTGCCAGATCGACACTGGGATCCCACGAGTGGATGACCGCCCCTGGGTGCTCAGGATGAGCGACCAGTAATTGATAGAGGCGACGCGTGGAGATGGACAGTTCTGCCACACCATCGGCTGACGTGCTTCCGTTCCTCGTTGTGCCGTTGTCAGCAATAGCGGTGACCTTTGCCGCTGCGACAGGCAGGCCGCTAGAGGAGATTACGGAAACTCTCGCGTGAATGGGATCAACGCGAGGCACGCTTGATACAGAGAACATGGCGCGCCGTATCGATTCCGAAGGAATTGTGCGGCCGCTGTTTATGAGCTTTTTCTGAATAATTTTGACGAAATCTTGAGGAGTCCGTCCAGCAAGGGAGATGTACCCTACGGTTGGTAGAACACCGGGGATTGGTGTTTCGTCAAATCTTGCCGGGAGTATGTACTCCTGATGCTCTTGAAACGCGCGCGCTTGCATAGCCTGTCGCTCATGATTTGTCCAAAGCTTTCGCGCATAGCTCTCCGAGATAAACATGATCGTATAGAGAGCTTTGTTCTGATAGACGTCAGAAAGGTAGTCGTAGAGGTTCTTTCCCCAAAGAGTTGCTTCTTCAAAGATGTCGTAGAAGACCTTTACTCCAGAGTCCCGCAAAAGGTTTGCAACTTGATCAACATAGGCTCGATCTTCCCCGGCAAAGGAAAGGGCGATCTCAAATTCAACGGTACGGGTCATAGAATTCTCGACGGCTAACATAATGGAGCTAAACACCGCTCGCGCGCTTTTTGCGAGTGTGTGTTTGAGCGACTAGTTAGCCGACAATACACTCCGCCCCGCGCAGCGGGTTGTAAATGGGGTTGCCGCTCAAGCGCGACGA
>Ga0209575_10000291_pt1 | contig 42122 bp, 40 predicted proteins | sample Medcelwee11metaG_FD_187172 | JGI IMG/M metagenome (GOLD analysis project Ga0209575, IMG submission 187172) | Freshwater pond sediment microbial communities from the University of Edinburgh, under environmental carbon perturbations - Medium... | ecosystem: Environmental > Aquatic > Freshwater >...
TGAATCGACCATGTCCGTTTATTTCCCGGGCGGCAACACGTTGATCGAGGTGGGGCCAAGCCCCGTCCACTCGGGCAGGACTGCCGGCGCCTCTTCCGGAAACAGCTCCACGGCGCTGTCTTTGTCTGTCAATTGCCTGTCCCGAATGGAACCGTATTTGGCTCTGCTGACCGAGGTCAGCATCTCCTGGTCGCGAATGATGGTGGGACGTATGAAGACCATCAGATTGCGACGGGCAATCTGACTGCCGTCCGAGCGGAATAGGCGACCCACCACCGGCAAGCTACCCAGCCCAGGCACCTTCGATCCCGCTTCGCGGATGTCGTCGTCGATCAGTCCGCCCAGGACGATGGTCGCGCCGTTATCGACCAGGACGGCGGTTTTGATCTGACGCTTGTTGAAGCTGACGCCGTCATCGCCAACCTGCTGGCCGACCGAGGAGACTTCCTGTTCGATCTGCAGTTGCACGGCACCGCCCTCGTTGATCTGCGGGGTGATGAGCAGCTTGACGCCGACGTCCTTGCGCTCGATCGTTCGAAATTGGTTGTTCGCGTTGTTGTCGTTACTGAGGGTCGAACCCGTGGACACGGGTATTTCCTGGCCCACCAGTATGGAGGCCGCCTGGTTGTCCATGGTCAGCAGACTGGGGGTGGAGAGAATGTTCGACTTCGTATCGTTCTGCAGCGCCTTCAAGAGCACGGCGAAGTTCAGGCCCGAACCGCTGAAACGCCCCACGCCGGCAGTCAGGCCGCCGACGTTTCTCAGTGCGCCTGCCACCGATTGATCGCCATCGGAGGTGGCGTCCAATATGTTGTTGAGGCCATTGCCGAGATTGGTGAAGTTGGTTCCGGCCAGGGCCCGCCCGCTGCCGCTACGATCCGCGAGCAGCCACTGGACGCCCAGTTCCTTGGCGCGCTCCTCCGACATTTCGACGATGATCGCTTCCACCATGACCTGGGCGCGGCGGATATCGAGTTGATCGATCAATTGCCCGAGGTCGCGAATGACCCTCGGGCTGCCCGACATGACGATGCTGTTGGTCGCCTCGTGGGCCTTGATATGGACAGCGTCCTGATTGGTCCCGGCGGACTCCGGGGAAACTTTGTCCTTCTCTTCGCTGACGATACCGCTGATCTTTTCCAGCACTTCCGCCAGGTCTTCGGCCTTGGCGTATTTGAGGTAGTGGACCCGGGTGTTGTTGTCGGTCTGGACTTCGCTGTCGAGTTCCTTGATGACTTGGCGGAGATACTCGCGATTCGATTTGTCGGCTCGGATCAACAGGCTGTTGGTCCGGGGGTCCGCCTTGATGATGGGCATCAGGCGCGAGCCTTCGTTGCCCTTGGTCTGCTCGCGGACCAAGGCCTTCAGGGTTTCGCTCACTTCCGGCGCGGAGGCATGCTCCAGCCAGATGATCTCGGTATCGTCGCTGTCGGCCTTGTCCACCCGCTCGATGACCTCCAATAGCCGCCGGACATTGGCCTCGCGGTCGGTGATCAGAATGACGTTGGAGGAGGGGTAGGGCGTGATGATGCCGCTCTGGTTGTCCACCAGCGGACGCAGGATGGGCACCAGGGCGGCTACGTCGACGTTTTGCACCTGAACGACACGGGTGACGATCTTTTCGCTGGTACGCGGCAGGCTAGGGCCGCCACCCTGAACTTCGACTCCTTCCAACTTCGCGCCTTGCTGGGGAATCACCTTCAGAATGTCTTTTCCCACATTGATGACGGAGTATCCGTTGACGCCGAGCTGCACCAGAAAGATTTCATAGAGCTCCTCTTTCGTCACCGATTTCGGCGTACTGATGCTGACCTTTCCCTTGACGCGCGGGTCCATGACGATGGTTTTGCCCGTGAGCTTTCCGATGCTGGCGATGAACTCCGAAATATCGGTGTCGCGCATGTCGAGGCTGTAGTCGTCGGCCCCGGCCGGGCATGCCATCAACCACGAAGTGAACAGTAAGGACGCGACAAGCGTCTTGAGAGACAGTTTTCCCGATCTGCCTGCAGACGTCGGCTGGTGTCGGCCAGAGAAGGACTCTGTCCCGTTTTCACACCCCATCGACCGGGTAACCACTGCATCTGCGTATCGAGAAGATACTGAGGCAGATAAGTCAAAAGTAAATGGGTATCTATAATGCACTGCTGTATCCGTTTATTCGTCAAACTATGAAATGTCACGTTAAACGGATCCATCCGTAATATTTCTCAGGAAAGCCAGGCGAGATCCAAGGCTAGGGTGGCACGCTGCCTTTGCGTATCGCCCTGGTACTGTCGGCTAGTTCATTCAGGCCGAGTTGCCGATAAGCGCTAATCATTAGCTCCAGTGCGCCGCTGACGGCGGCACTGTCGGGATAGTGCTCGATGATGTAGCGACAGCGGTTCAGCGCCGCCACGGGCTGATTGCGCTGCCACTGGAGCCTGGCTGCCTGTAGTTCGTTGTTCGCCAGACGCTCCTTGACCTTGGCCAGCGTTTCCTTAGCGCGCTCGGCGTATTGGCTGTCTAGGTAGCGCTGTCTCAGGCGCTCGAGATCCTCTTCTGCCTGACGAACCTGCGCGGCCGATGGCGCGGGGCTGAGGGCCAGCAATGCATTGGCGCGCAGATAGAGCGCATAGTCCATACGCGCCGTTTCGGCATTTTCCTCGATCACCCGAGTTGCTATCTGGGCTGCTTCCTTCGGTCGGTCGAGCTGCAGCTGGCTGTAGGCCAGGGCCAGCGTCGCCTCGATGCGCAGCTCGCCCTGCGGATCGGTACGCAGCAGCTCTACCAGCCGGGTCGCCGCCGCCTCGGGCTGGTGGGCCTGGATGAGTTCCATGCTCTCGTCGTAGAGCGCCCGCTCTCGCGATGCCCCCTCGGACGGGGCGGAGCGCAGGTTCTTTCCGAAGGAGGTGCAGCCAGCCGCCAGCAGCGCCAGCAAGGCGATTGAAACGAAACGGCTGGCTGATCGACAGGTCATCATCCCGGTCTGTATCTCTCTGCAAGAAAGCGGCTCAGGGAGCAATTTCGGCATCCAGCGTCCGCTTGTCCCGGCGCGCGATGAGCCGAGTACCCTCGTCAGCCGCCTCGGCTTCGTCCCGCCGCAATGATCGGCTTGCCTGACTGGGCGCCGTGGTGACGACGGAAATCCTCGCGTCGTTCATGGCGGGCTTTTCCAGCTCGACGTATTGCTGTTGACCGGATACTTCGAGCATCACCCGATCCGCCAGGATTTCGGTCAACCTGGCAGCGTTGTTGACAGACAGCCTGTCGTCGACGGCATAGGCTCGCTGCTGACCGGCTTCCGCAAGAATGGCCACGGAAGCGTTCCCCTGGGAGCCCCTGACGACACCCAGAAGCTTGATGTCCAGACGGCTTTTCACCTGCGTCGCAAGCGCCTTTTGGGCCGGCTCCTCCGCAAGCGGGCCGAACAGTTCGGCCTGCTGGATTGCCTTGAGATTCAGCATCGGCATACCGCCCGGCGTTGCCTCTCGTGGTTCGGCTGACACCACGGAGGTCGATGACTTGGGCCAAAAGAGCGTTTTGGCGATTCCCGCAGCCTGGATCGAGGCAACTACCAGCAAAACCATGCTGATCGCGTTGGGGAGCGTCGTGATGGCTATCCGGCGCCCAGTCAGGTCATTCAACATGCGTAAGCTGTCTCGAAACTGTGCGGATCGGAGTTTCGCTCGGGAAGACGGCCTGCTCTGGCGAGCCGTTCCCTCGTTCAAGCAGACCGCCCGGTGACGAGCCGGCTGACTCCTTGGCTTGGAGGTCCCTTTCACATCCACGTTCTGGGAGTCTTGTATCGGATCACCTGCTCGCCCTTGCCTTTCTGCTCTTCTTCAGCCAGCTTGTTGGCCTGCACTTCCTGCACTTCCTGCACTTCCTGCACTTCCTGCACTTCCTGCCACTTCACGCCGGCCTTGCCGTCCGCTATCTGCTCAAGAGCTTTGGGGGCCGGTACCGCAACCGCCACGCCTGACAGCAGTCCCGAAATCGCGATGCCGAGAAGGGAAACTGCAAAACGTTGGCTTGGAGATATTTGCATAGGATGTTCGCTTTACCTTTGCATGGTCAGCGGTCTCGACAGGGGCATGCGCAGTCTTCCCAGGCATCGCTCCTGGCATTGCCAGCATTCCCCGTTCATGGCGCAGCCGCCTTACATGTTCGGGGCTATGCCGCTCTGCATGGTCCGCTCGGTACCGGCGAGGGAGGCGGATCGATCATGTCGGAACGTGAAAGACCTGTCGGCCCTCACATGAGGGAGCCACTTTCCGACACGTTCGATGGATGGCTTGGAACGGGTCCGGAAGGGGAGGTCGTTGCCATGGTTAACGTTATCAACAGCATAACGTCCACCCCAAGCGTGGGTCAAGTCGGTCATCTGGTACGGTAGTTCGCCCGGTTCGCCACCGCGTAACTCCCGAGCTTCTCGAGCGGCCCTGTCGCACCTTGCGTATGAGCCGCCTGGGCACAGCGAGCACCGCGCCGTGCTGGTCCAGCGCGCGCCACAACCAGTGTTTCCTGCCGTTGATCGTGACCGCCCCTCGTCTCTGGCCAATGGGGTAGAACGAATACGTCGGGCCAAACCTCACCGGCCAGCGCCGTACCGTCTCGTCGGTCAGCTCGATGCCACGCGCGGCCAGCAGCTCTTCGACCATGCGCAGGCTCGAGGGGGAGCGGTAACCGACATAGGAAATTGCATCGGTGGCAGGGGCGTCGTTCTGCAGGGTGGCTCGTTTCATGTCCGGGATTGTCGCTGCATCTCCGTCAACCTACCGGCAATGTCACAGTGCTCCCCAGGCGAGCGCGCGCTTGACGGCGAGCCGGTGGAGGTAGAGTAATAGATCGATTTGTTAACGTTATCTAAAATAAAAAAAGAGGGCTGTTCCATGCATCTCCCGTTCAAGCGCGAGTACTGGCTGGTCAGCGGTCTGCTGTTCTTCTTCTTCTTCGCTTGGTCGTCGAGCTATTCGCTGTTCTCGATCTGGCTGCACCGGGTCATCGGCCTGAATGGCACGGAAACCGGCTTCATTTTCGCCGCCAACGCCATCGCCGCGCTGATCATCCAGCCCTTCTACGGCACCCTGCAGGATCGTCTGGGTCTGTCCCGCAAGCTGCTGGTCTGGATCGGCGCGCTGCTCGCCTGTGCCGCGCCCTTCGCGATCCACGTCTACGCCGGCCTGCTGGCCCGCGACGTGGTGCTCGGCGCCCTGGTCGGCGCCGCTTTCCTGGCCTTCGCCATGCTCGCCGGCGTGGGTGTCATCGAGTCCTATGCCGAGCGGCTGTCGCGGTATGCCGGCTTCGAGTTCGGCGCCACCCGGATGTGGGGCTCGCTGGGCTGGGCGGCCGCGACGGGCGTGGTCGGCGTGCTGTTCAACATCGACTCGGACATCGCCTTCCACATGAGCAGCGCCGCCGGCCTCGCGTTCCTGCTGATCCTCTCCCGGCTGGACATGAACGTCTTCAGGAACCACAGGGCGCAGGCCGGCGAATCCGCGCCGGTACGAACCGTCGACATCCTGCAGTTGCTGCGCCTGCCGCGCTTCTGGGCGTTCAGCCTGTTCCTGACCGGGGTCGCCGGGATCTACATGATCTACGAGCAGCAGTTTCCGGTGTACTTCGCCTCCTTCTTCCCGACCCCGGAGGAGGGCACCCGCGCCTATGGCTACCTGAATTCCTCGCAGGTGCTGGTCGAGGCCCTGCTCATGCTGGTCGCGCCCTGGGTGGTTGCCCGTACCGGCGCCAAGTACGGCCTGCTGCTGGCCGGCACCATCATGTTCGTGCGCATCCTCGGCTCCGGGCTGGCCAGCGAGGCCTGGACCGTCGGCACCTGCAAGATGCTGCATGCCATCGAGGTGCCGATCCTGCTGGTCGCGGTGTTCAAGTACATCTCCGTCAACTTCGACGCGCGGCTGTCGGCCACGCTCTACCTGGTCAGTTTCCAGTTCGCCCAGCAGCTGACCGCCATCCTGCTGTCGCCGGCGGTGGGCTACGGCTACGACAGGATCGGCTTCGCCAGCGTCTACCTGCTGCTGGCCGGCCTGGTCGGCCTCTGCCTGCTGCTGTCCTGGTCGCTGCTGCGCACCGACCCGTCGCGCAAGACCGCTCGGGCGGCGGACAGCGCCCTGGAGCTGCCGGCCATCGCCCAGTCGGCCAACCACTACGAACCCTAGTGAGGAAAGGCCCCCGCAAAAGCCACTTCGCGTCATCCCCGTCCCGGCGGGGATGACGCCCGCTCAAGACCTTCCCACGCACCCTCAAGGATCACGACATGCCGGTTGACCTACTGGACGAGGCGCAGTGCGCCCTTGAAACAACCCTGCCCGAGCGCGGCGACGACTACCGCCTCGGCTACCACCTGTCGCCCCCTGCCGGCTGGATGAACGACCCGAACGGGCTGGTGTATTTCCGCGGCGAGTACCATGTTTTCTACCAGCACCATCCGTATTCGCCCCAGTGGGGGCCGATGCACTGGGGGCATGCCAAGAGCGCGGATCTGGTCCACTGGGAACATCTGCCCATCGCCCTGGCGCCCGGCGATGCCTTCGACCGGGACGGCTGCTTTTCCGGGTCGGCCGTGGTGGAAGGCGACACCCTGTACCTGATCTACACTGGGCACCGCTGGCTGGGCGAGCCGGGCAACGACGAGCAGGGCATGCAACAGGTCCAGTGCCTGGCCAGCAGCACGGACGGCATCTCCTTCACCAAGCACGGGGTGGTGATCGAAACGCCACCGTACCCGGACATCATGCATTTCCGCGATCCCAAGGTCTGGCGGCGCGGCGACCACTGGTGGATGGCGCTCGGCGCCCGTCAGGGCGACGATCCGCTGCTGCTGCTCTACCGCTCCCGGTACCTGCGCCAGTGGGAGTGCCTCGGCCGCGCCCTAGAGGGACGGCGGCAGTCCGACGGCTACATGTGGGAGTGCCCGGACCTGTTCGAGCTGGAGGCGCGCGACGTCTTCCTGTTCTCGCCGCAGGGCCTGGAGCCCGACGGCTACGAGCGCTGGAACCTGTTTCAGAACGGCTATCGCCTCGGCCGGCTGGACGAGAACGCCCGCTTCGTCGCGGAGACCGGACTGCGCGAACTCGACCACGGCCACGACTTCTACGCGGCGCAGACCCTGCTGGCGCCGGACGGGCGCCGCCTGCTCTGGGCCTGGATGGACATGTGGCAAAGCCCGATGCCGAGCCAGGCCCACCACTGGTGCGGTGCGCTGACCCTGCCGCGCGAGCTGGAGCGCGACGGCGACCGCCTGCGCATGCGCCCGGCCCGCGAGCTGATAGCGCTGCGCCAGTCCCGGCAGGCGTTGGCGATCGGCACGCTCGAGGCGCAAAGCCGCAAACTCGCGGTGCGCGGTGCTCTGCTGGAGCTTGAACTGGAGCTGGAGCTGACCGGCAGCAGCGCCGAGCGCTTCGGACTGGCCCTGCGCTGCAGCGACGACGAGCGGGAGCGGACCCTGCTGTATTTCGATGCCATGGCCCGGCGCCTGGTGCTTGACCGGCAGCAGTCGGGGGCCGGCGTGAGCGGCGTGCGCAGCGTGCCGGTGGCGCCGGGGCAAGCGCGGATCGCCCTGCGGATCTTCCTCGATCGCTCGTCCATCGAGGTGTTCGTCGACGACGGCGCCCACACCCTGAGCAGTCGCATCTACCCCCGCGCCGACAGCCTGGCGGTGAGCGCCTTCGCCGTGAACGGGCGCGGGACGTTCGGCGAGGGCGCGGCCTGGAACCTGGCCGACCTGAAGCTCTGAATGATGGCTTTGCGCTATCCGTGGCGCCTGACGTCATGTTGTCATGCTTTCGCCAGGCATGACATCATGCCCGGCCATACAGGCAATGGCACCCGCGCATGGCTTCGGTCAAAGATGTCGCACGGTTGGCGGGGGTTTCCCCGATGACCGTGTCCCGGGCGATCAACACCCCGGAAAAGCTGAACTCGGAAACCCTGACGAAAGTCCGTCAGGCCATCGAAGCCCTGAACTACGTGCCCAGTCTTTCCGCCCGCAAGATCCGCGGTGGCCATTCCAGCGGCAAGACCATCGGCGTCTTCGCGCTCGACACGGCGACCACCCCCTTTGCCGTCGAGATGCTGCTCTCGGTGGAGCGCACCGCCCAGGAACACGGCTGGAACGTGTTCATCCTCAATGTCTTCGAGAACCCGCCGAGCCAGCAGGCCATCGAGCTGATGCTGTCGCACCAACCGGACGGCATCGTGTTCAGCGCCATGCAACTGCGCGAACTGGAGATTCCCCCGGCGCTGCGCAGCAAGCCGCTGGTGCTGAGCGGCTGCATGAGCACCGAGCCCGGCGTGGCCTGCTACGTGCCCGACGACGAGGACGGCCAGTACCGGGCCGTGCGCCAGGCGCTGCAACGCGGCTACCGACACCCGCTGTGCATCAATCTGCCGCGCCACAGCCTGGCCTGGAAGCTGCGCCAGCAGGGGCTGTCGCGCGCCCTCGCGGAGGCTGGCATCGCGCCGGAGAGCGTCCGCCAGTACGACCTGTCGACCGACGACGCCTACGGGGAAACCATCGCCGAGCTGGAGCGCCAGTTGGGCGAGTCGCACGGCAAACCGGCCTTCGACCTGCTGGTCTGCGGCAACGACCGCATCGCCCTGGTCGCCTACCAGTACCTGCTCAGCCGCGGCCTGCGCATCCCGGCCGACGTGGCGGTGCTCGGCTACGACAACATGGTGGGCGTCGCCGAGCTGTTCTATCCGCCGCTGAGCACCGTGCAGCTCCCTTACTACGAACTGGGCTGCCGCGCCGCCCGGCACCTGATCGAAGAGCGCGACGAACCCTTCGTCCACTGGGTTCCCTGCCCCGTCGTGGCTCGCCAGTCCTGGTGATACGGGTAGTCTCGGCGCTGATCTTGTCGTTTCAAACAGATAGCTTCTAAACGCCACCACTTTCAAAACTTCGCTGGCGGTCGGTATAGATCTGGGCCTGGTGTACTTCGCCATGGTCTGGGACTGCTTACGGAAACCGTGCTGGGCCGCTGGGCAGTTTCGCCCGTCAACCAGCAGCGGCTGGCCAGGGCGCAGCGGCAGATGGCCTACAAGACCGGGTTCGGCTGAAACTGGCTCAAGGCCAAAGCTCGGGGCCAGCGCATCCACCGTCACATCGGCAACGCCCGCTCCACGACTACCAGCAGGAGCCCACCGAGGTGAATCGACCCAGGTGGGGTGAACACGGTAGCAATCCCCGCCCTTCCAGCGTGGCTGTGAGCGAAGCGAGAGGGCGGGGAGGATGTCGAGCTCTGAACCGCTGTACGGCCCGGAGAATCTGCACGCTGAAAGAGCGACGAGTACAGCAGCCGGCTGTGCCCCTTGCTCCGCGTGCACTTTCCAGGAGGGGGAGAACCTGGTCGAACTGATCGCGGCCGATGTCACCGGAATGGCAATGACTCATCCCAATAGTATCGAGCCTCCTCCCGAGACTTTTTAGCGCTATTTTCTAACGTTAACATTTGCATTAAGTGGATATTTTAACGTTAACATTTCATGTGTTAGCATCGCGCCCGCTTTTAACCCGAAAGGAAACATCATGTTACTCATCGACCAACGTATTCGGCGATCGCTCGTCAGCGGGATCGCTGCGACGACGCTGTTCAGCAGCGCCATGGCAGCCGTTGCGGCTCCCCACCTGGAACCCGGCCCCGAGCCCACCGTGCACACGCAGCAGGCATTCGCGCCCGAGGGCAACTTCACCGCGAAGTGGACTCGTGCCGACGCGCGTCAGATCAAGCGGATGTCGGACCCGAGGGCCGTCTCGCGTCAGAGCTCGATGCCTGCGGAATACACCATGCCCAGCGTCCCGCAGGACTTCCCCGACATGTCGAACGAGCAGGTCTGGGTGTGGGACTCCTGGCCCCTGACCGACGCCAACGCGAACCAGTACAGCGTCAACGGGCAGGAGATCGTCTTCTCCCTCGTCGCCGACCGGAACCTCGTCTTCGACGAGCGCCACGTGTTCGCGAAGATCGGCTACTTCTACCGCCCGGCCGGCATCCCTGCCAACTTGCGGCCGGCGAACGGCGGCTGGACCTACGGCGGTCTCGTCTTCGACGAGGGCGTCACCGGCCAGATCTTCAAGGACCAGTCGTACAGCCACCAGACGCAGTGGTCGGGCTCGGCGCGCATCTTCCCGAGCGGCGAGATCAAGCTGTTCTTCACGGATGTCGCGTTCTATCGTGACGCCGCGGGCAAGGACATCAAACCGTACGACCCGCAGATCGCGCTCAGCGTTGGCAAGGTGCACGCCAACAAGGAGGGCGTGAAGTTCACCGGCTTCGACAAGGTCATTCCGCTCCTGAAGGCCGACGGTACCTACTACCAGACCGGTGAGCAGAACCCGTACTTCAACTTCCGCGACCCGTTCACCTTCGAGGATCCGGCTCACCCGGGCGAGACCTTCATGGTCTTCGAGGGCAATTCGGCCATGCCGCGAGAGTCCGCTGCGTGCACCGCCGAGGACCTCGGCTACCGGGAGGGCGACTCCTACGCCGAGACCGTCGAGCAGGTGAACGCGTCGGGTGCGACCTACCAGATCGGCAACATCGGTTTGGCGAAGGCGAAGAACGCCGACCTCACCGAGTGGGAATTCCTGCCGCCGATCCTCTCGGCGAACTGTGTGACCGACCAGACCGAACGGCCGCAGATCTACATGAAGGACGGCAAGTACTACCTCTTCACCATCAGCCACCGCGGCACCTACGCGGCCGGCCTTGATGGCCCCGAGGGCGTGTACGGCTTCGTGGGCGACGGTATCCGCAGCGATTACCAGCCGATGAACCAGGGATCCGGGCTGGTGCTCGGCAACCCGACGAACCTCAACTTCAACGGCGGGTTCCCGTTCGCCCCCGACTACAACCAGCCCTTCGGCCACTTCCAGTCGTACTCGCACTACGTAATGCCGGGCGGCCTGGTGCAGTCGTTCATCGACACGATCGGCACCGAGGGCAACTTCCGGCGCGGCGGCACCCTCGCACCGACCGTGAAGATCGATATCGAAGGGGCGTCGTCGGCGGTCGACTACTCCTACGGTACCTACGGCGGCGGGCTGGGTGGCTGGGCCGACATCCCAGCGAACCTCAATGTGAATCCGGGCGGGCAGGTCAAGCCGCTGAAGTAACGGATCTTACGAACAGGCGCCCGGCTGGATTTCCAGCCGGGCGCCTCGCCGTGTGTGCCTGGACTTGAGAAGGGCGGGATGTGGCGCCAACAGCGGCCACATCCCGCCCGATCCTATCAGCCACAGCGGCGCGCTGGGGTCTTCGAGGTGATGCCCGGAGGCCTCCAGGTTGCGTTCCGCGGCGAACGGATCGAGGCGCAGGGTGCACGGGCGGTCATTCCCAGAAAGCGCAACTCGATCAAGGGTAATGGCGATCTGGACCGGGGGCTGTATCGCTATCGGCATCGGGTCGAGGACGCCTTTGCGCGGCTTAAGCATTACCGCGCCGTAGCGTTCCGCTACGACAAGCTGAAGCGAACTTATGAAAGCACCGTAGCCATGGTCTGTAGCCTTCTATGGCTCCCCATGTAAACGTCAACACCCCCTAGACGCCTTCGGTGCGAATGTACTCCTCGGTCGCCCGGACTACCTGTTCGCGCCAGCTATCGGCCTCCTCGCCGAGCAGGGCTACGGCCTGGCACATGGCCAGGAGGGCTTCGCGGTAGAGTGTCGGATCGTTGTGTGCGACGGCCTGATCGGCCTGTTGCCGGGCTTGTTCGAGCAGGCTGTCGAGAGCGTTCTTGTCGAAGTGCATGGCGGTCGCTCCAGAGAATACTTTTGTAGAGAGTAGATCAGCGGTTCTCTGCAGAAATAGCGTTTTATGCTATTAACGCCGGGTTTTACTCCAATCTGGGCAGTATGGAGAGGTACTTAAATGGGACTTTTTCATGGGCGAATGACCAAGTGTCAGGCTGCCCGATTCGGGGGATGCAATGCAGTCAAGAGTGAAAATGGCACTGATGGCCCTGATGTTCTCGGCCGGTGCGCTGGCAGCGGATGACATCAGGTTGCGAAACATGCAGCTGATCACCATGGGCCACAAGACCTATCTTCAGGGGACGGGGGTGAACGTCTCGGGACGCGATCTGGAAAACGTGGCCATCGATCTCGATATCCTCAAGGCGGGCAAGACAGTCGGCAGCCGTGTCATCGAGGCGCGCTCGATCGGTGCCGACGAGGCCTGGCGGATCTGGCTGCCCATCGACATCGATGGCTCCGACGGTTTCCGTGTCCGCACCATCCGCGCGGTTGGCGCGTCCAGCGAAGGCGTGGCTGCGCACTGAGCCACCGGACTGCGGTGCCGTGATCCTCTACGCAGCCATCGAGAACGGCGTGCGTTCGGCGATGTCCGCAGCCGCAAGGTAGCGTCAGCGCGGCACCTGAAATACGGTCACCAGCGGCAGTTCGTCCGTCCAGTAGCGTTCGATCTCCACATACCACGTCGCCGTCCTGCGGGTTGAACATCTCTTCTCTTCTCGTCGCGGCCTTCGCCGAAACGCTCGGCGAAGGCCTGCCGCCGTGCGCGCTGCAGGAGCATGGATATTCCCCGATGAGGGCCGGAGCCCATCCGGCCGGCTGAGGCGACATGCTGGGTAGGCGCAATGCAGGCAAGGAAATTCGAATATCCAATAGGGTTATATTTGGTTTGCTTTTTATTCTTCTGGTCGGCGTTTAGCCGCCGTCTTTCACAAGCGATCCGAACCACTGCTTCCCAGGACCTAACCCCATGCACACCCTGTCCAACCTGTCCCCGGAGGTGCGCCAGTACCTCTTGGTCACCGGCAACTACTGGGCCTTCACCCTCACCGACGGCGCTTTGCGCATGCTGGTGGTGCTGCATTTCCACGGGCTCGGCTACAGCCCGCTGGAGATCGCCGCGCTGTTTCTCTTCTACGAATTCTTCGGCGTGGTCACCAACCTGGTCGGCGGCTGGCTCGGCGCGCACCTGGGCCTCAATCGCACCATGAACCTCGGCCTCGGCCTGCAGGTGCTGGCGCTGCTGATGCTCACCGTGCCGGCGGCCATGCTCACGGTGCCCTGGGTGATGGCGGCGCAGGCGCTGTCCGGGATCGCCAAGGACCTCAATAAGATGAGCGCCAAGAGTTCGATCAAGCTTCTGGTGGCGGACGGCCAGCAGGGCACGCTGTATCACTGGGTGGCGCTCCTGACCGGCTCGAAGAATGCCCTCAAGGGCGTCGGCTTCTTTCTCGGCGGCGCGCTGCTGGCGCTCTTGGGTTTCGCCGGCGCGGTGCTGGCCATGGCCGCGGTGCTGGCGTTGATCTGGCTGGCCAGTCTGGCGACGCTCAAGAAGGATCTCGGCAAGGCCAAGAGCAAACCCAAGTTCCGCGACCTGCTGTCGAAGAGCCGGGCGATCAACATCCTCTCCGCCGCCCGCCTGTTCCTGTTCGGCGCGCGCGACGTGTGGTTCGTGGTGGCGCTGCCGGTGTATCTGGCGAGCACCTTCGGCTGGGACTTCTGGCTGGTCGGCGGCTTTCTCGCCGTCTGGGTGATCGGCTACGGCATCGTCCAGTCGTTCGCCCCGTACTTCACCGGCAAGCGACGCGGCCAGGTACCGGACGGCCGCGCTGCCTTCGGCTGGGCGCTGTCGCTGGCCGGGCTGCCGGCGGCGATTGCCCTCGGCCTCGACACGGGGCTTTCTGCGCAGGCGGTGCTGATCGGCGGCCTGCTGCTGTTCGGCGCGTTGTTCGCCGTCAACTCCTCGCTGCACAGCTACCTGATCGTCAGCTATGCCAAGGAGGACGGCGTGTCGCTGGACGTGGGCTTCTACTACATGTCCAACGCCCTCGGCCGGCTGCTCGGAACCCTGCTGTCGGGCTGGGTGTTTCAGGTCTGGGGGCTGGAGGCCTGCCTGTGGGTGTCGAGCCTCTTCGTACTGCTGGCGGCGCTGATCTCCCTGGGGCTGCCGTGCCATCGGGTCCAGTGACGCAGGCCGCGCCTTACGCAAATGTAATCAACGCCCGCTGCCGGGCATGGCAGATTGGGGAAAGCCGATACCGGCAACTATGTTTGTCTTGGCGGTACTGCGGACATGCCTCGAGTACCGTCGCTTCGCCCCAACCGATGAGGAGTTCGAACGATGAGCAGCTTCCCGAAACGCAAGACCCTGCTGGTCGGTACCCTGGCTTTCGTCCTGGGTGCCGCCCTGCAACTGCCCGTGCAGGCGGCCCACCACGAGGAGAAGAAGACCGAAGCTACCGCCAGCAGTGCCGAGAAGTCCACGGCGCACAAGGAGCATCAGGGCGGCGGGATGATGAACGACAAGGACCATGAGCAGATGATGGAGGACATGCACAAGGACATGGACCATGGCGATATGGACAATATGGACCAAGGCGACAAGGGGCCGGCCGATAACGGGGATGAGGAGTACGAGGACGACGGCAAGGACCAATGATTTCCCCCGCACCGGCCGGGCGTCGTCGTCCGCGTCCTGCCGGTGCCCGGGAAACGCAGGAAAGGAAAACCATGGGAATTTTCAAGAGTCTGGCCTGGAGCGGCCTCGCTGCCGCGATCGGCGCGGGCGTAGTGTATTCGGGGCTGATCGAGGTGGGCGCCGACGTTCCGCATTCCGCGCCGCTCCATGCCGTGCTGGAGACGCTGCGGGAGCGTTCGATCGCCGTGCGTGCCGAGGATATTCAAGTGCCGTCGCTCGGCGACGAGGCGCTGATCCGCGCCGGGGCCGGAAACTACGACGCCATGTGCGTCGGCTGCCACCTGGCGCCGGGGCTGGGCGAAACCGAATTGAGCAGGGGCCTCTATCCGGCGCCGCCGAATCTGAGCCGGGTCGGCAGCGGCGGGAACCCGGCCGGCGCCTTCTGGGTCATCAAGCACGGCATCAAGTCCTCCGCCATGCCGGCCTGGGGACTGAGCATGGCCGACCAGCACATCTGGGAACTGGTGGCGTTCGTCGAGCGACTGCCGAGCCTCGATGCCGAAGCCTACCGGAGCCTGGTCGCGAGCAGCTCCGGGCACCGGCACGGCGGCGGGGAGAGCCTGTCGCAGGGGCATGGCGGCAGCCATCACGAGGACTCCGCTCCGGCTGCCGGGCAGGGCGAGGCACCGGCCTCGAAGACGCACATCCATGCCGATGGGAAACGGCATGTCCATTAAATGCGGCATCGGCGCCTAGGGCGCCGAAATTGACGGGTAGAACCAATCCTTGACAGTTTGTTCATCTGTTTTTGACGTATTCACCATGCCCCTATGAATAGAGTTGCCGCAGACTTCCTCCTGGAGCGCGGCAACCATGCCTACGAGCCGTCCTGTCGGGCTCGCCTTTTTGCGAAAAAACCACCGGGCATCAGCCCAGCAACCTGCGCCAACATCCTTCAGCGTTTCCCTCGGACAGCACCTGGCCTTCACCCTGGCGAGCGCTGCCGTATTGATGGCCCTGTATTCCCTGCTGCGTCTGGCCTTGCTGATCTACAACAGCGAGCAGATCGGCACGGCTTCCGCCACGACCATCGCCGAGGCCTTTTTCAACGGCCTGCGCTTCGACCTGCGTCTGGTCGTCTATGTTTGCGCGCCCTTGCTGCTGGCCGTAGCGAGCCGCCGGGCGATGCGGGCGAGGGCACTGTTGCGCACCTGGCTGACGCTCTTCGCCAGCCTGACCCTGTTTCTCGGCGTGCTGGAACTGGACTTCTACCGCGAGTTCCACCAGCGCCTGAATGGCCTGGTCTTCCAATACGTGAAGGAAGATCCGCAAACCGTGCTGAGCATGCTCTGGTACGGCTTTCCGGTGCTCCGCTACCTGGCCGCCTGGCTGCTCGCGACGGTTCTGCTGGGCTGGGCGTTCGGCCGCCTGGACCGGATCACCCGCTCGCCGGCCGTGGCGGGGCAAGAGGTCACCGGCAGCCGCTGGCCGGTTCGGGCCGTGGCCTTATCGCTCTGTCTGGCGCTGGCGGTGCTTTCGGCGCGGGGAACCCTGCGTCAGGGGCCGCCGCTGCGCTGGGGCGATGCCTTCACCACCGACTCGATGTTTGCCAATCGGCTCGGCCTCAACGGCAGCCTGACGCTGATGGATGCCGCGCGCAGCCAGTTCTCCGATCAGCGCGACAATATCTGGAAGGCCACCCTGGCGAGCGGCGAAGCCCGCCAGACCGTGCGGCAGATGCTGCTGACGAATTCCGACCGGCTGGTCGACGAGGGCAGCGCCGCCGTCCGCCGCGACTACTCGCCGCCGCAGGAGAGCACCCTGCCGATCCGCAACGTGGTGGTGATCCTGATGGAAAGCTTCGCCGGCCATTACGTCGGCGCGCTGGGTGCGCCGGGCGGCATCACACCGTACTTCGACCGGCTGGCGCAGGAGGGGCTGCTGTTCACCCGCTTCTTCTCCAACGGCACCCATACCCACCAGGGTATGTTCGCCACCATGGCCTGCTTTCCCAACCTGCCCGGTTTCGAATACCTGATGCAAATGCCCGAGGGCGGCCACCGGTTTTCCGGACTGCCGCAACTGCTCGGCGCGCGGGGCTATGACAGCCTGTACGTCTACAACGGCGACTTTGCCTGGGACAACCAGTCGGGTTTCTTCGGCAGCCAGGGGATGAGGAACTTCATCGGCCGCCACGACTTCGTCAACCCGGTATTCTCCGACCCGACCTGGGGCGTTTCCGACCAGGACATGTTCGATCGAGCGGCCGAGGAGCTTGAGCGCCGAAGCGCCGACGGAAAGCCGTTCTATGCTCTGCTGCAGACGCTCTCCAACCACACCCCCTATGCCTTGCCGGAACAGCTGCCGGTGGCCCCGGTGACCGGTTTCGGCGAGCAGGACCAGCACCTGACGGCGATGCGCTATGCGGACTGGGCGCTGGGCCGTTTCTTCGACAAGGCGCGCCAGTCGCCCTATTTCAAGAACACCCTGTTCGTGGTGGTCGGCGACCACGGCTTCGGCAGCAAGGAGCAGCTCACCGAGATGGACCTGCTGCGCTTCAACGTGCCGCTGCTGTTGATCGCTCCGGGCCTGCAGGAGAAGTTCGGCGCCCGCCGCGACATCGTCGGCACCCAGGTCGACATCGTGCCGACCGTCATGGGCCGTCTGGGTGGCGAGGTCCGTCACCAGTGCTGGGGCCGCGACCTGCTCGCCCAGCCGGCGGACAGTCCGGGCTTCGGCGTGATCAAGCCTTCGGGCGGCGACCAGACGGTCGCCCTGATCAGCGGCGACCGGGTGCTGGTGCAACCCCGCGACAGGCCGGCGAAGCTTTATCACTACCGTCTCGGCAGCGATCCGGCCAGCACGCCGCTCGCCGGGGCTCCCGACGCGGCGTTGCTCAAGCGCGAGCTGAACGCCTTCCTGCAGACCGCGACCTCCAGCCTGTTGGAGAACACGGCCGGGGTGGCCGACGGCAAGTCTCAGCCGGCGCGTTGAGAGCGGCGCTCAGGGCTCGATGAGCGCCGCCCCGTTATTTCTTCAGGCGACGATTCCCTTGGCCCTGGCTGCCTTCAGCCAGCCGGGGAATTCCTCCATCAGTCGGTCGTAGAGGATTTCCTCGCTGAGGTCATGCAGGTCGTCGAGGGCGAAGAAGTTGCAGTTGTCGACCGCTCGGCCGCTCATGTCGTCGAGCTTTTCGAGAATGCCGTAGTTGCGCCCGGCCAGGCCGACGAACTGCCAGAAGATCGGCAGCGTGGCCGCCTCGGTGATCAGCTTGATGATCCGCCGGCTGTCGTAAATGCCGCCGTCGCTGACGAACAGGATGTAGACCGGTGTGGCGCCGTTGCCGCGGCGGTAGAACTCGATGGCCTGCTCGATGACCCGGTATTCGGTGTTGATGCGTGAGCCCAGCTCCCATTTCCGCCAGCCGCCGTGGTCGGTGTCGATGAAGTCGTGGAAGTTCTGCAGGGTGACGCTGCCGAGTTGCTGGGGAAGGTCGCCGAAGGCCCAGCAGTCGAGCTGGCCATCGTTGTCGAAGTGAACCGCCAGCGGCAGCAGGCGATTCACCACTTCCTGAACCCGGCCGCGCTTGTACTGGTTGTGCATGGAGCCCGAGCCGTCGAGGATCAGGCCCACCCGAGCGCGCACGTCGGTCAGCCGGGCTTTTTCCAGGCTGACCTGTGCCTTCTTGGCCAGGCTCACCAGTTGCGGGGCGGCGGCAGCCACTTTCTTCTCGAGCGAGACGTGGCCGGCGGGTGCCGGGGCTGGTGGGGCTTCCGCCACCTCGCCGCCGAAGTGGCGTACCAGCGCATCCAGACCCTCGTTGAAGCCCTGCAGCACCGCATTCAGCCGCCAGGCGCCATCCTTGCGGTAGAACTCCACCAGCATGACGGCGCGCTCTTCGGCGAAGATTTCGCCGGCGAACGCGCAGGCGGCCTTGGAGAGGCTGGCGTCGCCGATCCTGAACCGACTCGCGCCGAGCTGGCGCAGCGTGCCCTGGCCGTCGATCGCCGCGGTGAAGACGAGCCTGTCGATGCCGGCTGGGATCTCGGCCAGCGAAAGGCCGAAGGTCGTCGGGTTCAGCAGCCGCACGCTTTGGCAGGGCGATTCCGGCTGGTTGAAGAAGACCATGTAGCGGTCGTCGGAGAGCTTGCCCTGGGCATCGAGGCCGAAGCAGGCCAAGTCGAGCGCCGGCGAGCCCTGAATGTCGAAAGTCACTTCTACGGAGCTTGAAGGTGTAATCGAAGACAACGGCAGCCGCTGGCCCCGGATGAGTTCGAGCATTCGGAAAGTCCTTGTTCAAGCGAAGCCGATGCATGTTCTGGTTCTGTTCCAGAGGACTCCGGAACAGGGGGAAGGGCAAGGGAGGCCCCGGTGCGAGGCGTCCCTTGCGACCAGGCCCGATCAGGCGAGGTTGACGCCGAAGTTGGCCGCCAGCGGAGCCAGGCCGCCCGCGAAGCCCTGGCCGATGGCCTTGAACTTCCACTCTTCGCCGTGGCGATACAGCTCACCGAAGATCATCGCGGTTTCGGTGGAGGCATCTTCGCTCAGGTCGAAACGGGCGATCTCGGTGCCGCCGGCCTGGTTCATCACGCGGATGTAGGCCTTGTTCACCTGGCCGAAGCTCTGGTGGCGAGCGGTAGCCTCGTGAATGGTGACCGCGAAGACCAGCTTCTTGGCCTCGGCGCCCAGGCCGGCCAGGTTCACGGAGACCAGCTCGTCGTCGCCGCTGCCTTCACCGCTGCGGTTGTCGCCCTGGTGTTCGACGTTGCCGCAGGCCGACTTCTTGTTGTTGTAGAAGACGAAGGCCTGATCGTTCAGCACCTTGTCGTTCTCGCCGACCACGAATACCGAGGCGTCCAGATCGAATGCGGCGCCATCGGTGACGCGAGCATCCCAGCCCAGGCCGACATTCACGGCGGTCAGGCCGGGGGCCTCTTTGGACAGGGATACGTTGCCGCCTTTGCTCAGGGATACAGCCATTATTCAACTTCCTTCTGGAGGTGTTCGCTGGGGGTTGGGTTACAGGTTCAGGCCGAACTGGTTGCACATCGCTTTCAGGCCACCGGCATAGCCTTGGCCGACGGCGCGGAACTTCCATTCGCCGTTGTGGCGGTACAGTTCGCCGAAGACCATCGCGGTTTCGGTGGACGCATCCTCGGCCAGGTCGAAGCGCACGACCTCGACGCCGGAGACGCTGTTGACGATGCGGATGAAGGCCTTGCCCACCTGGCCGAAACTCTGGCGCCGCGCTTCGGCTTCGTGGATGGTCACGACGAACGCGATCTTGTCGACGCCGGCCGGAACCCCGGTCAGGTCGACCTTGATGGCCTCGTCGTCGCCGTCGCCGAGACCGTCACGGCTGTCGCCGGCGTGCTCGACGGCGCCTTCGGGACTGCGCAGTTGGTTGTAGAAGATGAAGTCCTGTTCGCCGCGAACCTTGCCGTCGGCGTTCAGCAGGAAGGCGCTGGCGTCCAGGTCGAACGCGGCGCCGTCGGTGACGCGCGGATCCCAGCCCAGGCCGACCAGGATCTTGGTCAGGCTCGGGTCGGTCTTGGACAAGGACAGGTTGCCGCCTTTCTGCAGGGTAAGTGCCATGATTTACTCTCCTTGGTAGGGTTAGGCGTTTTCTTTACGACCGGAACAGTCGGCAGGCGAAGCCCTGCCCGTTGTCCGGGTTATTTGGAGCCCGCGCTCCAGCGAAGGCCCCACTGGTAGGCCTGATCGGCCTTCTGCTGGTCCTGGAAAAAGCGCACTTCACGGGAGACCTTCACGCTGCCGCCCACGTTCTCGAGCAGGGCGATGGCGCAGCAACCGAGTTTGCCGCCTTCTTCGCTCACGCGAACCTCGATGGGCGGCTGGCCGGGAGCGAAAAGCGTCACGACGCCATCGGTGGCATTCCAGTTCGGGACGCCCTTGTAGATGAAGGCGTACACCAGTACGCGGCGGATGTTGTGCCACTCCTTGCCGTTGATCCGCAGCCACTCGCCGTCACGGGTTGCACCGGTGCGGTCATCGCCCATGAGGTGAATGTAGGGGGCGTTGTCGAAGCTGCCGAAGGCCTTGCCGAGCGCCTGGATCACGCCCTTGCGACCGTCCTGCAGCTCGAACAGGCAACCCACGTCCAGATCGACTCCGCCGGATCGGCCCAGCAGGCCAGAGAAGAGTCCGCCGGAGGTAGTGGGGCGGTTCCAGTTCAGGTTGATCTTGATCTCGCCGAAGTCGCCATCGCCTTTCTTCTCCAGGCTGATGCTGGAGCGGGACTTGTCGAGGGTGATCTTGCTCAGGTTGATCCGGGCGGAGGGCGCCGGCGCTGGAGCGGGAGTCGTTGGCGGGTTTGCGGTCGGGACCGCGATCTCGACCCCGAAGTGGCTGGCCAGCGGCGCGAGACCGCCGGCAAAGCCCTGCGCAACGCAACGGAACTTCCAGGCACCTTGGCGGCGGTAGAACTCGCCGAGGATCAGCGCGGTTTCCTGCATGTCCTGGGTCGGGATGGGCGCTTCGATGCCACCGCTGACGCTCAGGGCCAGATGCGGGAATGCCGCAAAGCGCGCCTTGTTCTCGTCGATGGTGGCAGTCAGGGCCACTTTCTCCACGGCGGCATCCAGGCGGTCCAGATCGAGGCAGAAGACCACCCGACCGGATTCAACCTGGGACAGTTGGACAGCCCCGTTGGCGACAATGGTCTGGCCATAGAAGCACATGTCGGCATCGCCGCGGACCTTGCCGTTGGAGTCGAGCAGGAAGGCCGAAACGTCCAGATCCGCACCGGCCACCGGGGTAAAGCCGATCGTGGCGGTCAAAGGGCCTTGGGCGAGAGGCGCATTGGCTCCGGGAGCCAGCGTGGTCATGCGTTCACCGCTGCCACGGCTTCGTTACCCAGATCGGCCACGGTTCGACCGTTGCTGCGCTGGCCGACCGCCGTCACGTTCCAACCCGAAGCGGTGCGGGTCAGATAGGCCATGATCATGCCGGTATGGTGGCCTTGATCGCTCAGGTTGAAGCGGGCCAGTTCCTTGCCGGTTACGTCATCCACGATACGGCAGTAGGCGTTGCCCACCTTCTCGAAGGTCTGGCCCAGGAAGGAGTTCACGGTAAACACCAGATGCGCGATGTTGCCGGACAGTGCTTCCAGGTTTACGGAGATGGTTTCGTCGTCGCCATTGCCGTCGCCGGTACGGTTGTCGCCCGAGTGAGAGATCAGGCCGTCATTGGACTTCAGTTGACGGAACCAGACCATATCCACGGGGCGTTGGTTGTTGTCCACCACGATGCAGGAGGCATCCAGGTCGACGGCCGTGTCGCTGTTCAGCAGCTTGCCGAAGAAGCCGGATGGCTTGACCGGGTCCCAGCCCAGCCCCATGCGGATCTTGCGCAGACCCGTACCGGCTTCCTTGTCCAGAGAGATCGTTTGTTTCTTTGCGAGGCTGATGCTCATGGGTGGTCCGTTCCAGTTGTGTTGGGTGTTCAATGTGGGATGCGTAGAGGGAGGCTTCGGGCTTGGCTGTGAGCGGGCTTTCTTGCCGTATGCGTCACCCAGGTTCAGGCGAGCGCTGTCACGCCTGGTGAGGACGCGATGAGGCGGGTCTGCCGGAGTGTTGGCGGCGAGCTCATCGAAGTTGGCGCTCACCGCTGAAGGGCGAGCCGGCATATCCCAGCCGAGTACGCAAGGGGCGAAGAGGAGGGCGTGCCTGGGGCTGCGGCGCTTGGCAAAATCAAACAACAATGCAGGCGATCACGACAGTTTCGTGTCGACAAAGTAAGTGAAGGCACTTTGCTTGACAATGATTGATTTGAGGAAAAACATTTCGGCTTCCGATCCGCTCTCCCATGCTTGCCGCCGAATCAATGGATCATTGAACCCCCTTCAACGATCTATGGGATAGATTAATCCTCCTTCGGCCCACTCGGCCGCTCGGCCCCGAACTAAAGCCCCCAGGAACAGCATCCGGACACCATTCCCATGATTACCCTCAACCTGAACGGCAAGGATCATTCGCTCGACGTTCCCGAGGAGATGCCCCTGCTCTGGGCGATCCGCGACGTCGCCGGCTACAGCGGCACCAAGTTCGGCTGCGGCATGGGCCTGTGCGGCGCCTGCACCGTGCATGTCGACGGCCAGGCGACCCGCGCCTGCATCACTCCGGTCGGCCTGGCGGTCGGCAAGAAGGTCACCACCCTCGAGGTGCTGCACGCCGACCCGGTCGGGCAAGTGGTTCAGCAGGCCTGGCTGGAACTCGGCGTGGCGCAGTGCGGTTACTGCCAGGGCGGGCAGATCATGACCGCCACCGCCTTGCTCAAGGGCAACCCGAACCCCGACGACGCGCAGATCGAGACGGCCATGGCCGGCAACGTCTGCCGCTGCGGCACCTACAACCGGATCCGCGCGGCCATCCACGTCGCCGCCGGCAAGCTGAAGGAGGGCCAGGCATGACCCAGTCGAACAGTGACGATTTCGCCGTCGCCAACTTCAGCCGGCGTGGCTTTCTCAAGGGCGTGGTGGCCAGCGGCGCACTGCTGATCGCGGCGAATTGGGGCTGGCGCAATGCTTTTGCCGAGGAGAAGAAAGCCTATGGCGCCGACGGCATGGCGCACGGCTGGGTCGACGATCCCAAGGTATTCCTCGCCCTCGGTGCCGACGGGCTGGTGACCTTCGTCTGCAGCCGCTCGGAGATGGGTCAGGGCGTGCGCACCAGCCTGGCGATGGTGGTCGCCGACGAGCTGGAGGCCGACTGGGCGATGATGCGGGTGGTCCAGGCGCCGGGCGACGAACAGCGCTACGGCAACCAGGACACCGACGGCTCGCGCAGCATGCGCCACTGGTTCGAGCCGCTGCGCCGCTGCGGTGCGGCGGCGCGGCAGATGCTGGAACAGGCCGCCGCCGAGCGCTGGCAGGTGCCGGTCGACGAATGCCGGGCACGGGAGCATAAGGTCGTACACGTCCCGAGCGGGCGCAGCCTCGGCTACGGCGAGCTGGCCGAGGCCGCCGCAGCCCTGCCGGTGCCGGCGCGCGACAGCCTACGCCTGAAGGCGCCTGAGCAGTTCCGCTACATCGGCAAGGAGTCGACCCGCGCCATCGACGGCGCCGACATCGTCAACGGCCGCGCCGTCTACGGCCTCGACCCGCGCTTCGAGAACATGCTCTACGCGGTGGTGGCGCGTCCGCCGGTCTACGGCGGCAAGCTGAAGACCGTCGATGCCGGCGCCGCGCTCAAGGTGATGGGCGTGGTCAGGGTGGTGGAGATCGCCGGCTCGCCGATTCCTTCCGAGTACCAGCCGCTGGGCGGGGTGGCAGTGGTGGCCTCCAATACCTGGGCGGCGATCAAGGGCCGCGAGGCGCTCAAGCTCGACTGGGACGACGGCGCCAATGCCGTCTACGATTCGGCCGCCTACCGCCAGGCCATGAGCAAGGCGGCAAAGGCGCCCGGCAAGGTGGTGCGCGAGGCCGGCGACGTGGAGGCGGTTTTCGCCAAGGGCGGGCGGCTGGTCGAGGCCGAGTACTACATTCCGCACCTGGCCCAGGCGCCGATGGAGCCGCCGGTGGCCACCGCATACTTCGCCGACGGCGCCTGCGAGGTCTGGGCGCCCAGCCAGGCGCCGCAGGTCACCCGCGAGCGCATCGCCGAGCGCCTGGGCATTCCCTTCGACCAGGTGAAGGTCAACGTGACCCTGCTCGGCGGCGGTTTCGGCCGCAAGTCCAAGCCGGACTTCATCCTCGAGGCGGCCGTGCTGGCCAAGGAGTTCCCCGGCCGCCATGTGCGCGTGCAGTGGACCCGACAGGACGACCTGCAGCATTCCTACTTTCACACCGTCTCGGTGGAATACCTGCGCGGCGCCCTGGACGCCGACGGCAAACCGAGCGCCTGGCTGCACCGCAGCGTGGCGCCGAGCATCGGCGCGCTGTTCGGGCCGGACCCCAGGCACGAGAACCCTATCGAGTTGGGCATGGGCTTCGTCAGCATGCCCTACGCGCTGCCCAACCTGCGCCTGGAGAACCCCGAGGTGGCGGCCCACACCCGGGTCGGCTGGTACCGCTCGGTGTCGAACATTCCCCATGCCTTCGCCGTGCAGAGCTTCATCGCCGAGCTGGCCGCCGCCGCCGGCCGGGACCACCGCGACTTCCTGCTGGAACTGCTCGGACCGGCGCGCAATATCGATCCGCACAGCCTGGGCGACACCTGGAACCACGGCGAGTCCCCGACCCTGTACCCCATCGATACCGGCCGCCTGCGCGCGGTGGTCGAGGAGGCGACCCGCCAGGCCGGCTGGGGCAAGGAACTGCCCCAGGGGCGCGGGCTGGGGCTGGCGGTGCACTACAGCTTCGTCACCTACGTCGCCGTGGTGCTCGACGTGGAGGTCAGGGACGACGGCACCCTGGTCGTGCACCGGGCGGACATGGCGGTGGACTGCGGTCCGCAGATCAATCCCGAACGCATCCGCTCGCAGATGGAGGGCGCCTGCGTGATGGGCCTCGGCAACACCGTGGTCAGCGAAATCAGCTTCAAGGACGGCCGGGTGCAGCAGAGCAACCTGCACGACTACCAGGTGGCGCGCCTGCCGTTGGCGCCGAAGACCGTCGCCGTGCATCCGGTCATTCCGGCCGGCGAGGTGCCGCTCGGCGGGGTCGGCGAGCCGGGCGTGCCGCCGGTCGGTCCGGCGCTGGCCAACGCCATCTTCGCCGCCACCGGTAAGCGCATCCGCGAGCTGCCGATCCGCAACCAGCTGCAGAACTGGCGGAAGGCCTGATGGACAGCGCCGACCTGAATGTCCTGCGCAGCGTGCTGGCCTGGCGGCAGGCCGGCCAGCGCGTGCTGCTCTACACGGTGGTGCAGACCTGGGGCAGCGCGCCCCGGCCGCCCGGCGCCATGCTCGCCCTGCGCGGCGACGGCATGCCGGTCGGCTCGGTGTCCGGCGGCTGCATCGAGGACGACCTGATCGAACGGCTGCGCGACGGGCGCAGCGCCTCGGAGTGCCCGGAGTGCCCGGTGTCCCTGCTGACCTACGGGGTGACCCGCGAGGAAGCGGCGCGCTTCGGCCTGCCCTGCGGCGGCACCCTGCGCCTGACCGAGGAGGAGGTGCTGGAAACCGCTTGGGTCGAGGCGCTGCTGGCGCGTTGCGAGAACCACGAACTGGTCGCCCGCGAGCTGGATTTGGCCAGCGGTGCGGTCAGTCTGCACGAGGCCTCCCGCGGCGATGCCCTGAGCTTCGACGGGCAGCGCTTGCGCGCGATCTATGGCCCGCGCTGGCGCCTGCTTCTGATCGGCGCGGGACAGTTGTCGCGCTATGTCAGCGAGATGGCACGGATGCTCGATTTCGAGGTGCTGGTCTGCGACCCGCGCGAGGAGTTCGCCTTCGGCTGGGAGGACGGCAGCGCCCGCTTCGTGCCGGGCATGCCGGACGACGCGGTGCTGGCCATCGAGCCGGACGAACGCACCGCCATCGTCGCGCTGACCCACGATCCGCGCCTCGACGACATGGCGCTGCTCACCGCGCTGCAATCGCGTGCCTTCTACGTCGGCGCCCTCGGCTCGCGGGGTAACAGCGCCAAGCGTCGCGAGCGCCTGGCTTTCCTCGGCCTGGCGGAGGGCGACATCGCGCGCCTGCACGGCCCGATCGGTCTGCCCATCGGCAGCCGGGTGCCGGCGGAGATCGCCCTGTCGCTACTCGCTGAGATCGTCGCGCTGAAGAACGGCGTCGCTAGTATCAGCCGGCCGGCCCGTCAGGCCAGCGGGCAGCCGGCGTGAGTAGCGATTTCTGTGCCGTGCTCTTGGCGGCGGGGCAGGGGAGTCGCTACCGCGCGGTTGCCGGGGCGAGCGAGGACAAGCTGCTAGTGCGCTGTCGCGGCCGCGACGGCAGCGAGCGCGCCGTGCTGGAGCATGCGCTGCTGGCGCTGCGGGCGAATCTCGAGCGGGTGCTGCTGGTGACCCGCCCCGATAACGGCGGGGCGATGGCCCTCGCCGAGGCGCACGGCTGCGAAGTCCTGACCCTGGATTCGGCGGGGATGGGCGAGAGCATCGCTGCGGCGGTGCGCCATATGGCGGACTGCGCAGGTTGGCTGATCGCCTTGGGCGACATGCCGTTCATCCTGCCGGCGACCGTCGGGCGTGTGCTGCGGGCGCTGGAGGAGCATCCGCTGGTGGTGCCCAGCTGGCAGGGACGTTACGGGCATCCGGTCGGCTTCGGCCATAGCCACCGAGCGGCGCTCATGGCGCTGGGCGGCGACCGGGGGGCGAAGCGCCTGCTGGGCGAGGAGGGGGTGTACGAGCTGGCAGTCGGCGACCGCGGTGTGCTGTGGGATGTCGATACGCCGGCAGCGCTGGGCTTCGAGGGTGTGGCGCCCGGCTGAGCCAGTCCCGGCCGCGGCTGGCTCAGTACTGCGCCTCGTCCCGTGGTCCCCAGCTCAGTCGGCGAATGAGGCAGTTCGGGGCCTTGGTGTGCCCGGCGCAGCTCGAAACCACCGTCTGTACAGGCTGGCGCTTAGTCTTGCTCCAGACCCAAGGCGGCACTATGTCCTTCTTGGGCATGGCCCAGAGCCCTCGGCGCTCCCGCTTGGCCTCGGCCTCGACGGGCAGCAGGTGGGCTGGCGGAGAGGCCTGGTCATGGTCAACCCAGGCCGCGCCATGTCGGACCATCTCGCGATTGATGTCCAGCCCGTCGATGAGCATTCTGGCGACGCTGCGTCCGGCCAGGTCGCGGGCCTGTACCTTCAGGGTGGCGCGCTTGCCGAATGCAAGGGCGGAGAGCATTTTCCTGGCTTTGTCGCTGTAGGGCTGGCTAGGTTCCGGGGCGTCGATGTCGGCCAGGCGGACGTGAATCTGCCAATTGTCGGACGTGAGCAGGCTGAGGGTGTCACCATCAAGGATATCGATCACCTGGCCGGCAATTTCCTCAGCCCGAACTTGGCCGCTGCTCAGTAACAGCAGCACCGAAAGCAGGCTACCCCGGACGGCCGCCGGCTTCGCGAATGAGGTGCGATAAATCATGTGGTCGCCTCCTTGCGTGGGGTTCACCATGCCCCTGTGATGCGAGTGCTCCTGTTCATGACAGCCGGACGGCTGAAATCATGAACCAGATCACATGCGGGCAGCATGCTAGCCAATGAATCGTTATCTATACAAGGGACAACCTGTAAAACCAATGCATATAAGCCTTGAAAAATTTTCAATGGGTTGCGGAGTGACGCTATTGTCCGTGTGGCTTTTCCGGAACACCTTGGCACATTGATGATTCGCCATTGCGGCGAAGGGGAGGGTTGAATATGTACAGCCGGCTGTTCTACCTGATGGGGCCATCGGGTGCCGGAAAGGATTCCCTGCTGCTTCGCTGTCGCGAACGGCTCTGCGAGCGCTCCTGCCTGATCGCCTCGCGCTACATCACTCGTCCGCCCGAGCTGCAGGGGGAGAACCACCTGTGGCTGAGCGAGGCCGAGTTCCTCCAGCGGCTGCAACTCGGCGCCTTTGCCTTGCACTGGAGCGCCAACGGTTACCGCTACGGTATCGGCCTGGAGATCGACCGCTGGCTGGAGCTCGGGCTGGACGTGCTGGTCAACGGCTCGCGCGCCCATCTGGAGCAGGCTCGGGCTCGCTATGGCGAGCGCCTGGTGCCGCTGCTGCTGCAGGTCGATCCGGGGTTGCTGCAGCAGCGGCTGAGCGCCCGCGGCCGGGAAACCCGGGAGGAGATCGCCGCGCGGGTCGAGCGGGCCCGCCTGCTGTCGGCGGAGCTTCCGGCGGATGCCATCGTCATCGACAACAGCGGGGAGCTGAAGGCGGCGCTCGGGCAGCTTCTCCAGGTCGTACAACGGAGGTATCTACCGGTATAGCGCGGGTTCGGGCGCCCTCCGGCATTTCGCGGCAGGCCTACTAATATGAAACCGTGGCCTGCCCCCCCGGAGGGATTTTCCATGAGCCAGTTTCAACGCCTGTTTCTGGTCGTCACGCCAGACATGTGCCGAACCCCGGCGTTCGAGCGTGCCGTCGCCCTGGCCAGGGTTAGCGGCGCGCCCCTGCACATGGCTGTGTTCACCCATGTGGAAACCCTGGCGGCGGTCGGCCGGATCAACCCGGAGGGGATGAAGCAGGCCGTGGACAGCTATCTGGCCGGGCATCGCGAGTGGCTGGAGGAGGAAGCCTCGATCCTGCGCAGCCAGGGGCTGGAGGTGACCACCGAGGTGGTCTGGACCAAGCATCCGGCAGAGGAAATCATCGATCATGTGCGGCAGATGCCGGCCGGTATGTTGATCAAGGACGTGCGACCGGAGTCGGCGGTCATGCGGGCCTTCGTCACGCCGCTGGACTGGCAGCTGCTACGCCGCTGCCCGGTGCCGCTCCACCTGGTGACCGATGCGCACAACCCGGTGCCGCTCAAGGTGGCGGCGGCGGTCGACCCCTTCGTGCATGCCGACGGGGCCAGCGAGTTCAACGATCGGATCGTTCGTGCGGCAGAGGGGCTCGCCCTGCTGTGCCGCGCCGAACTTCATCTGCTGCATGCCTGTAACGCCACGGCCGAGCATTTCGGCAGCAGCCTGATTCGCCTGCCCTGGTTGGAGGGGTTGCAGAAGCGAATGAGGACGGGGGCCGAGGAGGTATTCACGATCCTCGCCAACCGCCATGGCGTACCGCCGAAGCAGCGCCATTTCCTGCTCGGCCCGCCGGTCCCGACCCTTACCGATTACGCCGTCCGCAGCGAGATCGACGTGGTGGTGCTGGGCAGCAGCCTGCGCAAGTCGTTCGAGCACGAGATTCTCGGCAGTACCAGCGAGGCGCTGCTCTATCGTCTGCCCTGCAGCGTGCTGGTGGTTCATCCGGAGGGCGTCTGCGATCCCGAACACCACAGGAGATGAGATATGGCCAAGACCCGCATCCTGTTTCGCAACGCCGCGCGCGAGAAGGTCCTGCAGGGGGCGACCCAGTTGGCCGATGCGGTGCGCGTGACCCTGGGGCCGAAATCCAAGTCGGTGCTGATCCAGAAGCAGTGGGGCTCGCCGGCGGTCTGCAACGACGGCGTGACCATCGCCAAGCAGGTTGACCTGGAGGACGCCGAGGAAAACCTCGGTGCGGCCATGCTCCGCCAGGCAGCCGAGCGCACCGGCGAGGCGGTCGGCGACGGCACCAGCACCGCCACGGTGCTGGCCCAAGCGATCTTCGCCGACGGTGTGCGTAACGTGGTTGCCGGTGCCAGCGGCATCGACCTCAAGCGCGGTCTCGACCGGGGCCTGCAGGTGGCCGTCGCGGCCTTGCGCGGGCAGTCGCGGCCGGTGCTGACCCGCAAGGAGAAGGCCCAGGTCGCCAGCATCTCCGCGCACAACGACGAACAGGTCGGCGAACTGGTGGCCGAGGCGATGGAGAAGGTCGGCGGCGAAGGGGTGATCACGGTGGAGGAATCCAAGACCACCGAAACCATCCTCGAGGTGGTCGAGGGCATGCAGTTCGAGCGCGGCTACGTGTCGCCGTACTTCGTCACCGACCCGGAGAAGATGCAGGTGGTGCTGGAGGATGCCTTCGTCCTGCTCTGCGAACAGAAGGTCAGCCTGCTCCAGGACCTCATCCCACTGCTGGAGGAGGTCGCCAAGGCCGGGCGGCCGCTGCTGTTCATCGCCGAGGACATCGAGGGCGAGGCCCTCGCGACCCTGATCCTCAACCATATCCGCGGGGTGCTGCACGCGGTCGCGGTCAAGGCGCCGGGCTTTGGCGACCGGCGCCGGGACATGCTCGAGGACATCGCCGTGCTGAGCGCCGGCCAGGTGGTCAGCCGCGAGCTGGGCACCAGTCTGGCGGAAACCACCCTGGCCCAGCTCGGCCGCGCCCGGCGGGTGGTGATCGACAAGGAAAGCACCACCCTGATCGGTGGCGCCGGTGCGCCAGCAGCGCTGCAGGCGCGGATGCAGCAGATCCGCAACCAGATCGACAGAACCACCAGCGACTACGACCGCGACAAGCTGCAGGAGCGTCTGGCCAAGCTGTCCGGCGGGGTGGCGGTGGTCCGCGTCGGCGCACCGACCGAAGCGGAAATGAAGGCCCGCAAGGACGCCCTGGACGACGCCATTGCGGCGACCAAGGCGGCGATCACCGAAGGTATGGTGCCGGGCGGCGGGCTGGCGTTGCTGCGCACGGTGCCGGCTCTGCAGGCCGAGGAGGCGAAGATCGAGGGCGACGAGCGCACCGGGCTGCAGATCCTGCGCCGTGCCCTGGAAATGCCGGCGCGGATCATCGCCGAGAATTCTGCGGTGGATGATGGTGTGGTGGTGGCGCGGCTGCTCGCCGAACAGGGTAACGTCGGTTTCGACGCGGCGCAGAACCGTTATGTCGACATGTACGAGGCCGGGATCATCGATCCGACCAAGGTGGTGCGGGTCGCCCTGGAGAACGCGGTGTCGGTCGCCAGCGTCCTGCTGCTGACCGAGGCGACCATGACCGAACTGCCCGAGCCCAAGTCCCGGGAGCCCGGGTTGCCGGAGTGAGGCGGGTGATGTACTGGGCGTTGGGGGGAGAGATGAATGAGTGGGAGCGGCCTTGGCGGCCGCATCCACTTCATGCTTCATGCGGGCTGGATCGCGGCCCGGGTCCGGCCGATCAATGAGTCGTCGGCTTGATGTCGATGACCTTCTCCGGCTTCTGCGCTTCGGGCTTCTTGGGCAGGGTGATGGTCAGCACGCCCCTGTCGAAGCGAGCCTCGATCTTGTCGGCATCGACCGTCTCGGGCAGAGCGAAACTGCGCTGGAAGGAGCCGTAGCTGCGTTCGGAGAGGTAGTAGCCCTTGCTCTTTTCCTCGCGCTCGCTCTTCTTCTCGCCTTTGAGCATCAGGTTGCCGTTGGAGAGCTTGAGTTCGATGTTGTGCTCGTCCATGCCGGGCAGTTCGGCGGTGATGAGAATGGCCTTGTCCTGTTCGACGATGTCCACCGCAGGCATGCCGGCCATTTCCGCGGCGCCTCGGGCAAAGGGCTCCATCTCGAAGCCGCTGCGGCCCATCGGCCAGAACGGCGACATACGGTCGAAGTCCTCCAGCAGGTGGTCGATCTGCCGGCGCAGGTTGCTCAGCGGGCGCCAAGGATCGCCGGAAGCGGCACTGGGCTGGCGGGACTGCTGTTCCTTGCTGACGGGAACATTCCGATCTGCTTGAGCCATGATTGTTTCCTCCGCGTGGATGATGAAAAAAGTACAAACGTTCCACACGCTCCACAGTCAAGCACATGCCCAGGCGAATTCTATTTCCTGCCCCGGGCAGGCGACGAAATGCCGGACAGTGCTCTCTAGGGAAAGGATATTCTTGGCATGCCCGCCAGCACTCGTGGCGATCGCCCGCCTGGTCGTTTCCGTGCCCGCCAGCGGCGGCAGGCACCGGTTCATGCAGAGGATTGGATAATCATGGTCAGCCTGGTTCCGCGGCGCATGCAGTTGCTCGAGTTCCATGACGAGGGTGAGATAGCCCGGCATTTCGGCTTCGCCCTCGAGTCGCCCCGGCCCGGCGATCAGGCCGTCATGCCCGGCCAGTTCTTCATGCTGACGGTGCCGGGCGTGGGCGAGGTGCCCTTCACCTACCTCAGCCCGCCGGACTGGCAGGGGCGTTTCTCTGCGTTGATCCGCGCGGAGGGTGCGGTGAGTTCGGCCCTGTTCGAGCTGAAGCCGGGCGCCCGGCTGGGCTATCGTGGCCCCTTCGGGACCGGCTGGCCGGAGCTGTGGAGCGCCCGGCGAGTCCTGGCGGTCGCCGGTGGCAGCGGTCTGGCGGCCATGGCCGGGCTGATCGAAGCGCTACTTCGGGGCGGTCGGCAGGATGCCCTGACGCTCGTCTACGGAGCGCGCAGCCGCGTCCATCAGGTTTTGCCCCGGGAGCGTGAGCAGTGGCGGGGCAGTCTGGAACTCGTCGAAACGCTCGAGCGGGCGGAGGACGGACGCCCCGGTTGCACGCCGCTCGAGCCGTTGCCGGCGTTGTTCGCCATTCTGGCCCCGGAGGCCGTGCTCTGCTGCGGCCCTGAGCCGATGATGCGGAATGTCGCCGAACTCTGCCTGGCCCACAACGTGCCGGTGACGGGTATCTGGCTGTCAATGGAGCGGCGTCTGGAGTGCGGCATGGGACGCTGCGGGCATTGCTATGTCGGACGCAGCTCGGCCTGTAAGGAGGGGCCGGTCTATCGCTACGACCGCTACCTCGACCTGCTCGCCGAGGATGAGGAGGTGCGCCGGCCCTGCTGAACCGGCGCCGGTCCTTCAGTTGCGTTCCCAGCGGATTCTCACCAGCGTCTGGTCGTCGCTGTACTTGTAGTCGGCATGTCCCTTGTAGGCCGCTTCCAGCGCATGCCCCAGACGGTTCGCCAGGTGCATGCCGGTGGTTGTCACCACCAGGCCCTCGGGGTCGTTGCCGATGGTCATCAGTCGTTCGAGGGGATGTTCCCGCTTCTCCAGTGCCTCGGTGTTGCGCAGCAGGTTGCAGATCTCGTCACTGTGCTCTTTGACGAAATGGCCGGCCAGGGTCAGGTTGCCGGCCGGAGCCTTGTCGGCGATGCGCCGGCAGGCCGGGCAGGCGGTCCGTTCGGCATGTTCGGCGTCGTCCAGTTCTTGCCAGGACCAGCGGCCGGCCTGGTAGGAAACCCCGCATTCCGGGCAGAACGCATCGCCGTGAGGTCGCGCTGACTCTGACGTTGCTTGTCCATGACGGCACCTCGCTGCATGGGGAGTTCGGCTATCCGTCGCGATTTCCGGCTGTCCGTCCCTGACGCGGATTTATTGGGCCAGACTCAAAGCATAGAAGTGCAGCGGAGCCATGCAAATGAAGCCGAACATTCCCTTTCCCGATCGTGCCCGGGCCGGTCGGGGCTTGGCCGAACAGCTGGAATCGGAAGGCCCCTGGAGGGGGGCCCTGGTGCTGGCCCTGCCGCGTGGCGGAGTACCAGTAGCCTACGAGGTGGCCAGCCGCCTGGGGCTGGAGCTGGACATCCTCGTCGTACGCAAGCTCGGCCTGCCGGGCAATCCTGAGCTGGCAATGGGCGCCATCGCCAGCGGCGGGGTGCGGGTGCTGAACGAGGACGTCGTTCATTACGCCCATGTGCCGCAGGCCACCATCGATCTCGCCGCCGAGCGAGAAACCTTGGAGCTCAAGCGTCGCGAGCGCGTCTATCGCGGAGAGCGGCCGCTGCCGTCGCTGCAGGGACGGCCGGTGATCCTGATCGACGACGGCCTGGCGACCGGCGCCACCATGCGCGCGGCCATCGAAGCGGTGAAGAGGCTGGGGGCGGAGACTACGATCGTCGCCGTGCCCGTCGGTGCGCCGGAAACAGTCGGTCAGCTACGCCGGCTGGCAGATCGGGTAATCTGCCTGTACACGCCGCAGGAGCTCTGTGCGATCGGCTACTGGTACCGCGATTTCAACCAGGTTTCCGACGCTGAAGTGCAGGAGCTGCTGCAGCGGGCATGGTCAGAAAAAAGGAAAAATGGAGAAAGGTGAGCATGAAGAGTTCTGTTGTACCGCATCCGATGCGTTTCCCCCTCGGCAAGGCCAGGTTGCATGGCGAACTGACCGCTCCGGAGGGCGCGCAGGGGCTTGTGGTGTTCGTACATGGTAGTGGCAGCAGCCGGCATAGCCCGCGCAACCGTAGCGTCTCGCGTTTCTTCAATGGCCTGGGGATGGCCACCCTGCTGTTTGACCTGCTCACCGAGGAGGAACAGCCTGTTGACGAGCGTACCTGCCAGTTTCGCTTCGACATCCCGCTGCTCAGCGAACGGCTGAGCGGGGTGGTAGACCAGTTGCGTGGCAACGTCGAACTGCGCGACCTGCGGCTCGGCCTGTTCGGTGCCAGCACCGGTGCGGCCGCCGCGCTGATCGCCGCCGCGGCGCGTCCGGCCGACATCGCCGCGGTGGTTTCCCGCGGCGGCCGCGTCGATCTGGCGGCGGACGTGCTGGACAAGGTGCGCGCTCCCTCGCTGTTCATCGTCGGCGAACTGGACAGCGAAGTTCTCATGCTGAATCGTCGGGCCGCCGAGCGGCTGCAGTGCCAGCACGAACTGGCGGTGGTGTCGGGTGCCACTCACCTGTTCGAGGAGCCGGGAACCCTGGAGGAGGTGGAGCGGCTGGCCGGCAAGTGGTTCCTCGAGCATCTGGCGGGCTGAACCCTGAGCCGGCCGGCGATTCCTCACCGGCGGCAGAGTTCGATGCGGAAATCCGCCTCGTAGGGCGGCACATGGCAATCGATGATATCCCCCGGCGCGATCTGCAGACGCACCCCGCAGACATCGGCATGCACCGGCTGGCTGCTCACGCAGCGGTCGACCAGCACCGCCGTGCGGATCTCGTCGGCCCCCAGGCGGCTCAGGTAGGCGCAACTGCGCAGTAGCGAGTGCCCACCATAGAGCACGTCGTCGACCAGCAGCAGCGGCGTGCCGGCCAGTTCCAGGCCGGATAGAGCCGGGTTTTCCTCCAGCAGGGTGTCGCGGTGCAGCAGGCTCAGGTCGTCTGCGTAGCGCTTGACCCGCAGGGGAGTGACCGGCAGTTCGGTCAGGCCGAGCAGCGGTCGCAGCCGTTCGGCAAGCATCCGGGCGAGCGGCTCGCCGCGCCGCAACAGACCCACCACATACAGCGGGCGTCCCGGCAGGAAGAGCTGGGCTGCCTGCTGTGCCATGCGCTGCAGGACCGGTTCCAGTTCAGTGTCGGTATAGAGGCACAACCGTTGCTCGGCACCGCTCATTCCAGTTCTCCAGCAAGACTGCCGTCTGCCTGAAACCATAGCCGATCGGGTACCCAGAGGGTTATCACGCAATTCCAGCAATGCACGCAGGTTGCGTGCTTGTGGGTACAGCTTCAAATGCTATTTACTGAAATCGGAAATCAAGGAAGCGAAGAAGAATTTACCAAAACCACCCCACAACCCAGCAAACAAACATGCACCAAAGCAAATAGATCAAAGCGATTCTGGAAGCTTCGGCAAGGCTCTGACGTCGTTCTCCAGGGCAGACCTGACGGCCAGTCCACCGAAGGAAAGGGTCGGGTCGATATAGCGCATGGCCGACTTCACGTCCTTCCAGCCGACGTATCCCATCAGGCTTTTGAGATCCCAGCCATTGGCTGCCGCCCAAGTGGCGAAGCCACGGCGCAGCGAGTGGCTGCTGTACGACTCGCCCGGCACTCCGGCACGGCGCAGGATCTGCCGGAGCAGGGCGATCAGGCTGTTGGGATTAAGCCCGTCCTCGCCGAGGTTGCCCCAGCGGTCCAGTCGGCGGAACACCGGCCCCTTCACCAGACCAGCCAGCTCGATCCACTCCAGATAGGCCTGCACCGGGCACAGTCGTTTCAGCGCCGGAGCACGGCAGGTAGTGCCGAGGAAGTCACGGTCGCCCTTGCTGCGTGGCAGGTAGATCTCCATGCCCACACCGGCTACTGCCTGAATCTGCTCGACATCCAGGCGGCACAGCTCGTCGCTGCGAAAGCCCCGCCAGAAGCCGATCAGCAGCAGTGCGGCATCGCGCCGGCAGCGCAGCAGAGCGGGTGTGTCGCCGCGGACGCTGGCATTGCCGGCCTCGCCGTCGAGCCAGCCGATGGCCTGCTCCAGATGCTGCAACGGCAGCGGCGCGGCCTGCTTTTCCCGTGCCGGATGCAGGGCGCGGATGCCCTTGAGCACCTGGCGGACCACCGGCGCCTTGGTCGGGTCCGGGAAGCCTTGGCTGAGATGCCACTGGGCCAGGGCGGCGAGGCGCAGCTTCAGCGTGTTGAGCGACAGCTTGTCGGCGTGGGCGACCAGGTAACGCGCCACGCTGTCGCTGGTCGCCGGTAGAAAGCCTCCCCAACTCACCTCGAAATGCTCGATGGCCGCCTGGTAGCTGCGCCGGGTGTTCTCCCGCGTGCCGGCCTGCAGGTAGCGCTCGATATCGCTCATTGCCCATCTCCCGTACGAAAAGCGCCATTCTCGCAGCTGCCTCGGGGCATGTCAGCGGATAACCTTTAATTATCCAGCCTCAGAATATGAAAGTTTTATATGAAAAATGGTATAAATTAGTATGTAATTACATGGTACGTAAAACAGTACGAAATATTCGAAGGAGCAAGACCCTATATGGCACGGGGCGGCATCAACAAGGCACTGGTCATGCAGGCACGGCAGGCGCTGCTGGCACGCGGCGAACACCCCAGCATCGACGCGGTACGCATCGAGCTGGGCAATACCGGCTCGAAGACCACCATCCACCGTTATCTGAAAGAGCTGGAGGAGAGCGAGGTCGGGCAGACGGAGAACGCTGCCAGCCTGAGCGAGGAACTGGGTCGCCTGGTCGCCGCCCTGGCCGGGCGACTGCAGGGCGAGGCCGATGAACAGGTCGAGCGGATGCGCGAGCGCTTCGCCGAGGAGCGCACCCGGTTGGAGGAGCAACTGCGGCTGGCGGAGGAGAGGGGGCAGCAGCTGGAGGCAGGGGTCGCGGCGCTGACCGAGCAGTTGCAAGGGGAGAGCGATAGCCATCGGCAAGCCCGCGAACGGCTGCAGCAACTGGAGGTTGAGCAGGCGCGCTTGCTCCAGGCCAATCAGGACCAGGCGATGCGGCTGACGGAGCGCGATGAGCAGATCCGCTCGCTGGAGGAGAAGCACCGGCACAGTCGCGACGCGCTGGAGCACTATCGCCAGGCCAGCAAGGAGCAGCGCGAGCAGGAGCAGCGTCGTCATGAAGCCCAGATGCAGCAGCTGCAGATGGAGCTTCGCCAGCTGCAGCAGACGCTGATCCTCAAACAGGACGAGGTGACGCAGCTGAACCGCGCCAACGAGCGCCTGGCCAGCGAGAACGGTTACCGGGCGAAGGAGCTGGGCGAGCAACGCGACCGACTGGAACGGCAGGCGGGCGAGCTGGCGATGCTACGCAACGAACTGGCCCAGTCCCAGGCCGCCCGGGAGGTCCTGCTGGAGCGACTCGGCCTGCTGCAGTCGGAAACGACCGAGCTGAAGGCGGCCCTCGCGACCCAGCGGCAGGAAACGCAAGCGCTGCACATCGGCCTGGCCGCGGCGACCACGGAGGTGCAGTTGCTGCGCCAGGCAGCCGCTTCCATGGCACCGGGGGAGGTGTCAGCCGGAGAGCCCGAAACCCAGACATCAGACACCGCGGCGAAGCGGCCGGAGGAAGCCTGACAGCTCGGCCGGGGAAGGCGTCAGCACACCCTTTCCGGCGTTTCGCCGAAGCCATGGAAACTGGCGAATGCCTCGACCGGCTGCCGCTCGGTCAGCAGGCGGTTTTCCGGGGCCAGGGTATCCTCATGCCCTAGGGCGATGCCGCAGACCAGGATGTCGTCCTCGTTCAGGGGCAGATGCTCGCGCACGATCGCGTGGAACGTGGCGAAGGCAGCCTGGGCACAGGTGTGCAGCCCCTGAGCGCGGGCGGCGACGAGGATGTTTTCGATGAACATACCAACGTCCATGTAGCTGCCGGTGTTCAGGCGGCGGTCGAGGGTCACCAGCAGGCCGACCGGGGCATCGAAGAAGCTGTAGTTGCGCAGCATCTGTTGCTCCCGCCGTTGCCGGTCGTCGCGACCGATGCCGAGGACTTCGTAGAGGGCGAAGCCGTTCTGGCGCCGGCGCCCCAGGTAGGGTTCGACCCACTGCGTGGGGTAGTAGGCGTACTCGGCCTGGTGCCGTTCGGCAGCTTCGCTGGCGGCCTGCAGAATGTCCCGGCACAGCGCTTGCCGCACTTCGCCGGTGACCACATGGACGCGCCAGGGCTGAATATTGTTGCCGCTGGGCGCGCGCGAGGCTATCTGCAGGATATGCCGGATCACCTTCAGAGGGACGGGGGTGTGCAGAAAGCGGCGCACCGAGCGGCGCGACTGGATGGCTTCATCGACATGCATGCCGGTTCTCCTTCGAGGCAAATGGTGGGGTTGCGTCCGGTTTTGGCGGCTCACCAGAACTTCAGGACGTAATTGACGATCAGGCGGTTCTCGTCGATGTCGGTGGTGCGGCTACCCCGATAGGCGACGTTGCGCCAGCGCAGGACCAGATTTTTGAGCGGGCCGCTCTGGATCACATAGGCGATATCAACATCGCGCTCCCATTCGTGGGCGTCCTGCCGGCGAATCTCGAAGTCGTCGCCGCGCACATAGCGCGCCATCAGGGTCAGGCCGGGAATGCCGAGGGCTGCGAAGTCGTAGTCGTAGCGGGTCTGCCAGGAATCCTCGTCGGCGCGCAGGAAGTGGTGATAGGTCTGGGTGTTGAAGACGAAGGGGTCGGCCCCGCCGGCGATGAAGGGCTGGCCGGTATCTCCCGTCTGTCGCTGGTAGCTCGCACCGAGGGCATGTCCCCCGTAGCTCAGGGTGAACATGGCGCCCAGATTGCGGTTATCGACCGTGGTTCGGCCGTCGTCGTCGCTGTCGAAATAGCGCAGCTCGGATCTCAGTTTCAGGCTTTCGGTCAGAGGCAGGGTGTGCAGCAGGCCGAGGTAGTGCTGGCGGTAGTTGTCCTCGAGCTGGGCGTAGAAGTAAGTGCCGGTCAGCTTCGGCGAAACGGCATAGGTGATGCCGCCGAAGTTGAAGCGGTCGCTCTCCACGCCGCCCGTGGCGCCATCGGCGAACATCTTCATGTCCTCGTAGTTGGTCGAGTCGCGCAGGCGGGTACTGCGGAACTGGCCGGCGGTCAGGGTCAGACCCTCGATGTCCTTGGAGAGCAGTTGCGCACCCTCGAAGGTCTGCGGCAACAGGCGGGTGTCGTTGCGGATCAGTACGGGCATCAGCGGGGAATGAGTGCCGACCGTGAGTTGGGTCTGGGCGATCCGTGCCTTGCCGGTCAGGCCGAGAAAACTGAACTCGTCCGCCGTCTCGCCGGTTCGCGGATTGCGTGGCAAGGCGCCGGTCCCGCTGGTGCCATCCCCGGAATCCAGCTTGATGCCGAGCAGGCCGAGCGCATCGAGGCCGAAGCCGACCGGCCCGTCGCTGAAGCCGGACTCGAAGCGCAGCATGAAACCCTGTCCCCAGTCCTCCGCCTTGGCTTTGCTTTGCCCCTTAATTCGCGGCGTATCGACGAGGCCAGCATCCCGGTAGTCGCGGTTCATATAGAAATTGCGCATCTCCAGACTCAGGTGGCTGTCCTCGACGAGACCGGCCTGGACGGCAAGCGGAACCAGGCAGCCACACAGCGTCAGCAGCTCCAGTCCGTTGATATGCTGAAATGGGTATTTATGCATGATATTTACTTTTGTTTTTATTGTCTGCTTATCGAGGCATTGGCGGCTTGATGGCTATCTATCAGTCCATTGAATGGTGTTTAGGTATGCCTGGCCACGCCTTTCAGGCTAGGTTTCACCCACTTAAGTGTCAATGTATTTACTTAAATTATAAAAGAAAGACGCCCTGGCCAGCGCCAGCAGGGAGTGCCAGGGAGGAGGGGAGATTGCAGGGTGGCAGGCAAGAATCCGCTCTCGCAGCCAAGGTTGTACAAGCGGCTCGGGCGTTGTTTTGCAGCCTTGAGAAAGGCTTCAGCCGATCACAGGGGCAGGGGTGGATCGGCGACGTGTGAAGTCCGACCCACAGTGTCGCACCGGAGACGGGGACGCCGGATGTTCAGGCGTCATCGGACTCGAGCGCGACCTGTTGCGGACCGATCTCGACTTTCGCGAGGTCGGCATTCAATTTGTTCAGGTAGTGCAGCAGGCTCACCTCGTCGTCGAAGCCGAAGCCCGCCAGCGCCTGCCGGTAGAACTCGTCGATCTTGGGCTGCAGGCTTTCCCAGAACGCGAGGCCCTGCGCGGTCAGCAGCACCAGGCGCGCCCTGCCGTCCTGGGGGTGGGCGATGCGCACCACGTGATTGTCGCGCTCGAGACGCTTGAGCACGCCATCCAGGTTTTGTCGGCTGACGATCAGGTACTCGGTCAGCTCATTGAACGAGATGCCGTTTTCGTAGCCTGGGCGGGACAGGGCTCCCAGTACCGCCCATTGCACCGTGCTGATCCCCATCTCTTTCTGGACCTGACGCTGCAGCACGTTGCCGGTCTGGAAGAGGCGGAAGAACAGCCTGTTGGGAATAGCTTTCGAGTGGTTATCGGTCATCGTGTGTCCACAGTGTTCACTGGCATCGATGCTCGGTAGCCACTGGTACTCCCAGACAGGCCGGAAGGGGGTGGTCACTTGGCGACGGACTCTCGAGCGATGATATTTTTCATGATCTGCGCCGTGCCGTCACCAATTTGTAAGCCGAGCACGTCACGCAGACGCTGGGCAAACGGCAGATCCTCACCATAGCCGGTGTGACCATGCGCCAGCAGGCACTGATTGATCGTGTCGTAAGCCAGTTTCGGTCCCCACCATTTGTTCATGGCGGCTTCGGGGTTGTGCGGCAGGCCGTTGTCCTTCAGCCACAGTGCGTAGTAGCACTGCAGGCGGGCCGCCTGGACGTAGGTCTGGTACTCGGCCAGCGGATGGGTCAGGCCCTGGAAGGCAGACAGCGGTTGGCCGAAAGCCTGACGTTCGGTTAGCCACCGCCAGGTTTCATCCAGCGACTGCTGGGCCAGTGCCAGGCACTGCAGGCCGATCAGCGCACGGCTGTAGTCGAAGCCTTGCATGACCTGCTTGAAGCCCTTGCCTTCGTCACCGAGGCGATGGCTGGCCGGCACTTCGACGTTGTCGAAGAAGATCGAGCCACGGCCGATGGCGCGCTGGCCGGCATCTTCGAAACGGGTGGTACTGACGCCTTTGGTGTTCATCGGGACGAGGAAGGCACTGATGCCGTTGGCACGCGATTCCTGGGTGCCGGTACGAGCGAAGACCACGGCGACGTCGGCCTGGTCAGCCATCGAGATCGAGGTCTTCTCGCCATTCAGGACATAGGCATCCCCCTTGCGCTCGGCCTTCAGGCGCAGGCTGGCCGCGTCGGAGCCGCCGCTGGGCTCGGTCAGTGCGATACAGACAACCTTGCGACCGGCGGTGATTTCGTTCAGCCACTCCCTGGCCAGTTCCGGTGCGGCGTGCTGGGCAATGATCTGGCCGTTGAGCGAAGTCAGCAGCGGGATATAGCCGACGTTGAAATCGCCCTTGGAAATCTCTTCGATGATGATGCCGGCGGTAATGCAGTCCAGACCGCTGCCGCCATACGCTTCCGGCAGCTCACCGCCGAGCAGGCCCATTTCACCCATCTGCCGAATGACGGCACGCTCGATATTGCCTTCCCGGTCGCGCTTGCGATAACCGGGGGCGAGCACGTCGATGCTGAAGCGGGCAACCGTTTCACGGATGGCATTTTGTTGTTCGCTGAATCCAAAATTCATGGCTCTCTCCGGACCTTGGCTGGTGCCGGCGCCAGCAGCGCGAGGGCTGCCGGCGCCAGGGAATTACTTGTAGAACTTGCGAAAGTCGGGCTTGCGTTTTTCCTTGAACGCAGCGGTACCTTCCTTGGCCTCGTCGGTGTCGTAGTACAGGCTCAGCGCCTGCATGCCGAGACCGCCGATGCCGGCGATGTTCTCGCTGTCGGCGTTGAACGAGCGCTTGGCGATCGACAGGGCGGTCGGGCTCTTCTCGAGAATCTCGTCACACCATTTCTGTACTTCGGCATCCAGCTCATCGTGCGGTACCACGGCGTTGACCAGCCCCCAGTCCAGCGCCTGCTGGGCGTTGTACTTGCGGCACAGGTACCAGATCTCGCGGGCGCGTTTCTCGCCGACCACGCGGGCCAGGTAGGCGGTACCGAAGCCTGGGTCGACCGAGCCGACCTTCGGGCCGACCTGGCCGAAGATGGCCTTGTCGGAGGCGATGCTCAGGTCGCAGACCACGTGCAGCACGTGGTCTGCGACATGAGCA